>Ga0181535_10008546_pt1 | contig 10052 bp, 9 predicted proteins | sample PEATcosm2014_Bin_44_FD_119774 | JGI IMG/M metagenome (GOLD analysis project Ga0181535, IMG submission 119774) | Peatland microbial communities from MTU Mesocosm Facility, Houghton, MI, USA - PEATcosm2014_Bin17_30_metaG | ecosystem: Environmental > Terrestrial > Soil > Wetlands > Peat | place...
AAACCCGGCCTTCAGGCCCCGCTCCAGAGGCGCAGACACTACTTCATGAGCACCTTGCGGATGGCTTTCAATTCCTGCCGGCGCTTCTCGGTGGTCTTGGGATATGCCATCTTCAGTTCGTTGAGCCGATCCAGGACTATCTGGGAAACAATCAGCCGGGCATTCTCCTTGTCGTCGGCCGGCACCACGTACCAGGGTGCGTGATGCGTGCTGGTCGCGCTCAGACAGGCCTCGTAAGCCTCCATGTACTGCTTCCAGTATCCCCTTTCCTGAATGTCCGCCATGCTGAATTTCCAGTTCTTCTCGGGTTCGTCAATGCGCTCGAGAAATCGCTTGCGCTGCTCCTCCTTGGATAAGTGGAGGAAGATCTTGATGGTCCGCGTGCCGTTTCGATAAAGATGGCTTTCCAAATCCACGATCGAGCGATACCGTCCCTCCCAGATGGTCTTTTCGTCGCGTAACTCTTCAGAAAGCCCCTGGCTGCGAAGAATCTCCGGATGCACTCGAACCACCAGCACTTCCTCGTAATAGGACCGATTGAATATGCCGATCTCGCCGCGCTCGGGAAGCCGGCACGTGGTGCGCCAGAGAAAATCGTGTTCCAGTTCTTCGGCGCTGGGCTGTTTGAAACTGAAAACCTGGCAGCCTTGCGGGTTCACCCCGGACATCACGTGACGAATGGAGCCGTCCTTGCCGGCGGCGTCCATCGCCTGAAAAATCAGCAGCCCCGCATAGCGCCTGGACGCATAATAGAGACGCTGCAGCGAGCTCAACTCCGCAACATGTTCCTCCAGGAGCTTCTGATAGTGTTTCTCCGACTTATAAAACGGCTTCACAACCGTCGGCCACTCTTTCAGTGAGACTTTCTCTCCCGCCCGCACACGGAAATCCTTGGTGTCGATTCTCATCTTCATCCTTTCATTGGCAGGTTATCGTATCAGATTTGCCCATCTCCCGTAAGTTTGGCACTTCCGTTGGCACTTCCGTTTGGCACTTCCGCCCGGGATGCACGACCGAAGAGTGGATTTCTTTCCAGCGTCAGGCACGCCCTTAAGCTCCGTAGGAGCGACAGAAGATAGCCCACGGCGCCAGCCGTCGGGATAGGCCGGCAGTGAGGACTAGCCCCGGAACGGGGCGGAAGAGGCTCTCGCCAACAGTCTTCCGCCCCGTTCCGGGGCTGGCAGGAAGCAACCAGATTCCACACGGCTTATGCCGTGGGCTACCATCTTACGCCCTCCGGGCTGGTGCGCCGGCAGCCTTGCGTACCTATGCGCTCAGATAAAAGCGGACTTCCTCTCGGAATGCGACAGGCCACCATTTGCGTCGCGCACCTCTCAGCTCCCGTAAGTTGGCACTTCCGCCCGCCGGGCGTGGTACAATGAAGGCTCTGGAAGTTGATCCGCAACCCCTTCTCCCCTGATTGGCGAGTCGGCTCGCCGGTTTCCCTCCTTGAAACGACCTAAAGACTCAATGAAAACTTTCTCTGAACTCCCCCTCTCTGCCCTGCTCAAGAGCAATCTTGCCAAGCATGGCTTTACCGAACTAACTCCCGTGCAAGCCCAGACCATCGAGCCCGCGCTGGCCGGCACCGACCTGGTCGCCACCGCGCAAACCGGCACCGGCAAAACGCTGGCTTTTGTGTTGCCTCTGATTCACCTCCTCGGCAAGCTGCCGCCACAAACCGGCATCCGCAGCGTCATTCTGACTCCTACCCGCGAACTTGCCATGCAGATTCACGAAGTATTCGTCAAAATGACCGCCGGCACCGGAATCCAGGCCACCGTGGTGGTCGGCGGCGTCAGCGAGCGGACTCAATTGAATTCCATTCGCAAGGGATCGCAAGTGCTACTCGCCACCCCGGGCAGGCTCTGCGATTTCCTCAGCCGCCAACTCGTCGATCTCTCAAAGGTCCGCATACTGATTCTGGACGAGGCCGACCGCATGCTCGATATGGGCTTCCTCCCCACCGTCAAACGAATCATGGCGGCCGTGCCCGCCGATCGCCAGACGATGATGTTCTCGGCAACCATCGAAAGCTCCGTCAAGCACTTGGTTGCGACCCAGGTCCGCAACGCGGTCCGCATCGAAGTCGGTTCCACCATTAAGCCGGTCGAACAGGTCGACTTGCATCTCTACGAAGTGGAGCAGGATGGCAAGCTGGGCCTGCTGCAGACCATGCTGCGCGAGGAGGCGGGCTCCTTTCTCGTCTTTGCCCGCACCAAACGCGGCGCCGACCGGCTATCGAAGAGGCTCTCGCACGAAGGCGTGAAATCCACCGCCATCCACGGCGACCGCAGCCAGAACCAGCGCAACCAGGCATTGCGCGGCTTCCAGGATGGGCAGTACCGCGTGCTGGTCGCCACCGACGTGGCGGCTCGCGGAATTCACGTGGAAGGGATTTCCCACGTGGTGAACTACGATCTTCCGCAAGTCCCCGAAGATTTCATTCACCGCGTCGGCCGCACCGGCCGCGCCGGCGCGCGCGGCACGGCCTCGACTTTCGCCACGCGATCCGAGCGCGCCGAAGTCGCCCATATCGAGCGCACCCTGACCACCCGCCTGATCCGCCGGACGGTATCGGATGGCGCACTGTGTGAGCAGAGAGCAACCGCTCCCGTCATCGTCATGCCCACGCCTGCACTCGCGCGCCAGCGCCGTTCGCGGACCTTCAGTCCAAAAGTGAAAGCCCGCCGCTGGTACGCCGTTTAGTGGGGCAGGTCCCCGACCTGCCAACCCGCCGCGACTTCCAAGCCCGTCACGTCCAAAGTGGGGCAGGCGCTTCCGCCTGCCAACCGCCGCAATCCGGCAGCCCCCATCACATCTCCTTGTGATCCGCCTGATCCACGTGCGCATCCGGCACCGGGGATGAACGATACACCGAGACGTCCTCGACGTTCCGCAACACAATCGTCGGGATGCCCGCCGCCTTCTGCGCCTTGACATGCTGCAGGTCGATTCCCTTCACCGTATCCAACACAAATGCGGGCCGGCGGTCCTCCTTCATGTAACCGACTTCCACATTGTTCAGTTCGATTCCCGACGCGTGGCGGATGAAGAAGCCGTACGCGGGCAGCATGCCGAACATCGAGGGCTCGGGATATTCTTTCTCGCGCTCCGGCGTCGCGTACGGTTCGCGCGGTGGCACGCCGCCGGAGCCTCTGAAGAAAAACGTATTCACTAACTCCGCCGGCTGCTTCGCCACCTGATCCAGCGTCAGGCCGCCTCGGTAAAGGATGCGGATATCGCTCAGCTTCACGTCTTCCACGTCGTGCCCGGGAATACCGCTGATGATCGATCCGTACCGCGGATCGGCGTCGTATACAACCACGCTGCTGATGTTCACACGCCGCACCGATCCCACCGCGGTTCCTTCCGGAGCGCGCATCCGGCTGCCGAGTCTGATGAAGATCGGCGCGTTGGAAACTTCCCGCATGGTGATGTTCGAAATTGCGATATCTTCCAGATGCGCGCCGTCGACCGATTCCAGGGCCAGGCCGCGGGAGCGGTCGAAGACCACGTTCGCGATCGTGATATTCCGGAAATCGCCCTCCGATTCCGTGCCGATCTTGACGCGTCCCGTCGGGCCGTCGCGGTCGGGCGCCTGCTGAATCGTGCGCTTGTAGGTGCCATCCAGCAGCGAGCCGATATCGTAGCCGCTGACCAAGCAATTTACAATCGTCACGTTCTCCGTCGGCCGCGCGAAACCCAGCGCGTGCGTGCCCTTGAGCACGATGGCGTCGTCGTTCGGCGTATTGACGCTCGAGTTGGAAATCCGCACGTTGCGGCAGGAGTCCACGTCGATCCCGTCGCGGTTCGTATCAATCGTCACGTTGTCGATGGTCAGGTTGTCCACGCCGGTAGCCAGTATGCCAAAGTGGCCGCCGGAAAGAACCGAAAAATCGCGCAGCGTCACCTTGCGGCAGAGCTTGAGTGCGATGGCTTTGTCGCCGGCCGCGCCGCGTTCGCGCGCGAGTGCCTTGCCGCTGATCAGGCCGGGACCCTCGATCGAAACGTTTTCCAGCCCCTCGCCCCAGATGAGGCTGTTGTGAAAATGGGTATGTCCGAAATCCTGAAACTTCTCCCATTGGCTTGGTTCGGGGGCGTCGTAAGCGGAGGGATCGGCCGATGCTTCGAGCGTCGCGCCGGGCTCGAATTGCAGGGTGAGATTGCTGCGCAGGCGAATCGAACCGATGACGTAAGTTCCCGCCGGGAAATGTACGGTCCCGCCGCCCGCTGCCGACGCGGCTTCAATCGCCTGGTTGATGGCCGGCGAATCGAGTATTTTTCCATCGCCCTTTGCGCCGTAACTCTTCACATCGAAAACGGCGCTGTGAACTTGCGCCGGAACGAGCCACGGCGCAAGCGCGATCGCAAACCAACATTCCGCCCAAAGTCTCGTCATACATCTCCTTCGCTAAAGTCCATTCTGCCACTGGCGCGCAGGGAGGTAGGACAGACGATCGGTTTTTGTCGTCTGTCGCGCCTCGGCAGGGGCGCACCGCCTGCCGACAAAAACCGATCGTCTATCCTGCTCTCGCCAAGCCACGCACGAGTGCGCGCGCCACGGCCGGCAAATGGGGAGAGCCGTTTGCTGCAAGCGAGTTTAGTGGCCGGGAGGTGGGGGTGGGGCGGGCACGCCGGTAGTGCCAGTTCCGGTGGAAGATCCGTTGACAGTGCCGGTGCCAGTGCCGGTGGTGCCGCCGGGCTTGGGCTTGTCGCCTTGCGCGCCGACGCCGCCGCCGAGGGAGCCAATGCCCCCGTGCCCGCCCAGTAACACTTGGGCCATGGCCTGCTCGGCAGCTCTCAAAATCAGGCGCATCGCGGCGTGTTGGTTGATCTGTTGCGGAATCAGCGACCGGTACGGTTCGACAAGAATGGACTCACCCGGCTTGAGGAGCACCGATGGGCCGGGCGCGGTCAGGTTGCGAACGTCCACCACGCCGTCATCCAAAGTAACGAACGTGGTTCCCTCCGCATCTTGCACTTCCACGTCGAACACCGTGCCGCGGACGGAAATCACCGCCGTGGGCGTCTTGACGTCCTTCGGGTTCGGACCCTTGGAATGCTCGATGAACACCTTCACGCGTCCAATGAAAAGATCCAGCAGGTCGGTTAGGCCGGGAGTTTCCCGGAACACCACCTTCGAGTTCGAATACACATCGAAGGTGCTGCCGTCGGAGAGTTGGAATCGGGCGAAGCCATCGGGGCCGGTGACAATGGTCTCGTGCAGGCGCAGCCGGTCGCCCACCGACAGCGGCCGCAGGTACCCGGCGTTGTCCAGTACGGACACCCGGTTCAGTTGTACCAGAACCGTCGCCGCACTCTCGTCCTGAGCATGGAGCGTTGCCAGCGACACAACGACGGTAGCCGCCAGCAGCAGCATAGACCGATACCGCATGTGCTTCAAGCGCCGTACCATATCAGATATCGGGACGCTAAACTCCAAACCGGCGCCCCTGATTATTTCTCCTCAAGTCTAGCACTAAACTTGCAATGCACATAGAGTGCCGGAAGGAAGCATGCGTCACAAATCGAGTGATATCAGCCATTTGATGATTATGCCGAAACGGGATCTGAGCTAAAATGGAACTGCCCGTGTGTCATAAAGGAACACTCCGCGTTTCAATTTGTTGCGCCGCTGCGGTGATTCTTGCCGCTACGGCGGGGTTCGCCCAGACTGCGCCGGCATGGCGGAAGGTAGGGAGTGCCTCGGTCGATTTGCAACTGGCCGGCCCTGCCACCGGTCCGGTAGACCAGGTGTGGTTCACTCCCGGCGGCGGGGTACTGTATGCGCGCTCCACTTCGGGCGCGGTGTTCGAGACCGCCGATTACGAAACCTGGACCGCGGTGGCGGGCGCACCCGATCCACCGGCCGCGCGGCCAGCCACTGCCGCGCGCCTGCCCGAAGCCTCCGCGCGAATCCTCGCTTCGTCTTCCAATCCAAATGTAATCTTCGGTTTAGGCAGACAGCTCTATCGCTCCGAGGATGGCGGCCACGGGTGGGACAACTTGACCGCGTTAGGCTCCCGGTCGGTGATTGGCGACGGCGTGACGAGTGTCGCGGTTTCGCCGGTGGATCCGGATCAACTGGCAGTGGCCAACGACTTTGGCGTGTGGCGCTCGCTCGATGGCGGGCTTTCCTGGTCGGCTCTGAACCTGGGGTTGCCGAATCTACCGGTGCGCCGGATTCTCTCCACGGTCACCGGGACCTCGGGAACAATTGTCGAGGTGGAGAACCTGGGCACGCTGGAGTTGCCGCCCAGCGGCTCGCTGTGGCAGCCGGTGGACGCGAGCTCGCCCGATGCGTTGCCGAGAGAGTTGTATTCGAGCCGGCTACAGACGGAAATCACGGCCGTGGGCCAATCTGGCACATCGGTTTATGTGGGTTCGGCGGATGGCCGCATCTGGATTTCGATGGATGGCGGCCGCACCTTCCCTGCCCCGGCATGGTCCACGGGCGGGGGCCGCGTGGAGCGCATCTTTGCCGACCCGGCCGAGCCGCGCGTCGCGCTGGCTGCGCTCTCCGGCGCCGGGCCGCACGTGCTGCGAACCACCAACAGCGGCGGCTTCTGGGATACGCTCGATTTCAACTTGCCCAATCGGCCGGCGCACGGAGTCACCGCCGACCGCGCCGCGGGAGCCATCTATGTAGCAACCGATGCGGGCGTGTTTTACGGTGTGGCGGACCTGGAAAACGCGAGCGCCAGCCCGGTGAATTGGGTAAACCTGTCGACCCGTCTGCCGGCGGCGCCGGCCTATGACGTTCGCCTGGATCCGGCGGGCGTCCAGCTCTACGCGACGCTCGACGGCTACGGCGTATACGCCACCGCGGCGCCGCACCGGGCGCGCTCGCCGCGCATCGTGAATGCAGCCGACTTCAGCACCCGGCCGGCCGCGCCCGGCTCGCTGCTGAGCGTGGTGGGAGCGCAGGTGAGCCGAGCGGCAGCCGCCAACCTGGAATTCCCCGTACTGGCCGCGGCGGAGGGCGAATCGCAGGTGCAGGTTCCCTTCGAAGCGGTGGGCCCGAGCGTTGGGCTGGCTCTCGATACCGCTGCCGGCAGCTTCACCATTCCGCTCGCGGTGCAGCCGGTTTCGCCGGCCATCCTGGTTTCGCGCGATGGCGCCGCTGCATTGTTCGATGCCGATAGCGAACTCCCGCTCGATGCACGCAATCCGGCCCATTCCAACGGGCGCGTGAAGATTCTGGCCACCGGCCTGGGCAAGGTACAGCCCAACTGGCCCACCGGGATGCTGGCGCCGCTCGAAGATCCGCCGGCGGTGGCCGCGGCGGTGAAGGTCTTCCTCGATGGAGCTCCGCTCCAAGTGACGCGCGCCACGCTGGCGCCCGGGTATGTCGGTTTCTACCTGGTGGAAGCGCAACTGCCCGCCCTCACCAACGCCGGCACATCCGAGCTGCATCTGAGCGTCGCCGGCGAGGACAGCAACTCCGTGCAGATCGTGATCGAGCCGTAAGCGGGCGGCGCGCAGCTTGTGGTTCGGCCTGAACGAGCACGCGGAGGCGAACTCCCGGCAACGCTGAAGCGCTGAGCCCCTGACAGACGCTTGACGGAACTGCGCCTCAGCGTTCCACTTCGTGTCCGTAAATCAGTCTTACATTCGGATAGGCTTTCGCGAAGGCCCGCAGTTGCTCCAAGCTCACGTATCCGCGAGCGGTTCCCGCCCTGTTCCAGCCGCGCGGCGCGACACCGGTCCTGAAGGCCCACGCGAAGTGGCTCGCATCGCCGGTCAGCAGAACCGGCATGGCGGCGTTGATCAAGTACGCGATGTCATCGTCGGTGTGGCCGGGCACCGAGATCGCCCAAAAGGATCCGTCACCGAAGAGATCAACACTCGGCCCGAGAGGCGCCATCGTGGGCGCGGCCGAGAAATCGATGCCGGAAAACTTCGACTTGCCTGAGAAGTCGTTTGCAACAGCGGCTCGCGCCAAAAAGCTGGCTTCGGTCTTGCCGAAAATAAACTCGGTCTGCGGCGCGAGTGCGGGAACTCCCCCGGTGTGATCGGGATGGAGATGCGTGAAAAACACCGCCTTCGGGTGGACGTTCCGGCGCGCGAGCTGTGCGGCCAGATCCATACCGGGCTCCTGCCGGTTGGTCACGCCGTTGACCCAGTTGAATAACCTCATCGCTTCGGTGTAATTGCCGTACGGCGGATGTTTGGCGAAGGAGTCGTCGAAGCCCGTGTCGATCAGGAAGTCTCCGAAACGGGGATGGTGTACCCAGTGGACCAGTACGGCGAGATCGCGCGGCGCATGATCGCAATCGGCTTGCCTGGGGCTTCGAGGATCGAGGTTCAGACAAGCGTCCATGTGGACAACGCCGGTCTGAAGCGTGGTCAAGGAAATGTCGCGCGGATGTGCCAGCACATCGTTCCAGTTTGTGAATGCGGGAGGCGGCACAGGATATGGCGTGATCTCGAATCGACGAAATCCCCCGCGCAGCAGGTAGGCAGCCAGGGCAATAACGGCCAGAATCAGAACAGCGGCCGGGAGCCGGAGTTTCTTGAACCTCCACATGTCGGTAGTAATCCCATCCTTAGTTTAAGCACACGAGACAGCCGGGGGCCGCCATTCCGGCGGGCCGCATCGGTTTCTCGGTTCTGGGTGGACATGCGCGCCACATGCTTGTATGCTGTAAGCATGTCGAAGATGATCCAGGTGAGGAACGTCCCGGAACCCGTGCATCGCACGCTGAAGTCGCGAGCCGCCCGTGAAGGCATGAGCCTGTCCGATTTCCTCAAGCGGGAATTGGCACGCTCTGCGGAGCGGCCAACCATGCAGGAGTGGCTGGAGCGCGCACAAGACGCGCCACCCATCCGGAGCAAGCGAACCCCTGCGCAGGTAATCCGCGAGCTGCGGGACTCGCGATGATTGTCCTGGACGCCTCCGTGGTCGTGGAGTTGCTCACCAACGGCGCCCTGGCTGATTCCATAAGGAGCGACCTCTCCGGGCGCGATGAGTCGTTCATTGTTCCGCATCTGATCGATGTCGAAGTGATGAGTGCAATTCGGAGGCTGGTGGCCGGCCGGCGATTAGGGGAAAATCGCAGCCATCAGTTTCTCGCCGGACTCGCGGCGCTGCCGGCGGAGCGCTATCCGCACACCCCGTTGATTGGCCGCATCTGGGAACTGCGGCACAACTTCACCGCCTATGACGCCACGTACATCGCCTTGGCTGAAGCCATGAACGCCGTCCTTTACACCAGCGATGAAAAACTGTGCAAAGGCCACCGGGCCCGCGTCGTGCTGTTCAGTCGATGATGACGGCCAAACGGCGGTTACGTTCCGTCCGGTCCCTGGAATTTACGTCCATCATTATTATCATCGCCGGCAGGGACGGGATCTGGCTTCCACGACGGGAATTGTTTACGCAGCTTCCGGTCGGCTTCTGCGAGACGGCTGCGGGGAAAGGCAAGAATACGAACACCCGCCAAATCGTTGAGCTCGGCCAGCGTGTACAGGTTAGGGCGCTTCCTATTGAAAGTCGCTCCTTGCTGGCGCCTGCGGAGGGCATCGACCGCGCTCTCGCACTCCTTTACCCGCGCCGTGACGACCAGCCGCTCATACTTGTGCAGCTGAAGCGAAATCGGAAGTAGACAGTGTTTAACCACCGCCTCAAGTTCGCCAACCACACGGCGGATATCGGGCAGTAGGTCAAAATACTCTTCCCGAAGTCGATCCTCAACAGTGCGATCAGCCCTAGCCAAGAAGTAGTTCCAACTCGCGCCTGACTGATTCGGCGAGCTTGCCTTTGAAATTGAACTGCCAATCCCTTCCCGCATTGCGGGCTTCGATGCGCTTCCGGATCTGGTCCTCGTCGTGATCCTGAATGAACTCGATGCTAAAGACCTTCTTGGTCTTCCGGTTTACATACATCTGTCGATCAAAACTGTACGCGTATCCGGCCTTGTTGTTGTCGAGAAGGCGTGCCTTTGACTCCGTAAAGCGCCCGGTTTGGGTCTGAACCTTCATGCCCCATTCTACCGAATACCAGCCCGAAGTTGCCTCCAATTTAGACTCTCGATTAGCGACGTCGC
>Ga0181535_10008547_pt1 | contig 10051 bp, 2 predicted proteins | sample PEATcosm2014_Bin_44_FD_119774 | JGI IMG/M metagenome (GOLD analysis project Ga0181535, IMG submission 119774) | Peatland microbial communities from MTU Mesocosm Facility, Houghton, MI, USA - PEATcosm2014_Bin17_30_metaG | ecosystem: Environmental > Terrestrial > Soil > Wetlands > Peat | place...
AATACCTACCTTTATGGCGATCAATATTTGCCCAAGATAGCGGCGGGGCCATGGGGCAGCTTGGTTGTATGGACCAGTCTGGGGCAGGATGGTTCGCACGAGGGGGTTTATGGACGGTATTTGGCCGGGGGCAGCCAGCTTTCCGGGCCGGAATTCCGGGTGAACACCACCACGGCGGGCCAGCAGATGCACCAAGCGGTGGCGTGGAATGGAAATCAATTTCTGGTGGTCTGGACAGGATTCTCTGGTGCCAGCGGTTTTGATCTTTACGGGCAGGCTTATACACCATGATTGCGGTCAACTTTATCCCGAATTTATGTTCCGAATGTTAACGAAAATAATTTGCGCGGTGTTGGGGCTTGCGGCCGTTGAGCAGGCCTCGGCTTTTTCCGTTTTTGGCCCGGCTGAGTCGTGGCAAACCCCCGCCTTCGATTATGTGACCCGGTATTTTTATGGCAACTCCTCGGAGATGGGCGGGCCTAAAAACTACAATGAGGGTTCGCGTATAAATGTCCCCATCATCACTTACGGATATGATTCGACCTTTCTGGATTATTTCGGCGTGCAAGGCGTGAAGGCGGTCGATTCAGCCATGCAGGAGATGAACAGACTGCCGTCCGCCTCGTCGGCGAAGCTGGCCAATTTTCTGACCCAGGACAACCAGGTTATCAACTATACAGCGGAGGCTCTGAGTCTGACCGACCTTAAGTCCACCGTGATGGGGCTGATGTTGGAGCACATGGGATTGATCGGCGAAACGCATGTTTGGGATTTGCACGCGCGCGCCGCGATGCCGGGCGGTGGGTTTCAATATATCGTCCTCAATCGGAATTATGACCCTGTGACTTATAATCCGACCGCTTACGTCAACGGGGTTCAATACACCTACTCCATTTTGGATGGCGAGGTCCCTTACGGAGGGCAGCCTCCCATCGGGGTGGATGTGGCGGATGCGTTAGAGTCCCCGGTGGACCTGGCTTCGGGCAACCACTTTGTCTACACTGCGGTGGCCACGGGCCAATCGTTGCAACAGGGCGGGTTTTATCTTGGAATCACCCGGGACGACATAGGGGGGCTGGCCTATCTCTACAAACAAAATCGTTACGAATACGAAGGCGTGGACAGCAATTCCGTCGTGCAGGGGATGGTCAGCCCGTGGGCGCCCGTCAACACTGCGGCGACCAATTCCGGGACGAACGGTTTTCAGGGTTTGCGGGGCGGCGTGGAAAAGATCACATATTTGAAAGTCGCTTATGATTCCTTGTTGGGCACCGCTTTTCAGCCGCTGACCTATACTTATACGATTCCAGTGGTGACCAACGGGATGCTGTATCACCTGACCGTGACCCGGACCATCACGCAGCCGGACATTCTTTTTACGGCGGGAGACTTGGTTGGCCCCTCCACCGCCTATCCGCTGACCGACAGCGAATTGACGCGCGGGTTCAACTTTGTCAGCAACGGGGTTGTGACGGTGGGCGGCGGTGGTGTCACCGCGCAGGTGATCGCTCCGCAGGAAATCATAACGTTTAACAATGTGACCCCGATTTATGTCAATGAAAGCCCCAGTTTTCTGGATCAAATAACAGGCAGCTATCCGTGGTTGTGTTGGGGGTCGTTTGACGGCACCACCAATACGCCGGTGGTGTATCCAAATGGCGCCAGCTACGAGGGATTGTTGCAGGAGGTCATCGGGTCGGGAGGCTCGACATTCCAAAGCCAGACATGGAGTCCCTTGTCCTATTTCAATGGTAGCACCAATACTTCCTCCACTGTTTCCTCGCCTTGATGGATGAATATAATATGAAACAATTTATCATAACAGGTCTGCTTGGTTTGGGTTTCTGCTCCGTCGCGGTGGCGAAGCCCAGTCCGGATCCGATTTTTCAGAATTTCGGCACCGCCAACGCGCAGGTGGTTGACGCGATCATTTTTTACAACCAGGGCACGTTTACCGCAGCTACGGATATTACCATTACAAATAACAATCCCAACGGGAATAACGGGATCAGCGCCATTCCGTACACGACGAGCGACACGCAGTTTTTTACGAACACGGGCAGCGGCATCATGACGGGCGTGCCGGGATTTGTGTTTGACACGGTCACGTCCTCAACGATTCATAGCGCCAACACATTCTTCAACCGGGGGACGGTGGAGGGGGAGGATGTTGAGGGGCGGCCTGTCGTTTACAGCACAACTTCCGGACAGACGCCGGATTTTGTCTACAGCGCGCCTTTGGCCTCCCAATTGCAGGTATATGCCACCAATATCATCAATGCGGGCGGGACATTGCGGGTCGGCAATTACGGGTTGCTGAAACTGACGGGTAGCAACGTTAACACCGCGAATGGTGTTCTGATTGCCGGGGCGGTGAACACGGGGGGGAGCAGTTCCGGGTTTTATGATACAAATGACGTGACCGGTGGCGGACTTGACGGGGGGCTTTTTTATAGCGGGTATCAATTTTACGTCAGCCCGCCGGGAACTTACGATTTGTTCTGGGGTGTGAGCAATTCCGCCGCGGGGGCGCTCGACTTGAGCCAGTTTGATCCGCCGAACATGCCTTCAGTTAAAGTCGGCGCCCGCGATGGCACGACAAACGCCGGCCTCCCTTTCCCGTTCAACGGGAACTCGACATTTGCCTCCTACGTCTATACCTATCCCATTGGCCCGAGCAATACCTACTTCAACATTGTATTCGTCAACACGAATTTTGTTGATATGAGCGGGAGCGTGAACACGAACATCTCGGCTGGCGTCGGGTTTACGTATGATTACACCATTTTGGACAATCAGACCCTCGATTTGAAGGCCATGGCAGCCGTGGTGCAATTTGCCATGCCGGTGAACGACGTGATTACCGGTACCGTGGTGACGAATGCGGTCTATCTGCTGGATGTTGGCGCGGCCTTTTCCACCATGCAGAATTACGATAATGCGGGTTATGCCGATGGTTACAGCCGTCCTAACGCCTTTGCCTTGACGACCGCCACTCCGGATGCATGGTTGGCCTCGTCGCCGGCCAATGCCATTTACACACCCAGTCTCATTTACACCGATAACTATTTCAGCAGCAAGGATGTGGCTTATCAAGCCGGTGTTTACGGGGCGCAGATCGGACGCAATCCCGGGCAGTTGAACGGGGACTTTAATTTCGTGACCGTCTTCGATTCTGCCGGAACCAATTACAGTGAGACTAACTTTGAGGGTAATTTTTTTGGGGAGTTGGTCGATTTGCCGGACCCAACCAATGAGCCGGCTCGCATTGAGTTGACGGCGAATCAACTGAACCTGTCGAACTCGCGCATCAGGGCGGAGGGAATGGTGACGATCAACGCCACAAACATGGTCGGGAGCACCGCCGGGTCCGACTGGGGTGAAATCAACGCCCAGCTTGGGGCGACGAATGGGTCGCTGGTTGTCTCAAACCTTTTCCCGACGAACTTCCAGCGTTTGCGCGGCGATGTTTACGCCTATTCGCTTAACTGGCAGAACCTCGTCACCAACGGGATGACCAATACATATCATTACCACATGCTGATAGTGGACCAGAATCTGGGCGGCAATTTCCAATCTGCCATCCGCAATCTCAGTCTGAGCGGGTCCAATTCCGTTGTGGTGCAGGATGCGTTGTATGTCATCAATCAATCCTTTTTCAACACTTCCAATTTGACCTTCAATTCCGACGCCACTTTCACGCAGAGCGCGGCCAATTTGACGCCGGCCAACTATCCTAATCTCCAGAACTTTCTTAACAACACCAACGGCTTTTTGGAGACGGACAGCGTGTTGGACATGGGGATGAATTTAAAGGTCAGCCCGGTTTCGCCGTTCGGCCGCAAATATACGATGGCGAGCATCACCAATTTGGGGGTCATGATTGCCGAGACGCCTATCTTCCAGTCCGCGATATTTGAGAACGATGGTGTGATTGAGGCGGCGGACAACGGTTCCATGATTATTGACGCCGCTTTCCTTGGTTGCGGCCTGACGGGGTCCACGAACGAATATACAGGGTCCACGAATTACCTGGCGGCGGATGAGGATATTACCCTTTCCGCCTTGACCATGCAGTTCACCAATTCCCAAATCATCGCCGGGATGGGCGCTGCGAGTGTGGGCTTGCTGACGCTCCAGACGACGACCAATGGTCAGATCACGGACTTTGTTCCCGGAGTGCCTAGCACAAGTGCTTACGTCACCAATGTTTGGGAAGTGACGGACGGATTTGACCTCCCGGTCCTGCCCGCCACGGGCGATTTGTTTGGCACCGAAATCATCACGATAGCCACCAATTATACCGTCGCCCTGCACACTTGGGCGGGAGTGGATTGGGGGGCGACGTCGGCCGGTTTTTCCAACAACATGGTCATCGGGCATTTGGTGCTTTCGCGCCAGTCGAGCACGGCGGCATTGCATTTTACCGGGGCCGGCGCGCAAAACGGGATGTATGTGGATTATTTGGAATTGGACCCCAGTTCGTTGTCTTACAGCGACTATCGGCGCGGCTTGATCATTGATCCCAATTTAACGATCTACTTTGCGGCATGCAACGTCGAGCCTGGCAAGCTGGAATCGATTTACACGAACCGGCTGGTGTGGGTGCCGAGTTTTGCCGGCCCCAACAGCACGAAGGCGGTTCCTTATCTTGGCAGCAGCAACGTCTGTATGATGAACGCCAATTTGGCGACCAGCGCTTCCATCAGCTTCTTCACCAACGTTGCGAATGCCGTCAACCAACCCTATGTGTTGAACGATCCGAGCAACCCCTCCATTACTTATCCGTGTCCGGGCGACAGCGCCCAGTTCAAGGATTACATTGTCGGGAGTGGCTCGGCCAATGTGCATGTGGCGATCAATGTTTCGGGCAGTGGCACCGTTACGCCCAATCTGAAGCAGAGCCAGATCGCCTTGGGCAAGACTTATTCCCTGGCGGCAACGCCGTCGCGCGGCTGGATTTTCAACGGGTGGACGGGCAGCGGCCTGCCGGAAACAGCAAACGCTTCGTTGCCGGTGTTTAAATTTACCCTTGAGAACAACCTGATGTTGACGGCCAATTTTACTCCGAAACCGTTCACGCTGGTTCAGGGCACATACAGCGGGCTTTTCCTGGAAACCAACGGTGCGCCCGTTTCCCCGGCCAATTCCGGATGGTTCACGCTTACGGTTGCGGCGAACGGAATCGTTTCTGGACGATTGGTGGCAGGCGCGATGACTTACGGTCTTAATGCCCAGTTTTCCACCAATGGCACCGTTGCGACAAACGCCATGTGTGGGAAGAAATCGCTGCCGGTCTATTTACAGTTGGACATGACAGGGGCGAGCGGCCAGGTCACGGGCTACGTCAACAATGACCCGACGATTCAGTTGTTGGGAAATGCGGCGCCGAATTGGACCGCGCAAAAAGCTTCGCCCTACGCGGGGCGTTACACCCTGATTTTGACCAACACCGGAGCCGGCAACGATCCGGCGGGATACAGCTTTGGTTCCTTGATCGTGGACAAAACCGGGATTGTGACCGTCTCGGGCCAGTTGGCCGATGGAGACGCCTTTAACCAGACGGCGCCCATTTCCGCGAACGGGTTATGGCCGTTTTATTCCTATACCGGCAACGACAGTGAAGTGGTGCTGGGCTGGGTGGAGTTTAAAACGGAGGGGTTGCACGCTTCCGCTTCCATTGGCGAAACCAACGTGTTTTGGAGCAAGGCCCAGTCGGTCTCAAACCGGAAATATTCCGACGGCTTTACCAACGTATTCACCTTGGTAGGCTCTTCGTATAATCCAGGCGCGGAATCCGCGGGTCTGTCCCTTGCCCACCCGATTGTGGTATTGAGCGGCGGCAATGACGTTATTCCATTGACCAATGCGGTTGCGGTCAGCGGCAAACTGACCTATTCGAGCACTAATCTTACATTGACGGTGAATTCGAAGATCGGAACTTTCAACGGCAAGATAAAGAATGCAGGGAATGGCCTTTCCGCCGTGATGAATGGAGTGGTGTTGCAGGACGAAGACAGTGCTTATGGATATTTCCTTGGCACAAACAACGAGAGCGATGCGGTCTTGTTGCAAAACCGATAGAAGGTCTGGATTGTAATCAGAGAAAAAATTTGATTTTATGCGTATATTTCACGAAAGGATTTTGAAGCAGGCAGGCGGGGCGGTTGCAGCCCTCTGCGCCGCGCTGGCCCTCTGGGTGGGCAGCGCGACGGATGTCCATGCCCAACCCGCTCCGCCGAACGACTCCGTGACCAATGCGCAGGGCATCATTGGCGTCTCGGGAACCGTTGCCGGCACCAATTTATATGCGCCGGTGCAGACCAATGCGCCTGCGGGCGATCCCTTCCCCGCGCAATATTCGATCTGGTATGTTTGGACCGCGCCCATCACGGCTGAGATGGCCTTCGACACCCGCACCAGCGTTGATGCCACCGGCAACCCGCTGGCCACGGTACTGGCCGTTTACCAGCTCAAAACCGGCACCAACGTGACGTTTAAAAATATGGTGGTGGTGGCGACGAACGCGAGTGACCTGAACACGAACTATCCCAATACGAGCCGCGTCAATTTTGCCGCCACATTGGGGACGATGTATCTCATTCAAGTGGATGGTTCGCAAGCAAATACTCCGGGGACAAATGCCCAAGGATATATCGTTTTGAACTGGGCTCCCAGCCTGGTGGCGGGCGGATTCGGATTCTCGGCCACCGTCTTTCAGCCCGGCAGCATTGATGACTATATCGCTTACAACGATTCGACCGGGAGCATCAACCCCAGTATTTACCCCCCCCACACGGCGGGTGAAAATAATGTGCGCATTACTGTGACGCGCTCCGGCGGTTATACGGGAAGATGCGAAGTGCAACTGGTGTTGACCAATAATTTTTACACGAATATCTACAAAACGAACTATATCGGCACCAATATTCTGACGACAAATTATGACGCCTCGTCAAACGTGTTGAGTTTCTCAAACGTTTTTCTCACGACCACCATCTCCGAGAATGAGTTTGCATCCGACTTGGGCGGGGTGAACCAGTATGTGACGAATGACAATTTGATCGTCAATTATTTCACGAACTGGGGTCTGCCTTCGATCACCAACCAGTCCTTTCCGTTCCCCGGTTTTGGCTCGTACGGTTTGCCCGATTTCTTCACAAACTTTCCCTGTCCTGTTGTTACCTATAACATCATGACCAATGCAACCAATGTGGATGGGAGCATTAATCACATGTGGACCAACTCTGTCCAACTGGTGGTCAGTTCAAATGGCATTACTACCGTGACGACAACAAACATTTATTGCAATCACGGCTATGTGACCAATGCCCTCATACCGGCGGCGGTTGACGGGGTGCATTACAACTCCTACGAAGGTGGTATTTTGACGTTCAGAGATTTCGAGATGAGCAAGGATGTCTATGTGTCGGTCGATCCCGCTCTGGCTTCTTATCCTCCCGATATCTCCATAGTGGATCTTCCCTTGCCGGGGCCGGATGATAGCGCGTTTTTTGCCACGGAGTACCCCTACGTTTATCCGAATTTGAACGTCAGCGTGGATTTGATATTGACGAACGTGGTGTTGGATCCCGGCGAAAATCCTGATATCATTCCCCCCACCATTGTCCAGTCGAACGCGGACTTGGATGTGCTTGATTACTGGGGAAGCCCATACGGGACTTATACCAACGGTTCCATGGTGGTCATCAACTTCGAGAGGGCAAACTTTCGGGTGAACAGGAATTGCGGAACGGCCGTCCTTTGGGTGCAGCGGTATCCGCGCTGTGGCGGAAACTATACCATGCATTACACCATTGACACCAAACCCGGCAATCTGGGGATCAGTGTGCTGGATTGGGACGACTGGAATACAGTGGCCGACGCCGATTACGCCGTGGCTGACACGGGTGTGTCACCGGTTTTTGATTTTACCCTGCCGACGACTTCGGATTGGACCGGGGTATCCGGTCAGTTGACTTTTCCGCAGTGCCCGAACGTCGCACCGCAGCCGATCTATATCCCGATTGTCAACAATGGTTCGCAGGAATTTGATGAGGATATTTATGTGGAGTTGTATGAAACTTCGGGTGATGCCCAAAACAACGGCTCGGCCACTCCTCCTGGTTTTCTGGGTAACATAGCCAATGCTCATTTGACCATTAACTTCGACAATACCAGCGACGGTCTGCAACCGGGCGGAGCGGTGGATCGGGGCTGGAATGTTGACAGTCAGAATAACTCCATGCCGCCGGGCAACCCGACTCCCGGGGCCACCGGAGGGCTTTCGGGTGAATTGCAGGAATCGGCGGTGTCGGCGGTTGCGATCCAAGCCAATGGAGAGGCGGTCATCGGCGGCAGTTTTGACGCTTACAATATTGTCCCTGCCTACGGTATCGCCCGATTGAAGACCGACGGTTTTCTGGACACGACTTTCAACACCGGCACCGGCCTCAATGACAACGGTTATATTTCGGCCGTGGTTATTGACTCAAGCGGCCGGGTGATCATCGGCGGCGGGTTTGCCTCATTCAACAACAATAACACAGTCAACAATATCGCGAGGCTTAATTACGACGGGTCGGTCGATACCACCTTTAATATCGGGGTTGGTTTTAACGGCCCGGTGTCGTCGCTGGCGCTTGATACCAACGGTAATATTCTTGTGGGAGGCGACTTCACTTCCTTCAATACGACCAACTGCAATTACATCGCGCGATTGCTGCCCACCGGCGGACTGGATCAGACGTTTCTTCCCAACACAGGCAATGGCAATTCCAGCATCGGGGCGGATGCGGTCGTGAACTCGGTGGCTTTGGATTCCAGCGGCAACGTTGTCTTGGGCGGCGGATTCCATCACGTCGATGGTTCCATAGAGAACTATGTGGCCCGATTGCTGCCCAGCGGCGCAGTGGATACGAGCTTTAATCCCCAGATAGGCCCGAACAACGTTGTTAACAGCGTGGCCGTGACCGCAAACAATGAAATTGTCATCGGGGGAAGTTTCCAAAACTACAATCTGGTTAGCAGCCCCTCCATTGCTCTTATCGCCACCAACGGGGTGCTTGATACCGGGTTCAATCCTGGTCTCGGCTTCAACGGTCCGGTTTATAGCGTGGTTGTCCAGCCTGACGGCAATATTTTAGTCGGCGGTCAATTCACGAGTTTCAACACCACCCGGCGCATTGGGTTGGCGCGTCTCCTGCCGCAGGGCTGGCTGGACACCAGCTTCATGGACACGGCTTACAATCAATTTGCCGGCTTCATTAACGACTATTTCATAGACCCTCCCAACACGGTATATGCCATGGCGTTGCAAGCCGACGGGAACGTTGTTGTGGGCGGTTCATTCAGCCAGGTCGGTGGAGGCTCCACCCGCGATGATGTTCACCAACGGGTCAATGTGGCCAGGATCATTGGCGCCTCGACGGTGGGCTATGGCGCAGCCACTTCAACTTACGAACCCGGCGGGATAGGCAACTGCCCCGGCAATGTCACGTTCACGCAAAATCCTTACGAAGCGCTTGATACCCAGACTGGTCTTTATATTACCATCCAGCGCACCAACGGCAGCCTGGGGCCGGCAAAGCTTACCTTGGGCACCAACACACTGGCGCCCGGTTCGGGGGCAGCCACTGCGGCGGACTTTGGGTTGGGTGTAGCTGTGGCCGAATACGATGACCTTTGGGATTTAACCAAGAATCCCAACGCCGGCAGTTATGGCTGGCGGAAAAGCGATGGCTATTACGGTTTTAATAATTCGGTTCAGCCGAAGGGCGATAACGGAAATTCCGGGTTGGATTTGTTAATCCACAACGATCTGACGGCCAACCAGAATCTTTATGCCAATCTTTCCCTGCTGAACCTCAATTCCTACGGTCTTTTGACCCTCGGCGGCGTGGTCATTCCCACCGGCCCCGCTTTGGGGGTGCCGGGAACCAAGTTGGAGATTCTGGATAACAACCTGCCCATAGGAGTGGTGGGTTACAGCATGACCAACTACACCACGGTGAACACTTCCAGCAACATTACTATTACTGTGCTGCGGACC
>Ga0181535_10008549_pt1 | contig 10049 bp, 9 predicted proteins | sample PEATcosm2014_Bin_44_FD_119774 | JGI IMG/M metagenome (GOLD analysis project Ga0181535, IMG submission 119774) | Peatland microbial communities from MTU Mesocosm Facility, Houghton, MI, USA - PEATcosm2014_Bin17_30_metaG | ecosystem: Environmental > Terrestrial > Soil > Wetlands > Peat | place...
ATAAAGTTGGGCGTGTCGTTCGCACGCACCACCTGCTTGCCCAGTGTCCGGTCGGCAAATGCGCTAAAGGCCCCCACCACCGCGGCGTCGCTCTCCGCCGTCGGAATCACCTCCAGCAGCTTCATATACCGCGGCGGATTGAAGAAGTGCGTTCCAAAAAACCGTTCACGGTGCGTCGACAATCCCGCCGCGATCTGTTTGATCGGCAATCCAGAAGTATTGGTGGTCAGCACGGCGTGCGGCCCCAGGTGAGCCACAGCCCGCGACAGCAATTCCGTCTTGATGGCCAGATTTTCGGCAACCGCTTCCACCACCCAGTCGCATCCAGCCAGCTTGCCCAGGTCATCCTCAAAGTTGCCGGGCGTGATGAGTGCGGCCAGCGAAGCCTCGTAGAAAGCAGCAGGCTTTGATTTTCCTAGCGCTTCAATCGCCGCTGCGGCCAGGCGGCTTCTTGCGCCATCGCCTGTCGGCACCATATCCAGCAGCAGCACAGGAATCCCCGCGTTGGCCAGGTGCGCCGCAATCCGCGAGCCCATCGTCCCCGCCCCCAGCACCGCCGCGCGCCGTACCAGGAAAGGAAGTGAAGCGGAGTTGACAGCAGGGATTGCAACCGAGAGGTTGGTGCTCATGCGAGCTCTCCCCGCGCTGGTCGAGGCAAGAATCCACTCGCCGCGCGGAATCCATCGCAGCATACGGAAGTTCGCCTTGCGGGGTCAAGGCGCGACTGCTCGCGCCGCAGCGGTATCAGAATCTTTTTCTCAAATATTCAAAAACTACATAACCAATCAACGCCGAGATCATGGCGATCGCAAAGTTTGTTCCCGTCAAAATGTCGTTCACCGCAAACCCCATGCTCTTGCCATGACCATTCGACCCAGTGAACTCGCCCATCAACAGATTTGAATAAAACAGAAAGATGATGAACGCAATCTCGATCACGGCCCGCAAAACCGGCTTGGGGCGTCCCCGACCTTTTCCCTTCTGTTCCATGGAGCTTCCATAGTACCAACTGCCCATCTGCGGTGCCCTCAACTCGCTCGCTCTCCCGCTTCAACACACACAAAAGCCGCGCCCAACCGTCTAAAGCCAAACCAAAGACGGTGCACTGGCACTCCGGCCCATCCCGCCCTCATCGATTGTGACCAGGCGTTGTCCTGTGCATGCAAAGGCGCTGAGAGTCATGGCAAACAGCTAAGCCACAGCCCTTTGTGCGGTCTTGGCCGTGCTCTCGGTTTGACTCCGTCGGTTGAGCGAAATAGCTTTGAAGAGAACATATGGCGCGATTGGCGCCTGTTGAACAAGGAGAATGGATGCAAAGCAGGACTTTTCCCTGGTTTTCCAAATACTGTCTGGCAATGATCCTCTCTGCGGTGGCCTTCGAAGCCGCGCCGCTCGCGCATGCTCAGGACCTCAAGAGCTTCGAGCAGAAAATCACCACCAAGGTGCTGGCCAACGGGCTTACCATCCTGATCTGCGAGCGCCACGACGCGCCTGTCTTCAGCTACACAACCTTTGTCGATGCTGGGGATGTCAACGACCCCTCGGGTGAAAGTGGCCTCGCCCACATGTTTGAGCACCTCGCATTCAAGGGCACCAGCCAGATCGGTACCACCGACTATGCCGCCGAGAAGGTCGCTCTCGCCAAGGTTGAAGCCGCCAACGACGCGTATGAAGCCGAATACCTGAAGCCCGTCGGCCGCGACCCGGAAAAACTGGTCGGACTGAAAAAAGCCTTCAAAGAGGCCGAAGCCGAGGCCCACAAGTACGTCATCCCTAACCAGTTCACTGAGATTGCCGATCGCAACGGTGAAGAGGGCCTGAATGCTGAAACCGGCCTCGACTCAACCAGCTTCTATTGGTCAATGCCTGAGAACCGGCTCGAACTCTGGGCATACCTTGAAAGCAGCCGCCTCGCTGACACAGTTCCCCGCGAGTTTTACAAGGAGCGCGACGTGGTCATCGAAGAGCGGCGCATGCGCACCGACTCCAACCCCGAAGGCCGCCTTCTGGAGCAGTTCCTGGCCACAGCCTATGTGGCTCACAACTACGGCCGCAGCGGCATCGGGTGGCCAAGCGAAGTCAGCCAGATTACTGCCACTGAAGCCATGGCCTTTCACAAAAAGTATTATGTGGGATCGAACGTCGTGGTCACTGTCGTGGGCGATGTCAACGCTGCTCAAGCCATGCCGATGCTGGAGAAGTACTTCAGCCGCATTCCCGCCGGCCCTAAGCCAGAAGAGATGACTACCGTCGAACCGAAGCAATTTGCCGAGAAGACGGTCATTATCAAAGATCCCAGCCAGCCGCTCTACGTCGAGGGCTACCATCGCCCCGACTATCGCGACCCAGATGATGCCGTCTATGACGCCATCAGTGATATCCTCTCAAACGGGCGAGTCTCGCGGCTCTATCGCAGCCTGGTCCGTGACCAGCAAATCGCCGCAGCCGCTGAAGGCGAGAGCCCCTATCCGGGAGACAAGTATCCCAGCTTGTTCATCTTTCTTGCTGCCCCGCTTCCAGGTCACACCCCGCAACAGATGCGCGACGCCATTCACAAGGAAATTGACAAGCTCAAGAACACTGATGTCAGTGACGACGAGCTGGCGATGTATAAGACCCGCACTCGCGCCGACCTGCTCCGCGGCCTCGCCGACAACCAGGGCCTGGCAAACACCCTCGCCGAATATCAGACCCGCTACGGAGATTGGCGTGAACTCTTCCTGCAACTCGACAAGGTGGACAAAGTGACCAAGGCCGATATTCGCCGCGTCGCCAACAAGGTATTCGTTGAGAGCAATCGCACCGAAGCCTGGACTGAGACCGCCGCGCCCACTGCACCGGCGCAGAAAGACGGAGGTGCGCAATGAAGAGCCTGGCTATCAAGTCCCTCTCTCGCAGCGCCTTCCTCATCGCCCTTGCTGCAGCTTTGACCGCGCCCGTTGATTCCATCGCTCAAACTGCATCGCCCGTGCGTCAGGACAAGCCTTGGGAAAGAATCCCCATCCCCAGAATGAATGAATTCAACCCCCAGCAGCCCAAGCGCATCGCGCTCAAAAACGGTATCGTGCTCTTCCTTCAAGAAGACCATGAGCTCCCGTTTGTCTCCGGGTCGATCCTCATCCCCGGAGGTGGTCGCGACATCGATCCGTCAAAAGCAGGGCTGATCGGCATCTACGGCGGAACATGGCGCACCAGCGGCACCCCAAAAATCGACGGCGACGCATTGGACGATCTGCTTGAAGCCAAAGCCGCTCACATCGAAACCGAAGGCGACGAAGACTCAACCGCCGTCTCCTGGGATTCGCTCAAAGGCGATGCCGACCAGGTGTTTTCTCTTGCCATGGACTTGTTCCTGCATCCAAAGTGGAGCGCGGAGAAGCTTCAGCTCGCCCAGCAACAGGAGGCCACCGGCATCGTTCGCCGCAACGACGACGAGTCCGCCATCGCCGAGCGCGAGGGGGAGAAACTGGCTTACGGGCCCAATAGTCCCTACACCCGCCAACCAGAACTAGCCACCATCGGCGCCATCACCCTCGACGATTTGAAGGCCTGGCACGACCGCACCATCCGCGGCAAGCTAATCGTCGGCGTCAGTGGCGACTTCGACCCCGTTGCCATGGAGGCCAAGTTGCGCGCGGCCTTTGAAAGCCTGCCCCAGACTCAAGCAGATCCCGCCCGCCACGACGCTTTCCCCGGACCGAGGCCAGGCGTCTACTTCATTAACAAGGAAGATGTAAACCAATCTGACGTTGAGATCATCGGCATGGGCATTGACCGTCACAGCCCTGACGTTCCTGCACTGGCCGTCATGAACCAGATCCTCGGCGGCGGTTTCACCAGCAGGCTCTTCCAGAAAGTCCGCACTGAACTCGGCCTCGCATACGAAGTTGGTGGAGGGCTCTCATTCGGATATGACCACCCTGGAACCTTCAGCGTGGTCGCCCTCACCAAGAGCGCATCCACAGATGAGGCTACCAAGGCTGCAATGGCCGAGATCGGAGGCCTCACCACCAAGCCCTTTACCCAGGAGGAAATCGACCGCGGCAAAGACAACCTGCTCAGCTCCTTCCTCTTCCGCTATGACACAAAAGATAAGGTTCTCGCCGAGGCTGAACGTCTCGAATTCTACGGATACCCCGCAGATTATCTGATCACCTACAAGGCCGCACTTGAAAAAGTGAGCCTTGCCGACGTCACCGCCGTGGCAAAAAAGTACATTCAGCCTGAAAAGTACGCCGTCCTGGTCGTCGGCAACGGATCTGAAATCAAGCCGGGGTTGGATGACCTGAAAATGGGACCGGTGCAAAACATCGACATCACCATTCCTCGACCCGGTCCGCCGCCCGGTGCCAATCCAGCCCTGGCACAATAATAGCCAACTCACGGGCTTGCAGTTGCCACAAATACTGGCTGCCTCACCCTTGCCATGCCTTATCCTTTGGGTCAAGGGTGGAGAAGCCACCAAGCTCAGCCGGAGCCCGTGAATGGAAAGCAAAGAAGTGGATTCGGACCAGAAACTTGCCGTCGTCATCATGGCGGCCGGCAAGGGTACCCGCCTCAAATCGGGTCGGCCCAAAGTGCTTCATCAGATCGGGGGCAAGCCCCTTCTCAGCCATGTCATAGCCGCAGCAAGTAAGGTCGTCGATCCCGCCAACATCTATGTGGTCATCGGTCATCAGGCAGAGCGAGTCCGTACCGCGATAGCTGACTCCGGCGTCCGCTTTGTCGAGCAGCGTAACCCGCGCGGAACGGGTCACGCCATCCAGTGCGCCAGTGAAGCCATTGCTCCTTACCCCCACATTCTGGTGCTTTCAGGCGACGTGCCCCTCATCCGGCCTCAAACCATTCAGCGCCTCTGGGAATTCCACAAAGCGGAGCAAGCGGCGATGACCATCCTCACCGCAGCCCCGCAGGACCCAACCGGCTACGGCCGCATCCTGCGCAAATCAAGAAACTCGCCTGAAGTCGCAGCCATCATCGAGCAGAAGGCCCTCACCCCGGAGCAATTGACCCTCCCTGAAATCAACTCCGGCATCTACGCATTCAAGACCGCCCCGCTGCTCGCGCACCTGGGCAAGCTCACGGCCAACAACGCCAACGCTGAGATCATCCTCACCGACATGGCCAACCTTCTCGGTGCTGCCTCCAATCGCGTAGTAGCCATCGAAGCCGCTGAAACGCCAGAAGTCCTCGGCGCCAATACCATCGCTGAGTTGGTCGCACTCGACGCCACCTTGCGCACGGCAATGGCCAACCGCCTCATGGCTTCGGGCGTCACCATCTTCCGCCCGGAAACCTGCGTCATCGACGCCGATGTTCAAGTGGCCGCGGACACGGTCATCGAGCCCTTCGTCCAGTTGCTGGGCGCCACCCGCATCGGCGGCGAGTGCCTGATCCGCTCCTATTCGGTCATTGAAAACTGCACCCTCGGCAACCATGTCCTGCTCCGCCAAAGCTGCATCCTCTCCGAAAGCTCTGTCGAAGACGGAGCAAAAATCGGCCCATTCGCGCACCTCCGTCCCGGCAGCAAAATCGGCCAGGATGCCCACGTAGGAAACTTTGTCGAAACCAAGAAGGCAACCCTCGGCAAAGGCGCCAAGGCCAACCACCTCACGTACTTGGGCGACACAGAAGTCGGCGCTGGAAGCAATATTGGCGCCGGCGTCATCACCTGCAACTACGACGGCGTCCAGAAGCACACCACTCACATCGGCGAAGGAGTTTTTGTCGGCAGCGATTCAACCCTGGTCGCGCCCTTGACCGTCGCGGACGGCGCTTATATTGGCGCCGGATCCTGCATCACCAAAGACGTTCCCCCCGGTGCTTTGGCCGTAGCCCGCGCTCACCAGGTCACCAAGGAGGGCTGGGTTGCCGCAAAACGCAGCCGCAAACCAGCCCAGGACCCCGCAGCAGGCAATGAAAAACCGTAAAAATCGCCTCGTCGGCCTCCGGCACGCCCGGATTCTCCAGGTACTCCCAACGTCATTTCTGAGTTCACTTCCTTTATTTTTTCTTCACTGGAAATCGAACACCGTTCCTCCCCGTATTCGGGGATAGTCCCCTACTCGGAAATGTTATTGCGCATCAACGCATCTCGGCGTAGCGTCACTTTAGAATGTCCTCGGACTCTTGACGGAGCCTGCGGCAATCTTGAGAAAAGCAACTGCCCGCCGCCTCAATTTTGACTCTCATGCCACGAGGCGGCGCATCATCTTTTCGGTGAACTCGGTAGTAGCTTTGGTCGGTATTCTTTGTGGTTTTCCGGCCTCGCCAGGCGTCACGGTAGGCAACTTTTGAAGATCGGCAGCATTCTTTGTGAAACTGGGTTCTCTCGCGGTGCGTATCCAAAGTGAAGAAATAGCAGGACAAGCAGCTCTGAACCGGGATCGCCAAAAGTTTCCCCGCCCTTCAGCGCCCGCTTGGAAGAAAGAAAGTGACCATCATTTTGGGCCATTGCTCCATTGCGGCCAACACCGTGGTTGGTAAAGATTTTCGGAGGATCCGGACTTGGGATTGAACCTGGCAGGTATAGGAGTGCTGAGGCCGGGAGCAATCTCCCGCGCCGATGCAGATGGCAACGGAACGGGAAGACTGCGAGCGACGGCCCGCATCCTCGCTGTCGATGACGAGTTGCACGTCCGATCCATGATTGGTGCAACGCTTGAGCGCCAGGGCTTCGACGTCCAGTTGGCCTCCAGTGGCCGCGAAGCGCTCGACTTTCTCGAACGCAATACCTATGACCTGGTGCTGACTGACATCGTCATGCAGGATGGCAATGGCATTGCCCTGCTTGACCGCATCCATGGTCAACAGCCCCAGCTACCCGTCGTCATGGTAACGGCGATTCATGACATTAGCGTAGCGATTGACTCCATGCGCCGCGGCGCTTACGACTACCTCCTCAAGCCCTTCGAGCGTGAAAACCTGGTCAGCACCGTCAAGCGGGCCCTCGACCACCGCCAGGCACTGCAAGACAGCCATAACTACCAGCAGAACCTTGAGCAGGTTGTCACCGCCCGGACTGAGATGCTGCGCCAGGCCATGGAAAACCTGGAGCACTCCTACGATGTAACCTTGGAAGCCCTCGGCGATGCCCTCGATCTCAAGGACTCTGAGACCGAAGGACACTCCAAGCGCGTTACCGCTTACACCATCGCCCTCGCTCGTGCCATGGGCATCCCGCCGGCGCAGATCAAGGTCATCGCCCGCGGAGCATTTCTCCATGACATTGGCAAGATGGCCATTCCCGATGACATCCTGCGCAAGCCCGGCAAGCTCACGCTTGAAGAGCAGCAAGTCATGCGCGAACACTGTTCCCGCGGCTATCACATGCTGCGCAAGATTCCCTTCCTGTCCGAAGCTGCTGAAATCGTCTTCTCGCACCAGGAGCACTACGACGGCAGCGGCTATCCCAGCGGCCTGGCTGGCGGTGAGATTCCAATTGGATCCCGCATCTTCGCCATCGCCGATACGCTTGACGCCATCACCAGCGACCGTCCCTATCGCAAAGCTCGCAGCTTCGACGCCGCGCGCGAAGAGATTCTCAACTACTCCGGAACACAGTTCGACCCCAACGTGGTCGAGGTCTTCCTTAAGATTCCCAATGAGCTCTGGCACGAGTTGCGTTCTGAGATTACCGGCCAGAGCAAGCGATTCTCCTCATTCGACATCGCCCTGCCCACCGCTCCTCCCGCAAACTAACGAATAAACGCCAACCGCCTCCGCCATCGCTCCCACCGGCGGCAGGCGCGTTGTAACTGGGCGCGACTTCAATAGCCTGCCCTGAGCACAGTCGAAGGGTGCCGGGAAACCAACCAAAGATGAACCCAGGGCTTCACCGCCTGCGGGAAATCTCGTCCCGGCGGTAGGCCAGGAATTTATCCCCGGCATAGAATCTGCGGAATCTACGTGGGCTTCAGCTCCTGAGGTATGCTTTTCGTCAATCCTGCCTGAAAATCGGTCGTTTTTCACAGCCTGTTCAGCCACTGCTTTTTCTGCCTGAAGCTTGACCGATTTCCCCCGGCAAACCCTACGTCGACCTTTCGCATCGAACCGACCCGACTATACACTTCCCTTGGAGCCAATCATGCCCGCACTCTCTGCAACAGAAGTCACCGCCAATCAGGCAAACGTACCCGCCTGGAAAATCGAAAACGGCGAACTCGTGCGAACCTTCCAATTCCAGGACTTTCTTGCCGCCATGCGATTCGTCAATGAACTGGCTGTCCTCGCTGAACAGGTCTCCCACCACCCCGACATCGACATCCGCTACAACCGCGTCCGGCTCGCACTGGTGACCCACGACGCCGGAGGCCTGACAACCAAAGACTTTGAGCTTGCCAAGGCCGCCGACGGCCTCGTCTGACCGCACCCTCCAAATCTTTCATCCATGGCCGACTCAACTGCGGCCTCCCGGCTCCTACCTGCTGTCAGTCGATTTGCGCTCAATTGGCTTTTCTAAAATGCGATAAAAAGCGCCTTTCCCGAGCGTTTTGCCGGATATATCTATCCGCTGGCGCACAATATTTCAAGGCAGTGGAATCGGCAACTCAGAACAAGGCACTCCCCACCCTAGAGGTAGTGTCCTAATATTGCCCTTTCCTGGGTCGAGAGCCTCTCGGAAACCAACGAGGGGCTTTCGTGCATTAGGTGATTCCCAAATCCTGCTACGATAGCGCAGATGTACTACTGGGCCATTATTGTCGGCGCAATTCTTAGTATTGTTGCTCTGGTCGGAGCCATCATATTTGTCATTTGGATCGCTGTGAAAGAGAGAGGGCTTCCGCGTGGGCGTTGAAGGCCAGCAACGCATTATTAGGGCACTACCCACCCTAGAGGTGGTGTCCTAATAGTGCGTTGCTGGTGAAATTCTAAAGATTCTTGGCGGCTTCCTGAACAGCTTGAACCTTTGCGAGAAGCACAGGATATAAGGCATCGCTGATGCCAGCATCAATCAATATATTGTTTACGATTTCCGCGCTGAGAAGGCCTTTTGGACCCGGATTCTGCGGAATACAGATAGGCCGCGCTCTCTTGTCTTTAAAATTCACGAGCGAACAAACAACCTCGTCCTTGTAGTGAATGACCCATCCGTGGAGTATGAGAATCTCCTCCATCGTAATCGGGGATTCTGTCTTACTCGACATATCCTTTTAGGCCATCGCTCCAACGTGCGCGAGGGAACCGATATTGAGCGTGACTTCAATCGGTTCGCATTGGCGATACTGGATATATTCCAATTCGGGGTTGTGAATGTGGCGCTCAAACTCACTGTCAGATACTTTTCGCATGCTACATTCCTGCATGACGGTTGCAAGAGTCCCGCGATCTGCACACGCGATCAAGAATCGCAACGCTGTTGCCGCAGAAGCGTCTTTAAGACTTTCTTGTGTAGGGGCTTGTGTGAAGAGTTGAAGCCCTGGGATATATCCCACAAAAGCTTTCACCTCTTCATCGAACCGACAGAAATATCGAAGGCGAAACGTGATTTGATCTTCTGTGGTCATATGAGCGCACCTCTGCTGCCGTCTTGCGATTGGACTACGGAATATAGCACATCGCAACGTAACGACGGTAACAGATTTAGATTACACCACTACACCGCTGGTTGCACTCTATTGATCACAAAAGAGTTCCCTTATAGTCCACAGGCGATTCGTAATTCCCGCCTCCATCGCGGGTGTAATTCTGAGCGTCTGATGCCTACGGCAAAAGTTGTAGTATGCAAACCACAGATTATAAGCAGCCTCAAGACCGGACCATTTCTTACTAAACGCATTGGTCAGCCTCGTCATGCGACGCATTCCCATCCTGATGCTCAGGTTTTGCCGTTCAATGTGCGATGTGCAGATTCTCCGCGAGTCAGGATTACCCATAATCTTAACTGGTACCGCCTCCACAACTTCGCCAGGGCTGTAGCGCTGTTCCCCTTCGCGGGGAGCTGAGTACACCTTGACGAGTTGTGCGAAACTTACACGGCCACGAAGCTGTTTTTTGACTGCGGTGACGTAGCCTTTGAATCCGTCGCTGGATAGTTGGTAGGGTTTAGA
>Ga0181535_10008550_pt1 | contig 10048 bp, 7 predicted proteins | sample PEATcosm2014_Bin_44_FD_119774 | JGI IMG/M metagenome (GOLD analysis project Ga0181535, IMG submission 119774) | Peatland microbial communities from MTU Mesocosm Facility, Houghton, MI, USA - PEATcosm2014_Bin17_30_metaG | ecosystem: Environmental > Terrestrial > Soil > Wetlands > Peat | place...
GACCACCGCAGGCAAGAGCCATACTTCGCCCTTATTGACGCCATACGCGGAGCCGCCACCTTCGAACCACCCCGAGCCCTCAATGCAAACGAGCGCGCGCGGCATCTCTGCGGCACCGACGTTAAACGGTGATTCTCCGTGCAGGCGCCACAACAGAAAATGTTCACAATCAAAGAGTCTTTCACGCTCCGCGGGAGTGGTGCTCACCACAGTGGGAGTCACGAGGCCACCATTGCTGTTTGCGAAATCAATACTGGCAAGCGCCTGATCGACCTGAAGTGGCCGTGGTTGTCCAGTCTTTGCGTCAACATGACCCCAATCGTAGAGGCGGAATGTCACATCGCTGTTCTGCTGAATCTCAAAGACGACAACATCACCGCCCAAGGTGTGAACCGTTCCAGCAGGAATGAATACGCTGTCGCCTGGCTTTGGAGCGATGCCCACGAGGTGATCCGCGATTGTGCCGGTGGCTAGTGAGCGTCGCAGATCGCCGGCAGTCGTGCCCGTTTTCAGGCCCGCATAGATCCGGCTTCCACTTTCTGCCTCAATCACAACCCACGCTTCGGTCTTTGCCATTTCTCCCGCTGGAATCAGCTCTGGGTGCGCATTGCTGGGATGCACCTGCACTGAGAGCATTTCGCGTGCATCCAGAAACTTGAGAAGCAGCGGAAAGCGCCTGAAGCGCGAGGCCAACCGCCCCATCAGTTGATCGCGGTACTGCTCCATCAATTCACCGATGGTTTGCCCCTTGAGCGGCCCATTGGCAATCTGGCTTTGATGATCGTCGCGGTCGCTGAGCACCCATGCTTCACCAATGGGTTCGTCCCCCGGAAGCGGCATAGATAGCAGGTCGGATAACCGCCTGCCGCCCCACAGCCGATACTGATAGATAGGCTCAAAGCGTAAGGGATACAAAGGCATTTGACCCATTGTTTATCACCTTGTTCTCATTGCTGGCGGCTGGCGTTTGATCGATTTCAGCGGCGCAACCAAAGTTGTTCAAACCGGCAGATCGCCGCCATCAGGCTCATTGATTTGGAAAATCTGATTGGGTTTGCCATGTCGCGGTAATTGCGGACGCTGGCTAGCGCGGTTGGTGCCATGGAACCCACGCCAGGTCGCCACTCATCACGTAGATCGCGAGTGCCGAAGCCATGAAGATTGCGCCAATCCAGAAGCGCCAGTCACGATGCATTCGTCTCCAGTAAGGACCGGGATCGGGCTCACCCCTGTCGCTGCTATTTCCTTCCAGGTTGTGCTTGCTTCCGGTCATTGCTTCTCCATATCCGATGAGTATTCACCATTGCGTGCTGCCATATTGCAGCGAACACGATGATACAGAGCCTTCTGTGCCGCCCAAACATATGTCTCCTGTCCCTGCCATATCTCCAAAGCCGGCTGCTGAATGGCGCGAGCAAACGAAAATGCCAGCGCCCAGGGAAGCCGCGATTTGAATCTCACATTCATTGCATTCAAGTGGGCTGAGGCCAATTCCGCAGATTGCCCCCCAGAGAGAAATGCAATCGCAGGAACAGCCGCGGGAACAGCACGCAGCAGGCAGGCGACTGTTACCTCTGCAACCTCCTCTAGCTCCGCTTGCTTGCTGCAATCCATCCCGGGCAGAATCATGTTCGGTTTCAGAATCATTCCTTCCAATAGAACCCGTTGCGCAAACAATGCACTGAAGACAGTGCGCAGCACTTCGTCTGTGACCTTGCGGCAATGCTCCAAAGTATGCTCGCCATCCATCAGAACCTCCGGCTCGATGATCGGAACCAGACCCGCTTCCTGACAAAGCGCCGCATAGCGAGCGAGGGCATGAGCATTGGCATCCATACAGCCCCAACTGGGAATTCCTCGGCCAATTGCAATGACCGCGCGCCATTTCGCAAAGCGCGCTCCCATCTGAAAGTATTCTGCCAGACGTTCGCGCAATCCATCCAACCCCTCGGTGACTGTTTCTCCTGGATGCCCAGCCAACTCTTTTGCACCTATATCGACCTTGATTCCAGGAATGATCCCCGCTTCCTCAAGAGCTTTGACAAACGGAGTACCGTCTCTCTTCTCTTGACGAATTGTTTCGTCATAGAGAATTGCGCCACTAATGCATTCGCCCAGTCCCGGAGTGGTGATGATCAGCTCTCGATAATCGCGCCGCATCGCAAGGGTCTGCGGTATACCGAGCTTGGCAAATCGCTTGTTGCAGGTCCCGTTGCTCTCATCCATGGCAAGCAGTCCCTTGTTGTCAGCAAAGAGCATATTTGCGGTGTCTTTTAGCGCTTGCGAATTCATTTGGGCATGCTCGTTTCTTGTTCCGGCTTTGAATATCAGAGTCTCTCCGCTCAACGGCATTTATGCTCGGAAATCTATTGAGCCGGATTTGCCAGCAACTGTTTGAGCGCGTTGATTGCTTTCTGTGCCTCGGCAAGTTGAGCCTCAGCCTGATCCCGCGTCACTTTCGACAGCGGCGCCTGCGCTTGAGCTATTCTTCCGGGCAATGAGTTAGGCTGTCCCGGCGCTGTCCCAAACAATGAGGCGAGCGCTTCATCAAGCGTTGGCTCCATGACGACCTTGTCTCCGGTCGCAACAATCACTCGCTTCAGTTGAGGGAAGTTCGTGCCTTCAGCTTTGAGGTACAGAGGAACGACATAGAGGAATGAGTTCTCAATTGGAATGACAATGAGCTTACCGCGAATGACTCCTGACCCCTTCTGATCCCAAAGCGTGAGTTGCTGCGAGATGGTCGTACTCTGGTCGATCATTGCGCTGATCTGGTTCGGTCCAAAGATCAGCTTGTCCTTCGGAAGTTCGTAGAAGAGCATCTTTCCGTAGTCTGGAAAGTCGCACCGCGCAGCCAGCCAGGCAATCATGTTGTCTCTTTTCTGCGGCGTGAATGGAGTCATCATCAAGTACTCAAGTTGCTGGCTTCCAGGCAACTTCATGAGGATGTAATACGGGTCCATCGCGGCCACTGCGCCGTCATACTTTTCCTGCGGCGCAACCCAGAGATCCTCCCGGTTGTAGAAGACCTGCGGATCGGTCATATGGAAGGTCTTATATTCGTCCGCCTGAATCCCGAACATATCCTCCGGATACCGGAGATGGCTCTTCAAGTCTGGTGATAGTTCGCTCAGATCTTTGAATACACCAGGGAATGCACGCTGGTACATCGCCAGGAGCGGATCGTTCGCATCCATGATGTAGAGCGACACTGAGCCGTTGTACATATCCACGACGGCCTTGACGGAATTGCGGATATAGTTCATCCCTTGCATCGAACCATCCGTTTGCACATTGGAATACGGATAGCGATCAGACGCTGTATATGCGTCCTGAATCCAATACTGCTTTCCTTCGCTGAGGACGGCGTATGGGGCCTTATCAAGAATCAGAAAAGGCGCCACCTGTGCAACGCGCTCCTGCACACCACGCCAGATCTGTATCCGGCTTTCCGGTCGCAGATAGCCTGTAAGCAGAATATTGATATCCTTCTGCGTCCATGCGAACAGGAACCTCTTCCAAATGCTGTCGATTGGAATTCCGCCTGTTCCCTGGTAGCTCGCATAGACGTTTTGATTGCCCTTGGGATAGTCGAATTCCTTGATCCCAGTGTTCACAATCTTGTACCCCGGAGCCACGTTTCCGAAGTAAATCTCTGGTTGGGTTACCTTGAGACCGTATTGCGACTCGGCCGGCACATTTTCAAGGAGATAATTTGGGAGACCTCCGCCTGTCGAGTTCGACACGAAGTTCATGACCATTCCCTCGCCATGAGTGAACTCAAGATTCTCATTTACCCAGGTCTGTGCTTCCGAGGGCAGTTGTGCCGCCAGTTCACGAGGTGCGAGCATCACCTGATGGAATCCGTCCGCAAGATGGTACCGGTCCACATTCACGTTATAAAACTCGTAGTAAAGGCGAATCGCCTGGGTCTGCTGGTAAGTCTGAAGCAGTGGCCTAGAGTCCCAGAGACGGATGTTCTGGATCGTATCTTGATTTCTAGCGATCACATCGGGGGTCAGATCAGAGAGCGCTGGATACGCTGTTTCCTGAATATTGTCCAATTTATACGCGCTGCGGGTGAAGGCGATGTAATGTCTTAGGTAGGGCATCTCCAGGCTCAGTTCATTGGGCTTTACCACGAAGGCTTCAAAGAGACTGGGCAACGCTATCACGGCAACTAAATAGAACGCTGCGTAGGTCACTACACCGGCGACAATGTGTTTGGTGCGTGGGCGGAAGAACCCAAAGGCAAGCAGCACACATGCCAGAGCCGAGAGACCGGTCATCACCCAGAGCGCAACTCTCGTGACGTGCGCCGCCGCATAGCCTGCTCCGTGGACCACGCCAAGTGTTGAATAGACAAGTTCGTAATGATCCAGGAAGAAGCCCCATCCGAAGTTGGCCGCGAGGATGAATAGAAGCACCATAAAATGCTTGCTTGTGCCGTCGCCAAGCGTAATCTTTCCGCTGGACTTCGACTGTCGCATTCCGAAGAGAGAACAGAAGGCGAGAACAGCAAGCGCCGATAAAGTCAATACAGTAATGCTTCCCTGCAACAATTCATAAAATGGAAGGCGGAACACATAGAAGCCGAGGTCAACTCCAAAAAGTGGGTCCGCCATTTCAAACGAGCCACCATACCTGAACCGGAGAAAGGTGTCCCATTGGCCGGAAACGCTCAACGCAAAGATCAGCGAGAGAACTACAATCGCGAAGTCGATGGCGAAGACTAGCTGCCTGGGGCTAATATCCACATCAATCGTCCTGCTTGCGTCAGCTGGGTGTTTGAAGGCCCTGTTAAAGAAGCTTTCTCCATCCACAAGGTCAATGTTTCGCGCCGCAAAGCGAAGATTAAGCCATAGATAAAAGGCCGAAACGATCAATGTGACGCCGAAGATTCCCCACTTGATCGAGAGTAAGGTCCAGAATATGCCAGCGTAGTCGAGCTGCTGCATCCATAGCCACTTTTGGACAAGACCAAGAACAACCGAGAGGACGACGCCAATTCCAATCAGCGCAAAAAGGCCCCACCTCAACAGGAGTCCGACGGATGGTGGAAGAACCCGGCGTACGCGGTTGGTTGGTTCAGTGTCCAGTGGTGTAATTCTCTTCACGGCTGTTGCGCTCATAGCCTACCCTCCGCCAGTGCACAAGTCTACGATTGTCGCGGCTGCAACATATCGGATCGGGACCGGCATAATCAATGTCGATGATTGGGCTCAGGGGTTCTGAGCACTTTTGAACAGAAGCTACTCTTGTCCGGTGTCTAAGATTCGGTTGTAACGAAAATGGGCTTGGAGGAAGACGCCATGTCTCGTGGCTCTTAACCGGAAGCAGAGTTGTGTCGGCAAATCCATACTGATCTAAATCGGAATGCTCGGTTCAGATCAGAACCTTCAGGAGAGCAAATCATGAAGTCGAGAGCATTTTGTCGCAACTTGGCAGTTACTGTGGCCATCATTTCACTCTTGAGCTTTGTCGGCATCGCCGGGGCAACCGAGAAGACTGCCTCTATCGAAGGTGTGGTTGCAAAGGTTGATCTGGACGCAAACAAATTGGAAGTAAAGACCGCTGACGGGACCGAACACATCATGCGTCTCGCGAAGCGAACTGTGGTACATGGCGAAAGGGCGTCCTCCACGAGAGGTGATAACGCTTTGCGCGATCTTCGAGAAGAGGACAAGGTGGTAGTGCACTATACAAAACATGGCACAGACGAGACCGCTGAAGAAATCGATCAGATTGGCAGGAATGGACTGAAGACGAGTGAGGGAACCATTACTGAGATTGATCGCAGAGCCCGGACGATGACCATCAAACTTGCCGATGGAGCCGAGGAGTCTTACCGTTTAACCGAACATGCGGCCGAAGATGCTGGAATCGAAACAGAAGACGCGGCGAAGAAGTCGGCTCACGCCATCGTTTACTATTCGGAAGAAGCAGACCAAAAACTCGTTCATTTCTTCAAAACCAGTCAACTTTAACAACTCAAAGCGAATCGTCACTCGGCTTCCACATAGGATCGCAATCAGCACCTCATCGCCTCTGAAGGGTAGACGCGTCATTGTGACCATCTTCTAACATCGATGTTGTTCGATGATCGAGATTGATGGAACCCAAACGGCTGGATAACCATCGTGGACATAAAGACAATTGTCGACCTGGATTCAAATGGAATTCTGCTCAATGCACAAGAAGCCGTTCAGCAACGGGTGCGTGCAAACAACCTGCGAACACGCCTGCGATTCAACGGGACACGACGTAAGATGACACTGCGGCGATTCGCGTCGCGCATCTTGCCAGCACTCCTTCTTCTGCCGGCCGTTTTCTTCGGCAGGCATGCGGATGCGTATGCCCTCCTTACGCACGAAGAGCTAGTCGATCTCAACTGGCAGAATTCCATTGTTCCGCTTCTGCTCAGCCACTATCCCGGCCTGACGCCGACACAATTGAACGAGACGCGGGCGTATGCATACGGCGGCTGCGTGATCCAGGACATGGGCTACTATCCGTATGGCGATAAAACCTTTTCGAACCTGACTCACTACGTGCGCTCGGGCGATTTCGTGGTGAATCTTTTTCGCTATGCGCACAACGCCGATGAGCTTGCCTTTGCCGTCGGCGCTCTCTCTCACTACGTGGGCGATACCATCGGACACTCCGAAGCGACCAATCTTTCCGTCCCGGTGGAGTTTCCCAATCTGCGCGCGAAATACGGGCGCGAGGTGAACTACGCCGAGGGCGAGCGCCAGCACGTGCAAACGGAGTTCGCCTTCGATATTGACCAGATCGCGCATCACCGCATGGCACCGGTCCGCTTTCTTCGCCACATCGGGCTCAAGGTTCCGGTTGAACAGATTGCGCTTGCTTACTACCAGACTTACGGATTAAGCAACGAGTTTTCGTCCAGACACCAGCGCTTCAATGTTCGTGAATACCGTTTCGTGGTGCACTCCTTCATCCCTCGCGTGGCGTACGCCATCACGCTCCTGCGTCGTCACCACGAGCCGGCGGAACTAGAGACCACGGATGCAGCGGAGATCGATAGGGAAGTGGCCGTGATGGCTGCGGAAAACAACTGGCGGAAATATGGCCGCCATGCGGGAATCGGGACCTACGCGCTGGCTGGCTTTCTGTTTATTCTGCCCAAGGTCGGCCCATTGAAACTGATCGACGTGAAAGGCCCAACCCCAGCAACAGAGATCGAATACCTGCACAGCGTGGTGGTGTCAACGACGATCATGCACCATATGCTCGCGCGGTTTACGCTTCCCGCGACTGTGAACACGTCCACGGCCCGAGCAAGCGATCCTGTTCCCACGAATCAATCTCCACAAGCGATTCGAGCGATCATCACCGACGGCCCGGCCTCTCTTCTGCTATCACGCGACCCGCGTGATCCGCTTCCCAATCGCGACCTCGATACTGGGCGAGTCGTACAGCCCGGAGGCTATTCGCTCACCGACTCGACCTACGCCAATCTTCTCCACCACCTCACGCGTCGGCCCGCGCAGCCCATCCCTCCCGGAATCAAGCAGGACATCCAAGCCTACTACGCCAACCCAAACGCACCCATTACAACAAAACAGAACCCGGTGAAGTGGGCGCAAGTGCAGGACGATCTCGCAATACTCGCTGGCATGCCCACGAGTACCGAGCCGCAGCCGTATCCCACGTATGGCGATGATGCACCTTCCGGCGCCGAGTCGGCACTGCGACCTGCTGACTCATTGAGTTTCAGCCGAGGGGGTTATGTACATGGCGTCTTTGCCTGTATTGGTTTTGAATAGCGGTTCTTCTTCGATCAAGTTTTCCTTGTATGAAACTGGCAACGGCGAACCGAGGAAGCTCCACGAGGGCGCGGTCGACGGCATCGGCACCGATCAGGGTGAGTTCTGGATCAAGGACGCCAAGGGGAAGAAGCTGGTTGATGAGTCCCCGTCTCTACCCACGCGCGCCGCTGCTTTCAAATTGGTGGCGGATGCGCTGCACTCGAAGGACTTTGCCGCACCGGGGGCCATCGGTCACCGCATGGTGTCGGGTGGCCCTACAGTTCAGACAAACCAGCGCATCACCCCCGCATTACTTGAAGAGATGGAACGCTACAAGGCCTTCGCGCCACTGCACACGCCCATTGCCATCTACATTATGCACGAGGCCATTCGCCTGTTCCCCAGCATTCCCAACTTCGTCTGTCTGGACACCTGGTTTCATCGCCACATGCCCGATGTCGTCACCCGCCTGCCGATTCCGGAGGAATATGCCGCTATAGGCGTACGCCGCTATGGCGCCCATGGGCTTTCTTACGAATCGATCGTTTACCAACTGAAACCCGCTGTGCCACAAAAGCTCATCGTCGCGCACCTAGGAAATGGCGCGTCCATTGCGGCGATCCGAAACGGACAAGGCCTGAATACCTCGATGGGCCTTACACCCCTTGGCGGCATCATCAGCGGTACACGCAGCGGGGATATCGATCCTGGAGTACTCTTGTTTATTCTGCGCAAGATCGCGGAGACAGCCAAAGATGCCACCGAGGCCGCCGACCTATTGGAGGCCGTTGTCAGCAAGAAAGCCGGGCTCCTCGGCGTGAGTGAGCTATCCAGCGACATGCGCGACCTGCGCGATGCCATCGCACAAGGCAACGTAAAGGCGAGGCTGGCAGTGGATATGTTCACGAGGACCATCGCCAAATGGATCGGCGGTTATGTGGCCGAGTTAGGCGGCCTGGACATGCTGGTTTTCACAGGCGGTATTGGGGAAAACGATAGTGCTACCCGCGCTGAAGTATGCGCGGGCTTGGGCGCGCTGGGCATCACTCTCGACGACGAGCGCAACAACATCCATGGCTCGGCGGTGATTTCGGCGGAACACTCAGCGGTCATCGTGCGGGTCATTCCTCCTGCTGAGGATCTAATGATTGTCAACCATGTGGTTCGGTTGCTTGCCGAACAGTCTTTCGCGATATTGCGCTGATGGTTGAATTCGTCGGATGATACGGATAAGGGGTGAGTGTTGCACCCCACAAGAAGCAAACCACAGCAGCGACCATACAGAGAGATGGGTCTGCCTTCCGGCGAACCCGCTCCAGCGGAGGCATTAAGGATGGGCAAGAGTGCGGAGGCGTGAGCATCTGTGCTGCGGCTGGAAGGGATGCGAAGAATTGGTCACTACGCGGAATTGTTTGAGGATGCCTCTTTGGTCGGAGGCTACGGCAGTGCCAGTTTCAGGTACTGTGCAAAATGGCTGATAATTCCTTTAAATGTAAGCCTCATGGATGAAGACTCTCAATTCAAAGCCTATTTTCTTACGCCTGGCAACAGCAATACGGAAAGCCTTACTCCCGCATCAGAAACATCGGCATCCCAAGCTTTCGATCATAAGCCGGCCGGTAGCGTTCTGTGTTGTACATGGTAGCGACGTCCACTTTGCGCGGCCCGAGTTTCGCATCGGGGATCGGCGCCATCGTGTAGCAGCCATTCCTGATCGCTGTCATTAGACCGGTTTTTCCATCTTGCACAGCATCCATCGCCATTCCTGCGAAGGTGAAGGCTACCATGCGGTCAATGAAATCGGGAATCCCAGAACGCAGATCGTATGTCAGATCACTGACCAGAGTCTCTTCGCCGGTGGCAGCTTTGATCTCGTTGCTAAGATCCTCTGCAACACTCATCTTCTTGCGGTGGCCAAAGGCATCGGCTGGGCCATACTCCTTTACCGTGTAGCCCTCCCATTCTGCCCCTTCGGAAAGAATCGCGAGCGAATAGTTGCTGGGATTATTGTGCTTGTCGGCGACCAATATTTCGATCAGGTGTTTCAAATTCACCTTGTACTCGGGAAGGCAGCAGCGCATGGATGTCACGTATGCGGTGTAAAGAGCGGTGTAGCCGGCGTCGCGCCCGAAGACCCGGAAGACGCCGATGCGCTCGTGCGAACCGACCGTCGTCCGCTGCCGCTCTATCGCATCCACGGCGCGCGTGATGGCGGTAGAAAAGCCGATGCAATACTCGGTATTGCGAACGTCGTTATCCATGGTCTTGGGCAC
>Ga0181535_10008551_pt1 | contig 10048 bp, 7 predicted proteins | sample PEATcosm2014_Bin_44_FD_119774 | JGI IMG/M metagenome (GOLD analysis project Ga0181535, IMG submission 119774) | Peatland microbial communities from MTU Mesocosm Facility, Houghton, MI, USA - PEATcosm2014_Bin17_30_metaG | ecosystem: Environmental > Terrestrial > Soil > Wetlands > Peat | place...
CCGGCGGCATCTGAAACGCCACCTTGATAAGGCCACATGTCAGGCCAAAGTGAATCCACAAATACAGGCGTCTTCGATGTATGTAGAATATTTGCAGCATTGCCAAAGAAGTTTGCCACGTCACCTGAAGCTATAAAGCCTGACATGGAAGATTGATACTGGTAAAACCATCCATTTAGGCCATAACTGGCGTTTGTGGGAAACATGCCCAAATACGCGCCTCCACTATTCGTCACCGATACATCCCAAACCCAGGCTTTGTTGGCCGTGCCTTGAGTATTTCCCGTGGTCCCATTAGGAGTCATGGCCAGCGGGCATGATCGAATGGCTGGATTCGCTTGATATTGGAGTAGCGATTGCAACCATACATCGCCGACGCCCTGCCATGTAATAATTCCATGATTGTCATCTTCATACATGCCCGCGCCTAAAGACAACTGCCTGAGATTGCTTATGCATTTTACGCTTTGGGCCCTCAATTTTGCACTCGACAGCGCCGGCAACAACATGGCAGCCAGGATGGCAATAATCGCAATAACGACAAGTAACTCGATCAAGGTGAAGGCAGAGCGAGTCTCTTGATGCCGCTGTTTCAATCGGTCAGTATGGGCAACTTTTTGATTTTTCATCACAACTTTAACCAAATTAACTGAGATTATTTTCCCCGTGCTAGCCAAGTAACACACGGAGTGGCGGCATCGCCACCCCGTTTTTAATTAAGATCGCTTTTCGCATCATGCTTTAAGGAGACAAAGCTCGGAAGAACATGCTCGCACCAGAGGGCGTGAACGTATAAGGTGACGTCGTATTGTTCGTTGTCCATGAACCAGTCACCTTGGTGGCTTGCAGAAGTGTTCCCGTAAAGTTCACCTGCAGGCTTGAGCCCACCTTCTGAATGCTCAAGGTCGGGGTCGGCGGCACAGTGCGAACAATCACACAAGTCATGTAACAACCGAAATCTCCATTCAGAGCCACAGTTTCAGTTGTATTGGTAGCCAAGAAGGTTCCCACCACATAAACGTCATCGCCCATGGCGAATGACTGGGAAACATCAGCCTCATTATTAGTGTCCACAAAGTTCCCCTGGCGGCCTGACGCCCCAAGGTCGTTGAGGGCGAACAACTGGGCTGAGTACAGGTTGCTCACCGTCAGGTTGTTCAGCGTGATGGTTTGTCCAGGGTTACCTTCGGTATTAGCACCTAAAATTGTGTTAAGGTTTGTATCGCCGGTGTTCCCGGTGAACTGCCCGATGCGAGGAGTATAACCACCATTCAAGCTGGCCGAAGCGCCCGTGTTGTCAAAGACGAACACATTAGTGCCATTCGTCACCGACAGAGAAGTATCCGCCAAGGCGGTGCCACCGAACGTTTCAGCTTCGAAGAAAGTACCGGGCGTGCCATCTAGGATGTTAGACGCTGTGAGGCCATCGATAGACACTTTTGCCGACCATGTTACATAGGCCGTGGATGCCGGGAATATGGTCAAAGGAACCCAATCGCTATTGCTGGGACCACCCTGGCTGTTGGAGGCACTCAATCGGTAATAGCCACTGGCATTTGTTTGCGGATTGGATAGCGTCAGAGAGCTGTTGGTCGCGCCGGAGACAGACACCACAGGCGTGCTGCCATCGTTGGTTATGCTGTACTGCCATTGGTAATTCATTGGCAGGTCGCCCACAAACATCGCCGTCAAATTCATGACGTTATGGTTACCAGCGGTGATGCTGAGGCCGTTTGCGTTTTGGCCAAGATCCGTGGCGTTGTCGGGATAGATAAAGGTATCAGATTGGAGGATCGGCGGTGAATCAACAATCCACAAGGTGGCGGGCGGCGTGCTGGTGACCGAGCCAGCCCCATCCGTGACAACCACAACATAATCCTTATGGTTGGCGGGATTCACGACGTTGGAAATTGTCAAGCCGGGCGAGGTTGCCCCGGAGAATTGTCCACCATTTGAAATTGGCGAATAAATCCCGCTACCCACGGTGCCGGACATCCATTGGTAGGTCAGACCGGTGGTTACACTGTTGGTGGTTGCTGACACGGTGAAAGTAGCCGCGGTTCCGCTGTAATTTGTCTGGGTAACCGGCGGCGAATTGATGACCGGCAGGGGAGTGGGTGGTATCGCGCCCAGAACCGTATAATAGTTAAACTGGATGTTATCTCCCGAGACTGTCCAATACGATACGAAACCGCCACCCGTGATATAGCCGGTCAAATTAGCCGTTGCCTGTGGACCAACTACATCATTGGTGTTGGCAACGCTTGTGCTATTGGCAAAAGTGCAATGCCCACTGACTGTCAACTGGTTCCACCCGCTGGCAGCGGGATTGAAATTCATGGTAAAAGTCTGAAGGGTCTGGCCACTCTGCGTGAAATAGTTGGTCGAAACATACCACTGGTTGTGGTTCATTTGCACCGCCCAATGCATTTGTTGGCCGGCTCCTGAACCATTATTCGCCTGTACCGAATAAGTCAGATTCTGCACGACTGCCAGATTAATTCCCGGAAATGGCATTTTATTGGTGACCGGCCCGAACCCGTCGCCGGGAAGGGGATCGTATGGCCCTCCGTTGGCAGATGCGGTTGTATAATAAAAGGCATTGGTTTGGTTTGGGCCATTCATGTAAGTATAAACGGCACATATGGGGTAGGTTATCACGTTACCGCCGGAATGGCTGAAAATACGAGCGGGACCGGCATTGCCACCGATATCTTGGATCCAACCGACATTGGTTACCATCTGGTCGTTGATTTTCGGCATATAGAAGGTTTCCTGATAAATGATTGTTGCCACCGTTAAATTGGCCGGGGGCGAACTGGTGACCGAGCCGCTACCATTGGAAACCACCACAACATAATCACCGTTGTTGGTTGGTTGCGCATTGGTTATTGTCAAATCGGGCGTATTCACTCCAGAGAACTGGCCGGCGTTTAACAGGTTGGTATAAATCCCGCTGCCTGTCGCACCCGCCATCCATTGGTAACTCGTCGCTCCGACCGCCGACACCGCGAATATTATATTGGCACCCGTATAGGCCGTCTGGCTGGCCGGTTCAACCGTAATGCTGGGCTTGCTGCCTGCGGGAAGCACTGCCAGATAAAAGTCATCATAACCCGCGAACGAGTTTGTGACAAAACCGTAGGCATTCGTGGTATTGAAAAAACAGCCAATATAATTGCCAACGTCCCCGGGGCCGGCGGTATAGTTCAGTGTGTATTCCACCCAACTCCCACTAAGCCCATTGCTCGTAACGGCAAGCGGAGTACAAGTGCCAAACCCAGCAGGCCCGCTGGCCGGGAACTCATTGGCGCACTTGATCAGGCCAACCACTTGCTCCGGAGGATTAGTGTTTCCGGTAGAGGGGTCAACAGTAGCCAATGCCCACCAAGTAAGGGTAATTTGATCGCCATTCTGAATTTGATAATTGGATATCTGGTATGCACCGTCATCGCCCGACATTTCATACGCCCGCTCCACGCCGCTATGCGCACCCGTTGCCTCATAACCGCTATTCGTGTAATTTACCCCATCATCCAGCCAAATCCCGGCAGAAAGAGGATTGTCGAAGTTGGTTAACTTTTGACCAAGCTCCTGCTCAAAACCCGGATCGGACAACAGGTTCGCGGGTTGCGCCAGTGCGAGGCTGGACACGGTGGCATAGGCCAAACAAGCCAATGCGAGCTTAAGAATGCTTTTTTTCATGGATAATTGTTGAAGTTAGTATTAAAGCCGATTGATGGAGGGTAGCATTATTTTGTGGCCGCGGCTTGTCCCGTCTTCACGGGACAACTCAGACTGGCGAGGCATTCAATATGCACATCGCGGCACGGAAGCCCGGCTTGAAGAGCAGATGCAAAATCTGTTTCTATTGATGACGCAACAGAATAATGCGCTTGAAATTCTCCAGGCCTTGGCTGATTAAATGAAGTGCGGTTTCGGTTCTTTCATGGAGTCCAGCACCCTGAAATTGCTGGCCGGAAACCAAGCTGTGGGCAGTTCCACAGTTTTGTCGGCGGCCACTACAGTCGCCGGTTTGATTCCGTTCATTTGACTTCGAAAGAGCTTCCTATCCCGACTGAGTTCCTTTTGAATGAACCGAACCACCAGCGGCCAGAGGCAAATTAACGTATTTTGCCACGGCCTGCGCGCGTGAACGCACATGCAGTTTTTCGTAGATGCGCCGGCAATAGGTATCAACGGTGTGAATGTTGATTTTCAGCGTTTCGGCGATTTCCTTGAAGAGAAAGCCGCGGGCCAGCATCCCCAATACTTCGTGTTCGCGCGGCGACAGCTCGTCATCGGCATTGCTTTGGGACGGGGTGGAAGGAAAACATTGCGCGACGAGCCGGGCGATGTAGTTCGTCATCGGCGAGCCGCCCGCGTGGACATATTTGATCGCCGCCAGCAACTCATTGTAACCCGCCTGCTTAAGCAAGTAACCAGTGGCCCCCGCCTGCAAGGCGTGGAAGATATGGTTGGAATCTTCATACACCGTCAGCATCACAAACTGGGTCTTGGGCAACTGGGGCTTGAGCTGGCGAACGCACTCAACGCCGTTCATGCCCGGCAGTTTGATATCCATTAACACCACGTCGGGCTTCTGCTGGGGTAATCGCGAGAGACAATCCTCGCCACTTTCAAACTGGCCGACGAATTTGAACCCCTCGGCACGCGAAAGCCATCTCGCCAGGATTTCCCGGGCGGGTTTGTCGTCTTCGATAATAGAAACGCGGATGCTCAAAAAGTTTTACAAGTTTCCATTTTACACGATCTTGCTCAACTATACCTCATCAACGCGGCCGGCTTTCGTCCCGTCTTTACGGGACAATGCAGAATGGCCCGCGGCGCGAGTGGATTCCCACATTTCATTTTGCCGCCTCTGTCACCGGCACGAAAAACTTGATGTTTGTCCCGCGCCCGCGTTCGCTCTGAATTTCACAATACCCGCCAATTTCCTGCATGCGTTGGCGCATATTCGCCAATCCGTTCCGGCGTGGACGCTGCTCCCTGCCCACAAGGGTCTTATCTATCGGCGCATCAGAGTCAAACCCGCAACCATTGTCCCGAATATTCACCGCCACACCCGACATCTGCGGGACGAAGGAAATGCTAACCTCGGTCGCGCTTGAATGCTTGATGACATTGTGCAACGCCTCTTTGAAAGCCAGAACCAAATTGTGCCGAATTTCAGCCGTGAGCGGCCAGGATGGAAGGTATCTGGGTATCTCTAGGCGGCATCGGATGGCGGAAGCTCCCAGCAATTCATTGGTCAACTTCCCAACGTAACTCGCCAAGCTGTCGAGGGTATCGTGCTGAGGGTCCACAGCCCAGACAATTTCACCCATTGTCTGCGTTAATTGGCGCGCTGTGTCGCAGATGTGACTCAAATCATTCACCGCATCCTCCGGGTGGGCATCCATGTTCTGTCGCGCCGACTGACTCAACAGGTTGATGCGCGTCAAGCTCGCCCCCAGGTCGTCATGAATGTCCCTGGCAATACGCGCCCGCTCGCGCTCCACCGTCCGTTGGCGTTCGAGCCGCTCCAGCCTTTGATGCAGGCGCCGGCGCGTGTCGTACCAGACGCCCCCTCCCGTGGTGATAATGACCACGATCAGCCCCAGCACGCGAAACCACATCGTCTGCCAGAAGTACGGCAACACGGTGAAGGCTAGGCTCGCTCCGTCCTCATTCCATACGCCGTCGTTATTGCAAGCAACGACGTGAAAAGTATATTGTCCTGGCGGGATGTAGCTATAGTCCATCTCACGTTTTGTCCCGGCATTGACCCATTTGGAATCCAAACCATCAATACGATATTTGAATTGGTTTTTGTCCGTAGCGGCAAAACTCAATGCGGCGTACCGAAACTCAAACTGGTGCCGCCCCGGCGGAATCTCCAGAGGGGAGTTTGCCGCCGGTTCCCTAGGGATGACTTTGCCATCCACGAGAAGTTCCTCAATAACCACTGGTGGGGGAAACGGGTTGGTTTTTAGCGCGTCGGGTTCTACTGCCACCAACCCTTTGCTCGTCGGAAAATACAGCCAGCCGTTGGTGGTTACGCATCCTGCGGGCTGGAAGCCACCGGAACATTCCTGAGTGGGCAGACCGTCGCTCTTCCCGAAACACAAACAATTCACGGACTGCGCCAATCCATCGGCACAGCGATTCAACTCCTCCTTTTGAACTCGAATGATACCCTCGTGAGTACTTAACCAGAAATACCCAAGGCCATCGTCCTCGATGTCGCAGATTGTGTTATCGGGCAAACCGTTATCCGTAGTGATGGTGGTCAGGTTTCCTTTTTTTAAGCGGCTTAAACCGTCGTACGTACCGATCCAGAGCGAGCCATCATCGTCCAGATGCAAGCAATCGACGAAATCGCCCGCCAGTCCATCGCCCTTACGATAAACGTGCAGTTGACCATTTTGCAGACAACCCAAACCGCGACCGTTCATACCCACCCAAAGAGTGCCATCTTTTTCTTCCAAGATTGCGCGCACGTCCGCAAATGGCTTTATCCCTTTCACCAATAGCGGGATGATTTTTCCATTCTGGTAACAGTCCAATCCATTGACCCCGCCGACCCAATATCCTCCATCACCTCTCCGAAGCAATGCGGTAACAGTTGTAAAATTGTCCTGCCAACCTGGTGCGGTCTCGAAACGATTCCCGTGTTGAACGAATAAGCCACCGTCCCAAGTGCCCAACAAAACCTTTCCCGGCAAATCCGCTGCAACCGACCAGACATACGGATTGGAAACCCCGTCACTGACACCCCAGTTTGTCCAGTTTCCATTGAAGTAGTGATACACCCCTCCCCCGTCCGATCCAATCCACAACCCACCCTCCAATCCGGCGGCCACGCTCAGAACCGATCGGTCTTGCCAGCCATCCGGAGGATTCAATGTCAAGAAATTGCCAGCGCGCAGCATCACCAGGCCGGCAGCACTGGTGCCAACCCAAAGGTTTCCTTCACGATCCTCACAAAGGCTTGTGACCCAATCGCTGCGGAGTCTATTTGTGTGGTTGAAGCATACCGTCTCTCCGTGTGGTTGGATTAGATAAAGTCCGTGATCGGGCGTGCCAAGAGCCAGCAAACCACTTCGCATTTCAATCATGCCACTTATGGAGGCGAATCCCGACGGACAAACGCCCAGGTCTTCCACCCATTCATTATTTTTCCATTTTCTCAAACGGCCTTCGCTTACCACCCACAAACCACCGTCAAGGCTCGAGCAAGCGCCCTGAAAGTATGAATTAGTTAGCGAAGGTTCATCAAATGGCATGATCTTCAAGTGGCCTGCCTCCGGTTTGGACATCACACCGTTCCGCCCAATCCACATACTCCCCTCGTTATTTTGCTCAAACGAATAGAAACCCAACGCGCTGCCGGGAATAGGAGATAGCATCAATGCATCTCTAACGCGATATAGCAATCCCACCTCATTCACGAGCCAGATGTCGCCTGCCTCATCAGCCCCAATGCGCCAGATCTCAGTCCTTTTCCATTTTGGACTAATAGCCACTGCTTCAAAACGCCCGCCTTTGTAGCGGGTCAATTCTCCAGTTTCATGTCCAATCCAAAGATTCCCGGATTTGTCTTCGTATATGCTGCTTATTGCGCTCGTCTGCAATTCCGGTGTGTTAATGTCGTTGTAAATTTTGAATTCTTGCCCATCAAAACGCGCCAGACCGCTGAAAGTAGCCATCCAGATATAACCGTCGTGCGTCTGGACAATAGCGTTTACCTCGTTTGCCGGCAGCCCGTCTTCAACCTGCCAGTTGCGCATGACAAAGTTGAGAGGCCCGTGCGTCAAGTCGGCACCCAAGGCTGTGCCGGCTATGCAGAACCACAAAAGGCAACTTCGCATCATCGGTTACGATGATTACTATAATAGGAGGTTGTCGATTTTTGCATAAGTTTCTGGTTAAATTACTTGCCGACCCTTGCGATTGCACGACCAACTGCGCTGGACCAAACCTAAACCCAATCGTGTCAGGAAATGTTTTATTGGAGTCTTTGAATACACAATCTCGAACATGGTGCGCTATGAAAATGTTCTGTATAAACTGACGGCCTGCCTGGCAGAATGCACGTGTAGTTTCTTAAAAATGCGTTGTATGTGCGTATTGACCGTGTTCACACTGATTCCAAGGGTTTCCGCGATCTCGCCGCACCGTGAACCCAAGGCTAAAAATTCCAATACCTGCCGTTGACGCCGAGGGAGGTTGCACAATTCCCGCGTGGGTGAAGGAATGGGAACCGCGGAATGAAAGGATTCTACGACTTTACGAGCAACGTAACTACTCAATGGCGAGCCGCCGGCATGGACATCCTTCAAAGCTGCCAGTAATCGTTGGCGGTGTATCGGCTTGAGCAAATAGCCATTGGCTCCAGCCGCCAAGGCTGCAAAAACATGGCTGATATCCTCACAAGCTGTCAGCATCACAAACTGTGTCAGCGGCAACTGGGGCTTGAGCTGTCGAACGCATTCCACACCGTTCATACCCGGCAGTTTGATGTCCATTAACACCACGTCGGGCTTTTGCTGGGGCAATCGCGCGAGGCAATCCTCGGCACTTTCAAACTGGCTGACAAACTTGAGCCCCTCGGCACGTGAAAGCCATCCCCCCAGAATTTCTCGAGTGGGCTTGTCGTCTTCAATGATGGACACGCGTATGCTCAAAATCTTTTACAAGTTCTCACTCCGCACTACTTTATCTCAGAATGCATCATGAAGGCAGACGGTGGTTGTCCCGTATTTACGGGACAATTCTAACAGGCTCTTGAACAATGGTTGATTTTTCAAGGGACAGCCTCACGATGAGTTTGAAAATTAATTTTGAGCGTTTAATGGCCTGCAAATCACGCCGGCAGACACGTCGGTCGGCTGGTGGCGGCTTGTTTTTTGTTCGCTCATCGCGTTTTTATCGATCTGGCCGCCCGGCTTTAACCTGCCCCGGCCAGTTCCAGCCGCGCCATGCACAACAGGTAGTAAGTGGCCGCCACAAAGTAGCCGCAGGCTTGGGTGCATTCGGTTCCCTGATAGCGGCTGCGTCTCAATCCACCAATCACTTTGATCCAGCCGATGATTTCCTCGACCCGTTTGCGAATGATTTGACTGACGCGATAAGCCGTGCTGCCAATTGTGCGCCCGTCCAGATCGGGAGTTTTGATTTTTTCTTTACGCGCGACGTGCGGAACAATCTCCCGCTGCCGACAGCCCTTCACAAAGTCTTTGCGATGATAGTTCTGAGTGGCAGCAACGGCAGCTCTTAACCGATAGATGGACTTGACTTCTCAGAAGCGTGAATATTCACTGGCCCGGCTATGACACATCTCTCTGCTAGTCAATTGCTCCGTGCTGCGAGCATCAAACACAAAATCGAATCACTGCAAAAGCAACTTTCCCGGCTGTTTGCCAGCCCCGATAGCGCTACCTCTCCACCTAAACGCCGAAAGATGAGCACCGCCGGAAGGCGAAAGATTGCCGCGGCACAACGAGCAAGATGGGCGAAGATGAAGGGGCGGAAGTCAGCCGCGAAACCGGTCAAGAAAGCCAGACGCGAAATGAGTGCGGCGGCTAAAGCGAAGATTTCGGCTGCGGCTAAAAAGCGTTGGGCGAAAGCCAAGGCTGCTGGCAAATCGAAGCTGTAGTTCAGAAGGCAGCTTCTGACAGCCACGGCCAACCACGCGAAGGCAGAACTGAAGCGTATGCGTCTTACAGAGTACGTCTGTCCTTCTGCAACTTTTAAAGCTCACCAGCTCAAAAGGCTCAAAAGGCAAAAGAACAAAAACTAAAGCCCCTTCACACAACGAAAGCCAAGGCCTGCGGCGGCGGCGACCGGGATGTCATTGCCGAAGCGAAAGGCGCACCACGCGTAGCTGGCGAAGTTGACCGTGTCGAAGGCATACCACATGCCCCAGGCTGGTGCGCTCGCCGGCGCTGGTGTACACGCAATAAAAGCCCCAATGCGGAGGCCACGCCGGATCAAACGGCAGCATGTATACATGCGATCGTTCACGCAACCGCGAGGATTAGCC
>Ga0181535_10008552_pt1 | contig 10047 bp, 5 predicted proteins | sample PEATcosm2014_Bin_44_FD_119774 | JGI IMG/M metagenome (GOLD analysis project Ga0181535, IMG submission 119774) | Peatland microbial communities from MTU Mesocosm Facility, Houghton, MI, USA - PEATcosm2014_Bin17_30_metaG | ecosystem: Environmental > Terrestrial > Soil > Wetlands > Peat | place...
GCGACTACGCCGATGTGCCGGGATTCTGCCGGTTGGTGAAGCTTGAAGAGATTCAGGAGCACGGCTACGTGCTCACTCCTGGCCGCTATGTTGGCGCGGAAGCCGTCGAGGATGACGACGAAGTCTTTGCCGAGAAGATGGAGCGGCTCACCGCGCAACTCGCCGATCAGATGGCCAGGGGCGCAGAACTGGATGCCGTGATCCGCCAGAAATTGGGGGCGCTTGGATATGGCATCTAGCAAGGGCCGCAAATCCACTTCCCCTGCTGATCCAGCGCCGGGGCAGATCCTCATCTACCAGGATGCCGGACTCAACCTTCAGGTACGGCTAGATGGGCAGACCGTCTGGCTTTCCCGCGTCCAGATGGCAGAGCTGTTTCAGACCACCCCACAAAATATAACCATGCACATTCAAAGCATTTACGCCGAGAATGAGCTGGCCCCGGAGGCAACTGGTAAGGATTACTTACTAGTTCAACAGGAGGGGGAGCGGCAGGTCCACCGCAGCCTCAAGCACTACAACCTGGAAATGATTCTGGCCGTTGGCTACCGGGTCCGTTCGCTGCGCGGCACCCAATTCCGCCAGTGGGCCACGGCACGGCTCAGCGAGTTGCTGGTCAAGGGGTTCACGCTCGACGACGAGCGCATCAAGGCTGGCCGCACCCTCGGACAGGATTATTTCGACGAACTGCTGGCCCGCATCCGGGACATTCGCTCCAGCGAGCGGCTCTTCTACCAGAAGATTACCGACATCTACGCCACTAGCATCGACTACGACCGCAACGCGGAGTTGACCGAGGTGTTTTTCAAGACGGTGCAGAACAAGCTGCACTGGGCCGCTCATGGCCACACGGCGGCAGAGGTGGTGCGCGAACGCGCCGACGCAGCGCAGCCGCACATGGGGCTTACCACATGGAAAAATGCGCCGCAGGGAGCGGTGCGCAAGGCCGATGTCTCCATTGCCAAAAACTATTTGAGCAAGGAGGAGTTGGAGAGCCTGAACCTGATCGTCTCCGCGTATCTGGATTTTGCCGAGTTGCAGGCACGCGGACACAAGCCCATGCACATGCGCGATTGGATCGCCAAACTCGACAGCTTCCTTCGCCTGAGCGACCGCGAGATTCTCTTGGGCGCTGGCAAAATCTCCCATGCCCTGGCCGAAGAACACGCCCATGCGCAGTTTGCGGTCTTTGAAGAGCAGCGCCGCCTGGAGGCCGACCCCAGCGACTTCGACCGGACGGTCGAGGAAGTGAAGAAGCTGGGCGCAACCAGCCCCAAGCGCCTGCGCAAAGGGGACGCACAGTGAAAGTGATCGGCGGCACAATGAGAGCGGCAGCGGGACTGCGCGAGAAGCTGGGGGCGCTGGGATATGGCGTCTGAAGATGAACTCCAATTGCTCCCGGATGGTTGGAGCATCAAGACGCTTGGCGAACTCTGCGACGAAGGTGGCGGAGACATTCAAACTGGCCCATTTGGAAGTCAACTCCATTCCGCTGATTATGTTTCCGCGGGCGTTCCCTCGATCATGCCGACCAATATCTCAGTTGAGGGGATTCAAGCGGAAGGAATCGCAAGAATCACCCGTCAGGACGGGGAGCGCCTTCAACGGTATCGAGTCAGAGCTGGCGATATTGTCTACAGCCGCCGTGGTGATGTTGAGAAGTGCGCGCTTGCGACGGATAAAGAGGATGGCTGGCTCTGTGGCACCGGGTGCTTGCGCGTGCGGCTTGGGAATGCCCCGGCAGATCCCGATTTTGTTCATGCTTATTTGAGTAGTCCTTCAGTCAGAGCTTGGATCGTTCGACACTCGATCGGGGCGACAATGCCAAACCTGAATACAGGCATACTCAGGAGTCTCCCTGTAGCTTTGCCTCCACCAGAGGAAACGCGAAATATCGGTACAATATGGCAAGCACTAATCAACAAAACCAATCAACTTGCATCTATGAACCAAAAGTTGGAGGCGATAGCGCAGGCGATCTTCAAGTCATGGTTTGTGGATTTTGATCCAGTGCGGGCCAAGGCCGAGGGCCGCGAGCCGGAAAGCATGGATGCCGCCACCGCCGCCCTCTTCCCAAGCGAATTTCAGGAGTCGGAACTAGGAACTATACCAAAGGGATGGTCGATTGAATCCATAGGTGACCTAACACTACGGGTCTCGATGGGGCCGTTCGGTTCAAACATAAAGACAGACAACTTTGTCGAGAAAGGAGTTCCGATCATCAGAGGGAAGAATCTCAGAGATGGATTCATCGATGATGATTTTGTGTTCCTCTCAGACGGAAAGGCGGACGAATTGCGAACCGCGAATGCCTTTGCTGGCGATATTGTCATAACCCACCGTGGGACTTTAGGACAAGTGGGCCGAATTCCTGAAGGTAGCCGATTTCCGCGCTATGTCGTTTCACAGAGTCAAATGGTCTTGACTGTTGATTCCCGCAGAGCGACTTCACTTTTCCTGTACTACTACTTGATTTCGACAGCGGGGCTGAACCAGCTCCTCGCAAACACAAGTCAGGTCGGAGTCCCTGCGATTGCGCGACCAACTATGAGCGTGAAGGCGATTAGACTCCCTATGAGCGAGAGAATGGAGCTCATCCACGCGTTTGAATCACTTACTAGCGCACTGGCAAGTCGGGTGAACATGAATTCTACGAGCATTCGCACACTGGCAGATTTACGCGACACTCTCCTGCCGCGCCTGATCTCCGGCAAGCTGCGTGTGCCGGAGGCGGAGAAACTTGTGGAGGCGGTGCTATGAGCATCCGCGAAGACGACGTTGAGCAGGAGCTTCTCGGCTGGTTTGAAGACCTGGGCTATGAGGTCGTCTTCGGTCCGGAGCTTGCGCCGGATGGGGAGAGGCCCGAGCGGAAGAGCTACAAGCATGTCTTGCTGGAAGGGCGGCTCCGGGATGCGCTGCACCGGCTGAATCCGGGCTTTCCCGCCGCCGCCATCGCCGACGCCGTCGCCGTATTGACCAGTACAGGCACACCCGGCCTGATGGCGGGCAACCAGGAATTTCAGCGGCGGCTCACGAGGGGTGTGCAGGTCTTTTGGCAACAGGACGGCGAGACCCGCAGCGACCGGGTCCGGCTTGCCGACTTTGCCAATCCTGAACAGAATGACTGGCTGGTTGTGAACCAATTCACCGTGATCGGCATGACCGCCAGCGGCAGCCGCGAACGCCGGCCCGATGTGGTGGTCTTCTTGAATGGAATGCCCGTGGCCGTCTTCGAGTTGAAGAACGCGGCCAGCGAGACAGCGGATGTGTCCGCCGCCTATCACCAACTCCAAACCTATAAGGACGAAATCGCGGAACTATTCCGCACCAATGAAGTGCTGATCGCCTCCGACGGAATCTACGCGCGGATGGGTTCACTCTCCGCCGATGAAGAGCGCTTCACGGCGTGGCGGAGCATCGACGGCAAAGAGCGCGACCCGCTGGGACAGTTTAGAGAGTTGGAAACGCTGGTGCGCGGCATCTTCAAAAAAGAGCATCTGCTGGATTACCTGCGCCACTTCATTGTCTTTGAGGATGACGGCGGACTGGTCAAAAAGATTGCGGCTTATCACCAATTTCATGCGGTGCGGGCGGTGGTCGAGCGTGTGCTGGCGGCTTCCGCCCCGGGCGGCAGCGGCATGGGCGGCGTGGTGTGGCATACGCAGGGCGCGGGCAAGAGCCTGGAGATGATTTGCATTGCGGGCAAGCTGATGACGCATCCGCAGATGAAGAATCCCACGCTGGTGGTGGTGACAGATCGCAACGACCTGGACGGGCAGCTTCACGGTATGTTCGACATGGCGGCGGAGGTGCTGGGCGAAAAGCCCGTGCAGGCAGATAGCCGGACAGCGCTGCGAGAGCAATTAAATCAGCGGCCATCGGGCGGCATCGTCTTCACGACCATCCAGAAGTTTGTACCGGGAGAGGATGAGGATACTTATCCAAAGTTGACCGAGCGGGACAATGTGGTGGTGCTGTGCGATGAGGCGCACCGCAGCCAGTACGGGCTGAAAGCGCGTATCAATGACGCCGGAGAGACGATCTACGGCTACGCCAAGTATTTGCGCGATGCCCTGCCCAATGCCACGTTTGTAGCCTTTACCGGGACCCCGGTATCCGCGAAAGACAAAGACACCCGCGCCGTCTTTGGCGAGTATGTAGACATCTATGACATTGAACAGGCAGTGAAGGATGGGGCAACAGTGCCCATCTATTATGAGTCGCGCCTGGTGAAACTGGAGATGGATTCCGCCGCTGTCGATGCGACAGACGATGAAGTTGAAGAACTGACGGAAGATGAGGAAGAAGCAGCCAGGGCGCGGACAAAGAGCCGGTGGGCGGCGCTGGAGAAGCTGGTTGCCACTGATCCGCGCATCAAGGCGGTTGCGTCGGACCTTGTAAACCACTTCGAGACCCGGCAGGACGCGACGCGGGGCAAGGCCATGACAGTTTGCATGAGCCGCGAGGTGTGCGTACTTCTCTATGACGCGATCATCGAACTCAGGCCAGCGTGGCACGACCCGGACCCAGAAAAAGGTTCAATTAAGGTGATAATGACTGGCTCCGCTTCGGACCGGGAGGCGCTGCGCCGCCAAGTTTACACCCCAAAGATAAAGAAGAGGCTGGAGAAGCGATTCAAGGATGCGGCGGACCCGCTGAAGATCGTGATTGTCCGGGATATGTGGCTGACCGGCTTTGACGTGCCTTGCCTCACGACCATGTATGTAGACAAGCCGATGCGGGACCACAGCCTGATGCAAGCAATTGCGCGAGTGAATCGGGTTTTCAAAGACAAGCCGGGCGGACTGGTGGTGGACTATATCGGTATTGCCAACGACCTGAAGCAAGCATTGCAGGAGTACACGGAGAGCAAGGGGCGCGGTCGGCCCACCATTCCAGTGGCGGAGATGCTGCTGAAGGTGCGGGAAGAGATGGAAGTGGCGCGGGGGATGCTGCATGGGCTGGACTATAGCGGCTTCCGCGTGGACGCCCTGAAGCCGATGCGGGCAGCGGCGGACAAAATTCTCGGACTGGAGGATGGGAAAAGGCGGTTTGCCGATTGCGTGCTGCGCATGACGCAGGCATTTGCACTGTGCTGCACGTTGCCCGCCGCGATGGAGTACCGGGAAGAGATTGCTTTTATGCAGGCGGTCCGCACTATTCTGACGAAGCGAGACCCTGCCACATCTCTGGGCGACGACGCGAAGGAGTACGCGCTCCGGCAAATACTCTCCCGCGCCGTGGTTTCAGCGGAGGTGATGGACATATTCAAGGCGGCGGGCCTGGAGCGGCCTGATGTGGGCATCTTGTCGGACGAGTTTCTTGAGGACGTACGGAAACTGAAAGAGAAGAATCTGGCGGTGGAAGTTCTGGAGCGTCTGCTCAAGGGCCAGATCAAAAGCAGGTTTGGGAGCAACGTGGTGCAGAGTCGCAAGTTCTCTGAGTTGCTGCAAGATTCGTTGACACGCTATCGCAACCGCGCCATCGAGACGGCGCAGGTGATTGAAGAACTGATCGCCATGGCAAAGCAGTTCAAAGCCGCTGCGAACCGGGGCGAGGAGCTTGGCCTGTCCCGCGATGAGATGGCCTTTTATGATGCGCTGGCTGCGAACGAAGGATCGGTGCGGGAGCTTGGAGATGCGACGTTGCGTAAAATTGCGCGCGAGTTAACAGAGAAGTTACGGGCGAGCAATTCCGTGGACTGGTATGTGCGAGAATCGGTGCGGGCCAAACTGCGGCTGATGGTGAAGACCATCCTGAAGAAATACAAGTATCCTCCAGATGGGCAGGAGCAGGCGACGGAAACGGTGCTAGAGCAGGCGAAGGAACTTTCGGCTGCACGATGGCCTCCAATGTTTCATTTGCGCTTACCGTAATTGCACGGCTGTACTTTGTCGATGAGGTTGTTGGCGTGGTCCCGTTGGTGGTGTAGTAGATGGTTGTACCCGCCGTCGCGTCGCTGATGGTTACCGATTGGGGCGAGATGTACGTTCCGGGCGCAGGCGAGAACGTAGGCACGGACAACGCCGTGCTGATCGCAGTCCAGCACATCGCGGATCTTTCCGTAAAGGCCATCGAAGGCACACAGCCGCGGTATAGCTCGCTATGCGATCATAGCTACCCTGAGTACGCAACTTCACCACGGTAGCGGAGCCTTCTCGCGCGCTGGGGCTATCCCTTGACGGTTCATAAGTGTACACACTGTGTAACCGTTCACGTAACGGCATGTACACGAATGTTCAAGTTTAACCTTTACCTTTCTTGCAATGAAGCTTAAGTATTCTCGCGGCCTGAAGGTAAGCTTGCCGAGCCAGCGCAAGTTCAGGTTTAAGTGTTCGAAATCACGCCCCGAACAATGGGAGTCAGCAAAACGGGACTTGAGAACGTCGAGTTAACCGGCATCATCGTCCATCCGGCGACAAGTTTGCCGCGCCCGAAATCATGCTGAATGTGCGTCGGGGTGAGTTCGAAGACATGACTCTCCACCAATTGGCACCCACTCTATGCCAACCCCTCCTCCTCTCCGTGCTGCTAGCTGCCCGGAGTGAGCGTTACCCACGAAAGGAACCCAATCTCCATGAATTCGCACATCGCGCTTCTCCAAACGTTTTTACTCGCGCAAAGACGTCTTCTCGCCGTTCTGGCAGCATACGCTTTATGCCTGTCCGCGTGCTCCGCCTGGTCCCAGACCACCGCAACCGTATCTGTCAACGCAGCTTCCACTGAGGCAACCGTGGAGCCTGAGGCCTATGGCGTCGATTGCTCGGTCTACGACGGCTACCTGACTTATACCGGCAATTCCACCTTGCTCTCCGAGGCCGGCATCGACGCGATGCGCTATCCCGGCGGCTCCTACGGGGACATCTTCAACTTTATCAGCGGCACCGACCAGACCCTCAACGACGGCGGCTACTTTGCTCCTGGAGACGAATTCAATTTCTTCATGAGCGATTTGGTAGTTCCCGAAGGCGGGAAGGCCGTTATTACCGTCAACTACGGCTCCGATCTCACCGGCACCATCGGCGGCCAGCCCAGCGAGGCCGCATCCTGGGTCCAGTACGCCAATGTTGCGAATAACTACGGCATCGTGTACTGGGAGATCGGCAACGAGATCTACGGGAACGGCTACTACAGCACCGGCCTCGATTGGGAATACGATTTGCATTACTCCGAAGCCAGCGCTTCCGCCCGCGTGGGGCAGTCCGCGCTCTCGCCCACGGCATACGGCACCAACGCGGCTGCGTTTGTGAAGGCGATGAAGGCCGTCGACCCCAACATCAAGGTCGGCGTCTTCGTCAACGTCGCCAGTTACTACACGGCCTGGGACCAGGATGTGCTGACCGCCGTATCCAGCGCGCTGGCGGGCACCGGATACACAATCGACTTCGTCGATTACCACTGGTATCCGTACGGCACGGACGCGAATCAACTGGCGTTCCAGTATTCGACGGCAGCCGGATGCTGCGGGGATGCTGCGATTGCGAGCGTCGTTGCCCAGGTCCGGTCCGACATCGCGAAATACTACACCCTCAGCAACGCCAGCGAGCTTCAGATTCTGGTCACAGAAACCGGCGTCACCAGTGCCAGCGGTAACCCCGGTATCATGCCTGCCCTGTTCGCCGCCGACGACGATCTGACCTGGTTTGAAAACGGCGGAGTCAACGTGGAATACCAGGAGATGAACAACGGATTCCTCACCGACGCCGGCCCCAGCATTCCGCAGGGACCGTGGTATGCAACTCAGTTAGACAGCACCATCGCGCGCCCCGGAGACAACCTGGTTACGGCCAGTTCCACCAACGCCCTGCTGCGGGTACATGCCGTGAAGCGGACCGACGGCCAGACCGGTGTGATCTTGATCAACGAAGACCCCAGCAACAACACCACTGCCACCCTCAACATAACCGGCGCGACGCTTGCCGGCACGGGCACCGAGTATTCGTTCGGCACCGCTAACTTCACGAGCGGATCGGCTACCGCGAACTCAGGTGTTGCGTCGAGCTCCGTAAGCGGACTGGGAAACACCTTTACGGTGACCGTTCCCGCGTACAGCATGTTGGGACTTCTGATCCCGGCAGGCACTGCGGGTAGCGTCTCTCTGAAGCCTTCGGCGTCCACTCTGTCGATTGCCCAAGGCGCCAGCGCCACCGACACCATCACGGTTACCGATGTGAGTCCCTTCGCCGGCTCGGTGACTCTTGCCGCATCGGGCCTGCCGACCGGGGTGACTGCCGCATTCGCAACGAACCCCACCACATCGACCAGCGTGCTAACTCTGACTGCCAGCGCTACAGCTGCGGTTGGAACGTCCACGGTCACTATCACCGGAACCTCCGGGTCACTGACCGCAACCACCACCGTCGCACTGACAGTGACTGCAAAGCCCGGCTTTACGCTGACGCCTTCCGCGGGCACACTGTCAGTAGCTCAGGGCAAGACGGCGACTGACACCATCACGGTCACAGACACGGGCGGATTTACCGGCAGCGTAACACTCACCGCAACTGGTCTGCCGAGCGGCGTAACTGTCGCTTACGGCACTAACCCCACCACCAGCACAAGCGTGCTGACCTTCACGGCCAGTGCCACGGCTACAGTTGGCACATCCACGGTGACTGTTACCGGTACCTCTGGAACCACCACCGCAACCACCACTATTGCGCTGACCGTTGCTACAGGCGGCAACTTCACTCTGGCTCCCTCAGCGTCCACTCTGTCGATAGCTCAAAGCGCCAGTGGAACCGACACGATCAAGGTAACCGATGTTAGTCCCTTCACCGGCTCTGTAACTCTAGCCGCATCGGGCCTGCCGACCGGGGTGACTGCCACATTCGCGACGAACCCCACGACATCGACCAGCGTGCTAACTCTGACAGCCAGCGCTACAGCTACGGTTGGAACGTCCACGGTCACTATCACCGGAACCTCCGGGTCACTGACCGCAACCACCACCGTCGCACTGACAGTGACTGCAAAGCCAGGCTTTACGCTGACGCCTTCCGCGGCCACACTGTCAGTAACTCAGGGCAAGACGGCGACCGACACCATCGCGGTCACAGACGCGGGCGGATTTACCGGCAGCGTAACACTCACCGCAACTGGTCTGCCGAGCGGCGTGACTGTCGCTTACGGCACCAATCCCACAACCGCTACCAGCGTGCTGACCTTCACGGCCACCAGCACGGCCACAGCCGGCACTTCAACGGTGACCATCACCGGAACCTCGGGCACGACGACGGCGACAACCACCGTCGCGCTCACCGTCGCTCCTTCCGGTGGCAACGCCTGCACGGTCGACTACACGATCTCTCCGCAGAACACGAGCCAGTTTGGAGCGACCATCACCATCGTTAACAACGGAAGCACAGCTCTGAGCAACTGGGTGTTGACCTGGAGCTTCGCCAACGGACAGACCATCAGCAGTTCCTGGAATGGAGCTGTATCTCAGAGTGGCGCCAGCGTCACTGTGAGCGAACAATCCGGTCAAACATGGGAGAACATTCCGGCCGGTGGAAGCTACTCAGGCTTCGGCTTCAACGGCACCTGGAACGGAACCACCAACGCAATACCGACGGCCTTCTCACTCAACGGAACGGCCTGCACCGTCAATTAACAAGAAGAGACAGCAGCACAGGAAATACGGGCGACGCAAGCTAAGAGGCCTGCTTCGCCCGTTGCTCCTAAACATCCAGGGCGGGGTGTGGTCATCAGCATCCACTTCAGTCTCTTCGCTTTTTTCGGTATTTGAAGGCTTACGCAAGCCCGGACTTCGGGACTTTAAGTTCTCTTTGACCCGCAGGATACTCCTTTGACTCCAGCATCATTCTGCGAGGAGTGCTCAAGAACTGAGTCAAGTAATCGGGCTACGTAATGTAAAGGAGAAAGTATGTCTCAGCAGTTCACTCCCTCCATGAGACGAGCATGCACTCGTCGACTGAGCGGGTACTTTTTTACAGTACTCGCGGCTCTGCTTATAACCTTTGGCGCACGAAGCGCCGACGCGCAATGCAAGGTAACTTACACGATTTCGCCCCAGAACTCCAGCCA
>Ga0181535_10008554_pt1 | contig 10045 bp, 4 predicted proteins | sample PEATcosm2014_Bin_44_FD_119774 | JGI IMG/M metagenome (GOLD analysis project Ga0181535, IMG submission 119774) | Peatland microbial communities from MTU Mesocosm Facility, Houghton, MI, USA - PEATcosm2014_Bin17_30_metaG | ecosystem: Environmental > Terrestrial > Soil > Wetlands > Peat | place...
AGGACGCCTGCCAAAAGGATTTCTATGTTGGTGTGGCCATCAACCGTAGCGTTGCCCTGGGCGCAGTTGGTGCTGGCTTCGCCAACCGAAACCTGGAGCAGGTGGACAAGGACATTGCTCTGGTGAACGAGCAGTTCAATCAAATTGCTCCGGAAAACGATTTAAAGTGGGCGCTCATCCATCCGCGGCAAGGCGCAAACGGCTATGATTTTGGCCCGGCTGATGCGTATGTGGATTTTGGTCTGAGCAATCACTTGTACATTGTTGGGCACACGCTCGTGTGGCATAGCCAGACTCCAGACTGGGTGTTTGCGGGCACGAATCCTCCCCCGGTTGGCCTGACTGCGCCCGGGTTCATGGCCGAGACCAATATGGGGGGAACCAATATCCCTGACCGGGGCAGATTTGGCCACGGAATTGGCCGCCGTGGCTTTGGTTACAACGGCCCTCGGGCGTCACGCGAGGAATTACTCGAGCGGATGCGCGATCACATTCACACCGTTGTGGGGCGGTACAAGGGTAAAATCAAAGTCTGGGATGTCGTGAACGAGGCGATCGACGACGGGGGCACGAACATTCTGCGGAATTCGCTCTGGTTGCAAATCATTGGACCGGATTTCATCGACAAGGCGTTTGAATATGCCCACGAAGCGGATCCGGACGCAATCTTGCGTTACAACGACTATTCGTTGGAGAACCCAACCAAGCGCCGCAAACTCATCACCTTGATCAAGTCGCTGCAAGAGCGGCATGTCCCGGTCATGGCCATTGGTTCGCAAACGCATGTCAGCGTTTCATCGCCAAGCTTCGAGGCTGAAGACCGGGCGCTGACGGAGTTGGAGATGCTTGGCCTGCCGATTCACATTACCGAACTTGACGTCAACGGTGCGCGAGGCGGCCAGCGCGAAACCGGAGCCGATATCGCGAGCAACGCCGAAACCACCCAGGGCGGATTGATAAATGACGCTGACCAGCAACTTGCCAATCAGTATGGCAGCCTTTTTCGGGCGTTTCTAAAGCATCGCCATTCCGTGAAGGTCGTGACTTTTTGGGGCGTAAATGATGGTGTTTCCTGGCGCGCCAGCGGCCATCCACTGTTGTTCAACACCAGCGATCAACCGAAGCCAGCCTTCGACGCGGTAATTGCCGAGGCGAAGAGGGCAGCCGTTGCAAAATAATTGTTTCGACATGAAACACACATTCACTTTTTGACAAAACCATGAACCTTATCATCCCACTCTCTGATCTGTTCCCGCTCAAAGTGGAAAACATAGAACCTGGCCGTAAATTCCGGCGTCCGTGGTGGCAGACCGCCGTTGCCAAACTCCGCAGCTTCAGTGTTGTTTTCGCGGCGTTCGCAGTTTTGTCTCTGACGTTTTTCGCGGGTGTGCCCGTGGTGTTTGCGGCGGACGAAGGATGCGCCACCTGTGGCCAACAGGTGAGCATTAGCGGCGACTTTGCGCATCGCAAGGACGCCGAGACGGTCACCATCGAAGGTGCTGGCGCCAACGCCGCGCTTTTTCGCGAAGAAATCTACGGGAAGAATTTCACCGTGACCATCGCGCATTTGCCCGCCGGCAAATATACCGTCAGCATCGGCGAGGCCGAAACTTGGGCAAGTGCTCCAGGGGAACGGATTTTCAGCGTGACTTCCGGTGAGACTTCGCTGGCGAAGGACTTCGACATCGTCACCACTGCCGGCGGCGCAAAGAAGGCCTGTTACATCACCGGTACGGTTGAGCATACGGATGATTCGCTCAAAGGGCCGTTGACGGTTTCTTTTTCGGCGAGCCGGGACGCGGCGAAGTTCAACACTTTCGAGGTGAAGAACGCCGCTGGCGCATCCGTCGTTGCGTTCTGCGCTTCGGAAATGGCTGACGTCTTTTCCGCGGCTGCGGTGCATGTGCCGGAGATTTCCGAGCCGCCCATCTGGCGTGATCCGACGCAGCCATTGCCTGCGCGCGCGAACGACTTGATTCGCCGCCTGTCGCTGGCCGAGAAGATCGCGCAGTTACAGAACGACGCGCCCGGCATTTCACGGCTTGGGCTGCCGGCCTATAATTATTGGAATGAAGCGTTGCACGGCGTCGCGAATAACGGCGTTGCCACGGTGTTCCCTGAGCCGGTTGGCGGGGCTTCCACCTGGAATCCTGAATTGCTGCATCAGGAAGGAACCGCCATCGGCATCGAAGGCCGCGCCAAGTTCAACGACTATGTTGCCCGGCACAATGGTGATTCCAAATGGTGGTATGGCCTGACTTTCTGGACGCCCAATATCAACATTTTCCGTGATCCACGCTGGGGTCGCGGCCAGGAGACTTACGGCGAAGATCCCTATCTCACGGGAGAGATCGGCGTTGCGTTCGTCAAGGGCATTCAGGGTGACGACCCCAACTACATGCTGGCGATGGCTTGTGCGAAACATTACGCGGTCCATAGCGGCCCGGAACCCGATCGGCACCGGTTCGATGCCCAGGTTTCGGAAAGCGACCTGTTTGACACCTACCTGCCGCAATTTGAACGGGTGGTGCGCGAAGGGAAAGTGGCTGGAGTTATGGGGGCTTACAACTCGGTCAACGGCGTTCCTTGTTGCGCGAACCCATTTCTGCTTAACGATCTGCTGCGGAAGCAATGGGGGTTTGAAGGCTACGTCGTTTCGGATTGCGATGCCATTCACGATATTTGGGGAACAGGGCAGCATCATTACGTGACCACCTCGGAAGAAGCCGCCGCCGCCGCGATCAAGGCGGGGTGCAATCTTTGTTGTGGCGGAGACTACAATGCCTTGGTGCGGGCGGTGCAAAAGAAACTCGTCACTGAAAAGGAAATTGATCAGGCCTTGGCTTACACTTTGTGGACGCGGTTCCGGCTCGGCTTGTTTGATCCGGCGGACAAGAATCCGTATTCCAGGATTGGCATGGATCAGAACGATACTGCCGAACATCAGGAATTGGCGTTAAAAATTGCGCGGCAATCGTTGGTGCTGCTGAAAAACGACGGCGTCCTGCCGTTGGACCGTTCCAAATTGAAACGGATTGCGGTCATCGGGCCGAATGGCAACTCGACGTCCATGCTCCATGGCAATTATCACGGGTCGGCATCGCATCCGGTCTCAATCCTGAACGGCATCAGGCAGTTGGCGGGGACGAACGTCGAAGTCACCTTTGCGATGGGCTGTCCGGTTACCACCAAAACCGAGCGGGGGACCGCTCCATGGAGCGGCCAGGATAACAACACGACTCGTCCCACGTCCGAACTCAAGGCGGAGGCTCTCAGCCAGGCGGCGAACGCGGACTTGATCATTTTTGTCGGCGGCATTACACCGGCGCAGGAAGGCGAGATGTTCGATCGTGATGCGATTGAACTGCCCGAAGTGCAGGAGCAATTAGTGCAGGCGCTCTATGCCATTGGCAAGCCGCTCGTGATGGTAGACTGCAGCGGTTCGGCCATCGCGTTGGCGTGGGAGGACGAACACCTGCCGGCGATATTGCAGGCTTGGTACCCCGGTGAGGAAGGCGGGCGGGCCGTGGGAGAGGTGCTTTTTGGCAACGTCAACCCGTCCGGCCACCTACCGGTCACCTTCTATCGCGCAACGGCGGACTTGCCCGCATTTACTGACTATTCCATGGCCAATCGCACCTATCGGTACTTCCAAGGCAAGCCGCTGTATGCCTTTGGTCATGGCTTGAGCTACACCACGTTTGATTTCAAGAACGGCAAGCTGGAATCAAAGCAAATTGCCGCCAACGGTTTGGCAAAAATATCGTTCACGTTGAGGAATTCAGGCACATCCGAGGGCGATGAGGTGGCACAGGTCTATTTCCGTCACCTCAATTCCAGCGCGCCGCAGCCGAAGCTCGCGCTGTGCGGTTTCAGCAGAGTTCATTTGAAGCATGGCAAATCAAGCCGGGTCACGGTTGAAGTTCCAGCTGCGCGCCTGCGTCACTGGGACGCGGCGAAAAAGCAATACCTGGTGGAACCTGGAGATTATGAATTTCTCATCGGCGCGGCGTCGGATGACATCCGGCTAAAACTGCCAATGACCGTCGCCGCCCAATGAGAGCAGACAAACCACCATCAAAAACTCATACTATGCGCAATATCCTTGTTCCAATCGTGTGTGCGTGTGCGGCTGCGGGTATCCTGGCTTCCGTGACCGGCTGCCGGACAGACAATCAAATTGCCGCGCCAGCCACGCCAACCGCGGCAGTCGCGTCAACGGCAGCAACAACTGCCGCGCCGACACCGCCGACCCCGGTGGTAAAAGGTGGTGTCATTCGAATCAAAGCCGGCTTGTCCGAGCCGTTCACGGATTCCGCCGGCAACGTCTGGCAGGCCGAAATTGGATTTGAAGGCGGCGACGTGGTGAGCCGCGATGCCAGCCTGGCCATTGGCAACACGAAAGACGCCGAGTTGTTCCGGACGGAACACTACAGCATGGATTCGTTTTCATGCGGCGTTTCGAACGGCAAATACATAGCTAAGCTGTATTTTGCCGAAACCTTCGACAGCATCACCGGGCCGGGCCAACGCGTTTTTTCCTTCAACGTGCAAGGCCACGAGTTCAAGGACTTTGACGTTTGGGTGAAGGCCGGAGGGTCGAACAAAGCCTACGTCGAAACCGTGCCGGTGGAAGTGACCGACGGAAAATTCAAGATCGTGTTCACGCCCAACGTGGAAAATCCGCAGATCAACGCGATCGAAATTATTCCGCAGTCGTGACTACTAAATCCGGGCGTTTCGTCGGCCATGACGGGGAGACGCCCGGACCTGAATGACATTTTGGATCGATTAAATACACATGATCAAGCGAGACTTTGCAATTTTGACGTCGGCCTCCGTTGTCGTCGTCAATGCTCTTCTTTCATCATCAGGCCTGGCCGCCCCGACGCAGATCGATATTGACTTGGCGCACCCCGGTCACGCGATCCCGCCGGCCTTCTACGGCTTGATGACGGAGGAGATCAACCACAGTTACGATGGCGGCCTCTTCGCCGAGTTGATTCAGAACCGGACTTTTCAAGATCCCGGTGATGGGCGGGACGGCGCGCCGATTCATTGGTCTGTGGTCGGTTCAGGCAAGGTCTCAACCATCACGGCCGATCCGGTCAATCCCGCGTTGCCCATCAGCTTGACCTTGGAACCAGGGGGTGGCACTGGCGGGGTCGCGAATGATGGCTACTGGGGCATCCCGGTCAGGCCGGACACAAAATACACGGCCAGCTTTTACGCGAGGGGGAGTGACGGCTTCCGCGGTCCGATCACGGCTTCCTTATTGACCGACGCCGGGGAGGTGACCGTGGCCAAGGCGGACTCCCAATCGCTTACTGGCGAATGGAAAAAATATACGGTGAGTCTCACAACACCCAAGGACGCCCCCACCACGGCAAAGGCGCGTTTCGTACTGTCGGCGACCGGCAAAGGCACAGTCTATTTCAGTTTCGTTTCCCTGTTTCCGCCGACTTATGAAAACGTGCCCGGCGGTTTGCGTCCGGATTTGATGAGCTTGATGGCGGCCATGCAACCGAAGTTCATTCGTTTGCCCGGCGGCAATTATGTGGAGGGTGGCCGTTTTGCGGATCGCTTCAATTGGAAGAAAATGGTTGGTCCCGCCGAACTACGCCCCGGTCACATGGGGTGTTGGGGGTATCGGAGCAGCGATGGTTTCGGCTTGCCAGAGTATTTGCTTTGGTGCAGGCAGCTGGGCGCTGAACCGGTGCTGGCTCTCTTTGCCGGCTACACTCTCAACGGTGACCACATGGATGCCGGAAGCCCGGAGATGGCCATCTATACCGAGGAGGCGTTGCAGGAGATCGAGTATGTCACTGGAGCGGGCGACACCGAATGGGGCCGTCGTCGGGTGGCCGATGGATTTGCCGGGCCGTTTCCTTTGCATTATGTCGAAATTGGCAACGAGGACTTCTTTGACAAGTCGGGCAGTTATGACGGGCGCTTCACCCAAATGGCCATGGCGATCCGGGCGAAGTACCCGCAGATCAAGATCATTGCGACCGCGCCGGTGACGAGTTTCAAGCCTGATCTCTATGACGACCACCTGTATGCCGGAGCGCGGCAAGTATTGGACCAATTCGGCCAATACGATTCTTCCACGCCAGTCGTCAGCCAGCGGAAAACCGATGGCATCAAGACGTTTGTCGGGGAATGGGCCACCCAGGGTGGCCGCCCAACGCCGAACATGATGTCGGCTCTGGCCGATGCCGTCTATGTGATGGGCCTGGAACGCAACTCGGAGAACGTGGTCATGCAATGCTACGCGCCGTTGCTAACCAATGTGAACCCGGAAGACCACGCGAAGGGTTATCCGCGCGGCTGGCAGTGGGATACCTGCCTCATCGGGTTCGATGCGTTGAACAGCTTTGGCTCGCCGAGTTATCATGTCTTGGCGACGTTTGGTCAAAACCGGGGCGACGAGGTTCTGCCGACAACCCTCAACATGTCGCCGGTCGTGAAGTCGGAGGAAGCGGCACCGCGTGGTTGCACGGGTGTTGGCAATTTTGAGACCCGCGTTGAGTATAAGAGTTTTTCCGTCAGTGGCCCGGATGGCCGGACGTTGTCCGCCGATCTCGTCAATGACACGAATCAATGGCGGTTTTCCAACGATGAATGGGCTTTCAATAACGGCGTCATCCAGTCGCGCCATGAGCACCCCGGTTGGGCCCTGGCGGGTGATCCCCATTGGGAGAATTACAGCCTCCACTTGCAGGCCCAAAAACTGGCTGGCCGGGAAGGATTTATCGTCCTTTGGCACGCCCATGATGGCGAGAATTTCCGCTGGTGGAATGTCGGTGGCTGGGGCAACACGATCTCGCGCTGCGAAGTTTCGGCCGAGGGAAGGCGTCAGGCCTATGGCCCAAGTTCGCCGTTCGTGGTGGAAACCGGCCGTTGGTATGACCTCCGGCTGGAAGTCAACGGCCACAATGCGCGCGGCTACGTGGACAACGCGCTGGTGATGGACACGAAGGATGAAGATCTGCCAGCGTCCATTTCCGCCTACGCCACGGCCTCCTATGCCCGGGACTCGGGCGACGTGATTGTGAAAATCGTCAATACCGGAGGCGAGCCACTGGAGACGACGATCAATTTGCGGGGTGCCAGCCGAATCGGATCGGCCGGCAAAGCCATTGTTATCGCCGGCGATCCCAACGCGGTCAACTCCATTGAGAGCCCGAACAATATTGCGCCGATCGAGGAGCCACTCACCAACCTCGCGGCCGCTTTTACGCGCACCTTCGCGGCGCATTCCGTGACCTTGTTACGATTCTCCGCAAACCGATGAATCAAGCATGAAGGTCGGCATTGTGAACGTGGCGATCGGCGGCTGCAAAATCGAGTTGTTCGAGAAAGACCCGTTTCGAAGCCATGCCGCAATCGCTCCAAACCGGATGACGAACGCCATTGCCATCTGCAGCGGACTCATGCGTTCGGCTGGAAAGTGGTTGGCGTGGACAGCGAAAAAACGACCGGAGAAAACAGTGGAAATGAAGAAACGACGACCATGATATCAAAGGCATCAAATTTTCGATGTTGGAAGGCCTGGCTTCAGATGGCAGGGCGAGGGCGGGAGTTAATGAAACGCTCCGTTCCAGGGGCGGGACTCCTGACGGCATTGTGCGCCTTGGCAGCATCGAGCGCGCATGCGCAATTTAGCGTCACCCGCGGGCCGTATTGGCCTGGGGAAACAGACTACTTCCATGGCAGCACATGGATCAGCAATTCAGCCGCTCTCAACAATTCCGGGTCAATGGTCTACAACACCGCCACCTTGCCTGGAGACACAGGCCCTATAGAAGGTTGGATGACGGGGAATTACTATTGGGGAATGGGCGTGCTTGATTGGGGCGCCGATGGGGCCACCCTCAATAACGATTCAGGTGGAGCCATGCAAGGCATTGTCTCGGGACTCGGCGAGGCACAGGCAGATGGAATTGTCGCGCTGCAGATTGCCACCATCAGCAATTCAGGTTTGATAGACGGCGAAGTGCTAAACAACGATGGCATAGCGTGCGGGGTGTATCAGAACTCGCCGGGACTCACTGTCACCAACAATGTGGGAGCGACGATCAGCGCCAGCTCCGCCTATAGCGCGACCGGCGTTCAGTGTGGAAACCAGGTGTCCATCGTCAATAACGGGACGATCAAGGCGGTCGGTTATGCCGGCACGCAAGGCATCACCTCCAAGCAGGCTAATGCTTACGGCATTGGCACGGGCGGCGGTGAACCTATTTACATCGAGAACAACGGCACATTAAGCGCCAGCTGTCCTTCCACGACTGCCACCAACCTTGCCGAGGTCTTCGCCTGCTGGAATAACGCTCCAAATATCTTCAAGAATACCGGCCTCATATATTGCGAAAACGACAGTCCCGTCGGCAGCGCCGCTGATTTTTACTACGGCGTTCAGGGCTACGACGAATCTTTCTTTAACAGCGGGATGATCACCAATTGCTCCGTTAATGGCCAAGGTTGGGGCGTTCTGTGGATGGAAAATGACGCCGACAACGGCAACCATATTATTTACAATGCGGGCACGATGGCGTGTAATTCAGGTAGTATGAAGGTCCTGTTTGCGGGCGGCTTTGGACCGCCGGGCAACAACCATATCTATTATACAAACTCCGGCACCTTTAACGGAGGGCCGTTGATTTTGGGCTTTCCCGCCACCGCTTGGGAAGCTGGACAAGTACTTACCACCAGCTACGGACTTTCGGATGGCTCCCAAATGCACATCACTGGCTTGCCGACCATCAAGCCCACCATCAGCGGCGGCGGGAGTGGCAGCACGCTGGACTTCAATCTGGTCGGCACGCTGCAAAAGATCAACGGCAATGCCGCCAGCGGCAGCAGTTTTTCCGGGCTGGGCGGCAGTGGCAGCATAGTGGTCTCCGGAAAAACCTACAGTTGGAACAATTTCTCAAATGGCGTGTTCGGCACGGTCAGCGCCGCAGGTCATGTGCCGCCGCCGTGGCAGTCGCAGGACATAGGGTCGGTGGGCGTGGCCGGTGGCGCGGTTTACGGCGGCGGTTTGTTGACTTTGCTCTCGTCCGGGAGTGACATCGGGGGCACGGGCGACGCGTTCCATTATGTTTATCAGTCCATGAGCAGCAATTGCACCGTCATGGCGCAAGTCCGTCTGGCGCAAAACACGAACGCGAGCGCGAAGGCCGGGGTGATGATCCGCGACAGTTTGAACGCCGACGCGGCCAACGCCTTTATCGGTGTGATGCCGGGCAACACCGTGTTTTTTCAATACCGTTCGAGCGACGGCGGCGGCAGTAGCTCCAACGGCGTGACTGGCTTGAGCGAGTCGTATTGGGTGAAGTTGGTGCAAAGCGGCCTCATGTTGACCGGGTATTATTCAGTGGATGGCGTGAACTGGACGCCGTTGGGATCCACAACGATCGCCGGCCTGGGGGCCTCGAATTACGGGGGCCTGGCGTTTGACAACAACAACAACTCAACCTTTAACACGGCGACGTTCGCCAGTATTCTCTGCACCGGCGGCTTGCTGGCACCGTCCGTGCCGACGGGGGTGACCGCGACGGCGGGCCTGGAGCAGGCCACATTGAATTGGCAGGCTGCCAGCAACGCGGCGGGTTACAATATTGGGAGGTCCACCACCAATGGCGGGCCCTACACGACCATTGCCTACGTGGCCACGACGAATTACACGGACCTCGATCTGGCGGGGCGCACGACGTATTACTACGTGGTGACGGCGGTGACTCCGGGCAGCCAGGGCACGAACTCGGCTCAAGTCAGCGCGACCCCGGCGGCCAACGTGCCGCCGCCGTGGGCGGCGCAGGACATGGGCATCGTGGAGGTGAACGGCAGCGAGAGTTGCAGCAACAATTCCGTGTTTACTGTGACCGCGTCCGGGAGCGACTATGACGCATCCTACACCTACACCGTGAACGTGTCTGACGATTTTCGGTTCGTGTATGAGCCCATCAACAGCGGGCATTGCACCATTATTGCCCGCGTCGTCTCCCTGCATGGCGGAAATGGATGGTCGAAGGCCGGGGTG
>Ga0181535_10008557_pt1 | contig 10042 bp, 6 predicted proteins | sample PEATcosm2014_Bin_44_FD_119774 | JGI IMG/M metagenome (GOLD analysis project Ga0181535, IMG submission 119774) | Peatland microbial communities from MTU Mesocosm Facility, Houghton, MI, USA - PEATcosm2014_Bin17_30_metaG | ecosystem: Environmental > Terrestrial > Soil > Wetlands > Peat | place...
CAGGAGAAACTCGCGCACCTGAGCATCATGCAGGGCCGCAAGCCGGTCGAAGTCGCCGAGCTCCACGCCGGTGATCTCGGCGCAGTGGGCAAGCTCCGCGACACGCTTACTGGCGACACCCTCGGCCAGAAGGGCGCAGACTTCCAGGTCGATATGGCCAAGCCGCCTGAGCCCGCCATGACCTACGCCATCGAGCCCAAGAGCCGCGCCGACGAGGACAAGCTCGCGCCCGCCATCCACAAGCTCATGGAAGAAGATCTGCTCATTCGCTTCTACCGCGATCCGCAGACCAACGAGTTCCTCATCGCCGGCGCGGGCCAGCCGCACATCGAGGCCATCGTCAGCCGCCTCAAAAAGCGCTATCACGCTGAAGTCACCCTCAAGGCGCCCAAGGTTCCGTATCTCGAAACCATTCGCGCCAAGGCCGAGGCCCACGGCCGCCACAAAAAGCAGTCCGGCGGCCACGGCCAGTTCGGCGATTGCAAAATCCGCATGGAGCCTCAGCCCCGCGGCGCCGGATTCGAATTCGCCAACGAAGTCTTCGGCGGAGCAATTCCGCGCAACTTCATCCCGGCTATTGAAAAGGGCATCGTCGAAACGGCCGCGCGCGGCTACCTCGCCGGCTACCCCGTCGTCGACTTCAAGGTCACTGTTTTCGACGGCTCCTACCACGACGTCGATTCCAACGAGCTCAGCTTCAAGACCGCCGGCCGCCTCGCCTTCAAAAATGCGATGGAGCAGTGCAAGCCCTGCCTGCTCGAGCCCGTCATGAAGGTCGAAATCGAGGCGCCTGACGAGTTCGCCGGCGCGCTCATGGGCGACCTCAACGGCCGCCGCGGCCGCGTAGGTGGAATGGAATCCAAGGGCCGCACCACGGTCATCAACGCGCAGGTTCCCATGGCCGAGATGCTCACCTACGGCACGCAGCTCACATCGATGACGCAGGGCAAAGGCAGCTACCGCATGGAAGTCGACCACTACGATATCGTCCCGCAACTGGTCGCCGAAAAAATCCTCGCCAACGCCAAACGGCCCGTGGACGAAGAGGAAGAATAGCTACCGCCTTCGATTTGCAACAGAACATGGGTGCCCCATCCTAGCTTTGCTAGGGTGGGGTAGCAAGCCCAAACCGCTTTTCGCTTGTTATCCCGAGCGTCGTCCGCCGCACTCCCCTCGCGCATCCGCCCGTTGCCAAAGTCGCCGCGCAAGCGGCTGACCCCATTGGAAGGACATTTCGTTGCTCCTCGAATACGCGTGTCATCCGCTCGAAGCTTGCGCCTTCCGCGGCCACCGCTTCAGCCAAGAAGGATAGCAAGGCAGTTTAGAATTGTTCCGATCTCAAGAACAGAGGCAAACAATGGCCGAGGGGAAAGGATGGTCGCGCGAACAGCTAATCGTCGCCCTAAAGCTCTATTGCGAGATGCCTTTTGGCAAGATGCACTCGCGCAATCCTGAGATTATTCGCTATGCCAAGCTGATTCACAGGACTCCCTCTGCACTCGCAATGAAACTTACGAACTTCGCAAGCCTTGACCCGGAAATCACGTCGACGGGGCGCAAGGGCCTCACCGGCGCATCCCGATCAGACAGAGAAGTCTGGGAAGAGATGACCTCCGATTGGCCCAGAATGGCCAAGGAGATCGCCCACGTCGAATTTGACCTCGAGATCCATGAGCCTGAGGCCCAAAAAATGGAGGAGGAAGCGGAGAGCTACGTCGGATATACGCGGAGCACGGTCATTGAAGCAAGAATTGGGCAAGACTTCTTTCGCAAGGCGGTCCTCAGCTCCTATAACCACATGTGTTGCATTACCGGACTTCCCATCCCTGAGCTTCTTGTGGCGAGCCATATCATCCCTTGGTGGAAAGACAAGGGCAATCGGCTCAACCCTAGGAACGGCCTTTGCCTCTCTGCGATTCATGACCGCGCATTCGACTCTGGTTTAATCGCAATTTCTAATGAATTGCGGCTCATGCTTTCATCGCGGCTCCATAAACTAAGGCACGACCCCTATATAAACAGCACCTTTTGCATCTACGAAAACAAGCCGATAAGTCTTCCAAAGAAGTTCTCACCAGACATCGACTTTTTGAAGCACCACCGCGAAAGCCTTTTTGAGGGGTGAGGCAACGAATGAAGAATCTTGAATTTGAATATCGATACCGTGATTGCGGCAACTTCAAGAACCGCAACTCAATCGTGTTTGGAAACAAGCGCAATCTCTCCGCCGAGGAAACCAATAGCAGAATCCTACAGATCGTCGGAAATGACCAAACTTTCGAGGCCTCACGGTTGCGAGTTCCCGAAATGTTTTTCAAAGAATTTCCCTATGATCCCGAACTTGACTGGCCCATGCACGAATACTGCGGAGTTTCTGAGACGGACTTGCCAGCTACTGACACGGAAAACCGTGATATAGGAGATTTGCTCGCACTAATGGAGAAAGAAGCCGACTCCAGCAAGGAAGAGCCAAATCTAGACAGATAAGCGGCTGGGCAATTGCGAACGTGACGCAGAAACGCAAAAGGTACTGAAATCCGCAGGATGGAAATCGCTGATTGTCTTTGGAGTGCGAGCTCAGGAAAGTGAAGCGCTTCGTAAAAAAGTTATTGAATTCCTTGGGACCGCCAGGCACCCCACTCGCGCGTTGGGAATACGATGAGAGCTCTGTCCTACGCTCACCGCCGCCAAAACCAGCTATCCTCCATCTTGAGGAGACATCTCCATCTTGCCCAACCTCACATACCAAGTCCGGCGATCGCTCGCGGCAAGCACCGACGAGTACGCCTTGACCGACGCCGCGCTCCTCTGGCCCGGCGGCAGTGTGCCGTTCGCCCGGATCAAAACGGTCAGAATCTACTCCGTCCCCGGGATGTGGATATTCGGCGCAGGCAAGGTCGCATTTGGTTCGCGTCGTTGTGCAATCACCCTCGATTCCGGCGCCACGATCGAGCTCACCAGCCAGCACTATCTCAGCTTCGGCAACTTTGAAGACCGCTCAGCAGCTTTCTATACCTTTGTCAGCGCATTGATCGCTCGCGTGCGAGCCGCAAATCCCGCCGCGCAACTCGTATCTGGAATGCCTCCCATGCTTTGGTGGTTCTGGTTCCTGAGCTTCGGCCTTCTCGCTGTTCTCCTCATACTTTTCACCGCTCTGGGCCTTGTTGGGCTCTCACTCGAACACAAAAACTCTCTGGGAACCTCGCTTCTATTCCTGGTTCTCGCCGGCCTGCTCATCGGCCCCATCAGCTTTCTCCGCGCCATCTGGCGCCGCCGCACTCGCGATCTGAACTCCGGCGATATATCGAAAGACGTGTAACACCACCTGTCTCAACTCAACAAAACACCGTGTCGTCCTGAGCGGAGCGCGTTGCGGACCTCATGATCGCAGCGCGATCGTGGCGCATGCCTGGCGAAGGATCCGCGGTTGCTTTTCACGGCGCGCTTCGCTGCACCGGCTTCTATGGCGTTGCCTCGCTGCCCGCACCCACCATCCGCGCCGTCGATCCGTACTTGCGGAAGTTGGTGAATTCGATGTCGTTGCGCTCGAGTACATTCCGGCCTTCGCTCACTGTCACCTGAGCGCTCACTGGCAGTAAAAAGTCGTGATCGCCGATGGCCACATAGTCGTAGTCCACCCGGATGGCAGCCTTGTGGACGGGAAACTTCTCCGGCACAGCGTCAGTGATCATCGTCAGGCTCATCACGCCACGCGTCGCCCGGTCGACATAGATCTGGCCATGGTAGCCGACGTTGGCCGCGACAGTGTGGACCCTGAGAGAGAAAGGCGCGTTCTCCTGCGCGATGCGATAGTCGAACACCTCCACAGCCTCGCCACGCAGCATGGCCGACTCATTCCACGTGAACTGGGCCTTCGACTCCGGCTTGAAGATGTTGCTGAGCGCCACGCCGAACTCCCCGCTCGAAATCATCCCGCTCTCCGTCACGTCTTCCGCCGACACCATTTTGTGGTTCGCCTCGCCGCCCGCCACGGTCCGGCTTTCTTCGTGGTTCAAGTAGGTCAGCACTTCGACGATCGAGTCCTCGAGCCTCCAATCCCCGTTTCCGCGCGCATCGATCAATCGCGTGGTGGTCTGCTGGCAGATCAGGTTCGGCAGCATATCTCCGTAATTCAACGCGTTCTTGCGCACGTCCGCAAGAATCCCGTCCAGATCCTCCTGGCTCGGGTGGTCAGCTGTCTGCTCGGCCGGTTCGAGCCCCGGGGGGTCGCCTTCCACGGGCGCATTGGTGGTCGCGCCCGCACCACCACTGGCACTCTGAGCTTCCTCCCCCGTCAACACAAAAGCGCCCGCCGTCTTGGCGGTTTTTCCATCTTGCGTCAGCGTTGCTCGTATCTCGTACTTTCCGTCCGCGGCCGAACGGATGGCAAAACCTTTCAGCACCGGTGCGAACTCGGTGCCCGGCTTCAGCGTGGTGGTCAGCGGCTCGCCCTTCAGCGGAACGCCGTCGCGCAGAACCTCGAGCTTCACGGTCGCCGGCTCCGGCGATTTCGCATCGGGATGCGCAAGAAAGAACACCATCACGTTGTGCGCGCCCGCCGGCAACTGGCCATACAGATTCGGCTCCACGCGCTGCCCACCGCGCCATAGCACATCCGGCTCACTCCCCGCTTCATCGATGGGCTCGATATCCCGCACCACCAGCAGGTCGCTGATCTCCGGCAGGCTCTGCGCTGCGGAGATCTCAAACGCCTGCCGTCTCGCGGCAGCTTTGCCGCTGTTGTTGTCCAGAATCGCGGTCTCCAGAACGTACTTGCCCGGTGGCGCCGCAAAGCTTCGCTCAAACGAAATGACATCGGGCGCACTGCCTGCGCTGCCTCCCGTCGCCCATCGGCGCGCAATGTCCTCGCTGAACCGCTCGACCTCCGTCCCTTCGCCGTCGAAAACGGTCGCCAGGACTGAAAGGTGCGCTGAGTTGAGATGCGTGCTCGTATCCTTGCGAATCTGCAACCCGCTTACCGGCACCTCGAGCGCCAGCAACCCCACGTTGCCCTCGTCCCCATGTCCCATGCGCAGCACACTGGCCCGGTAGTCCAGATCGCTGGGCAGTTCCTTTCGCTTGAGCAGCGCCACTAATGGCAACTCGAACGGCTGCGGCGGATGAGAGGTTGCCGCGCCTGGCGGCAGCGCCAGATAACCCGTCCGCGTGCGCATTTTCAGTCCACGCCGCGAAGTCTTGAATACGGTTGAATGAAAACTGCCGTCCTCAGCGCCGCCGGCAGGAACGAAGGATACGTCGTAATATGTCGTCAGGTCGCGGATAAGACCCTTTACCGGTTCCGTTACATTGCCGTTCCCATTCAGTACCTCGCCCCCGGTCTGCCTGGCCAGCATATTCATGTCTTCTTGCGCGGCAAGGACGCTCTTCGTTCCTGCATACGATGAAGATGCCATGGTCAGGGTGGTCACGTCGCCCATCGAGGGGGTCACGCCACCGAAGATATCGGCGTTACCGGCTCCGGTGCTGCTGGCGGGAGAGCTGTATTTCATGCCGTTCAAGCTCTCTATGCCGGCCAGTTGGTCCGTGTCTTCCAGCTCATCCGTCAAGACAACATAGAGGCTGACGCCGGCCCGATTCGCCGCGCCGATTATCGACCGCAGGGCCTCGCGAGAATGGCTGTCTCTGCCCGCTCTGTCTCCCGTTTCGCCGCTGATGTTTTGCGGCGAAGTGAAATAAACAACGGCCTTGCGTCCCGGCAGCGATCGCTGTGCTTCCACCAGAGCCATCAAGCAAGACCGCGACAGAGAAAGGTGCTGATCGTTGGCGATGCGGCTTGATGTCTCGAGCGCAGCGTACAGCGACCGCGCCACCGCCCGATCCCGCGCGCTCACCGCCTTGCCCTGCGAACCGAGTCCTGTCTTCGCCTCGTCGATCACGTGCTGTTCCACCGCATTCGTTTGAACCGGTTTCCCATAAATCTCGGGCTGCACTGCCGCTAGAATCGCGTCGTTAATCGCCTTGTGGTCCTCGACATACTCCTGTTGAATCTGCAGCCGCCCCCACGCGTCTGCGACGGCAAACCGGTATCCGTTGCTGGGGAACGCCCTCAGAAATTTCATGCCTATTTGTTGCAGTTTCCTGCTAGTTCCTCGTGCCTGCGACCCGGACCCTCCAACCAGAAATGCGTCCCTTTTCTTCTGTCTATCCGGCATTCCCGGGCGATCGAAGAACAGCGTGATCAATGGTCGATCCTGCGATTTCCCGTTTACGAGTTGAAGATCGCTCAGCCTGGCCGGCTTGCCATCGTCGGTTACTGAGAGATCCTCCGGCCTCAAGTCGAGAACCGGCTTGTTGTGCCTGTCGCGAACTGTCAGGTCCAGCGTGACCGGTTCCGAGGCAACCTGCGGGCTCGTTTGCGCCGTCGCGGCCGGTGCCTGAGAAACAATCGGAGCCGCACCGATCGTTACAAGAATCGCCGCAATCGCAGTAGCGGCGCAGACGTTCGGCCTCATTGCCCTCGCCATGTTCATCATTTCCCTGAGAACGATTGGAGTATGCACCCTTTGACGATCCGGAAGTAGATAACGTTTACATTACACCCCGAATCTCATTTGCTCCGCGAAGACAGGGTAACTCCTGGCACCTCCAAATGCTGGGCACATCGGCGGGGCGGGGAGACAGGGCAGTTGAGAGACTGAGAGCCGCAGCGCAACCGCGCATCTAAAAGCCCGCTCCCCCAAAAACCACCGGGCGAAATGAAAGGCACAATCTGCCCCTCACTCCGCCCCGCATGGTTCCAACCTCTAATTTATCTTTGCGCAAAGCTCCGGGAAACCTGGCTCACGCCTCCACGCCTTCGATGCTCTCAACGTGGATCACCTTCGCCTGCTCGTCGAGCTGGCCCGTCACCTTCACCGTCTTGCCTTCAAACGGCTTGGCGCGGTCGGTATCGTCCAGCGTATATACCGCGCCGGATGAATCGCGCAGAGCAAATTGGTCGCCGTTCTTGACCACGGTTCCGGTAAAGGTTGCGGACTTCGCCTGACTCTGATTGGGTTGCTGTTGTGGCTGTGCCTGATCCTGCGCAAGAGCAGTGCTGGTGCCGGAAAACGGGCTTCCCCAGGCCAGCGCGAATGCCAATGCCATCGCGCCTAGGACAGAAAGGTCAAAAAGGTTGTGCTTCATGGAACGCATAAACAGTACCTCCGTGGGTTTTGGATTGGCCTGGGCGCGCTCTGTCCGTTCGGCCCAGGTGCGGAAGTACTTGCATCCGGTGTTCCAAACCTGAATTGACTGAAGGCACAGGAGATCGCCGCCGCACAAACGTAGCGCCGGTAAAAACTGCTCACCTATGCTCGGGCAATTATGACCGTGTGGGTAAAAAAGTAGGCGCGACAATCAAGCCGTGGCAGCCGGCCGCAGGCGCTTGGCAATCGCCCACTTCAGCTCGTCAATCCCCTCGCCCGTCACTGCCGAGACGGCGTGGAACTCGAGCTTCTTCCGCTTCGCATGTGCCGCCAGCTTCTTCAGCTTCTCCTGGTTCGCCGCGTCGATCTTCGTTGCAACAACGATCATCGGCTTATCCGCCAGAGGATGCTCTTCGGCGGACTGCCCCTTCGAACTGAAGCTGGCCAGCTCGTTGTTGATCATCTTGAAGTCTTCCACCGGATCGGGCCGTCCCGATGCGTCCGACACGTCAACCAAATGAACCAGCAGGCGCGTGCGCTCAATGTGACGAAGAAACTGCACGCCCAGCCCCGAGCCAAGATGCGCGCCCTCGATAAGCCCCGGCATATCGGCCACAACGAAGGATTCGAGATCCGGCTCCTCGCCCACCGTCACCACGCCGAGGTTTGGCTCAAGCGTCGTAAACGGATAATCGGCAATCTTGGGCCGGGCCGCCGAGATGCGCGAGATCAGCGTCGACTTGCCTGCATTCGGAAGCCCCACCAGCCCCACGTCCGCCAGCAGCTTCAGCTCGAGCCTGTAGCTGCGCTCCTCGCCTGCTCGCCCCAGCTCGTGTTCGCGCGGAGCCTGATGCGTGCTGGTGGCGAAGTGCTGGTTGCCGCGCCCGCCGCGCCCGCCTTTGGCGACAACGATGCGCTCGTCAGGCTCCTTGAAGTCGTGCACCAGCTCGCCCGTCTCCATGTCATAGAGCGATGTGCCCACCGGAACCTGCAGCGTGACCGATCGGCCGTCCAGCCCGGTGCAGTTCGAGCCCATTCCATGCTCGCCTCGCTGCCCCTTGTGCTCCGGGTTGTAGCGGAAGTGGATCAGCGTATTGTGCCGCTGGCTCGACTCCATGATGACGTCGCCGCCGCGGCCGCCGTCGCCGCCCGAGGGCCCCCCGCGCGGCACGAACTTCTCCCGACGAAACGCCATGCAGCCGTTGCCGCCGTCACCGGCCTTGACTCGAATTTTGGCTTCATCAATGAACATGCATCTCGCCGAGGTACTTTTGCCGGCCGGTCTGGCCTTCTCGCGCCGGCTCGCCGGTGCGATCGCCTTCGGACCGCCGTCTCTTCAGTCTAACGAACGAAGCTGCCCGCATGAGACCCCTTGAAAATCGGCGTTCGCGCGGAAAAATCTCTCAATTGTGACGCAGACTACTTTTCAGCGGCGGCTTTGGGGCATAGAATCGCTGCCAAACCTCTTAAAGATCCACTGAGGGCGGCGAAAAGCACATGCTTTCGCCCTCACACCGGACTCGCCGCGAGAGCGGACCGGCTTGCTCACTTTGTTCTTTCTCCCGTCCTTTCTCCATTGATCTGCCTGAGCAGCGCCGTCAATGGCAGAGGCAAGGCAGAACTGGATTCGGTGGTTTTTGCTGGGCGCGCTATGCCTGAGCGCCCACGCGCTGGTCCTTGCCCAATCGAATCCGGCTCAATCGGACTCGGCCGGCAACCTTCCGGAGCATTTCGTCCAGATTCAATCTCCTCAATCCGGTTCTCTCGCCGGACGGTTGACTAACCTGCATTCGGCCCCACTGGCTGGGGTCTCCATCGTTCTGCGCAACCAATCCACCGGCGCAGAGGTCCGCGCTACTACTGCCAGGAATGGGGCCTTCCGCTTCGCCTCGCTCGACGCCGGCGAGTACACGCTCGATGCCGATGCCGCACAGCTCGGGCACGGCCGGCTTGAAGGAATCTTCGTCACTGGAGGCGTCGAATCTCGCGTTCAGGCTGCGCTTAACTTCGAGCCGGTCTCGCCCACGTTGATCGAAGCTGCCGCGCCCACTCAGGTCGATGCATCACCGATTGTCGCGGCGCATATTCCGTTGAATACCTCTATGCCGCCCGCTCCGCCACCCGCGCCACAAGAGGCAACTGTCGCACCCGCCGCACCGCCCATCCCGCTCCGCCACGCACTGAGCACGTCCGGTCCCCAGGTTCTCGCGTCTATCGACAATAAACCGCTAAGGCCACTTCCGTTAACCGCATTCAACGTCCTCGGCGCAACGAGGAGCTTCGTCTCACCCACCAATTCCACGGTTGTTCTACCAACCGTCTCGCTTCTACCCGCGGCTCGCACGCAGCCATCGCCCCTGGCGGCCGTGCTTGTGTCGCCCCCCGCAGCGCCCGCACCATCTGCGCCACGCCCGGCTCAACTTCCGGTTCGCGTCTCCGCTTTGCCGTCGCGCCTCGTGCTGGAAACTCAATCTGCGCCCATCGAATTTGCACTCGCCTTCGCGCAACCAAATGTGTTTCCTCTCAAGGCCGGCTCCGCACCCGCTCTCGCTGCGACTGCAGGGTTGCCCAGCCTCGCGCAGGCTGCACTGTTGACTCCGCCTTCCGTCTCACCGGCGCTGGGTGCCACTCAGCCTTCAGACCCTGTCAAACCGGCTGTCTCGAGCACTGTCTCCGCCTCGCAATTGCAAGCCCTGCCCGTGAGTGGTCGTCGTTGGCAAGAGTTCCTGCTCGACACGCCTGGCGCGAACAACCTGGCTGACCCCGGGCAAGCCTCCTACCGTGGCTCACAGCAATCCGCCGAAGTCACCGTCGACGGCGCAAGTATCGGCCTCGCCTTCAGCGCCTCCGCCGACTCCGGTCCGCATTCCTCCAGCGCCACTCGCGAAGACTCC
>Ga0181535_10008559_pt1 | contig 10040 bp, 21 predicted proteins | sample PEATcosm2014_Bin_44_FD_119774 | JGI IMG/M metagenome (GOLD analysis project Ga0181535, IMG submission 119774) | Peatland microbial communities from MTU Mesocosm Facility, Houghton, MI, USA - PEATcosm2014_Bin17_30_metaG | ecosystem: Environmental > Terrestrial > Soil > Wetlands > Peat | place...
AACAATACAAAAAAGCTGGCAAACAACAAATTCAGAGTGATGCCACAAATCACCAGATACTTCTTTGTCTTTTGCATAATCGTAGTGGCCTAACGAAAAAAGCTGAGCCACCGCCGACTCGCGACGTGAACCGCGATAGCGGAACTGACAGCGCCAACGGCGGTTGGCTCCGGCGACTTGTTAGGCATCATAACTTCTACCTTCCATTTGTGTGCAAAACTGTGACATGGCTGTTTGTCTCTCCAAATGTGTCAATAATCGGTGGAACTCGTAGAACAACTCCCGCAAATCTCGGCTGTGTCCGCGAATGCCAAATCAAAAATAAAACACCGACCAAAATCACGACCGGCACTGCTATCAAAAATGAACGAGTCGGCTTTTTCATAACGTGCGCATGATGCCTAACGAAAAAAGCTGAGCCACCGCCGACTCGCGACGTGAACCGCGATAGCGGAACGGACAGCGCCAACGGCGGTTGGCTCCGGCGACTTGTTAGGCCACAAAATCAACGAGACCTCCTCTGCTCAATATTCGCTAAAATCTGCTCGCTCTGTCTTATGACCCACCGAGAAAATCCTGACATATCCATCTCGCCACCACAAGCCGGACATCGCTGGTGTGACTTATTGACAAACCAATCAACCGAATTGGTGTGCGGCATCCCGCAACGGAGACACTTACAGGTTATCTTGTCGGGAATCTTCATGCTGTTTGTGGCCTAACGAAAAAAGCTGAGCCACCGCCGACTCGCGACGTGAACCGCGATAGCGGAACTGACAGCGCCAACGGCGGTTGGCTCCGGCGACTTGTTAGGCGTCATGGCTTGATGTGTGGTGTAAATCTAACTCCAATATCTCCAACCGCAAATCCAACAGCTTGGTCATTTGTAGCCTGAATGTTTGGACACGAAATGAGGTGAACCGCTCCATTGGTGTCGTGCGTCTCAATCGCCATGATCAAAGCAATCCTCTGACCGGAAAGGATGAATGAATCAATAAGGCAAACTTTTCCGTCGCCCATATCTTGACGACTCTTTTTGCCGCTCGCCACCTCGACAACGCCCAAATCTTTATAGGTCGGATGCGCCGATGGCGGCGGCGGCAATGTAGGGGCTGGTGGTCTGGACTCCGCTACAACCGTCCCTAAACCATCCGATGTCGGCCTCGGCAGCTTGGTGTCTGCCGACGAATGCTTGGAACAACCAGCAAGCAGCGAAACAAGTAACGCTGCAATAATTAGTGGTGTGATGTTTTTCATAAACGTGTGAATGACGCCTAACGTCCAGAGCTCAGGCACGCGGGACCAACCAGCGTGAACCGCGCAGCGGAACTGGACCAGCCATCCCGCGTTGCCTGCAGCGATTTGTTAGGCATCAACTTTCGTATCATCATAGTCTATTTCCAGCTTTTTTGAGGCAATTCTCTAACTCGGCCAATCGGCGTAAATCCTCCGGATCAGTCAGCATCGCCCGGAGAGAATCAGCGTGCAACTCCCAACTCCTACCAATCTCAGCTCGGTGAGCATACATATAGTCTAAAACCTTCTTTGCCAATGCCGCCTGCTCTTCCTTCTGCCAAGGCTCGGGATGCGACTTCGCAGCAAAGTCTGGCATCATATATAATCCGACATTCACTCGTGCTATTGCAATAGCTTGCGCTTTCTGACGGTCCCCAGAATCCCAATCTTGCAACGTCTGCATCATCAAAGAACTATCACTCAAATCTCTATCATAGGCATATTGGCTATCAAACTTGGGAGTCGTTCTGCACGCAGACAAAAACATCAGCGCGAGGCCAGCGAGCAGAGTGATGGATTGTTTCATTGCGCGTGAATGATGCCTAACGAAAAAAGCTGAGCCACCGCCGACTCGCGGCGTGAACCGCGACAGCGGAACGGCAAGCGCCAACGGCGGTTGGCTCCGGCGACTTGTTAGGCTGCGCTATCTTCATATCTCAAACTAAAACCGACTGCAAGCGTGCGGTAATCTCTGCGTCAGGCTTCCTCAATGTTCCCAAATCCTGCCCAACTGGCAAGCCCACCCTAAAATGCTTGGCGCTCATCTTGAAAGGCGCATCCGCACTAAACTTCCTGAGAAACTCGTAGGAAGCAGACTCTGTGCATGAAATCGGAATCCAAAATCCCAGAAAGATGATGCGGTTGCCAGTGACTATGAACAAAACTTTGTGCTGCAAGTCTTCTGGCGACTCAATACTTGGTAATGCGGACGCTCTCCAACTCAAAGTCAATGTGAGCTGTCGGGTCGTATCCCACTCTGGGTCCAACCGCTCGAAATAAGTCTCAAAGAAGGCATTGACCTTCTGCTTGGCTTTGAGTGGGTCGCTGGGGCGGATGGCATGACCCCAGCAACTGCTTTTGGGTGGACGATAGGAAAACATAAAACACGCAAGCAGCCTAACGTAGAAAGCTGAGCCACCGCCGACTCGTGACGTGAACCGCGATAGCGGAACGGCCAGCGCCAACGGCGGTTGGCTCCGGCGACTTGTTAGGCGGCATGGTCACTGGTAATCCTGTAATGATTTCTGCCACATCGAAACATCCTCTTTGCGACAGAGCAAGCGAACCTTGTCTGCTCCCCGATCCAACTTCGCCTCATAATAAGCCCCGCTCTGTATAAACGTGTCTGCCAGCCTCGACTTCACCGGTTTCAGGTTCGCGCTCAAGTCTGAAACTGGTATCACGACCTCGACAAAATAACCGGATGCAATCAACGCCCGCTTGTCAGCTTCAAGTCTCTTAAGATCGGAGTCAGACCGTGTCCGCTGGTAATTACTGCCCGCTCTCTTCAAATCTGCGTAACGCCATGCGTCACTTGGCGGTCGCGTGTAGATGTATGTAGCAATGCTGACCAGCGTGAGAATCACAATCGCTACAATGATCTTATATTTCATATTTTTCATAGCGTGTAATGCCGCCTAACGAAAAAAGCTGAGCCACCGCCGACCTGCGACGTGAACCGCGACAGCGGAACTGCGAGCGCCAACGGCGGTTGGCTCCGGCGACTTGTTAGGCGTATGTTTCATCTCTCATCAGTGAATCAAAAAATGGACTCTGTTTGAAACAGAATCAAACGTGCCATCTATCACAGCTCCGTATTGATTCGTATGCGGCGTTCCAAACATCATGGTCGTTCCTGACTCCAAAAACTCCGTGCCTGGGTTGGCGCTGATAAATTCTGGCAAAGCATTCGTGTCCACTTGTCCATCTAAACTCAACATTGGGTCCTTAAATAGAATCAGCCGCCACTCAATCACTCCATCAAAAGGAAACTTCTGGATGAGCGAATTGGTGAATACGGCCGCAATTTCTGGCCCAGCTTTGCTAAAAGCTCTCTGCAAATCAGAAACACGGGCAGCTTCGCCATGTCGAGGTATGAAAAGCGACGCGACGGAATATACACAAAAGATTCCGAACGCCGCGACCAAGAGCAATATAACTCGAATGGTAATCTTCATCGCGAATACGCCTAACGAAAAAAGCTGAGCCACCGCCGACTCGCGACGGGAACCGCGACAGCGGAACTGATAGCGCCAACGGCGGTTGGCTCCGGCGACTTGTTAGGCGTATAGCGATTGACTATCATAAAATCCTCTCCAAAAGCCTTCCGATGCCATTGCGCATGGCGGACATGACCAAAACAAGCTTCCGATGCCACTGCGCGTGGTGAGCATGACCAAAACAAGCTTCCGATGCCATTGCGCGTGGCGGGCATGACCAAAATAAGCCTCCGATGCCACTGCGCGTGGTGAGCATGACCAAAACAAGCCTCCGATGCCATTGCGCGTGGCGAGCATGACCAAAATGAGCTTCGGAAGCCACTGCGCGTAGCGCGCATGACCAAAATAAGCCTCCGATCCCCTCTAAATCCATGAAAAATAGCCTGGCCCTCATACGCCTAACGATCCAAAGCTGAGCCACGGCCACGGAAAACCGGCTGTGACTCCCGACAACCAAAAAATATGAATCTGCTAAATCTCATCCGCAAAACTGCAAGGGCAGTGGCCGTTGGCTCCAGCGCGGTGTTAGGTGTCATGGTCATATCGCATTCATTTTCCTTGGCTCTGCTTCCAGCTTTCATATTCTTGTATTGTGGCATCTATCGGATGCTGCTCAACCGCCGGAACAACTCGCTCGACGACTGGTGCAGCGTTCGCCGACTCATTCATCTTGGTTGCAGTCTTGTAGGCGTCGGAAATGCAAAAGATGTGCATAAAGACACCCAATATGCCAAAAATTAATCCGCCATAATTGGGTATATCGAAAGACAAAAACATCAAACACGCCAAATACATCACAATGGTTAAAGCACCGGCAAATATCCCGACACCGATCTGGCCGTTGTATATCTGTCCCAGCCCCGGAATTAAAAAACTCAATACCGCCGCCGTGCCCGGACTCTTGAACAGCTGGGATGGAGAACGCGGGGAAATCGGAGTGCCGCAGCCGGGACATGATACTGCTTTCGATGATATGTCCCTGCCACATTCGGGGCACTTTATCATGGCCATATATTTTCCTTTATTTTTGGTTGACTGACTAACTTTTATGAATGAAACCAAGTTGGCCAATAATGGCACAAAATCGCCGTGATTATGACGATAATCACTCCACCTGTGACCGTGAGAAAAAGAATCCCGCTGGGTTTCTCATACCAATTTTTGCTGGCTCGATTTTTGGCGCGCTCTGCGCGCTTCATTTCGTCTGCCATTTTTTTTAGTCGCTGCGTCTCGTTTGCAACCTCTCTATCAATCTTGGCAATCTCTGCCTCGTTTTTCGGGCTGCCGTCATCAATAATGGTAAATTGTCCGCCCTTGATGCGGTCAATCATATTTTGGTCAACCACTTCAAATCGAAATCCCCTCTGCAATGTCGGGACACTTTTGATGTCTGGAGATGAACTAACTACGCAATCTTTCAACCACTGTGGGTTGTTCATGTTGTCTTTGGTGACGACAAATTTCATGCGCGTGGCTCTGACACCTAACGAAAAAAGCTGAGCCACCGCCGACTCGCGACGTGAACCGCGATAGCGGAACTGACAGCGCCAACGGCGGTTGGCTCCGGCGACTTGTTAGGCGTCATGGGATACCTCCTCCAAATCTTTGAGCCTGCCTTGGAATCCCTTCTTCGTGCCGTCTGACACACCGAAAGCCAATGCAAACTTACAAACCCAGATAGCAAGCTCTCGGCTGCCGTTGAAATCCTCATCGCCTTCATATTGAAACGGGTCAAGAAGCAACACGAGCCGCTTCAAAATGTCGCCGCTCGGTGGACGCCCGGAACCAAAAGGCTCTGGTGTCTGATAAAACTCCTCAATATAACGTCTGCCGACTGCGATGGCGACCTGCGGATGGTCTCGGTATGTCATATTGATGGTGCCAATGTAAAAGCACTCTCGATCAATCGGGTCGCGCTCTCGCCCAAGCTGTGCAACAAGAGCTTCGAGGTCTCCCTTCTGGCATAATGCGTTGTGTTGTTCACAAGTCATGTGGTGCGAATGACGCCTAACGAAAAAAGCTGAGCCACCGCCGACCTGCGACGTGAACCGCGACAGCGGAACGGCACGCGCCAACGGCGGTTGGCTCCGGCGACTTGTTAGGCACCAAAAGGCTCATAACTCAGATAAAACCGAGCACTCGCAAACCAAACGGCTCCGCACTTGCCCGCTGCGCGAAACCGGCGCGAGCTTCCTTAAAAACCGTTCCAATGTCCGCGACTTGCTCAAACGAAAAACCGCTCGGAAACAAAACTCGTCTCTTCGCCAGTGACATCAAAATTGCCGATAACTCTTTGAAAAACCATTGTCAAAACATCGGCGCTCGCTTGGTGCCTAACGAAAAAAGCTCACGCACGCCGGACTTATGACAACCAAAAACCAAAATCTTCTCGACAAACCAGCAGCGTCCAACCGGCGTTGCGTGCAGCGACTTGTTAGGCCACACGGCTCCATGTCAAAATGGCTGGGCGTCTCTGTCATAATCACTCCGTCATTCAAAGTGCCAGAATCCGAACTAAAAGCGGCTGCACAAGCCGCACTCGATAAAATCCAATGGCCTAAACTATGAAATCCGCCTGAATCTTGGCATCTGTGTTGCGCTCAATCTTATCAATCCAATCTTGTGCAAATGCAAACGTCATAACCATAACCTCTCTCGTTTTATGGTCATAAAACACACAATTAACTTCTATAAAAAGCAACCCTTCTGGATTTTCAATAACATGAAAATCGCCAATCGCATCTTTGCCATCGTGCGGCATTTTGAAGGCGACTTTTTTTCCATGCAAATCCGTTTTAGTAAATTTGCTCTTAAACCAATTTTGCGGGCTATGCATATAAATGTAGTGTGGCTTAACGTAGAAAGCTGAGCCACCGCCGACCCGCGACGTGAACCGCGATAGCGGAACTGACAGCGCCAACGGCGGTTGGCTCCGGCGACTTGTTAGGCCACAAAATCATATACTCATCTCACCCAAAAATTGCGGGTAACTACTGGCAGCAAAATAGCAAAAACCACAGCACTGCCAACCGCAAACGCAATGCTTGTGAGTGCTGCTCGTCTCCAATGGGCAACAAACTGAACAACCGCTGCCAAAAAGAAAAATAGAATGCAAATCGCATAAACCAATAACAAATAGCCAGCCGAATTCTCCAGGCCGAAACGCGGACGGTCTGCATCCGTAATCACAAGACAAAACCAAATAGGCACGATGACTACATAAACCCTAAACGGGAACAGTAAAAGGCTGAACCACGCTTGTCTTGATGCCGGTAAAATGTGCATGGTGCTCGCTTGTGGCCTAACGAAAAAAGCTGAGCCACCGCCGACTCGCGACGTGAACCGCGATAGCGGAACGGCCAGCGCCAACGGCGGTTGGCTCCGGCGACTTGTTAGGCATCAAAGACGTGAAATCCATAATAAAATCAGGCAAATCCAAACGCTCACCAACTGGTAAGCGCCGCACTTGCTCGCCGCATCAAACCGGCGCGAGCTGAATCCTGGCTAACTGCCGATAGCTTGCTCATCTAAATCTAACTGCTCAAATCTTCGCCAGACCAATCAACTCTATAAAACCTCAAACCGATCTTGATGCCTAACGTATGAAGCTGAGCCACGCCGAATCTACGATGCTGGCCGCGATAGCGGAACTGAACGCGCCAATAGGCGTTGGCTCCGGCGGCTTGTTAGGACGCATGATATACGATGCTCGAAAACAAAAACCTCCTGCAAGATTTGCCACGTCTCTGCTCATATATCGTGATGTCGTCAATACTTGGGTAATCGGTCACTACTATCGCGGAAAATATAGCTCTGTGTATCAAAATCGCCGTGCGCTCTACTGGTATCCGCTGCCGCCCGCCGAGCCTGAACTTCTGGCATCCATAATCTCTGAACTAAACTCAAAAACTGTCTCGTGAATCTTTGACCACCACTTATCAATAGCCGACTGCTGCTTCAAACCACGAATATGACTCAAATACAAAATCAACCTCTCGCGCCTTTTGGTCATACCCTCAAAACCATAGGCCAAATCAATAATATCACGAACTGGCTGCGTGTCTCTATTTTCGGAACTGTAACTACTGACAATCGCGCTCATCAAATCAAGCCGCTCTTTTTTGGATGTTGGAATGTTCATAAAAGCGTCGCCATGCGTCCTAACGTAAAAAGCTGAGCCACCGCCGACTCGTGACATGAACCGCGATAGCGGAACTGCCAGCGCCAACGGCGGTTGGCTCCGGCGACTTGTTAGGCATCCGCGAATTACTCATCCTCGTTCTTAAATAAAAATGTCGCAATATCTCGGCTCTTAACGATAAAAATAATCCCGATAACTGGCACAATAACAGTCGTCAAAGCATAAAGCCACCCATCGCCGGACGAGCTGACGCCTCTGGCTCGTGTAAAAAAGAACACGCCTGAACCGATGCCTGGAATGCTGTGGACAAGAACCGAAAGTCCCAGAATCTTGATTAACACGTTCGCTAACTGTTTTGTTTTCATATTTTTTGGTGTGGTGCCAGGATGCCTAACGAAAAAAGCTGAGCCACCCGGAACCTGTGGTGTGGTGAACCGAAAGCTCTGGCGCAAAACTGAAAGCGTCACTCCGGGTTGGCTCCGGCGACTGGTTAGGCCACAACATCGTCATAACAAAATCAAACTAATAAAATCAAAATGCTCACGAAATGCTCCGCTCGGTCAATTCGCACCGCCAAGCGCGAGCCAACCCCAAACGAACTGCCAGTAACTTGCTCATCGCAAATCAAACCACCAAAACCTTTCGCCGCGAACGACGCCAAAACCAAAAGAAACGCTTGTGGCCTAACGAAAAAAGCTGAGCCACCGCCGACTCGTGGCGTAAACCGCGACAGCGGAACGGCCAGCGCCAACGGCGGTTGGCTCCGGCGACTTGTTAGGCCGACCTGTCATGTCAATCTTTCAGGCTGTCGTCAACAAACTTAAAGCCATACTTCTGACAAAAAGCCTTGAACGACTTCCATTGTTCCGACGAAATCGGGTCTATCAAAACTGGGCTGGCGTGAACATGAATCGCACTATCGCGCGGCAACAATCTCAAATGCGCCTCCATCTGCTGGGAATCAAACTTCTGGAAAACCCACGGCTGCTGACCATCCGGCTGAATTAAAACCCAAACGCCCGGCGGTGATTTCCCGGCTAAACCGGGTCTCTCGGTTGGTTTAGCATCCACCATCTGCGTCTGAAATAAATGATAATCTGCCGCCAATGCGAATGCTGTGGTCAGCGTAAAACAAAACCAAATGAGTGTGAACTTTTTCATAATCGTGCAAGTCGGCCTAACGAAAAAAGCTGAGCCACGGCTGACCCGTGGCATCCAACAACCTAAACCTTATGAATAAAAACGAAACCGTCCAACAGCCGTTGCGCTCCGGCGACTTGTTGGGCGGCAAAACTGCGCTCATCCGTCAATGCGATGTGTGCGGAATGACCACCGCCATAGACCTAGACCCAACGCCGGAGAACTTCAAAACCATGCAGTTCTTCGGCCAATATGTCCGCGAAGTCTCGCGGGAAAAAGCAATGGAACTCTGGAAAAAAGCTGGCAAATGCAAATGCAACGGAACGCTTGCCGCCTAACGTAGAAAGCTGAGCCACGGGCGACTAAAATCTATGAAAAACCAGAAATCCGAAGCGAATAAACAGCAAGCGCCAACGCCCGTTGGCTCCGGCGACTTGTTAGGCTTCATCGTGTGGCTCATCTTTCTTCTTTGGCTTGTCCTCTAAAATCTGTGGCAACATCGCCAAAAACTTAAAGTAAATATATGAAGCTGCATATCCGACATAAATCCAAACAAACGAAAACGGAAAGGCGTCATGGTCTGTGCTGGTGTGTCCTGCTGACCAACCAAGCCAATAACTGCTCAAAGCTATGAATAATCCCAAGCTCGAAAACATCAATGGCTGGAATAGCTTGTCATACGCCTTTGGATGCTTATATGCCAAAAACGTGATGCCGCTTATCGCAGCCAGTATCAAACCTGTGATGAGTTTATCCATAAGCGCAATGAAGCCTAACGAAAAAAGCTGAGCCACCGCCGACTCGCAGCGTGGACCGCGACAGCGGAACGGACCGCGCCATCGGCGGTTGGCTCCGGCGTCTTGTTAGGCCACGAAACCGTGAACTTCATAATAAAATCAGGCAAATCCCGACGCTCGCCAATCGCTAGCTCCGCACTTGCTCGCCGCATAAACCGGCGCGAGCTGAATCCAAACGAACTGCCGAAATCTTGCTCATCTGAATCTAACTGCTCAAATCATCGCCAGCCAAACCAGCAAAGTAAAATCCAAAAACGCTCGTGGCCTAACGAAAAAAGCTGAGCCACCGCCGACCTGCGACGTGAACCGCGATAGCGGAACTGCCAGCGCCAACGGCGGTTGGCTCCGGCGACTTGTTAGGCCACTGGTCAATCATAACTCAATCCTTCTTCTTCGTCCGGCGGCCAAGCTGTGAACCGCACCACGGACAAAACTCAATGCTCACCG
>Ga0181535_10008560_pt1 | contig 10040 bp, 9 predicted proteins | sample PEATcosm2014_Bin_44_FD_119774 | JGI IMG/M metagenome (GOLD analysis project Ga0181535, IMG submission 119774) | Peatland microbial communities from MTU Mesocosm Facility, Houghton, MI, USA - PEATcosm2014_Bin17_30_metaG | ecosystem: Environmental > Terrestrial > Soil > Wetlands > Peat | place...
AACCTCATGTCACAGGGCTACCCTCCGATAAATCAAGTACAGAACCGGAAAAGCATGCCCAGAGGCACGCTCACTCTAGCTTCGCCCACAGAGGATCGTTGAGGGCGAATCTGGGGAAGTGCTGGAGCCGGCATCGCCAGTTTTCGGAAACCATCATCCGCGGGTTGACGCGAGCCGGCAAAGGCTTCGCCGGAGGCACAAGGGGGCCTGGAGCAAGAATGCCGCAAGCAGAATTGCAGAACGGCAAAATCGATTGCAAAGGAGAAGGCGCCCGGCTTTCGGCGTTGGCTTCAACGGGAATTCTTGACTCGGCGTCGGAGCCAAGCTTCGACGCTATCACGCGCCTGACCGCTGAGTACTTTAAAGCCGACACGGTGCTGCTGGAATTTGCCGACGAAACCCGCGTGTGGATCAAGTCCTACTGGGGCGAACCGGTGCGCGAGCTTCCCCGGAAGCGAAGCGTGTTTGAAATGGTACTGGCCGAAGATGGGCCGGTAGTGGTGTCCGACGTGTCGAAGCATCCACACTTCGCCGGCACTCGGCTGACGCTTCGGCGGCTCGAGGTCGCTTCGTTGGCGGGCGTTCCGATTCGTTCGGGCGATGGCATGATTCTGGGCGCGCTTGCTGTTTTCTCCTGTCAACTGCGGCGCCAAATGGCGGCAGAGGAACTGCGGATGCTGGAGAGCCTGGCCGATATTGCTGCCAGCCAGCTTGAACTGCGCAGAATGCGCAAGACCTTCCAGAGTGGTCGCGGGCAACATACGCGCCAAGCCAAACCAGTGACCGGCATCTGGCCGCGCAAGTCGGACCTGCGGCAGGCGCTGGACAAGCGGCAGTTTGTGCTTTTCTACCAACCGGAAGTCGAGTTATCGACGCGCAGAGTTGTGGGGCTAGAGGCGCTGATCCGCTGGCAGCATCCAGAACGGGGATTAATTTCTCCGATGGACTTCATTCCTCTGACGGAAGAGAGCGGGCTCATCCTGCCCATCGGCGATTGGGGGCTTTCAGAGGCATGCGGCCAGATTCAGAGGTGGTGCCGCGAGGACCCGGAGAATGGCGCGCCGCGGGTTTGTGTGAACCTCTCCGCTCGGCAGTTCGCGCGCGAAGGGCTGGCTGACCACGTAGAAGCGCTGCTTCGGCAGTCCGGGGTCCCAAGCCGGCTTCTTGGCCTGGAGATGACCGAGTCTAGCCTCATCTCGGACAATGGCACGCCGCAGGAGGTGCTGATCAGCTTGCGGCGGCTTGGAGTTTCGCTGCTGATGGACGACTTCGGAACTGGTTACAGCTCGCTGCACCACCTGCACTCGCTGCCCTTCGACGTGCTCAAGATCGATCGTTCGTTTGTTTCACGCATGACGGGTGGAGGCGAACAGCCGCTGCAGATTGTGCGCACTATCGTGGAACTGGCACGCGTACTCGGTATGGACGTCGTTGCGGAAGGAATCGAGACGCGCGAGCAATATGCGCTGTTGCGGAAGCTGGGCTGCCGATTCGGACAGGGATTCCTCTTCTCCCGTCCCGTCACGGCGGAAACCATCAGCCAGATGCTGCGGCTCCCTGGACGCATTTTGCCCGAGCTGGTGGATTCTGCAGCCGGTGCTATCTGAGAGTGCGCGATGGTAGTTTGGCTCCCGGAGCATTCCGAAGCGGGGTTGTCGCAACATCGCTCCCGAAAAGGGAATCGCGTGGCTCTTGAGTTAGAGGAGTCTCAGAACTGTACGTATGCGGTGGCGTATGCTCCGTTGCATGCAGCAACCGGCGCAGCGTCCGCCTTCTTCCGCAACCGCGAACTTCGCCGGACTGCTGGCGGCACTCGCTTCGCCTGCCCGTGAAGATCCGGCCTTGGCGAGAACATCGAGTGAGAGTGATCTGGGCGACGATGTCGTGACGTTGAGCTACGATCGTGTGTTGCGCGCGCACGCCCGCTATCAGCCGACGGACCGGAGCGATTGGCAGCTTGGGCGGGCGGCGCGAGTTGACGAGAGCTTGACGCCGCGGGCAAGTCGGGCGCCAGAGGATGTATTTGACCGCGATCTTCGCACGACAAGCGTGACGGTTCGCCTGAGTAAGGCCGAATGCGCGAGCCTTCATCAGCGTGCCGCGGAAGCGGGACTGACGGTTTCGGCATATCTGCGTTCGTGCACGATAGAGGCTGAGGCGCTGCGTGCGGAGGTCAAGACGGCGTTGGCCGAGTTGCGGTTGACTGCATCGAAAAAAAACGGCTGCGTCAGAGAAGGAGCGACCGACATTTTGGGGGTGGGTGGCGTTCGGATGGTTGGCCTCGTTTTTTCCGGGCAGGCATTCAGCAAGCCGCGCCTAGCGAGTGAAGTCCGCTGGAGCGAAAGCTGGCGGCGTGTCTGCCGGTCGCCTGCGCGCCCCATTATTCGGCTTCGAGCACCAGGCATTTGAGGTATTCGGTCTCGGGGAGATTAAGGACAACCGGATGGTCGGGGGCGGCGCCGCGGCGCTCGAGCAGGCGCACGCGCCGCGATGCATCGGCGGCAGCGGCAGCGACTGCCCCTTCGAGATCGGCCCAGGTTACATGATGCGAGCAGGAGCAGGTCACTAGAAGGCCGCCTGGGCGCAGCATCTTCAGCGCGCGCAGATTCAGTTCCTTATACCCGCGCAACGCGCCTTCAACTGCCCGCTTGGTCTTTGCGAAGGCCGGTGGATCGAGGACGATGACGTCAAATTGCTCGCCCGCCTGCGACCAGTCGCGGAGAATCTCAAACGCGTCGGCCTCGATCCAGTCGACTTCGGCGGAGATCAGCGAGCGATTGGCCTGGAGATTGCGCTCCGCCACTTCAAGCGAGGCACGCGAGACGTCAATGCCCGTCACCCGGCGGCAAACTTGAGCGAGGTGGAGAGCGAATCCGCCCTGGTAGCAGCAAACATCGAGCGCGCGGCGACCTGATTCGGATTTTGGGTGGCCCATTTGCCGCGCCCAGTCACGCGCGGCGGCATAGTTGGTGCGCTGGTCGAGGAATGCACCGGTTTTCTGTCCTGCGTTTGCGTCGTAGTGAAAGGTGAGGCCGTTGAGGTGGAATTCCGTGGCGGCAACCGGCTTTTCAGGGTGAGCGAGCCAGAGCGGGTCGAGGCTCGGCGCGGGCAGGCCCTCCAATTCGCGGATACGCGGATCGGGCCTCTCGTGAATGGCCGCTGGCGAAAGCTCCTCGCGCAGAACGCGCACACAGATCTCACCCACGCCTGCGGCGAGCAGACCTTTGGTTAGGAACTGCAGGATCACGAGGTCGCCATATTTGTCGGCGATGAGGCCCGGCAACTCGTCGGCCTCGCTGAAGCACAGGCGGCAGGCGTCGTTGGCGGCGTCAAGGTGCGGCTTGCGGCGTGCGATGGCTGCGCGCAGTCGCGACGCAAGAAGCTTGAGCCACGCAGGTTGGTGGAGGGATTCGCGCGAGACGAGGCGCAGAGCGATTTGAGAAGACGGGCTGTAGAACGCCGTGCCCAAAAGCAGACCGCGGTTGTCGGCGACGGGGATCAGCGATTCTTCCGGATTTGGCAGCGTCACTGAGACAACGTCGGACGCGTAGACCCAAAGATGACCGGCGCGGACACGGTCTGAGGCGCGGCGGCTTATGGTGGCGCCGGGAGACGCGGAGTTAGGCCGGTTTTGGCCAATTGGTAGCGGCACAGGACGGCGTTGCACGCTTGCGGCTTTTGGCGAAGCAATCAGGGACCGTGCAGATGCACTGATAGCTTGCGATAGACGAACGGCAGGCGCGGCACCGCGTTCACCCGGAGTTTCGGCCCTGACGGACCGTTCTTCGCGAGGCGGCTTCAGCTTTGCGCCGGCCTTCGAATTGTCCCGTTTCGCCATCGGCTCTCTTCCCAGTATCGATCCTCGAACTGGGCCTGAGAATGGGAGCTAATAGCGAGGCTCCTATTTTGCCTGCAACGACTGCACGTACTGGCTCAGATTGCTGATCCTGAGAACCCTAACGTTGGGCTCGGCGATGGTCGTATCCATCTTGCCAAGCATTGGGCCCCAGACGGGCATTTCGGCCGTTCCGTGCGACGAGTTGGCCGCGCCAAATTCGAGCACCGACATGATATGAGTCGAGGGAAACTTCCCTCCGTTATTCTTGCTCAGGAGCGCCAAGTTCGCGGGTTGTTTCTTCAAAGCTGCAGCGACAGGGCCTTGTCCCCTGCCGTCCACTCCGTGACATGGGGCGCAATAGTTCACATACATCTGCTTGCCGTTGGTGGCGGAAGTCCTGCTGACGGGAATGACGACCTTGCTAGAGGCCGATTGATTCGCATATCCGATGCCAGCGAGAAGGGCCACGGCCAAAGCGGCGAAAAAGAGGTTTCTCACCATGTTTTCCTCGGTTCTTGACCTCCGAGGGAGTTTAATTTCAACCTTTTTTGCGTGCCAGGATGTGACGTACGGCACATTGGATGGCTCGATTGATTACCAGAGTGCTTACGGAACATCGTTCTGACCAAACTGAACCGTCTCTATAGGATGGGTGGCATGGCGGGACCGGCTGCGAGGCCAGCTGGTGGACCGATTCATTCGCACCGAAATGAAGCGGCCTATAATAAAGCATGGCGACTGTCCGGCAGACCATTCCGGCAGAGGATTCGAGCACACGGGTGTCCCCTGCGCAGACAGTTGTTCCCACCCCAAAAGTAGTGTCCCGACCGATAGATGAACACTCCATCGACGAGCGCATCGAAGCGCTGCTGAAGCAGGCGCAGGCCAACCGGCCGAGTGAAGATATCTCATTGATTCGAAAGGCGTGGGAGTTCTGCGTCTCCCATCACAGGGGGCAGACGCGCGCCTCAGGAGAGCCGTACATTGTGCACCCGCTCGAAGTGGCGGAGGTGCTGGTGGAGATGAAGCTGGACGCAACCGCCGTGGCCGCGGCGCTTCTCCACGACGCCGTGGAAGATACGCCGGCAACAAGCGAGGAGATTGGGGACAAGTTCGGCGACCAGGTAGCGCACATCGTCGAAGGCGTAACCAAGATCGACAAGATCCAGTTTGCCAACCGCGAGGACCGCCAGGCCGAGAATGTGCGCAAGATGCTGCTGGCCATGGTGTCCGACGTGCGCGTAGTGCTGATCAAGTTGGCGGACCGGCTGCACAACATGCGCACCCTGGAACATCTGAAGGCGGACCGGCAGGAGGCGATTGCGCGCGAGACGCTGGACATCTACGCTCCGCTGGCGCACCGACTGGGCATGGGCAAAGTGCGCGGCGAGCTCGAGGATCTGGCCTTCCGCTACACCGACCCTCTGAGCTATGAGCAGGTTTCGGCGGCGGTGGAAGCGCGGCGCGTGGATGGCGAGCAGTTTCTGCGCGCCGTAGAGGACACGCTGGCGGAGCAGCTCAGGGAGAATGGCATCAAGGCGCGCGTGGAGTGGCGCATCAAGCGGCTTTACTCCATCCACCAGAAGATCGAGCGCACCAAAGTTTCGTTCGACCAGGTGTACGACCTGCTTGCGATTCGCGTCATCACCGAGGACGTCGCTTCGTGTTACGCAGTCTTCGGTTTGATTCACACGCTGTGGCGGCCGGTGCCAGGGCGCATCAAGGACTTCATCGCCATTCCGCGCGCCAATCGGTACCAGTCGCTGCACACCACGGTGATGAGCGCGAGCGGACACCAATTCGAGGTGCAGATTCGTACCGAAGAGATGCACCGCATCGCCGAAGAGGGCATTGCGGCGCACTGGAAGTACAAGGCGGGCGGCGGCGTGGTGACAGCTCGCGACGAGGAACGGTTGAACTGGATTCGTCAGCTTGTCGAATGGCAGAAGGAGATGACGGATCCCAACGAATTTCTCTCCAGTCTGAAGATGGACCTCTACCCCGACGAGGTTTACACATTTACGCCAAAGGGGAAGGTAGTGGTGGTTCCGGCTGGGGCAACACCAGTGGACTTTGCTTACACGATTCACACCGATGTTGGCCACTCGTGCGTGGGCGCGAAGGTCAACGGCCGCATGGTGCCGCTGCGCACCAAGCTGCGCACGGGCGACATTGTTGAGATTGTCACGCAGAAGGATCACAAGCCGAGCCGCGACTGGCTGACGTTCGTCAAGAGCCCCCGCGCACGCAACAAGATCAAGCACTGGCTGAATGAAGATCAGCGGCTGCGAGCGGTGGATATCGGCAGGAAACTTCTGGAGCGCGAGGCGCGCAAATTCAAAGTGCCGATGGCGCAGATCGGCGACCAGGATCTGGGGCGCATCGCGAACGAATTCGGCGTAGCCACGGCCGCCGATCTGCTGGCCACGCTGGGGCAAGGGAAAAATACCGCGCACCAGTTGCTGAGCAAGCTCGCGCCGGGCTTCGCCGCTCCGCCTCAAGCAGAGCCGGGCACGGCGCCAAAATCGGGCGAAGCAGGCATGACGGATGCGGTTCGCAGATTGCACCTCACCGGCTCGGACTCGCTGCAGGTGGAGGGCCAGAACGACCTTCTCGTCTATCGCGCGCGATGTTGCAACCCCATTCGAGGCGAGGAGATTGTGGGCTACGTAACGCGTGGCAAGGGCGTGGCCGTGCACGCGCGCAGTTGCCCCAATGTGCAGAACCTGCTCTACGAGAGCGACCGGCGCATCAACGTTGAATGGTCGCGTGCCGCTGAGGGAGTCGGGCAGCCGCTGCGCTACCCGGTCAAAATCATCGTCCACTGCGAGGACCGCACTGGCATGCTGAAGGAATTGACCGCCGTCATTTCCGACGAGAACACCGACATTCGCGCCGTAGATTTGAGCCGCGACGAAGAGGGTGAAGCCATCATCGAATTCGTGGTGGAAGCCGAGGATGTGCGCCATCTGAACCGCATGGTGCTGGGACTGCGGCGCGTGGAAGGTGTGCGGCAAGTGATACGGACGCAGAAGGTGTGACAGCAGCTATTAGCCTTTAGCTGTTAGCTCCTTCAACAGTCAGTCGACGTCCTGCCAGAAAAGGCATCCTAAAAAACATTCAGCGTCGCAGTCGCCGGGTCGGGCCCCGACCGCGATACGCTGCTTCGGAAACGCAAATGCTGGTCTGTACTGCTCAGACTCTTGCCGATTGCCGTGCAAGGCTGGAATAGAGTGCGAGATTCCGCGAGACTGCGCAGGAACTGGCCAAGGAGATCCTATGTCGTTCGGACTTTATGCTGCCGGCTACGCAATCGTAATTGCCGGGCTGGTCTACGCCGCCCACCTCGTGCATATACCCTCGCACTGGATTCTTGTAGGCGCGATCGTGATGATCGGCATTGGCCTGTTGTCGGCCGTTAAGGCCACCCGTCAGAAAGACGCCGCATAAAAATCGCCGCCCATGAGAGGCGGTTTGAAGTCCTCTTTCGGAGCGGGGGCAGAGGTGCGCGTCAAAGTCTGACGAAGTCAGGGTTTCTGCAGATCGGCGTTGGAGGTTTGCCAGTTTTCGCCAAGCGCGCGATAGACATAGGCGGCGCGGTAGGGCAGCAAGATTTTGGAAGTGGGCTCTGGCTTACTTGCGGCGAGAAGCCACCAAGCCACCGGGGCCTGATTGATGTCGTAGCCGGCATCGCGGAGCAGGCCGAGGCTGACGCGTCCGCTCTGCTGCTCTGCCTTGATCACCATCTCCTCTTCGCTAATGCCCGCTGCCGTTGCGGCGAGCCCCACGCCAGGGACGAAGATGCCCACAAAGTCCGCGCCAACGCCAACGGCAGTCAACTCCACCGACGCAGGTAGGTCCCTGTCGGGTTGCTTCTCGAGCAAGCAAGAGATGTTGTCGGCGAGCACTGTAGCGAGTTGCGAGTCATTCTGCATGCGCTCAACCACCTGACGCGGCACCAGAATGATACCTCCGGGCAACGTGAGCGCGTCGTGCCAGTGTTTCTTGTCGACCACCAGAAAGCGAAAGTTGATTTTGGCCGGATCGGTATCGGGCAGAGCGCGCTGGTAAGCAGGAACCAGCTTGTCGCCAATTGCGTTGACCCTTGCCCGCATCGCGGCGTCGGGATACGGCCGAATGGTCCCAGTAAGGACCCGCACGCCCTTGGTGGTGTCGTTCGGGTCGACGAAGTCGTACTTCTTGTGCAGCTTTTCATCGCTGTTACTAACGTAAGTACGGCTTAGCTTTGCCGACTCCGCAACGATGATGCCGTCGGCCCGCTGCTTGCCCTTGTATTCGATCCAATCTCCGGGCACAACGGCGGCGACCGAATTTGGCGGCGGATCCCATGCGATCGTGGTTACGCTTCCGATCAGAATCCGGTAACCATCGGCGCGCACGATAAGACTTCCCGATTGCGCGCCGGCGGAATCGTGCGCCGGCAGCGCATCGATGACCGCGGAGCCGGTTATCTCACCGCGGACCACGGGTTGGGCTTCGATCTGCCCGGCTTCTACGGCGTGCTCCTTCTTTTTCACGGAGCCGTAAATCTTCACGGGCTCGCCCAGATAGAGCCGATCTTGCGGGCAGCCCTGGCTGCTCAGGACCTCCTTCGATTGGGGCTGGCCAATAGTTGTTTGGGTACCGGTCCCACAGATTACGCGGTACCCGTTGACGTCGAAATCTGAACTGGACGCTACGCGTGTCACGTAGCCATCGATCACGGGGGACTCTTGTTGCTGAGATACAGCACCGGGTATGCCCACCAAGCCGCAGAGCAACGCGAGTGCCATATTTTTCATGGCCGCAGTATAGCGCCGAGCCAGCAGAAGATTGTCAAGAAAGGCGCAATCAGGGACCGCATAGGGTTCGCCGAGACGGCGCGCCAGAAGAATCCGGGGGAGCGCTAGGAAACGAGCTCCAGCGCGGCTCTTCCCTTGCGGGGCGCAATAAAGTGGTCGGCGCGGGAGGCGATGGCGATGCCTTCGCGGCTGAGGAGCTTGCGAACCTGGCCGCGGGCATGGTCGGCCCAGGGCCCGCGGTTGTCGAGCTTGACGTACGCGCGCCAATGACGCAGAGCGTTGCGATGCTCGCCAGTGCGCTCGTATGCGAGGGCCAGGTTGTAGTGGGCGTCGGCATAGCGAGGCGAGAGGGTGACGGCCTTCAGGTAGGCGGCGATGGATTCGTCGATGCGCTCAAGTTCGTCGAGCACGTTGCCGAGATCGAAGTAGGCCAGCACATATCCAGGGTCGGCTTCGGTGGCGCGGCGGTAGAGTTCCTCTGCGCGGCCGAACTGGCGCAAGTGGAAGAACAGCGTGCCCAGGTTGATGCAGGCTGCCGCATACTGCGGATCGATGGACAGAATCTCCTGATAAAGATTGATGGCGTGTTGCTTCTCGCCGGCTTCCTCGGCCTGAACCGCAGCATGGAAGCGCTCCTGAAGGCCGCGGAGATCGGGCGTACCGATGCGGCGCATCGCAGAGGGGCCGGCGACGTCGTTCTGCGCGCCGCTCATGCGCTCAAAGTCGAAGAGCAACTGGCGGCGTATGGGGTCGACCATAGCGCCGCGATGACGAAAAGCAAGGCGCGTCCCCGTTCGGACCACGCAGGCCTCAAGCAGAGGATTGCTCATGCCGGCGACGGCTTTCATGGCCAGAATGGATTCGCGGATCGAAGCCGCAGGCACTTCGTCTTCGCGCAGCGAGTGCAGCGTGCGCAGTTGCCCGAGGTCCTGAAATGTATAAAGCTCTTGTTGAGGAATCAGCCCAGCTCGTTCCCAGGCTTGCAGTTGGCGGGCGCTGATTTCAAGGATGCGCAGAACGTCCTGACGGCGATAACTGGTCACGCTTGGATGCTCCCCCAGGTGAACCTTTCGAACTCGGTTGCGCACTCAGATCCAGAATGCGGATGCTGTACTCAGAATTCCAACCAAGATCCCGACCGCAGGTCAAACCCAGACGACGGATCAGATACAGACCAAAGCTCTCGGAACAGTTGCGGAGGAATCTTTCCCATTGCGATTATGCCAAGACTGCGCGCGAATAAACGCACTGGAACCGATGCAGTAACTAAAAACTCGTGGATAACGAGTACATGATTTGGTTCATGCGGCGCTTGTTGAAGCGGGACCACTGAAAACCCGGTGGATTTCATCTGCATGCGGGAAGATGAGGAGCGGTCACAAGAACGGGTGTGCAAGGAC
>Ga0181535_10008572_pt1 | contig 10032 bp, 8 predicted proteins | sample PEATcosm2014_Bin_44_FD_119774 | JGI IMG/M metagenome (GOLD analysis project Ga0181535, IMG submission 119774) | Peatland microbial communities from MTU Mesocosm Facility, Houghton, MI, USA - PEATcosm2014_Bin17_30_metaG | ecosystem: Environmental > Terrestrial > Soil > Wetlands > Peat | place...
GAAAAATCCGACGTTTTGCAAGGAACGCTTATGCTGATGGTCCTCAAAACCCTCGATGTGCTGGGCCCGCAGCACGGCTACGGCATCGCCCGACGCATTGAGCAGATCAGCGGAGACATTCTGGCCCTGAACCAGGGCACGCTCTATCCCCTGCTGCTCAAGCTTGAGCATGAGGGCTCCATCGTTTCGCAATGGGGTGCATCGGAAAACAACCGCCGCGCCCGCTTCTATCGCCTCACCGTGCCCGGCCGCAAACAGCTGCAGACGGAGACCCGCGAGTGGGAGCAGACCGCGGCCATCATCGCGCGCTTCTTTGAGGCCAAAGCCGAGGACCTGCCATGAGATTCATGCGCCGCTTTTTCATTCGCCTCTCGAACTTCACTGCAGGAAGGCGCGCCGATCAGCGCATCCAAGAAGAGATGGCCGAGCATCTTGCCTTGCAGACAGAGGAGAATTTGCGTGCCGGCATGTCGCCCGCCGAGGCTCGCAGGCAGGCCGCACTGAAGCTTGGTGCGGCCGAGGCCATACGCGAGCAACACAATGCCGAGCAGGGTCTTCCGCTTGCTGAGAATCTTCTGCTCGATATCCGCTATGCGCTTCGCATGCTGCACCGGTCCCCCGGATTTTCTCTGATTGCCATCGCCACCATGGCCCTCGGCGTCGGAGCCACCACCGCCATCTACAGCGTCATCGACGCAACCCTGCTGCATCCTTTGCCCTACCCCCACCCCAGCGAACTGGTGCGCATTGAAGCTAACCTTCCCGGCGTGGGCGGGCACGACACCGGCCTCTCCATCCCCGAGTTGAGAGACCTACAGAACTCGGGAATCTTCCAATATGCGTCCCTCGCCTTTTTCGGCACCAACGATCTTACCGGCAGCGCCCAGCCCACGAGCGTCGTCTCAAAGTCGGTTTCACCGGGCTATTTCGCGGTGCTCGGCGTGGACGCCGCGTTGGGCCGCACCTTCGATCCGCACGACGCCACGCCCGGCTTCAACCTTGAAGTCGTTATCAGCGATGGGCTCTGGAAGCGCGCATTTGGCGCCGATCCGCACATTCTCGGCAAAAGTCTGCGCCTTGACAACGATGTCTATCGTGTTGTCGGCGTCATGCCCGCGACCTTTCGTGACCAGGGCCAAACCAGCGAGCAGCGCAGTACCGATTTGTGGGCGGCGTGCGGGTTTTATGGCGACCCCGCCCCGCCGCCGATGCGCGCCACGCGTTTCCCCTTCGAGACCATCGCGCGCCTTGAGCCTGGCCTCTCGCCTGAGGCCGCGCAGGGGCGCCTCGATGCCCTGGTTGCATCGTTGAAGAAGCAATATCCGGCGGATTATCCGTCCCAGGGCGCGTGGACTCTCCACCTCACTCCCCTGGCCGAGACGATTGTCGGCAACGTTCGCCAATCGCTCATTCTGTTGTTCGGCGCGGTGGGCCTGGTGCTGCTGATCAGCTCCGTCAACGTCGCCAATCTGCTGCTTGCGCGTGCCAGCGCGCGAGGACGCGAGATGGCCGTTCGCCAGGCATTGGGAGCCGCAAGAACGCGCCTCATTCGTCAGCTCCTCACCGAGAGCTTGTTGCTCTTCGTGCTGGGCGGTATCACCGGTTTCGCGGTGCTCTTCTGCGCCCGGAAATTCCTGCTGCAATTTATTCCCGAAAGCCTGCCGCGCCTCAACGACATATCCGTCAGCTGGGGCGTGCTGGCGTTTGCCATCGTCGTCTCCGTCGCCGCCGGAACCATCTTCGGGCTCGCCCCCGCGTGGCTCACCAGCCGCCTCGATTTGACCACGACGCTCCGGCAGGAAAGTCGTGGCTCCAACGGTTCCCGGCGGCGCTCGCGCTTGCGCCCCGTTCTGGTGATTGGTGAATTAGCCCTTTCCCTGGTGCTGATGGTCGCCGCCGGCCTTCTGCTGCGCAGCTTCTGGGACTTGTACAAGGTGCAGCCCGGCTTCAATCCCACGCGAGTCGTGGCAGTCGAGACCTCGCTGCCGAATCCTAACGATCCGAATACCGACATTTACCACACCGCCACGCAGGAAGCCGTGCTGCTCCGCGAAGTTCTGCGGCGCAACCGGACGATTCCGGGCGTGGAAGAAACCGCCGTCGGTGATTGGGGGACCATTCCCCTTGGCCATAGCCAGAACGATCGCAGAACGACTCCATTTGTTCGCGAGGGCGAGCAAGTGAGAAGCAGCCAGCCTTCGCTGATCGATACATTGACCGTCTCGCCCGAATACTTCCATCTGCTGGGCATGACTCTCCTGCGTGGACGCCTCTTCGCCGACCAGGACCATGAAGACACGCCCTTGGTCGCCGTCATCAACCAGGCCGCCGTCCGCATGTACTGGCCAGGCAAAGATGGGAAGGGCGAGGATCCAGTCGGTAAGCGGGTCCATTTGTTGGGCCGTTTGGGCCGCGCCAGGCCGGACTGGACCACGATCGTCGGTGTCATTGCCGATGCACGCACAGAATCGCTCGCGGACGACGGCATTCCGCAGATGTACCTCGACATCTACCAGCGTCCCGCCAAGTTTCTTGCGTTCTACCTGCGTGGACAGGTCGATCCCGCCGCCATCGCCGCGCAGGTGCGCACACAAATCCAGTCCGTCGATGCGCAGCTTCCCGTGTTCCGCGCGGAGACCTTGGACGACGTTTTGTCCTCTTCGCTTTCCGTGCGGCGGTTCTCAATGGAAATGGTGGCGCTGTTTGCAGCAACTGCCCTGCTGCTCGCAGCCCTCGGAATCTATGGAACCATCTCCTTCTTGGTCAATGAGCAATCGCGCGAGATCGCCATCCGCCTCGCGCTGGGCGCGCAAAGGCGCGATATCCTCAGGATGGTTTTACGCCAGGGCTTCACGCTGGCCGCCGCCGGCGCCGGCATAGGCCTGGTTGGCGCGCTTATTGTTTCTCATCTGATGGCAGGCCTGCTTTACGGTGTCTCGCCCTACGATCTCTCCACCTTCGCCGGCGTAACCGCCGTGCTCACCGCCGTCGCCATCGCCGCCAGTTACGTCCCGGCGCTGCGCGCCATGCGCCTCGATCCGATCACTACACTCCACGCCGAATGACTTTTGGCATTGCTCGAGACTTGTCTTCACAAGTTGTTGCCGTCCCAATGACCTCCTTCGGGATGCTGATGAATTCACCCGACAGCGAGTTCCAGAGGAATAGTCCCCAAAACGTCCGAGGGGCATCTCATTTTCTGAATACATCAATGAAGATTATCCCTTTGTGCCAGGTGGAAGATGGCCACGCAACCATTGTTCTGCTCGGGGCTATCCTGCTGACGCGGGGCATTGGAACGCAGCGAACGTCACCACGCATGGCAAGGATTTTATGGGCCGTCGGGCCTTGCAACCATGGGCCTAAAGATGCTTGAGAGCAAGCCGTGCGAGCGACTCTTCCGACGAACGCTGCTGATCCGGACTCTTTGCACCGTAAACGGTCAGAACGATGACATTGTTCCCCTGCTTCACTGACAGTGTCCAGATATTCTGCATCCCCGAGAGCGACGCTGCGTCACCAATTCCGCTGACATCCGTCTTGGTCATGCCCTGAACGGGCATGGTGATTCGCCCCCAAGCCGAGGCAGGGCGCTCAACGATGCTCACATACTGCGGGCTGCCCTTCCACATACAGCCAGTGGCGCCGAGCGGCATGGGTGTAACCGGGTTGCCAAGCACCTGGGCGATCTCTTCTACGGTCAAAAGATCGCACGGTCCCGCTGCGCTTGCTGCCCGGGGCAGCGTCAACAAGAGCCCGAACGCCATGAACGTTGCCCATCGACGCGCTGATGCTTCCATGCTGCACCTCCCTCGCGTTGGAGGATTTTAGCATTGCACAGAAAACTTGTGGATAGGCCAATGCGGGATGCACGCAGTGTTTGGAATCATCGCTTTTCTTCGATGTATTTTTGGAGCCTGTCGAGGGATTCGCTCCAGAACTTCTCGTAATCGTTGAGCCAGTCGTCGATGACGCGCAGGGGCTTGGCGTCGAGGCTGCAGAGGCTGGTTGTGCCTTGCTTCTCCGTGACGATAAGGCCTGCGGCGTGAAGAAGGTGCAAGTGCTTTGAGATAGCGGGGCGGCTCATGCGGAAGTTGCGGGCGATGCCGCCGACCGTCTGGCGTCCGCCGCGGAGAATGCCGAGAATCTCGCGGCGGGTGGGATCGGAGATGGCGCGGAAGACAGCTTCGCGTTGCCTGCGGCTATTAGTAACCATACGGTTACCAACAAGAGTAACCATATGGTTTCCAAATGTCAACAGGTCTGTGACGATTGAAATCATCTGAAGAATTTGTGCAGTGAGAATTCAGGCTGTGGATATCGCCGAAATGACACGGGCAACACGAGGGAGTGTCTCTCCTTCAAAGTAGGGGAACGAACGGACGCAAATTGAGGATCGAATCAACGAATTGATGAGAGGGAATTGACATAGGAATGATTACACCGAACGACTTTCCGAATCTACGCGAACTCTATACGGCACAACTGCGCTATCTTCTTTCGGCTGAGAACCAGATTGTGAAGGGATTGCCAAAGATGATCGAGCATGCGGAAGACACGCAACTCAAGCAGGCGTTTCAGTCGCATCTGCAGGAGACCAATTCGCACCTAATGCGACTGGAACGGTTGATTGCCGATCTTACAGATGAAGTGGATGACAAGAAGGACCCGATCCTGGCCGCGATTGTCGGTTCCGGCGAGAACATCACCAAGGAATCCGATCCGGGAGCGGTGCGGGATGCGGGTTTGATTGCGACGGCGCAGAAGGTAGAGCATTACGAGATGGCGTCGTATGGAAGCGCGCGCGACTGGACCACGCAGCTTAGTCTTCCGGAACATGCGGCGATTTTGCAGCAGACGCTGGAGGAGGAGAAGCATGCGGATCGGCTTTTGACGGAGATTGCGCACAGTACGAATCCATCGGCTTCGGTGGCGGCGTGAGGGTTTGGGTTCGTAGCTTTCCACCCTTTCGTCAGAAAGAAGAAGGCGAAAGGGTGGAGCACGGATTCCAATTTCACTTCTTGCTTTTCCGGGTCTAAAAATCCAGACGGGGAGAGCAAGTCCCGATCAGACTGCGGCGGCTGTGACGGCTTCGGCGCGTTTGGTTTGCGGCTTGCGCGCGGCGGTTTTGCCGGGTTTCTGTGCGGGGCTAGGACCAGAGTTGGATTCGGCGCTGGATCTTGAGCTGGGCTTGGGGAGGGCGCTCAGGTCGACTTTACCTTCGGCCAGCTGCATCAGGAATTCCTGACTGGAGAATGGGGGGGCATCCTTCAAGAGCTTGCTGGCGCGGATGTAGGTGCCGTCGGGCTGTTGACTGCGGGCTTTGACGGTGTCCGCAAGATAGCTGGGGAGGATCTCGTCGTGAATACGGGTCTTGACGGCCGGGTCGCGCACGGGAAAGACAACCTCGCAGCGCTCGAAGAGATTACGCGGCATCCAGTCGGCTGAGCCGAGATAGATTTCGTCGTCGCCGCCGTTGGCGAAGTGGAAGATCCGCGAGTGCTCGAGGAAGCGGCCAACAATGGAGCGGACGCGGATGTTGTCCGAGAGACCTTTGACGCCGGGCCGAAGGATGCAAAGGCCTCGGATGATGAGGTCGATTTCGACGCCAGCCTGCGAGGCCTGATAGAGAGACTCGATGACGCTGGGCTCGAGGAGCGCATTCATTTTGGCGACGATGTGGGCGGGGCGGCCGGCGCGGGCGTGATCGATTTCGCGGCGAATAAGGCCGAGGAAGCTTTCCGCCATGGTGAGAGGCGCGACGAGCAAAGGGCGGTAATCGTCAATTTCCGCATGGGCGGTTAGGTAATTGAAGACCATGTGCACGCGCTCGGTGATCTGTGCATCAGAGGTGAGCAGGCTCAGGTCGGTATAAAAGCGTGCGGTAACGGGGTTGTAGTTGCCGGTGCCGAGGTGGCAGTAGCGACGAGTCACGCCATCCTCGTCGCGGCGCACGAGCATGGCGAGTTTGCAATGTGTCTTGAGGCCGACGACGCCGTGAAAGACCTGCACGCCTGCGTCTTCCATGCTGCGCGCCCAGCGGATGTTCGAAGCCTCGTCGAAGCGCGCCATGAGCTCGACGACCAGGGTGGCCTCTTTGGTGGCGGCGGCCTCGATCATGGCCTTGAAGACGGGTGAATCTTCGCTGGTGCGATAAAGAGTCTGCTTCATGGTGACGACGGCGGGGTCCTGCGCGCCCTGTTCGATGAATTCGACCACGGGGTCGTACGAGTCGTAGGGATGATGGAGCAGGATATCGCGGCGACGAAGCTCGTCGAAGATGCCTGTGGAATTGCGGCTGAGGTGGAGCGGCCTGGGGGTGAAGGGAGGAAATTTTAAGTCAGGGCGCTTCACGTCGCCATAGAGAAACATGAGGCGCGAGAGGTTGACGGGGCCGTCGCCGCGAAAGACCTGGTCTTCGTCGAGTTCGAAGTTGACGCGGAGGCGCTCGATAATCTCGGGATCGGCGCCGGATTCGATTTCGAGGCGAACGGCGTCTCCTTTGCGGCGGTTGTGCAGTTCGACGCGGATGGTTTCAAGTAGGGAGCGCGCTTCTTCCTCTTCGAAGTAGAGGTTGGAGTTGCGGGTGACGCGAAACGCAGTGCGCGCGAGAACCTCGTAGCCGCGATACATACCGGCGAGATTCTGCGCGATCAAGTCATGCAGCAGCAGGTAGTCGTGCGCTCCGTCGGCAGACGGGAGACGGACGAAGCGCGGCAGGGCGCGCGGCACAGTGACGACGCCGAGGACCTGGGGACCAGAACTCTTGCGCTTGCGGCGGAGGAGCAAGGCGAGGCAGAGCGCTTTGTTGAGAACGCGCGGAAAGGGATGGGCGGGATCGATGGCGATGGGAGTGAGCAGGGGATCGACTTCGCGCTGAAAGTAGGTCTGGGCAAAGGCCCGCGCTTCTTCATTCAGTTCGTCCCACTCGAGCAGGCGGACACCCTGCTTGCGCAGCTCTGGAAGCAGGTGCTCGTTCCAGCAGCGATATTGGGCGTCGACGAAGCTGTGGATTTCCGCGGTGAGCTGGGCGAGAGATTCGTCCGGGCGGAGGCCGTCGTAACCGGGCTCGCGGTAGCCGTCTTCAATGCGCTGCATGAGGCCGGCTTGGCGGATCTCAACGTATTCGTCGAGGTTCGAGCCGGTGATGGCGAGAAATTTGACACGCTCCAGCACTGGATTGCCGGGATCCTCGGCTTCTTCGAGGACGCGGCGATTGAACTGCATCCAAGAAAAATCTCTTCCGTTGAACATTTTTTGTTTCTGTGCCGTGCGGGCCATCGAGTCCGTCCAGTGCGCTGTGTTCGTCAGTCTACCGCGTTTAAGAGCATTCGGCATCTGAGAGCCGGCTGGCGCGAAAGACTCTCATGGGAACTGATACAGGAGGACAGTGCGTGAGTATGTTAACGGCTGAGGAAAAGCGAAAGGGAAAAGCACTCTGATGCGCGCAAAAAGCACACCGATGAGCGCATGCGACACGATGGACGGCGAAGATACCCTCATCTTTCGGTCGGCGCGGAGAGCACGCGTGCGAGCAGTCAGCGAGGGGCGTCGCCCTTCGCCCTAGGTTAGTGAACTCTGCCGGCGGCGTTTTCGAGGAGGACGTTGGAGAGAACTCCAGTGTCGACGGTGGCGGGCAGGTGGGAGCAGAAACCGATGCCCACATAGAAGGGGGAATCGAAGTGGATCTGGATGGGCGGGCCAAACTGATGCATGGGCTCTCCCTGCAGGCTCACCAAAATGGCCACCGAGTCGCCGTGTTTTTCGATGGCGATGCGTTGAGCGAGGACGCCATTGAGGCCGCTGCCGAAGCGGTACTGCATATCGGTGATCATGGCGCCCTTTTCGGCGCGCTGGGCAAGGTGGATCATGCCCGTCCCGTGTTCACCGATCATCGCCTCTTTGGAATCGTCGTCGAGCGACTGGCGCAGAATGAGGACGACTTTGCGGTCGTTGTAGCCATTTGGGTCGGGGAAGGCAGCGTCGGCGGCGAGGGAGACATCGCCGGAGATTTTCTTCCAAAGGAAGCGGAATTCGTCGCGGGTGTACCAGATGTTGTAGCCGGCGGAGTGGATCGTGTAGGCGTTGGTCGCGGGGTCGTAGCTCGCGCTTCCGGGAACAACGGCGGAGCCTATGTCCGATTGGCCGTCGAAGATGCCAATTGGCGTGATGAATGTGTTTGTGGGGCGATGGAAGTCGGCCGGAGGCGGCACTTGCTTGTGTGTGGCAGAGCCGGGTTGAGCCCAATCCGGAACCGATGGTACGGCGTTTTGGCCCGAGGCGATGCATGTAACGGACAGAGTCACGCCGAGCGCGGCTGCAGAAAGGAAATGCAAACCGCAGCGGATTGTTTCCATTTTTCTCATAGCCATGCAATGTAACAGATGCATAATGGGGACCATTCCACGGGCCGATCGAGCCGCGAGAATGGGCCAACCTCGGGTCCGCCGTATTGACCCACAGAGGCCGACGGGTTCAGGATAGAAGGTGGGCCAACCTGCTTTACCCCCACTTCAAAAATGAGAGGAGTCCTGCTATGCCCCAGGAACACGTTTCTGTTTCCGAAAGCCTGATTCCCCCGCAGCCGATGCCTTGCGGCGCGTCTGCCTTCACGGGCCAGGTTCTGGGTCTCCTGGATGGTCAGCCCAAGGATGAGGCGAAAGTGAAAGAAGCATTGGAAGGCTTCGATGAGATGTTCGACCTGATCGCGGCTGGGCTTTACAGCATGGCTTCCATGCTGGTGGGCGAGGGCGAAGAGAGCGTGCGCCTGGTGGAGACGGCTGTGGAGACGGCCGACATTTCGGCCTGCGACGACGCCGTGCAGGCCCGACGGAGCAGCCGGCTGGCGCTGTGCAAAGCTGCGTTTGAACTGCTCGATTGTCGTAATCCGGGCTGTCTGGCCGCGCCCAAAGGCCTGGAACCGTCCAAGACTTGTATCCAGGATGACGATCTCGACACGGGCGCGGTTTCGAGCGAGGAACTGGCGAAGCTGATCACGGGACCTGAAAGGGATCGGGTGCGCAGTTGGCTCTCCGGGCTGCCGGCGGCATTTCGTGTGGTGTTTGTCTCGCGGGCAGTGGCGGGATTTACCTCGCCCGAGGTTGCGGAGCTGCTGGCGGCGCATGGCGGCGCGGCCGCTTCCGGGTGGACTGCCGCGGATGTGCGTGAAGTGTTCCGCCAGGCGCTTTGCTCGTTGGCGTCGCAGGTGATTCACGCGACAAATACGCGATAACCAAAACAGCCTTTCTGGTTAAGAACATCAGCAGCCGCTGCGGGAGATACCAGTCAGACGTGCGGGTGATCCCAGAGGCGAAGTGTGTCCCGAAGGACAACCGGCAACGTCTTTTGTTCGATACACTAGATTAAGAAGCCGGTTGCCCGCTTTTGGCATCCATATCAGGTGAAAACACTTTACGGCAGAAACTCTCTGCGGTGATTCGAAGACGATCGTAGATGCCCGCAAACCATTCAGGGAAAAAATCGGGAAAGCTGTGTGCCTGTTTGTTGCTCGCGGCAGGTGCGGCGGTGGGTATTCAGGAACGCGCGGATGCACAGGCCCTGCCCTCGCAGGCGCTTGGGCAGTCCTCGGGGCCGACGGCGCAGAGCTATCAAGGCAGTGTTGCGAGCGGAGAGGTTTCCGCGCAACCGATCGATCTCTCGCTCGATGACGCGATCCAAAGGGGTCTTAAGAACAACCTCGGAGTGATTCTGAATGGGACGCAAGTGGCGGGAGCGCGCGGCCAAAGGTTGAGTGAGCTGCAGCGACTGCTTCCGGAGGTCGATTTTAAGGCGCAGGAGAGCGTGAACCAGGTGGATCTCGCGGCGGAGGGGCTGCGGATTCCTGGATTCCCGACGATCATCGGACCTTTTGGCTATACAGATTTGCGGGCATCCCTTACATGGTCATTGGTGGATGTAACCTCGCTGCGCAACTATCTTGCGGCCCGGCACAATTTTGCATCCGCGCAATTGTCGGCTCAAGATGCACGCGACCTGGTGGTGCTGACGGTGGGGAACGCGTACCTGTTGGTC
>Ga0181535_10008573_pt1 | contig 10032 bp, 7 predicted proteins | sample PEATcosm2014_Bin_44_FD_119774 | JGI IMG/M metagenome (GOLD analysis project Ga0181535, IMG submission 119774) | Peatland microbial communities from MTU Mesocosm Facility, Houghton, MI, USA - PEATcosm2014_Bin17_30_metaG | ecosystem: Environmental > Terrestrial > Soil > Wetlands > Peat | place...
CCGCTAAAACCTGAATGTCGCCCTAAACTGGAATGACCTCATCGCGCCGACCGAAGTAACTTCCCCGAAGTTCTGCGAGTTCACGGTGGTCCCCACACCCGCGTATTGCACCGTATTGAAGACATTGTTGATGGTGGCGCGTATCTCCATGCTGCGCACGTCCCCCATCTGCATGGTCTTTGACAGCGACATGTTGTTCGAAACCGTTCCCGGCCCCAGAATCGAGTTGCGCGGCGCGTTGCCAAAGAAATCGCAATAACCAGGCGTATTCGTTGGCGCTGTATAGGCCGCGGGGTTAAACCACTGATGCAGCGTGCCGTCTCCGGCTGTGACTGGCTGGCCCGTAAGATTAGGCCGCATCACTCCGCCTGTGCCGCAGGCAGTGCTCGCCACCGACGATGTGTAACTCGGGCTGAGCCATGTACCGGTTGCAAACTGAAAGGTTCCAGACATCGAGAAGCCTTCAAGAATGTGCGAAGCGGTGCCTGTGGTAAACCAGGTTTTGTCTTTCCCGAAAGGAAGCTCGTAAAGATAGGTGCCGCTGACCGTGTGGCGCACGTCCAGGCTTGAATTGCCGAGTTCGCCGAGCACATTCTGCCAGTCCTGCACGCCCACGCCCCCCACGCTGCCCAACGCGCCGGCATCGTCAATCGAGTGCGAGTACTGGTAGTTTGCGCCCAGTTGAATCCCCTTGGAGAGCCGCTTGTTCAACCTCACCGTGCCCGCATTGAACTTCGAGAACGATTTCGCTTCTTCATAACGGAAGTTCAGCGGCAAGCACGGCAGCGTCCCCGCACAAGTAGATGGCGCCGGATCGGTGCCCTGGCTGCCCGGGATGGAGCGCGGCTCGATGACCGTATCCAGATGATTGCCCCGCGATCCGTTGTAGCCAAGATTCAGCACCACGTTCCAGGGCAGCGTCTTCTGAAGATCGAGATTCCATACCTGCACATAGGGCAATGGATAGTGCGGGTCGAGAGCGTAGTTGCCCAATGTGGCCGGTGCAGGGAACCCATTCGCCAGCGCGAAGCAGGTCCCGGTCTTCGCGCACGCCGTTGAAGCTGTATTGCCGACAGCTTCCTGATTGGTTTGCTCATTGGTAAAGGGAGGCTGGTGTGCCATGTTTGTGGCAAAGCTAGCGTACTCGCCTACTGTGTAATTCATGCCGTAGCCGGCTCGCACCACCGCCTGTTTGATCTTGGGCACGCGCCAAGCCAGCCCCAGGCGAGGCGCAAATGCCTTGCGCCATGGATACACCAGCGAACCGGGCAATCCCGCCGCGCCGGCCTGCGCCTCGGTCTCGCTTGTAAACGCCCCGCTGGGATTGGTAGCAACGTCGGCCAGATGGCCATATTTTTCTGTGTAGGGCGCGAAAAACTCGTAGCGCAGTCCATAATTCAGCGTCAGTGCCGGCAGAATTCGCCAATCGTCCTGGGCAAAAGCATCCATGACGTTGTCGCGAAGATAGCTCTTGGCCAACGACGAGTTCAGACTTGTGGATTGCGGCAAACCCAGCAGAAGATCGGCAATCGGCGAGCCGGTGTTTTGATCCTGTGCGGCATCTTCAGTGAACAGTCCACTGAAAGTGAAGCTGCCCGTCGCGTTTGAGCCTGCCAGAAAGTCGCGGTGTACGCGCCGATAGTCGCCGCCGAAACGAAGATTGTGCTTGCCGTGAATCCAGCTCAGCACCTCGGAGAATGAAATCGTCTGCGACAGCGAGAAGCTCGGCTGCTGCTGCGATAGTCCGGTGAATTCGCTGAGCTGAATGTTGGGCACGCCGTAGTTGAGCGGAACGTTGTTAGGCACATCGATGCCATAGGTCGAGGCAATATTATTCGCTGTATCGGTAAAGAAGTTTGTCGTGTGACTGTTGCTGCGGTTCCAGTTGGAATTGAAGATATTCGTAAACTTGTGATATCCCACAGTGTAACCAGCTTGCAGAGAGTAAGAATGCGAGGCGCTCTTGCCGCCTAACTCGGGAATGAAGTTCACCAGGTCCTGTGCCGAATCGGTCCAGTTGAAGTTGGCGTTAATGCTCTGCCGCAGCCCCTGATTCTGATTCCTGCGCCCAACACCCCCCCCAAACCCTCCACGCCCCCCGCCTCCGGGTTGGGTGGCGTTCTTGCCCAGGCTGCGGTTGTAGCGAATTCCTGCCTGCGTCGAATTCGATTGCGCGGTGGTCAGTAGGTGGTAGTTATACTTCAACCCGCTCGATGCAGACAGATTCGGTTCGGGAAACAGCTGCGTCAGGGCCACGGCCTGCGGGGAGATTGACTGTCCCGAAGCTCCCGTTGGCGGAATCACATTGGTTGTGCCGTTGTAAGTGAACTGCTGGCCAGTGACAGGATTGTAAATCGACGGCAATCCCAAGGCGGAAAAGTCTCCGTCTTTCTCCGCGTCCGTAGGAACGATCGCGTACTCATCCTGCGGCGTCGACTGCCGCGTTCCAGAGAGTGTCAGGAAGACGGTGTCCTTGCCGCTCGGTTTGGTCAGATGCGGAATGTAGGGTGCGCTCATGAAAGTGATGCCGAAACGGTTGGAGCCAGACGCAGGCTGTTCCTGCGGCTGCCCGGTGAGCGAAAACGGTTCCGCGTTGAGCGCGGAATTGCTGCCGATCCAAAAGATGGACCCGTGCGGCTGGCCGGGATTGAAGCCGCGGAAGTTGCCTCGTCCGCCCCCGCCAAAGCCTCCGCCCCCAAAACCACCCCCGCCTCCACTAAATCCGCCGCCAAAGCCGCCGCCCCCAAACAAGCCGCCGACTGCGTCACTGAAGTTCCCGCCCGCGCCTCCCTGGACGCGAGCCGTCTCAATCGCATCGCGAATCCGATCCATATCGACGCCTGCCAGGGGGCTGACCTGCCCCGACTGGCCGCTGACGGCTACTGAATCCCCGCCAAAGTCCGAGTTGCCTGCAATGGAGGGCAGTGCCGCCCCACCAGAGCCAGCCGTGCCGCCTTGCGTTTCCGTATCGGGTGCGAGCGCGCTCACCAGGCTCAGGTTTTGCGCGCCGTTGGCGGCCAGTTGGCGAATGGCTTGCGCCGCCTGATCCGCTTGCGCCCCTTGCTCCTGACGCTGCTCCTGTGCAACTGCCCGCGAAGCCAGAATTAACTCAAAATTCGCCGTCGCGTCGTGGCTCGCGGCGTTCAGTACCGCCTCCTGCGATCCCGCCGCAAAGGCCGCAAACTGCGTGCGGATCACGTAGCGGCCATTCTGCGGAATGGTCAAGGACCAGGCGCCGGTGATGTCCGTGGTGGTGGAGAAGCGCTTTCCGGTGAGCGTGTTCTGGGCGGTTACCGTCACACCGGGAAGGGAAGTGCCGCCGCTCTTCACCACGCCGTGAAGCCTGCCGCCGAGTGCGACCGAAGCTTGCGGCGACACGCCAGTAGCGGATTGCGCGGACGCGGCCGCTGTCGGCGGAGTAGAGGCGGGGGCGGTCGCCGGGGATTGCGCCCAGGCCGCAAAGCAGCCAGCCACGATAATCCCCATCCAAACTGCCCACACGCCTGTTCGCCGCATTGACGCTCCCCGCCATTTCGCGCTCGCACTCTTTATGACGTTTCACATGCCCCGAGAGTTTACCGGTGCTGACTTTCGCACCCTGCACGTCTTACAATGACATTCCCGTGAAAGGATGCGTCTGCATCGCCGGGAACCCTTGAGGGCAGAGTTCTTCCCAGTTGAATCCATCGTCTCAGAACCGAGGTCTTCTCATGAAGCATCTTCGCATTTTCCTCTTCGCCATTCCCGTGCTGTTCGCTGTTCTGGCTGTCGATGCTGGCGCACAGCAGCCCGTCACCTTCCCCAGCGGCGATTCGACTGCTCAGGCACTGCTTTATCTGCCCCACGGCGCCGGACCCCATCCGGCCCTGATCCTCGTCCACGAGTGGTGGGGTCTGAACGACTGGATCAAGCAGGAGGCCGCTGGCTATGCGGCCAAGGGCTATGTGACGCTGGCCGTCGATCTCTATCGCGGCAAGTCGGCCACCACTCCCGACCTGGCCCACGAGCTCTCCCGCGGCTTGCCCCAGGATCAGGGCGTGCGCGATTTGACCTCGGCCGTAACCTGGCTACAGAGCCGGAAAGACGTGAAGCCCGACCGCATCGGCGCCGTGGGCTGGTGCATGGGCGGCGGCTTCGCCCTGCAACTGGCTATCGCATCGCCTTCGCTGAGGGCAGTAGCCATCAACTACGGCTCACTGGCCACCGACAAGGCTGCTCTGGGCCAAATCCACGCCGCCGTGATGGGCAATTTTGGCGGCCAGGATCACGGCATTCCCCCGGAGGCGGTCCACGCATTTGAGGCAGCCATGCAGTCGCTGGGCAAGCCCGTGGACGCCAAGATCTATCCTCTGGCCGGCCACGCCTTTGAGAATCCCAACAACGCAACCGGCTACCGTCCCGACGATGCTGCAGACGCGCTCGGCCGCCTTGACAGGTTCTTCGCGGCGACTCTGGGACATTAAGGGCTTGATTTCTCGGTTGCGCCACGTTCACACATAGCCGCAAATGTCGCCCCGCTAACCTCTATATTCGGTGGCCTGGACAGGGGTGACAATTGCGCTTGCATTTTCGCGTGAGGCATGTTAACCATTAAGACAATAGTTTCTTGATTGCTACCCTGCAAGTAAACTGAGGTGGCATCGGATAGGACATTTCTCCCCATGAAAATTGGCACCACCATTCGTACTCATCGCCTACAGAAGGGTCTCTCGCAAGGAGATATCGAGAAGAAAACCGGCTTACTGCGCTGCTACCTCTCGCGCGTGGAAAATGGCCACACCGTGCCCTCGCTGGACACGTTATCGAAGATCGCCATGGCGCTCGATATGCCCATCGCCCAGTTCTTCGCGGACGACACCATGGGCCGCCAATTCAACCTGCAAAGACTCTCCGACGAGGAAATGCGCTTCCTCACGCAGATTCGCCGCTACTCCACGAACCTGAGCGAGAGCGACCGCAAACTGCTGCTGGCCATGGTGAAGAAGTTCGCCTCCACGGCCATTCGCTGAATCTTGAGTGCGTTGAATCTTGGTTTGGGGCGCTGCGCCGTTGCGGTCGGCGTTCAGGAATTGCTGTCGCTCGCCACGGTTTCCTTTACCAGCGCCTGGATCTTCGCGTACACATCCTGCGGCTTCACAAAAAACGGCGTGCTCAGGCATTGGAAGGTCAGTTCCTGCGTGCCGGGCACATAGTTCCAGGCTACGTCCACGCCAAACTTTGAGGCGGTGCCAGTGTGCCGTTCAGGTCGATGCCGGCCGCCTTGGCTTTGGCAGTCAACTTTGCCCATTGCTCTGTCGTGATGTCCTTGAAAACCTGCGGCGCGCTCTTGGTCATTGTCGTCTCCTTTGTGCGTGCGGGGAGTTGCCGAGCCGCAATAGTTCGCCCGAGAATTCTGTTAGCTCTTGGCTCCAATTTGTGCGCGAATACAATCGAATGACAATCGAATCCTATCAGTTCGTGGGATAATTCCATGCAAGCGCCAGCCTGTTCGCCACGTCTTCCCGGTGGCCGCGCCTGTTTCCGTAGCTGAATCTCAAATCGTGAGGTCGTCCCATGAATGCTTCATTGAGGCGTGTCCACGATGTGTGTTTGGCGCTGGCATTCACTTGCGCCTTGTTCGGCGCACGGTCTGGTACGCGCCAAAGCCCCGTCACTGTTGAAGCTGCACAGGAACACACCTTTGCCGCCACGGAAAACGCGATTCCGAACGACCCTTTTCTCGCCAACAATGGGTTGATACCGCCTCCCTCGCAATACCAGGGGTCGATGTTCAGCCTGAGCCATGATTGGCCGTCTCAGGCTCTGCCTCCGATGAAAGATCCCCCATGGTTGAAGGCGATCGGCGGGGGCGCGATCAATGTGCAGAATGCGCCGGCCTACGCGGTGGCGTTGAAGCAATATGTGGGCGCCAATGCACGGCAATTGCTGCTGGACTATAAGACTTGGGACGCCGCTAGAGCGCATTGGTACAACGAACCCTGGCTTGGGTCTACACGCGAGAGCATCCACGGGACCTATGCGGCCGGCCAGTTCGGGCCCTCGATCTTTCCGCACACCGGGCTGAAGACAATCCTCGATACACACGTGCTGACTTACTACGACGAGCGCGCCGCCTACACGCTTTACAAGGTGTGGGGATCGGGCGCGGCGAATCCCGATGTGAAGACCGCGAACTTTCGGTTTGAGGAAGGCTCGGTGATCGTGAAGGCCGCGGTGTTTGTGCCGGACGATCCGAGGCCGCCAAAAGACTGGTGGCCGGTGACGGATGGCGCGGCAGTGTGGCCGATCTACAGGTCGGTTCCGGAGCAGTGGCCAACGAGTCCCGCGGTGGTGAACTCGTATGTGATGCAATTCGATATCGTCGTGAAGGATTCGGTCGCATCTCCAAAAACCGGCTGGGTTTTCGCGACGCTGGTCTATGACCGGAACGCGGCCGGCGATGCGTGGGACAAGATGGTTCCGCTGGGCGCGATGTGGGGCGACGACCCTGGGGTAGACTCGAGCGCAAAGAACGCCGCGCCTCTGCAAGAAACCTGGATCAACCCGGCAGCGCCAAAGTACTCGACCGCGACGCTGGGGTGGGGCGGACGGCTCGCTGGCCCCAACGACGGCGCGCGCAACGACATTCAGGTGGGGAAGAAGGAGATGGAGAATTACCCCGACTCCTCGTGCATGAGCTGCCACGGGCCGGCGGAGTGGCAGCCCGCGCAGCACAAGCAGATTTCGTTCCTGTTGCCGTCGTATCCGAATCCGCAACCCGGGCCGCCGCCCTACAAGGTTTGCCCGAACGGCAAGCCAACTGACACGGATGTCTGTTCGCCGGCGCCAGGATCGGCGGATTGGTCGCGCTGGTTCCAGGACCGCGCAGGAACCGAGCCGCAGGATCCCAACACAGGCTCAGTGGCAACCGACTACGACATGGTTTTCGCCTTCAAGACGCTTCCCATGTGGTGGAAGGCTGTGGGGCCGAAGGACGTGCCCGTGCCATTCGCCGTGCGCGCACTCCGGCACGGGACGGAGACTCCGGCGCTGTTCAACGAATACAACGGCGCGCCTTTGAAGGTGCCCCCCGGCAGCGGAACGCCAGGTGTGCCCAAGGGATTGCATTGGTGATAGCCTTGACTGATGCGTATGCCGCACTGGGCCGATGGAAGCAGCGCACACGCCTCGCGCAAGGAGGAATCTGCATGAGCAACCAGGCATGCGGGAAGAATCTGGAAGTGGCCATTCTGACGACAGCTATGGCGCTGCTGATGGTAGTGACGGCCTATGCGCAGAATGGAGGAGGTCAGGGCCAGGCCGTAGTGACGGTTCTCCCGAAACATGAGGGCGAGTTGCCTGCGAGCGTGACCAATCGGGATTTAGGCGTGAAGGTGAATGGCAAGAATGCCAAAGTGACGAAGTGGAAGCAGTATGAGAGCCCAGGAAACAACCTCGAACTCATATTGCTCATTGACGACTCGGCCCGCAGCAGCCTGGGGCGCCAGATGGGCGACATCGCGCAATTCATCAAAAGCCTGCCACCGAATGTGACAGCCGCCGTCGCGTATATGCAGAATGGACGCGCTGTATTTGCAGCACCACTTTCAGCGGATCACGATCAGGTGCTGCGCGCGCTTCATTTGCCGGGAGGTTCAGCTGGCGCCAACGCCAGCCCTTACTTTAGCCTCTCCGACCTTGCAAAAAACTGGCCTTCAAAGGATCCGGAAGCCCGGCGCGAAGTGGTGATGGTGACTGACGGCGTGGATAACTACGATCGGCGCTTGGATCTTGAGGACCCCTATGTGCAGGCGGCAATCACCGACTCGGTCAGGGCAAGACTGGTTGTGTACTCGATCTACTGGTTGAATCAGGGCCACGCGGACAGTACCCTGTCCGCGAACAATGCGGGCCAGAACTTGCTGGGGGCAGTGACCCAGGCGACTGGCGGCAAGAGCTTCTGGGAAGGGATGGGCAATCCTGTTTCGTTCGAGCCGTATTTCGACGAGCTAACGCGCCGTTTCAGGAATCAATATGAACTCGGGTTCACCAGTAGCCTTGGCAACAAGCCGGAGGTGGAAACCCTGAAGTTAAAGCTCACCGCTCCGGGAACGGAAGTCGATACGCCGCAGCAGGTGCTGGTTGTCCCCGCGGCGCCGGGTCAGAACTGAGCTACGCAACTCCGGGATTTGGCAGGGGATGCCAAGTCCAATACACTGAACCTTGAGTCCCCAAACGGGATCAGGAAATCAACTCAAAGTAGATCAAGGGCGCCTTGCGATAGGTGACGCGGCCCCGGTCTGTGAAGCCGCACTTGATGTAGAACGGGCCGGCTCCCGCGGCATGATCCCAGGCGTCGAGGCGGAGGGCTTGCGCGGGGAAAGCGCGCATCTGACGCACCGCTTCTAGGATCAACATGCGGCCGATTCCCTGGCGCTGGACGCTTGGGTCGACGGCCAGGCCTGTGATGTAGAGCGCCCTGCTTACCGGTGTGAAGTAGGAAACATCAAGGGCCCAGGGTTTTTTGGTTTGCAGGCGGATATGGCCTACGATGAGGCCGTCGTTGCGGGCAACAAAAACCCGCCCGTTGCGCAGGTCGAAAGGCGATGCCATTCCCCTCGGTGCCTGGGTCCAAGGTCCAAGACCGAATCTCTCTGTGAGGGCCTCCGCAGTGGCGTTGCGGAGCGCCGCTAGGGTAGGCGTGTCAGCCTGATCGGCGAGTGTAAAGGTGAGACTCATTGGTTCAGGTTGTATACAAGGCGATTCAATTTTGCCCGGCATGATCCGCAAAGCCAAGCTTTTTCAATCAGCGACGCTTACCTTCTTCTGGGCTAGTTTCTTATCGAGTTTGGCGGCGATAGGCGCGGGAATCGCGTCCAACTCCACTTTCCCTTCCGCCAGTTGCATGAGGAAGTCCTGGCTGGCAAAGGGTGGGGCGTCTTTGACCAGCTTGCTGGCGCGCAGGTAACTGCCGTCGGATTGCTGGAGGCGGGCCTTCACCGTATCGGCCATATAAGCGGGTAAAATCTCGTCGTGAATGCGCGCCAGGGCCACCGGGTCGCGCACCGGGAAGATCACCTCGCAGCGCTCGAAAAGATTGCGCGGCATCCAATCGGCAGAGCCCAGGTAGATCTCGTCGTTGCCGCCGTTTGCGAAGTGGTAAATACGCGAGTGCTCAAGGAACCTCCCCACGATCGACCGTACGCGAATCCGCTCAGACAAGCCCTTCACGCCCGGCCGCAGAATCGACAGCCCGCGAACAATCAGGTCCACCTCGACGCCCGCTTGCGACGCCTTGTAGAGAGCCTCAATCACGCTGGGTTCCAGCAGCGCGTTCATCTTGGCCACAATGTGCGCGGGACGCCCGGCCTGTGCGTGCTCCTGTTCGCGCCGGATCAGGCCCAGGAAGCTTTCGGCCATGGTCAGCGGCGCCACCAGCAGCGGGCGGTAGTCGTCGATCTCGGCATGTGCCGTGAGGTAGTTGAAGACCATGTGGACCCGCTCGGTGATCTGCGGATCGCAGGTAAGCAGGCTCAGGTCGGTGTAGAAGCGCGCGGTCACCGGGTTGTAGTTGCCCGTGCCCAAATGGCAGTAGCGGCGGGTCACGCCGTCTTCGTCGCGGCGCACCAGCATGGCTAGCTTGCAGTGGGTTTTCAACCCGACCACGCCGTGAAAAACCTGCACCCCGGCGTCCTCCATGCTGCGCGCCCAGCGAATATTCGAGGCTTCGTCGAAGCGGGCCATCAGCTCCACCACCAGCGTGGCTTCCTTGGTTGCAGCAGCCTCAATCAGCGCCTCGAACATGGGCGAGTCGTGGCTGGTGCGGTAGAGGGTCTGCTTCATGCTGACCACGGCGTCGTCCTGCGCGCCCTGCTGGATGAAGTCCACCACCGGATCGTAGGAGTCGTAGGGATGGTGGAGCAGAAGATCGTGCTGCCGCAGCTCGTCGAAGATGGTCTCGGACTTCCGGCTCAGATGCAGCGGTTTGGGCGTGAAGGCGCGGAACTTGAGGTCCGGCCGCGGCACGTCCCCATAAAAGAACATCAGGCGCGA
>Ga0181535_10008576_pt1 | contig 10028 bp, 5 predicted proteins | sample PEATcosm2014_Bin_44_FD_119774 | JGI IMG/M metagenome (GOLD analysis project Ga0181535, IMG submission 119774) | Peatland microbial communities from MTU Mesocosm Facility, Houghton, MI, USA - PEATcosm2014_Bin17_30_metaG | ecosystem: Environmental > Terrestrial > Soil > Wetlands > Peat | place...
CGATGCGAATAGCAAATCGCGCCCCAACCAACGCTCCGATAAACATCGTTGCACCGAGAATCAGGCCTAGTCTGTAGTTAACCAATCCGTGCCACATAAACACGCTGGTGGCAACTGCGGAAGAGAAGACGTTTATCAGTTTAGTTGTGGCAATGGCTTCTACGAATGTAAACCTGAAGACCGCGACATATATGGCGGTCAGAATCGTGACATAGCCGCCACTGAAGAAACCACCGTAGATACCGAGCAGAAAGGTCAACGCGCATCCCGCAAATTCGGCCCTGGCAGACGGAGCAATTGTCGTCTCCTGCATCCCGGACTTGCGATAGACAACTGAAAGAGCCGCTACTGCGATAACAGCAACCGACACGATCATAGGCACTGAGCGAGTAGGCACTCTCAATAGCAGGAACGCGCCAATGACGGAGCCAAACAATGTCAGACTTACCAGCAACGGAAGCCGTTCGCGGTTGATATCTGGGCTGCGCAGGAACGGCAAAGTCCCGCCAACACTCATAAAGGTCAGGGCGAACATATTGGTTGCAAGCGCCATGCGCGGCTCAATGTGAAACTGAAGCATCGCGGGAACCGTAATGAGCGACGTGCTGCCGGTGACAACACTGATGGCGCTCGTCAGAAAGAAGATGACTGCGAGCCACATTGTATAAACGCCTGTCATCCTTCGACCACACCATTCTCCAGGGAAACTAAGGCTGAGTGAGGCATCTGACGATGAGGCGTATAGCCACTCCACTGCTCGCAGTTCATCTCGAAGCGTTCGAGCTACGCGGGAAGCTGCTTGAGTCGGCGCAGCGCAGCAATCATAGCGTCGATGTCGTCATAATTGTTGTAGAGTGCGAGCGATGGCCGCACTGTGGTCTCCTGGCCGAAGCGACGAAGCGTTGGCTGGGCGCAGTGATGACCGGAGCGCACAGCAATGCCTTCGCGGTTGAGGGCGGCGCCGACGTCTTCGGTCTTGTAGGCCTCGAGGACGAAGGAGAGCACGCCAGCCTTCTCCTTTGCGGTGCCAATGATGCAGAGGCCGGGAATCTTCAGTAGCTCCTTGGTGGCATAAGCCAGCAACTCATGCTCGTGCCGCGAGATGTTCTCCATCCCGATGGTGTCGAGATAGGCGATGGCTGCGCCCAGACCGACGGCATCGGCGATGTTGCCGGTGCCGGCTTCGAAGCGGAACGGCGGCGGCTGATAGATGGTTTTCTCGAACGTGACGTCTGCGATCATATTGCCGCCGCCCTGCCATGGAGGTGAGTCCGCGAGCGCATCAGGCTTGCCGTAAAGAACGCCAATGCCAGTTGGCCCGAAGACCTTGTGGCCGGAGAAAACATAGAAATCGGCGTCGAGACTCTGCACATCGACGCGCATGTGCGAGACTGCCTGTGCACCATCGACGAGTACGCGAGCGCCATAGCGATGCGCCATCTGCACCATTTGTTGCGCGGGCGTGATCGTGCCAAGCGCGTTCGAGACGTGTGTGAACGAGACGAGCTTGGTACGCGAACTCAGCAGCTTCTCGTACTCGTCGAGTAGGATCTGACCGCTGTCGTCCACGGGGATAACGCGCAGGATTGCACCCTTCTCCGCCGCCAGCATTTGCCAGGGCACGATATTCGCGTGGTGCTCAATCCAGCTGATGACGATCTCATCGCCCTTGTTGATATGCTGACGGCCCCAACTCTGCGCAACTAGGTTGATGGCCTCGGTAGCTCCGCGGACGAACACGATCTCTTTGGAAGACGATGCGTTGAGAAAGTGCGCAACCTTACTGCGCGCGTCCTCGTAGGCATCCGTAGCGCGAGCAGCAAGGTCGTGCGCGGCACGGTGGATGTTGGAGTTTTCGTGCTCGTAGAAGTACTTGAGCCGGTCGATGACAGCCTGCGGCTTCTGCGTGGTTGCGGCGTTATCCAACCAAATCAGCGGACGGCCGTTCACCTTCTCGCGCAGGATCGGAAAATCGTTGCGAATAGAGGTCACATCGAATTGATGGCGAATCGAGCCGAGATCCGGCACCACCGCAGGAGAGTAGCTCTGCGCCGAGTGGGATGCAGATGTGATCGGTTGCGAGAGTGCGCCTGCGCCTTCGAGAAAGTAGAGCGGCGAAAGTGCGCTCAGAGCGAACTTGGCAAAGTCGTCCGTCCCCAGTGCAGCCAGCGGCGGGATGCTGGGCAGCGATGCTTCAAAACTTGGGAACGGCAGATCGAACTCCGGAAGCGGCAGGCTGAAGGGTGACCCCGGACTGAGAAGCAAGGCAGACTGCGCAGTGCCTGCCTGCGGCGGCGGTGACGCAGAGGACGGCGCCCCCACGCTAAGCGGAGTCAGAGACGGCGTTCCGGTGAAGGCTGTCGCTTCCGTGGGAAAGCCGGCAGGTAGACCACCGCCCGCAAACCGCGCGCTATCAGCCTCGCTGGGGACTTTGTCCATAGATGGAAGCGACGGCACGGACGGCGCGGCCACCCCGAACTGTGGTTGTCGCATCTCCGTTCCCGGAACAGCTCCAGCGAAGGAAGCAGGGTAACTGGGCGAGCCAGGCGATACAGGCAGGCCGAATGCTCCTGGCAGAGGTGAGCCTGTAACGACCGTCCCTGTCTGGTTCGGCAGCGCGCGGAAGAAATCGTTCGCCATCTGCGTCAGCGTGGCGACATCGGGGAAAACCGCTCCCACGGCCGACTTCGCCTGAGCCACTGCACCTTCGTCGAATTGGAAGCCGGAATCACTTGTATTCATAGTAGTTACCGACCTCTACGTTTTCGAGCACGCCAAGAGCATCTTCCGTCAGCACTGCAGCCGAGCAGTAAAGCGAGACGAGGTAGGATGCGATGGAGTTGCGATCGATGCCCATAAAGCGGACCGAGAGGCCGGGCGTCTGTTCGCCGGGTAAGCCAGGCTGAAACAGCCCAACCACGCCCTGCCGCTTCTCACCGGTGCGCAGCAGAAGGATGTTGCTCTTGCCTGCTGCATCGACGGTTAGCTTGTCCGACGGAATAAGCGGCACACCGCGCCATGTGAGAAACGGCGATCCGAAGATGGTAGCCGTTGGTGGAGGAACGCCACGTCGCGTGCACTCGCGGCCAAAGGCGGCGATGGCGCGTGGGTGGGCGAGAAAGAATGCCGGCTCCTTCCATATCTTCGAGAGAAGTTCGTCGAGATCGTCAGGTGTTGGTGCCGCTTTACGTGGCTTAACCCGCGACTCCGGCACCGCGTTGTGCAGCAAGCCGTAGTCGGAGTTGTTGATCAACTCATACTCTTGGCGTTCCTTGACCTTCTCCACCGTTAGGCGAAGCTGCTCGCGAATTTGATCGTACGGATGGCTGTAGAGGTCCGAGACCCGGGTATGCACATCCACGACGGTGGAGATCGCGCTCAGCGTGTACTCGCGCGGCTTCTCCTCATAATCGACAAAGCTTTCCGGAATCTTGCGTTCATCGCGAGAACCGCAGGCCACATCAATCTCCTGATCGTTCTTCGCCTTGTTCACCCGATAAGTGCCCGACTCAACCGGCACCCATGACAGCAGTTGCACCAGCCAGCGCGGAGTGATCGCGGTAAGTTGCGGTGGTGTTTTGGTTGTGTTCGCTAACTTCCGTGCTGCTGCATCCCCAAGGGCGCGGCGATTCTCGTTGGCAGGCATCGTTATTACTCCTTTGTACTCTTACAGTATCGTCTAGTTCGTTTCTTAGGTAATTGCAGCGGTTGAAATGAATTAAAGCCTGCCCAGTGCAGCGCAGGCATGGTCGATTGCCTCTGACTTCTTTCCAAAGCAGAAGCGAAGGAGGTCTTCTCCACCTCCGGGGCGAAAGAAGGCGGAGCCGGCAACGGCGGCGACTCCAGTTGCCGCGAGAAGCTTACGAGCCTTCTCCGCTGCCGTGTGGCCGGGGACGTGGCTGGCGTCGGCAAGAATGTAGTAGGCTCCAGCCGGGATGAACGGGGTTAGACCGGCATCGGCCAAGGCTGCGCAGAGTTGATCGCGTTTCCGCTGATACTCGCGAGCGAGATCGCTGTAGTAAGAAGCTGGCAGGCCGATCAGGCCGGCAACCGCTCCATATTGCAGCGGACCAGGCGCACAGATATAGACGAGATCGTGAAAGTAGCCGATCGTTGGGATCCACTCCCTGCTCGCTGCGAGATAGCCGACACGCCATCCGGTGACGCTGAAAGCCTTCGAAACGCCAGAGATAGTAACGGTGCGCTTAGACATTCCAGGAAGCGCGGCAAGGCTCACGTGGCGATTGCCGTCAAAGATAAAGTGCTCGTAAATCTCGTCCGTAAAGACGAAGAGATCGTACTCTATGGCAATATCCGCGATGGCCTGTAGTTCCTCGACCGAGAATACCTTGCCGGAGGGGTTGGACGGTGTATTGACGATAACGGCTCGAGTGCGCGGTGTAATGGCCTTGCGCAGGCGCTCGATGTCAAGATGCCAGTTTGGCGCGTCGAGTGGAACAGCCACCGGCACGACTCGTAGCGAGAGCATCGTATTCCAGTGATATCCATAAAAAGGCTCGAAGAGAATGACCTCATCGCCCGGATCGAGTAACGCCAGGCTCGCAGCATAAAGCGCACCGGTAGCCCCCGCAGTGACCAGAATCTCCGCATCAGGATTAGCGCGAATGCCGTTGTACGCGGCAAGCTTGCCGGCGATGGCGTCACGAAGCGCAGAGATGCCTTCGAGACGGGTGTACGTGTTCAGGCCTTTTTCGATTGCCTCGATCGCGCCTCGAGCTACGAGCGATGGCAAATCGGTATCGCAGACCCCTTGCGCGAGATTGATCCCACCGACGCGCTCGCACTCGACCGACATCGATCGAATCTCCGACTGGATGATCAGCGGAGCGATCTGGCTGAGGTGGCGCTGGCTGATGGCTGTTGGCACAGGCTGGCCTTCTTAGAAGCTCAGGTTGTTGGTGAGGAAAACGTCGGCAGGTCGCCGAATACAAATCTGACGACAACCAAGTGTATGAGCAGATCCGGACTGCGATCCTCGGCTAACGCAGAGGTAGGCGTCGCTATCTCTCTAAGAGCATAAAGCCATGGTCACAGACACACAGTGAACTATCGACAACAAGCAACGGGATAGCTGGAGGCCCGCCTCATCTGCCTCTGGGGGACGGCGGCAGAACGAAGGCGGGCTGGACTGGTCTGCATAGGAAGTAATTTATAGACTCGAAGCTCCGCCGGTCAAGTTACAAGAACGGTCGGCCAGGCATAGCGGGTGAGATGTGAGATTAAACATGCCAAGGTATCGTCCTGGCTGTCCGTTCAGTTCAGCAATATAATCTGCCTTTTCGGTGTGCGGTCCGATGTGATTGGGCACCGACAACAGTAGAGTGAACAGACGCGCTTCTCGGTAGGTGAGCAAGTCGACGACCGCCCCGATACCCTTTTCAGAACGTGACCGCGGACGTCTTCGTGTCCAGCGCCTCCTGGCGTAGCTCGTCGAAAAGTGCGGTCGAAAGATAGCGCTCGCCGCCACTCGGCAGGATCACGACGACGAGCTTCCCTGCGTTTTTCGGCTGACGCGCAATCTCAAGCGCAGCGTGGACCGCTGCTCCAGAAGAAATGCCGACCAGCAGGCCTTCTTCCTTGGGTAGTCGGCGCGCCATGGCGAGGGCGTCTTCATTGCTCACCTTGACGATCTCGTCGATAAGCTCAGTCTTGAGGATTTTGGGGATAAACCCGGCGCCGATGCCCTGAATCTTGTGCGGCCCCGGCGTACCGCCCGAGAGCACGTCGCTGCCGGCTGGCTCAACCGCAACCGTCCAGAAGCTTGGCTTGCGTTTCTTGATGTATTCGCTTACGCCGGTGAGCGTGCCGCCGGTGCCGACACCTGAGACAAGAATGTCTGCGTTGCCATCGGTATCGTTCCATATCTCGGGGCCCGTCGTGTCGAAGTGAATCTTCGGATTCGCCGGGTTATCGAACTGCTGCAATATATAGCCGTTGGGCGTAAAGCTCAGCAATTCCTCTGCCTTGACGATGGCGCCCTTCATCCCGTTCGCTCCGGGAGTGAGCACAATCTTCGCTCCGAAGGCCAGCAACAGGATGCGGCGCTCGACGCTCATCGTCTCCGGCATGGTCAGGATGATGTTGTAACCCTTGACCGCAGCGGCGAAGGCGAGCGCGATGCCGGTGTTGCCGCTGGTCGGCTCAATGAGGACGGTCTTACCTGGCGTAATCTTGCCGTCGCGCTCGGCGGCTTCGATCATGGCGAGGCCGATGCGGTCCTTTACGCTGCCGACGGGGTTCTGGCTCTCCAGCTTGGCCAGTACAGTGGCGTGAACTCCTGTGGTGACGCGGTTCAGACGGATCAGTGGCGTACGGCCAATCAGGCCAGTGATACTCGTGGCGACGTTCATTTCTTTCCCCTTCGATCTTTGAAACCGGCAGGCGCCGGTGGTGCGCTATTCCAAGGAACGATGCCGAAGTTCAGGCAGCGCTCAACCAGGTTGCGACAAGAGGATGGGTCAACAGCGTGTGGGGAGCAGCATCGCGGCGATGAAGTTGTAGCCTTCCATAGAATCTCTGCCGAGCGATCAAGACGATGCGAAACCGTAGAGCGTAGTCACAATCGTCAGTCGTGCTTCACTGAAGATAGTATGCAGGATACGCCCGAATGTCTATCTCAGCGTTCGAATATCGGTGGCTAAATCTCTGAAGCGATCGACGCATCCCGGGGGAAGCCCCGTCCTTCAACGTTCACGCCTTGGCTTCCAACGCAAATCGCAGCGAATTATCCATGCTGCGATACAGCGCCTCGACCGCCTCCAGCAGCCCGAAGACTTCTTCTTCAAGTTGATCCAGAGCGTCGCCGTCCTTCTGCTGCGCCGCCGCGATCACCGGCTCAAATCCCGCGCCAATCAACCCGGCCTGGATGAAGTGCTTGCGGAAGTTGTCAAACACGGCGCTGTCCGTTGGGGCTTCAATCCCGCGCGTGATCAGCAGCGCACGGGCGCTGCGCAGCGCGATAGCGTACAGCGCATCATCCTGCGAATCGCCGGAGCGCAGCTCTTCGCGCAGTTGCCGCGCGCTCTTCAGGTCGACCTCGATCAAGTCGAACAGCCCCGCCGAGCACTCGCCCAATCCTTTGCCGACCAGCGAGAAGGTCTCCTTGGCGCCCCAGTCGTAGTAGTAGCTCTGGTCTACGCTGAACTCGGGAATCGTGCGGAAGCGGTCGGCGATGGTCCGGATATCCTGCGTGCCTTCTCCGTCGACATAGGCCGCGAAGGAGGAGAAGCTGTCCTTCTTCACCAGCCACAGCTTCAGCACGTCGTGCACAAATTCCGGCAGGTCGCGTGCGCTGACGCGATCGATCTGCCGGGCGAGGCGGGCCTTGCCTTCGCCGATCTCAGCGCCGGCCACCACCATGTACGCCGGAAACATCTGCTGCCCATTGCGTCCGACATTGCCGAAGAAGCCAAGGTCCGCGAGCATGTGCTGGCCGCACGTATTGGGGCAGCCGGAGAGATTCAGCCGGAACTCGGGAATCTGGTTCAGATCCAGCTCCGAGTTGTGCAACCGATCCGCCGTCGCAGCCAGCGCACCCTTCGACAGGCAGATTCCCAGCTTGCAGGTGTCGGCGCCGGTGCAGGATATGGAATTTCCCAGCAGGCGCGGGCTGGAGGTAAGCTCGGTGATCTGTCGAACCAGATGGAAGACACTGGGCAGGTAGGCCTCCGGAATATTACGCAGGCGGAGATTCTGACCGAAGGCCGCGCGGAGGACGAAGTTGCCGAAGGGCTGAAGAAAATCGGCCAGGCGAATGGCATCTTCATTTTTCAGATTGCCGAGAAAGATGGGGACCAGAACTGAAACCAGGCCGGGTTGCTTCTGGGGTTCAATGAACCGCCGCTTCCATCGTGCAAACTCAGGGGTGTTATCGACCTCGGGCGCGAAGGCCGGAATCGCGCTGGTTTGTGGCACTTCTTCAATCTGCAACTCAGCTGGCTTCTCCGCCCGCACCAGCTGCAACTGCTCCTCGTACAGTTCGCGGAAGCGCTCTTCCCCGAGCGTCTTCCACAGGAAGCGCAGGCGCGCCGCGTGGCGATTCTTGCGATTGCCATACTTGTCGAAGAGCCGCTTGATCGCGGTAGTCACAACATAGACATCCGCTGCCGGAATAAAGTCATGCAGCAGATGCCCGACCTCGGGTTTTGTTCCCAGTCCGCCGGCGGCAACCAAGCGGAACCCTTTCTCGCCAGCGCGAAGCTGTGCGACAAAGCCAAGGTCGTTGAACTCCGCGTACGACGTATCCGCCGTCGAGTTCGAGAAGGCAATCTTGAACTTACGCGGCAGCATCCACGAGTCGGGTTCGGCAATCAGCCTGGTCGTCAGTGCAAACGCATAGGGACTGGGATCGAAGACCTCATCCAGCCCCACCCCGGCATCCGGCGAAACCAGCACGTTGCGCACCGTATTTCCGCCGCCACCCCGGGCTGCGAGGCCAACCTGCAACAGTTCTCGCATCACCGGCAGAATATTCTCCAGCGCAATGTCGTGGACCTGAAACTCCTGCCGCGTTGTAATGTGAATTGCAGGATTGCCGTAGCGAGCGGACACCTCCGCGATGGTCCGCAGCTGACGCGGCGTCAGGGCGCCACCGGTAGTCCGAATCCGCACCATGTAGGTGCCATCGGTGCGCTGCTCGTAGCACCCAAATGGAACGCGACGCACCTTCAACGTAGCAGCATCAATCTCACCGCTGCGATAGCGCTCTATATAGGAGTCGAGCTCCTCCAGCTCAGAAGCGAGGTTTTCCGGAACCTTGTAGAACATGGTTTCTCCCATCCGTATTTCGTACGAACCCAAAGATATAAATGGCGTGTGCCGATCAGCAGCCCGGCATCGCGACGCCATCGAATCGTATTTAGAGACTAGGGGGAGTTGCCTTCTCGCCGGTGTGACCGGGATCACAGCAAGAGCCCATCGGGCCAGAGGAGCTAGGTGCGGGCCTCCCCCTCGGCCTGCCGACCTCTTTGTGTCGCTGTCCGTTCGGGTAGACAAGTTTTGCGCAGAATGGGGTCTCCCAACTGCCAGAAGAGATATGGCTAGCCTGCAACGCACTGGCCCTCTTCCCGCCCCAGGACTTGAATAAGGCTCAGTAAGCGGGAACAGTCACCCATCCAGACCGGCTAAAAGTCAAAATGGGGCTCCCGGTCGGATTGTCGGCCATGCGGAAGTGATAAATGTGGCGACATCGTGTCTCCTTGAGGGCAAAGGAGGCAACATGCTTGAAGATCATGTATGTGGAACAATCACCCGGAAACGACTAAATTCAGGTCCTGCCGCTAACTATATCAATGATTTCTCGGATTGGCTGTATGCCCGAGGCTATAAGAAACGAGGCCTCTTTCGAATGCTTCAGTCTTTCGCAGCGTGGACCGATTGGCTGACAAAGACTGGAAGAACTGCTGAAGACTTCTCAGAAGGGCTGCAAGAATGCGCGAAGCATGTCATGTCAGATCGTCATGTCCCGTATGAGCGCGGCCCCAAGCGTGAATCTCTCAGTGTTGCCCGGCTCTTCCTTCGTTTTCTACAGGAACGTGGCCTACTGCCACAGACTACCGCCATAGATCCTCTCGCTCGCTCCCACTCACTGCTGAGAGAGTTCCATTCCTGGATGCTGGAGCAAAGGGGTGTGACGCGGGTGACCTTGGATGTTTATCACAGAGTACTGGTTGAGTTCATCGCAACTGTTGGGAGCGATCCACATGCTTACAGTCCTCAGTTGTTGCGTGAGTTTGTTCTAACGAGAGGTTCACGCCACGGTTCCTCATACGCGAAGCTGGGAGCCACTGCGGTACGCAGCTTTCTTCGTTTCCTCGCGGCTACAGGACGATGCAGAACCGGACTGGAGTACGCCCTACCTGCTTATGCTTCTCGAAAACTATCATCGATACCAAAGTATCTTGTGTCCGACGACGTAGATCGAGTCATTGCTTCCTGTTCGACCGAAAGAACGGGTCTCCGGGACAAAGCCATAATCCTGCTCCTTGTCCGCCTAGGGCTCCGTGCCG
>Ga0181535_10008577_pt1 | contig 10028 bp, 9 predicted proteins | sample PEATcosm2014_Bin_44_FD_119774 | JGI IMG/M metagenome (GOLD analysis project Ga0181535, IMG submission 119774) | Peatland microbial communities from MTU Mesocosm Facility, Houghton, MI, USA - PEATcosm2014_Bin17_30_metaG | ecosystem: Environmental > Terrestrial > Soil > Wetlands > Peat | place...
CATTCCAATGAAGTAGCTGCGCCCGGAATGCGGACGCATCGGGTTGTCAATCGTGCTGCTGCTGAAGCTCGGAACCAGCTTGCTCGTCCGTATCCCCTGCAGTGCGTTCAACCCGCCCACGCTGCGGAACGCCAGGTATTCAAAGTATTGCGCCGATGCCGTCGAATACGTGGTGATGTTCGACGTATCCCACGAGTAGGTGATGCCGACGCGCTTGAACGAGTGGTGCAGAGGGTAGGTCGCCGAAAGCGTAAATCCCGTGCTCGTCTGCGAATAGTTCTGCAGCGAATTCAGATAGCTGACCGGCAGATTGAGCTTCTGTCCCGAGGAGATGCTCGCCTGCCGCGCCTGGTTGTACTTGTACTCGCGGGTATAGGCCGTGAAACCCGCTTGAATCGGCTTGTCGAGAAAATATGGCTCGGTGAAGCCGAACATCAAATTGCGCTGGTAAGTGCCCAGCGAGGCCGAAAGCGTAAGCCGTTCGCCCAGTCCCAGAAAATTGTTGGTCTCGTAGTTCACGCCCACGAACGGTCCTGACAGCCCGCTCAGGCCGCCATTCAGGCCAATCGAGTTCTTCCCCTTTTCCTTGACCTTCAGGTTGATATCCACGGTGTTTTCGCCAACGTCCTGGTGAACTTCCGAATCCTGTTCCGGCTTCAAGGTCTCGAAGTAGTTCAACTGGTTCAGCCGCAGCAGGCTGATCTCCCACAGACGCGAGTTGTAGATCTGGCCTTCTTCCAGCGAAAGTTCGCGGCGGATCACCTTGTCGCGCGTCGTCGTGTTGCCGGAAAACTCAATCCGCCGCACGAAAAACTGCTTGCCTTCATCCACGTCGATCTTGAGCGTGACCGTCTTGTGCGCTTCGTCGATTTCCGTGTCCGGAATATTGGTTTCGTTGATGTAGCCAAGCGAACCGTACGCCTTGCGCAGTTCCTCCAGCCCCTTGCTGATCAGGGTCCGGTTGAACCACTCGCCGTCCTTGATCTTGAACAGCCGCCGCAGTGCCGCCGTGTTGACCAGCGACTTGTTGCCCGTGAACGTGATCTCCTTCAGCCGGTAGCGTTCCCCCTCTTCCACCGGAACCGTGATGTCCACCGACTTGCCGTTGCGCGCCTTGAACGGAAAATACCAGGCAATGCCCCGGACGTCGCGAATCTTCGTCTTCGGATCTTCCACGATCGCCTTGAAGTATCCCCGGTCCTGGTAGGCAAAGCGCACCCGCTCGGCGTCTTCACTCAGCTTGGTGGCGTCAAACGTCCGCGAAATCAGATTTTCCAGGAAGATCGAGTGCGGAATGCCGATCGGCTTGCTGTTATGCATGGCGGCGCGCAGGTAGCGTGTCCGCACCGCCTTGTTGCCTTCAAACCTGATTACCCCGACCTTCACCTTCGGACCTTCCTTCACATTGAAGGTGATGCCCACGGCGGCCGGGGGAATCTGCCGGATTTCCGTAGTGACCGTGGCGAACTGGCGTCCGTGCGCCGCCAGCAATTCCTTCAGCACAACTTCTGCCCGCTTCACCTTGGTGGGATCGAACTGGCTCTCCTGGCTCAGTCCCACCTTCAGCTCCTTGAATTTGTCCAGTACGTCGCTCTGCGAAACCGCATTCAACCCAATGTATTTGATCTCGCGGATGGTTGGCTTTTCCTTCACGTACACGTGCAGAATCCAACCCTTCGGGCTCTCCTCGCGCTCAATGCGAAGGTCGTCAAAATAGCCCGCGTTCCACAGTGAATTGAAGTCGCGCTCCAGCCCCGCCGGATCATAGACATCGCCGGGACGGGTAAACATCCGCGAGCGGATGGAGTCGGCGGGGATGCGCCGGTTGCCGTGGACGCGAATGTCCTCGATGATGCCCTGCTGGGCAAATGCCGCCCCGCCCAGCAACAGAACCACCAGGCAGAAGCCGAGCAACCGGAGACGGCCACCACAAAACAGGCGGCTCAAGCGAGGCATTGCGCAGACCTTATCAGTGCAAAGAATGGCGAGACCCTCAAACGTAAATCTATGGGCGCGGAAGGACTAATTATACAGGTTCATATCCTTCGCACGCCATTCACTGCGGCGATACCCGGCGTGGTTCGCTATCCCGCCTTGGTAAATCGCCCGCGCCCGGCGCAACTCTCCAACATCTGCCAACGCCGCTGCCCCATCTCTGCCCGTCGTTGGCAGATGCGGGTTCGTGAACCTTTCCCTTGTCTCGCTCCCGAGCCTGAGACAACCCCTCTCACACCGCTGCCTGGCGCAGCTTCGTCCGCCGCCACGCCGCGTAACCGGCCACGCACATCGCGATAAACGATCCATACAAAAAGGCGGTGAGGTAGAGATGTTTGTAAAGGAACAGTGCAACGCTGATCACGTCCACCGCGATCCACACCAGCCAGTTTTCCAGCAGCTTGCGCCCGGCCATGTATTGCGCTGTCAGGGAAAGCACGGTTGCCAGCGCGTCGCCCGCCGGAACATTGCTGTCCGTGTAGTGCCGCAGCACCTGGTAAACCGCGGCCCAGGCCAGCGGAGTCGCCAGCAGCAACCCCAGCGCAATGCCGCGTGAAGTGGATCGAATCTGCTGCTTTCCCGCGCCGCTTTCCGAGTGGCTCCAACGCCACCAGCCATAGACCGCCAGGGCAAAATAGAACCCTTGCAGGCAGGAATACGCGTACAGACTGGAGCGCCAGAAAACCACAAAAAACACCACGTCGTTGGTCATGCTGATGGGCCAGCAGAGGATGTTCTCCTTCATCGCCAGCAGCACGCACCCCGCCCCGGTCAGAAATCCGCAGATCTCCAGTGGTGACATACCAGGATCATACCCGCTCGCGCCTTCCTTCGCGCCGCCGCCGTTGACCTCGCTCCTGCCCTTGTTCTTCGATTCGTTTTACCTTCAATCCAGCAACGCCAAAATCGCCCGCACGCAGCAAAGCCCGGGATCTTCCCCCGGGCTCCCGGAACCATCGGCCTTGCTCAGACCTGCATGATTTCTTTTTCCTTTACCTTGAACATCTCTTCCATCTTTTTGATCTCGTCGTCGGTGATCTTCTGCATCTGGTCCAGCGACCCGCGCTCCTCGTCCTCGGAGATTTTCTTGTCCTTCATCGCCTTCTTGATCGCTTCATTGCCGTCGCGGCGGATGTTGCGGATCGCCGTGCGATGTTCCTCCAGAACCTTGTTGAGATGCTTCACCATATCCTTGCGCCGCTCCTCGGTGAGCGCCGGCACGGGGATGCGGATCACCTTGCCGTCGTTCTGCGGATTGAAGCCGAGGTCGGAGCTGCGGATGGCCTTTTCGATCGCCGCCGTCAAGGAAGTATCCCACGGCTGAATCGTAATGAGTTGCGGCTCCGGCGCGCTGATGTTGCCCACCTGCGTCAGCGGCACCTGGGCGCCGTAGGCATCCACGTGAACGCTGTCGAGCATGTGTACGTTGGCGCGCCCGGTGCGTTGCGAAGCCAGTTCCTTGCGGAGCGCCTCCACCGCCTTGTCCATGCGCGTCTTGAGCTGATTGAACGTCTCTTTGAGGGCGGGCAGTGCCGCCATGCTGATCTGAGCCATAGATTTACTCCGTACAAGCGAGCCGATTATAAACCCGCCGTCTCCCTCACCGTTACTCTAATGCGGAACCGGCAAGGATGTGTCCCTGCCCCCAACCGCGCTCCGCAATCACGCGGTTACGATCGAGCCAATCTTTTCTCCCAGACAAACCCTGCGGATGTTCCCCTGCGTATTCAGATTGAAGATCAGGATCGGCAGGTTGTTCTCCCGGCAAAGGCTGATCGCGGTCGCGTCCATCACCCGCAGTCCCTGCTTCAGCACCTCGGTAAACGTGATCGTGTCGAACATCTTCGCGTCCTCGTGCTGGTTCGGATCGGAATCGTAGATGCCCTCGACCTTGGTCGCCTTCATGATCACTTCCGCCTTGATTTCCATCGCGCGCAGCGCCGCCGCCGTGTCGGTCGAAAAATACGGGTTGCCCGTCCCGGCTCCAAAGATCACCACCCGGTCCTTTTCCAGATGCCGGATCGCCCGCCGCCGGATAAACGGCTCAGCCACCTGGTTCATCTCAATCGCACTCATCACCCTGGTATGCACATCCTGTTTTTCCAGGGCGTCCTGCAGCGCCAGCGCGTTGATCATCGTCGCCAGCATTCCCATGTGGTCCGCCGAGACCCGGTCCATGTCCCTGGCCTGCTCGGCCACTCCGCGGAAGAAGTTTCCCCCGCCCACCACCAGCCCAATCTGCACCCCCAGGCGATGCACATCGGCGACCTCGCCGGCAATCTCGTGCACGCGGGTGTTATCCACGCCAAAACCCTGGCCCGCTGCCAGTGCTTCGCCGGAAAGCTTCAGAAGAATGCGCTTGTAAATGGGATCGGCCATGTTTGGTTTACCGCAACCAGTGTAAATGATATGAACTGAAATGTCGGGCTCCCCGCCTCTGCGCCAGCCTTACCGGCGCAAATGCGGCGAGCGGATTCCCACCCGTCGGCCCATCCCGCCTTGCACCGCCTTCCGCGTGCCAGTCCAGGCCTGCGCCGCCTACTGTTAGAATTGTACGTACAACATGGTGAACTTTTTTTCTCCCGCGCAGGGTGTAGGCTATCTCGCATTCATACTCGGCGTTTCGGCATTCGCACAAAAAAATGACCGGCGTCTGAAGGTTCTCAATGCCCTCGAATGCCTGGCCTACGCGGTCCACTTCACGCTCCTGGGGAACCTGCCGGCATCGGCCAGCGCCATGGTCTCCTCGATCCGCTCCTTCCTGGCGCTGAAGACCCGCTCGGGGTGGCTGGCCGCGGTCATCATCGCCGTCAATGTTGGTCTTGGATTCGTATTCGCCAAGAGTGCTGCAGGATGGCTTCCAATCCTGGGCTCGTGTCTGGCGACCGTGGCCGTGCTTCTGATGCGAGGCATCCCCATGCGTCTGCTGCTGCTGGTGTCCACTCTGTCATGGCTGGCAAATAACATCCTGAGCCGGTCGATTGGCGGTACCCTGCTGGAATCCGTCATTGCGGCCGTAAGCGTTACGACGATCTGGCGGATGCTCCGCTCGCGTTCCGCCCTGTTGTGCGCCAACACTGCGGCCGGCGAACTCTAGCGCAGACAGGTGCTCCACCTCTGCCTCCGTCAGCAGATGTGGGAGGCCGCCTATCCCCGGAGCGTCCAACAACAAACGGGGCGGATCTTCTCCGCCCCGCCGCATCCCGCATTTTTCTTCCGCTCTACTAAGCTTTTTCTTCCGCAACCCTGGGCTTGGCCACCGCCACCGTCTCCGTCGTATCGCCCACCTTGAACCGGGCAAAGCGGCGGACCGAAATGTTCTCTCCCAGCTTGCCGATCACCGTCGCAATCAACTGTGCGATGGTCACGCTCTGCTCCTTGATGAACGGCTGTTCCAGCAGGCAGACTTCCTCGTAGAACTTGCCCATCTTGCCTTCCACAATCTTTTCGATCACCGGCGCGGGCTTGCCGGTCGCCGCCGCCTGGGCGCGATAGATGTCTTTTTCCTTCTCCAGGTCCGAGGCAGTCACGTCCTCCTTGCGCACGTAGCGCGGGTCCACGGCCGCAATGTGCATCGCAATGTCATGCACCAGTCCCTGGAACTCCGCCGTACGGGCAACAAAGTCGCTCTCGCAGTTCACTTCCAGCAGTACGCCGATCTTTCCCCCGGCGTGGATGTAGCTGCTCACCAAACCCTCGCTGGTCGTCCGGCTCGCCTTCTTGGCTGCCGTCGCCATGCCACGCTTGCGCAGCACCACAATGGCCTGCTCCAGATTGCCATTTGCCTCGGTCAGCGCTTTCTTGCAGTCCATCATCGGGGCGCCGGACTTTTCGCGCAGCTCTTTCACCATGCTTGCCGTAATTTCTGCCATTGCAAAACCTTTCTTCGATCAGTGCCGCCCGGCCAGGCCAGGCTTCTGGTTTACTTTCAAGTGCCGGTCTCAGATGCAGCGTTCCACCAAAACTCCAAGACAATTCTCGCAAAACGACCCGCGCCCAGGATTGCAGCGCGGGTCGCTTTTCACGAAACATTCGCGAATGCCCCATCGGGGCTGCCTGGGCGCCGGTAGCCGCAGTTGCGGTCCTTGCCGCGTACCCGGCCGCCAGGCTCCCGGCGGGCTTACCGCGATTCCACCTCGACATCGCTTTCGGCAACGGCCGTTTCAACCTTGCGCACGCCTTTGCCGAGAACTTCTTCCATGTTCACGTCTTCGCCGGTCCCACTGTCGCCGGCAACCGCTTCCGCCTCGCCCTGCGAACTTTCCTCGCTCGCCTTCACACCCGCGGAAAGCTCCGCGCTCTGCTTGTCGGTCGCTGCCTGCGAACCCTCCACCACCGAGTCGGCGATCTTGGACGCAAACAGCCGGATCGCCCGCAGCGCGTCATCGTTGCCCGGGATGATGTAGTCCACTTCGCTCGGGTCGCAGTTGGTGTCCACCACGGCAACCACCGGAATCCCCAGCTTGCGCGCTTCCTTCACCGCAATCTGTTCCTTGTTGGAGTCGATCACAAAGAGCACGTCCGGCAACCGGTTCAGGTTCTTGATGCCCGCCAGGTTGGCTTGCAGGTGCTTGCGTTCGCGCTCCAGCTTTACCACTTCCTTCTTCGGCAGCAGCTCATAGCGGCCATCGGTCGCCATCTCGTCGAGTTCCTTCAGCCGCTTTACCGACTTCTGCACCGTCACCCAGTTGGTCAGCAGTCCGCCCAACCAGCGCTGGTTGATGTAGAACATGGCGCAGCGCGTCGCCTCTTCCGCAATCGCTTCCTGCGCCTGCCGCTTGGTGCCGACAAACAGAACCGTCCGCCCTTCGGCGGCGTTGTCCTGCACAAACTTCGACGCTTCCTTGAACATCTTCAGCGTCTTCTGCAGGTCGATAATGTAAATCCCGTTGCGCTCGCCAAAGATGTATTCCTTCATCTTCGGATTCCAGCGCTTGGTTTGATGCCCGAAGTGAACACCAGCTTCGAGCAATTCCTTCATGGTGATATTGGCCACTGAACCTCCTTGGATGGATTTGCATTGCCTGTTTGCGCCATGAGTGCGCCAGACAATTCAATTCCCGTTGCCCGTCCCGGATGAGCGGGAGCGGGAAGATTTTTTCGGTTCCGGACACAACAAAGTGCCTCGCGCCGCCGGAACCCGCGGCACAGGGCAAAAATTCTAACACCCATTTCAAAGCCAAGGTACGAGGATGCCCCACATTTGCCGCAGTCGGCAAATGTGGGAACTCGCTGGCAGGTGGCCCATATCCGCCCTCTTGGGGCGGATATGGGGCTGCCACTGCCTTAACGCTTGCTGAACTGGAAGCGCTTGCGGGCGCCCTTCTGGCCGTACTTCTTGCGCTCTTTCTGGCGCGCATCGCGCGTCATCAAGCCTTCCGCCTTCATCTTCGGACGCAGCTCGGGGTTGAATTCCTCCAGGGCGCGCGCAATTCCCATGCGGACCGCGCCCGCCTGCGATGTCACGCCCCCGCCCGAGCAGTTGGCAATCACGTCGAAGCTGCCGGCGCTCTCGGTAAGAATCAGTGCCTGGCGCGCAATAATCCGCTGCACGTCGGTCACAAAATATTCCTCAAAACCCTTGCCGTTCACCTTGATCGTTCCGGTGCCAGGGCGGAGGAAAATGCGGGCTACGCTCGATTTGCGGCGCCCCGTTCCGTAATATTGAACCAGCTCAGCCATGCGATGTTAATCCTTGATCCTTTTGTGACGCCTGGTTTACGCGACCGGCTTACGCAACCGGCGCAATCGCCTCAGGCTTCTGCGCCTGGTGCGGATGCTTCTCGTCGCGGTAAACCTTCAGCTTGGTGGCCATGGCGCGGCCCAGCTTTGACTTGGGCAGCATGCCTTCAATGGCCTCCTGCACAATCAGCTCCGGTCGGCGCGCCAGCCGCTTGGTGAATTCTTCTTCCCGCAATCCGCCTGGAAATCCCGTGTAATGGCGATAAACCTTCGCGTTGGCCTTCATCCCGGTCAGCTTTACCTTGGCCGCGTTGATGACCACCACATGATCGCCCATATCCAGAAATGGCGTGTAGCGGGGATTGTCCTTACCGCTCAGAATGCGCGCAACGCGCGTCGACAACCGTCCCAGCGTCTGCCCATCGGCATCCACCACGTACCACTTGCGCGCAATCTCCCCCTTGGGGAAATAGGTTGACATGCCAAACTCTCCCTGATGTAAAAACCGGCTTCGGAGAAGACCTTCCCGGCCTTACTCCGCCTTATTCCGGCAGGCGCCGCTACACACCCCGGCTATTTTTCGCCAAGGAGTCGAAGACCCAGGACTTTGGTCTGGGAGCTTCTGCACGTTTGTGCATGACAAAACCGTCAGCAGAACCGCTTGGCAGATCCCGGCCGGTGAGGCCGATGCGATCCACGACAGCTTACCGTCAGGCGGGCAACCGCAGAACAGCCGGAAAAATATACGGTAGCGCATGCCAGACTGCACTGTCAACGCTGGCAAACGCACGGATGTCCCAGGACGCTCTCACGCCCCCAAACACCATTCCCGATCTTTCGCAGTATAACATACCCCTCGGAACCGCCGGGCGCCCCCGCCTGCGGCACGCCGCTCACACGACGCAAGCAGTGGACCCATCCTGACTGATAGACTGGTTCGCACCGTGTCCGTCAATATCCTTCTGAACCCGATGAAATTACGCCGGCTCGCAATCGCACTTGCGTTGGCAGTTTGTATGAGCCCCGCCGCGCAACCTCAAAATCCTCCAGCCTCGGCGGCCGAACTCATGAATCAGGTCGTGGCCAACGAGCTGGCCGATCGCGTCGAGCAGCGCAAGTGGATCTATCAGGTCTCCAGGCGGGACGGGATGCACACCCTCACCGAGGAGCAGGTGGACACCAAAGACGGCCCGCTCTATCGCCTGCTTGCAATCGACGGCGCCCCGCTGAACCCGGAGCAGCGGCAGCAGGACAACGCGCGCATCGAGCGCCTTCTGCATGATCCCAGCCGGCAGTGGAAGGCCAAGCGGGATCATGACGAAGACGAACAGAAGCTGGAGAAACTGATGCGCCTGATGCCACAAGCCTTTCTGTACGACTACGACGGCGTCGACGGAAATTTTCTCCGCCTCAAGTTTCGCCCCAATGCCAACTACAATCCCCCGACGTATGAAGCCCGCATCGTGCACGCCCTGGCCGGAACCATTCTCATCGATGCCCAGCAGAAACGCCTGGCAAAGGTCTCCGGCCAGCTCATCGACCGGGTGGAATTCGGCTATGGCATCCTCGGGGACATCGATAAAGGCGGCACCATCCAGATTGGCCGAACCCAGGTCGGGCCTTCCCGATGGAAGACTGCCCTGATCAATATCCAATTGTCCGGCCGGGTCATCTTCTTCAAGACAATCAATAAACAAGAGTACGAAATCCGGTCCGGCTTCCGCGCCGTTCCCGGTGATCCCAACCTTGCGGAGGCAAGCCAGCTTCTTGCCCGCTAGGGCAGGCCGGCAACGGGTGCGCCTCCTCTACATTGACATGTATAAATATTTCTTGTGCAAGGTGCTCTTTCTTCTAATGGTGTCATCCTGAGCGCAAGGTGCTCTTTCCTGTAATGGTGTCATTCTGAGCGCAGCGAAGAACCCCAGCGCGGCTCAAATCTCCCTCCCGGTGGCAGGCTTTTCGGCCAACCATCGATTTCCGCCCCGGAGCTCCTGCTCTGCGCCGGACACCCCGCCCGAGCCCGTGCCGGAACGATTGCCAAATCAGCCAATCCCAATTTCTTAACTTGTTACTACTTCGCCAATCCTTCACGACCTTGCACAACGATTGGCGAAAAAGTAATTTCAGTCTTCCAAACGATTGACTTTCTCGCCAATCGCTGCCCATCCTCCGCACCGCCCCTGGTGCGCTCCCACTTCTGCAAATGGAATGCCTCGGATCGCGTCCGGGGCACGGTTTATAAGCCTCTCCGCAACCATTACTCGTAGGCCAGCGCCTCGATCGGATCTTTCTGTGCCGCCCGCAGCGCCGGATACAGCCCGCCCAGCAGCGCGCCGGCAATGGCGATCAGG
>Ga0181535_10008579_pt1 | contig 10024 bp, 9 predicted proteins | sample PEATcosm2014_Bin_44_FD_119774 | JGI IMG/M metagenome (GOLD analysis project Ga0181535, IMG submission 119774) | Peatland microbial communities from MTU Mesocosm Facility, Houghton, MI, USA - PEATcosm2014_Bin17_30_metaG | ecosystem: Environmental > Terrestrial > Soil > Wetlands > Peat | place...
AGCACGGCTACTCGCATCGCCAAGCAGCTTGCGCAATCTTCCGGACTAGCCAGCCTGGTTCCGCAGTGGAAGCGGACTCCCTATGATGAGTTCATGATGCAGCTGCACAACGCGATGAAGGAAGACAGCGCCTTCCAGGCGAGCTGCAACCGCGAAAACATAGCGTTTGTGCCGGGTTCAAGCTGGATGGTCTACACCGAGACTGTGCCCCATGCCGTGCTCGGCGGCCAATACGCACTGGAGCAGACATTTCTCGTCGACCCCGCAGCGATGGTCACGCCAGAGTCGGCCCCTATCGCAATCCTGGAAAAAATGGCGGGCGCGCGCCTGGTGTAGCCGATCTGTTGACCTAACGGATCGAGCTCAAAGCCCAGCCGGCTTGGGATTTTCGGGATCGTACTTGGCCACGCGAATCTTGCGTGCCAATCCAAGTTTTGACATCAGCCAGATGCCGTAGAAGTTAGGGTCGATCTCATACCACCGCAGGCCATGGCGCGCGGAAACGGGGTGCGCGTGGTGGTTATTGTGCCAGCCTTCGCCGCCCGACACGAGGGCCACCCACCAGCTGTTGCGCGAGTCATCGCGCGTCTCAAACCGTCGGCTGCCCCACAGGTGAGTCGCCGAATTGACCAGCCACGTAGCGTGCAGTCCGAGAGTCACACGCAGCAAAACGCCCCACAACACCATGGCAACGCCGTTGACCCATCCGCCCCACAACCACCCGCCACCGAGCAACAGTAGCCCGCTCACCACCAGCGGCAGCCAATGATATTTGCTCAGCCAGACGTGGAACTTGTCCTTGCTTAGATCGGGCGAGTAGCGCGCCAGCACATCGGTCTGTGCATGCAGCGCCTTGCCGAAAAGCAGCCAGCCGGCGTGCGCCCACCAGCCGCCTTCGCGCGGGGTGTGCGGATCACCTTCGTGGTCGCTGAGCTGGTGATGCACGCGATGTGTCGACACCCAGAAGATCGGGCCGCCCTCAAGCGACAAAGTGGCACAGATGCTCATCAGGTACTCAACCCACTTTGGCGTCTGGTAACCGCGATGCGTCAGCAGGCGGTGGTAGCACATGCCGATCCCGACATTGATGGCCAGCACGTACAAGATCACCATCACTGCGAGCCGCTGCCAGCTGAAGAAGAAGAACGCTGCTAGCGCGCCTACATGAAAAAGGATGATAGTCGTCAGCGTGACCCAGTTGACGCCCTCTCCCACGGTTGCAGCCTTGCCCATGCGCACCAGATCGCGCGCGGCCACGCTGTGGCCCGTTGAGCTTGCAGCCGCGAGCATCGTTGTATTGGAGCCGGATTGTGCTTCGCCGGTGCCGGCGGGGGAAGGTGCGGTGATAACTGACGCCATGCTTCGATAAGTCCTTCAAAAGTGGTTCAAATCCCACTCTTGCTGTCTCAATTCTATAAGAGATAACGCCAGTATACCTGCCTGATGGAGAGTTTGTTTTGTCCCAGGAGTCACCTATCACAAAAGGAAAAGCTCATCGGCGATTGAACTGGAGGCTCCGTCTTGTATTAACCTTCTCGATTGCCGATCATCAATCGAATCATCGCCCAAGGACCGCTGTGAGGCTCCTGGCCCAGGCTATGATCGATCGGAATCCGGCGAGAGCTCTGGCGATTAATCCCGCTCCGCTACCGCCGAGGAACCCCCGCCCGTGACGAAAAGCTCTTTCGCCGTGCCGCGCAGCACCCGATAGAGAGCGAATTGGCGCTGCGTCTGCCCACGCAATTCAAACAGCAGCTCTCCACGGTTGTCAGCCAACGCATCCACCGCGTCAACCAAGCGCATCCTTGGCGTATCGTCCAAATGCGCACCATCGGTCACGCTCTTGAAGAGCACGAGCAAGCTGCCGTACAGGTCCGGCTGCGCAATCAAAGTGACGTACTTCTGTTGGCCCTGAGCCCCATCGGTGTGTGCCGTCAGTACCAGCGTCGCACCTGATCCGTAGGCCAGCTCAAAGACGCGAAACTCTTCGTCGGCGAGCGGGGGCGGCGGCGCTGGAGAAACCGGCTTCGTCTTTGCTCTTGCAGTCGTTGTCCTCTTCGGCGCGGGCGCCGGTTTTGGCTGAATGCCCAATGCGGTGCGGGCGATGTCTTCGAGGGCGGCCTTCATCTTCACTTCGTCCGCGGGATCGGCCCAGGAATAGTCCCACGGATGTTCGGGCCTGTTTTTGGGATCGGAAACAGCAACGGCCTGCTCCATGTCCGACGGCAATCCCATCAAGGTCGGCGTCACTTCTGGTCCGCCGCCGGTGGACTTGCCGCGCATCAGGTGAGGCCGGTCAGGATCCGTGGTATTCAGGGACTCGACGTAGCCCTCGTCCGCTGCTTGTTTCTGCTTGCCTCGCTTCAACTGCGGCCGATCGGGATCGGATGCAGGAGCGGAAGAATTGCTGGTATCCGTGCCTGAAGTCTGACTCGCATTCGGAGCCTTGTGCAGCGTGGGTCTGTCTGGATCGGAAGCAGAAGTCGAGCCCGATGTAGAACTCGGAGTCGAGCTGGAATTGGTGTTCGCAGAGTCGTCATCTGACGATTTCTTGTGTAACGTGGGCCGATCCGGGTCAGGCGCGGGAGCCGGACCACCGGAGCTCGATCCCGAATCGCCGCCGTTCGACGGCGAGTTTCCCGGATGCTTCCTGTGCAGAGTAGGCTTATCGCTCGCTTCCTCGTCGACTTTGCCCTGGTCCATCACCGGCGCGGGCTTGGGCTTAGCAACCGGTGTTGGCTTCCAAGTCCCAAAGCCGACCCACGAACCCTGCTCCTGCCCCGCATTCTGTACATCGAAGAGCCCCAGCTTCGCGCCGTTCTTCTGCAGCATGTACTCCACACCAGCGCCCACCGCCAGCGGCTGCGGCCGCGCTAAATAAACTCCGCCATCCTGCAATTGCTCCCCATCGAACACGGTGATGGGTACGAGGCGGCTCGTCTTCGGCTTGCTTAAATCTCCCGTCCATTCCAGTACGGCCACCGCACGCAACTCGGGCGCGTCTTTGTCCTTTTTCGTGATCTGACCGGGGTATTGCGCGCTCGCGCCAGCCGTGACGAACAGCCCGAGCGCAACCGCCAGGGTCGGCGTGATCCAAAAAACACTTTTCCTTTGCAATGACGCTCTGCGCTCCGCTCGGCCATAATGAAAGTTGATGGACAATTGACTCGACATACGAGGGAAATCCCCATGGAACTCAATTCCAAAGTCGCCGATTTTACGCTTGAAACCGACGAAGAGAAAAAAGTAAGCCTCTCTGATTTTAGAGGCAAACCCGTTGTTCTTTTCTTTTTTCCCAGAGCCGATACTCCTGGCTGCACAATTGAAGCCTGCGGGTTCCGCGACACTTTCAAGAAGCTGCAGGCGGCCGGCGCCGTGGTCCTCGGCATCTCGCGCGACACGCCCAAAGCCCAGGCCAAATTCCGCGCAAAATACGACCTTCCCTATACACTCCTTGCTGATGTAGACGAGAAAGTTTGCAATCAGTTTGGCGTGATGAAGGAAAAGAACATGTACGGCAAGAAGGTGATGGGTATCGAGCGCACAACGTTTTTGATCGGACCCGACCAGACCCTCATCCACATCTTTCCCAAAGTTACGCCGGAAGGCCATGCAGAGGAAGTGCTTAAGCAACTGAAGGAATGGCAAAAGGCGCACAAATAAAACAAAAGAGGGCCGATCAGACCTTCTCACTGGGTGCCCCAGGTCCGAGGTCCCCGCGGACAGGTCTTCGTCCGTGGGGTGGAGATCTCGATTCTGAGACCTGGGAAAGCAGAGCGCCCGCCGGCCGGTTGCTGCCACGCAGTTTTTTTGAGGACTCGCCCGAGCTTATCGGCCCCCGCTTGCTTGGAAAGTTGCTGGTGCACCGAAGCGGTGACGGCGTCATGGCGGGCAGAATCGTCGAGGTCGAGGCCTATCTCGGCCCACATAACGACCCGCCCGACCCGGCCGCGCATGCGCATCGCGGACCCACTCCGAGGAACGAGGTGCTCTTTGGATCTGCCGGCCACGCCTACGTGTATGCGATTTACGGCCGCTACTTTTGCATGAACATCAGTTGCGAGGCTGAGGGTCTGGCGGGATGCGTGTTGCTGCGGGCCCTCGAACCCGTAGCTGGCGCTGACCTGATGGCGGCAAACCGTGGCTTGTCTGCGGGCGCAGCACCCCGTCTGCTTACAACTGGACCGAGTCGTTTGTGCCAGGCATTGGGCCTGACGCGGAAAACACACAACGGCCTCGACGTCACCAGTGCCGCTTCTATTTTGCAGGTTCGCGACGACGGTTGCAGCATCCCGGAAGTGCTCGTCACCGTGCGCATCGGCATCAATCATGCTGTCGATTGGCCTCTTCGGTTCGCTCTTCCGGAACACGCTTGCGTCTCCGGTTCACGAAAATTAACGGGCAGCCGAGTCCATCTAACCTAGGATTCCGTCGAACAAGCATCGTCTGTTAATTTGAATTGGTTCTGCGACTCCATCTCAATCAGCGAGGAATCCTCCGCGTGAAGATCGCTTCCCTTTGCCTTGCAGCCGCGCTGGCCCTGGTTTTTTCCGTCGCCACAAGTCTCTCAGCCCAGCAACCCGCCGGTAGCCCCCCGGCCCACGAACATGCTCACGGTCCCGCGCCTGCGCCGACCAACCTGCAGGTCCTGCCCAAAACCATGACTGGCGATCAGGTCCACGAATTGATGCACAAGTGGGAGGCCTCGCTCGGCACCGAGTGCAGCACCTGCCATGCCGCCGACCCAAAGAACATTGGCCCCAACGGGCGCCCGCGCCTCAACTTCGCCGACGACTCCAAGCCTGAGAAAGCCACCGCCCGCTTGATGGTGAGAATGGTTGAGGAAATCAACACGCAATACATCGGCAAGATCGATGACCATGGCCAACCACCACCGCCAGTCTCGTGCGGCACTTGTCATCGCGGCCACCTCGATCCCGGGCCGTTCGTACCCCCTCCGGATCATGATCATGACCACCCCGAGCACGCGGCTCCGCCGGCAGCAGGCGCAAGTCCAGGTTCGGGGCAATAGGTCTCGGACGCGCGGACTGCAAATCCGCAAGTAAGTCGAGATCAGGGCGCCGGCGCGCTCGATTCTGCACGCACAAACTCGCCGCTCTTGCCACCGCTCTTCGCCTCAAGCTGCACGTTGCGAATCACAACACCCTTGTCGAGCGCCTTGGTCATGTCGTAGACGGTCAATGCGGCGACGGCTGCAGCAGTCAGAGCTTCCATCTCCACGCCCGTCGGTCCCACCGTTGCCGCAGTGGCTGTGATACGCACCCCGCCCTCGATTACCTCCGCCTGCACGTCCACATGCGTCAGCGCGAGCGGATGGCACATGGGAATCAATTCGGACGTACGCTTCGCCGCCTGAATCCCAGCAATCCGCGCAACCTCCAGCGGATTGCCCTTGGGATTCGCAGGCAGCGCAGCCAACACCGCTGAGGACAACTCCACAAACGCGGAGGCAGAGGCCGTGCGCCGCGTGGCCTGCTTGGCGCTCACGTCGACCATGGCTGCGTTCCCGGATTTGTCGAAATGTGAAAGGATCGGCTTTCCGGAATCGGTCATCACAAGCACCTTACAACATCAGTATTCGGGCCATCGTTCCAGCATCGAGACAGATCGCGTCTTCCGGAACAACGACGAAGCAATTCGACCGCGCAAATGCCGGCAAGTCGCCGCTTCCGTGCCAGGGAACCGTAGCCACCTGCGGAAGCCCACCGCCCTCTGGATTGAAAGCGCACAGTCCCGGCAAAAAGCGCGCAAGCCCGCGTTTCGCGTTTCGATCCGTGGCTCGCGAGAGCAGCGCCGAGACAAACCGAGGCCCAACCTCCGTCGCGCCCGCCAACGCCGCCAACACAGGCGCCGCAAACAACAGAAACGTAGCTGCCGATGAGATCGGATTCCCTGGTAGCCCAAAAAACGGCAGCGGCCTTTCTTTTCTGCGCGGCACCTCTCCGAAGACTAGCGGCTTGCCCGGCTGAATGCGCACTCCGGTGAAATGAAAGTTGGCGCCCATGCGCGCCAGGGCCGGCTCAACCAAGTCGAACTTGCCTGCCGAAACGCCACCCGAGATCAAAAGCAGATCCGCATCCATCGCATCGCGCAGCGCAGCGTCCAGGGCCTCCGCCGTATCGGCGGCCGTGGGCAACACACGAGGCTCGCCACCCGCCGCCGCTACCAGCGCAGCCAGCATCGGCGCATTCGAATTGCGAATCTGCCCCGGACCGGTTTCCTGGTCCACCGGAACTAGTTCGTCCCCGGTCGTCAGGATCGCCACGCGTGGCCGTTTGTAGACCGCAAGCTCCGCAAATCCGCATGCGGCAGCAAGCGCAATTTGCGCCGAACCGACTACGGCTCCTGTTGAAACCAGCTCGTCACCTTGACGAGCCTGTGCGCCTTGCACCACGACGTTGTCTCCAGCCGCAATCGACCGCTTCGGAAGCAAGCGGACCCGCTCGGCCTCCCGCTGCACATGCTCGATCATCACTACGGCATCCGCGCCTGCAGGCACAGGAGCGCCGGTCATGATCTCCCACACAGCACCGACCGGTAACGGCCCGGCGGGGGCTTCCCCGGCATGTGTCGCACCGGCAACCGGCAAGAAGCCATGCGCCGAAGCCTCGGCCGCCCGGCATGCAAAGCCATCCCGCGTTGAACGAGCGAAGGCCGGCTGGTCCTGATCGGCCACGATCGATTCGGCCAGCACGCGGCCCGTCGAGTTTAAGAGCCCGACTCGCTCCACCACAAGGCCGGACCGGCTCAATCTCCGCTCAAACGAAGCGACGATTGTGGCGGCTTCCGAATAGCTCAGCAACTCCGGACTCATGCCATGGATTGTAGATGGGAGTGGCCGTGGGCAGGTGTCGCGGATCCTTCAACAAATCTCGCCTGCAAACAAAATGAGCGCCTCCAACCTGCGGAGACGCCCATTTCTCTGGATGCAACACCAGACTATTTCTTGCCCGCCTTGTAGGTGGAGTTGATCTTCTGACCGGCTTGCGCAAGGATTGCCTGCACCTCGGCCGCGTAGGGACCTGTTGGAGCCAGGTCGAGGTATTTCTGGTACGCTTCGGCACACCCCTCCGGCAAAACAATCCGCTGTGTCTTCGGATCGACAGTGGCCTTTGATACGAGCCCCTGCCCTTTGAGGTAGTACACGAGGGCGTCGTTCGGGTCGTTTTTAAGGGCCATTTCTGCGGCCGCCACCTGCGCATCGGCATTACCGGCCTGGAAGAAAATCACTGCCTGGTTGCGTAGATACGTTTCGGCCGCCGTCGGATTGGCCTTGGCAGCCGCGTCATAGGCGGCATTCGCTTCGGGCACCTTCCCTGAGCGCGCGTAAATCTCGCCCAGACCGGCATTCGCCATGCCCTCGATCGCGGGATTCGGCTTCTTCGCTGTGGCATCCACTTCCAAAGCCTTTTTGTAAGCAGTCTCCGCATCGTCGTATTTCTTGAGCCCAGACTCTGCCTGTCCCAGATAGGACCAGAGGACTGGCTCCGTCGGCCTCATTTCCGTGTCCTTCTTCATCAACGTTTCAATGTCTGTGTACTTTGCCGTCTTGATCTCCGTGGTCTTTGCGTCCACGTCGGCCCTCGCGGCGGTTGCACCCAGCTGCTGTGCGGCCGCAGCATGCGCACCGTCCGCATCTTTCAGATCCTGGGCCACAACCTTGAGATCGGCGTTGAGGTTCTTGATCACCTCATTGGCCTTCAGCGCGTCCTGGTTCTTTTTGCGGAGTTCCTCCAGTTGCTTCTTCTGGTCTTCCGGTAGCTTCTCGATGTAATCCGGGCGCGACATGTCAATGTCTGCGGCCACGTCCTGGCCTGCGACAACCTTGATGTTTGCAAGCATGTCTGCCTGCTTGTCCTTTTCCATTCCGGGCGATCGGTAAATGACGGTGTAGGAGCCGGCAGGCACCTCGCCGCTAAAATCGCCGTTTGCGTCGACAGTCAGAATTCCCCGATCTTCCGTCGTTGCCGAGAGTCCGGGCCCCGAAGCCGCACGTGTGGTTTCAACCAGTGAAACCGTGCCGCCATTCTGGGGCGCGCCGGTCGGGTTCGTCACATGACCATGCACTTTTCCCGTTGGAACGCCGTTCGGTGCCGCAGCCGGCTGCTGCGCAACTAAAGGAACAAGGGCGAATGTCAGCACGCCCAGCAAAAGTGAAATGTTGCGTTTCATTTTCTTCTCCTTGGGAGCTCGAGCGAATGTCGCCACGCGCGGACTCCATCAACTAAATTTCGATCTCGACGATTTACGTCGCACCAAAGCTGCTGTTACCGCATTCGCACACAGGGGACAAACGGCAAGCATACAGCACGCTGAACGCCCGCCGAAGCCGTCACTGACTTGTTAGGGCCCAGACGGACGCCTACTTCTCTTGGCAGGACCCAAGTTAAATCCAATGGACTATCGAAGACAAGGCCATCCGCCGCGGAAGCCTTCCTTCAGCCTCCACATCGCCTCATTCTGCTCCCAACATTGGCGCCCTGATCCTCGCCAAGTGTTTCAGTGAAACCAGCTGGGAGTTTGCGCGCTTGCGTTTCCTTTCCAATGTAGTGTCCGACCTACAGCGGCAATTGTGGCCCACATCACACCCTACAATGGATGCATGGCAATAACGATCCGGCCAGCAACTGCGGAGGATGTTCCACAGATTCTAGCGTTCATTCAGGCCCTCGCCGCCTATGAACGGGAACCGGACGCGGTTACCGCTACCGAAGCCGACTTGCTTCGCGATGGTTTCGGCCCAAACCCCTTCTATTTCTGCCTGATAGCGGAAGCCGACAACGTACCCGCAGGCTTCGCCCTCTATTTCTTCAATTATTCAACGTGGCTTGGTCGACCGGGACTCTACCTCGAAGACCTCTTTGTCCCTCCCGAATATCGCGGCCTGGGCATCGGCAAGGCTCTGCTGCAACGAGTCGCCGCCATCGCGGTCGAGAAAGCATGCCAGCGTCTCCAGTGGGAAGTCCTCGATTGGAACACTCCTGCCATCGACTTTTATCGGGCCATGGGCGCCGAGTTCCTGGACACCTGGCGCAATGTACGCATGACTGGCGACGCACTCTTGAAGTTGGCCGGAGTCGATGCCGAAGTAGGAGCGGCAATACAGCCCGCGACGCCGGACTGGAACGGCTCCAAATGAAAGACCGCTCGCATTGAAACTACGAGTCATTGGCGGAGGTCTTGCCGGGCCCGAGGCCGCGCTGACCGCGGCGCGCCACGGCTGCCAGGTGGACCTCTACGAGATGCGCGCCATGATCGATGGCCAGCCGCGCCTCACCCCCGCGCACCAGACCGTAGATTTTGGCGAGTTGGTCTGTTCCAACTCGCTCAAAAGCGAATCGCCCAACACTGCGCCCTGGCTTCTGAAACAGGAGATGCGTCGCGCAGGTTCCGCTCTTTTGCGAATTGCCGATGAAACTGCCGTGCCCGCAGGCCACGCGCTCGCCGTCGATCGTGTCGAGTTCTCCCGCCGCATCGCCGCAGCCATTGCCGCCGAGCCCAACATTCGCGTTTTCCGGCGTGAGGTCACAACTCTCGTCCAAAACGAGGACGGCGCGAAGTGCACGATCATTGCGACGGGGCCGCTTACTTCCTCCGCGCTCAGTGCAGAAATTCAGCGCATCACCGGCGCAGAACATCTTGCCTTCTACGATTCCATCTCACCCATCGTCGATGCCGAGACCATCGACATGGAGCGTGTCTACTTTGCCGCTCGCTGGGACAAGGGCACAGCCGACTACATCAACTGCCCGATCAATCGCGAGGAATACGACCGCTTCCTCGACGCACTGCTCGCCGCCGAAGCCGCCGAATCGAAAGACTGGGAAAAGCTCGACTACTTCGAAGGCTGCCTGCCCATCGAAATTCTTGCCCGCCGAGGCCGGGACACCTTGCGCTTCGGACCCATGAAGCCAGTGGGCCTGCGCGATCCACGCACCGGCCAGACTCCGTGGGCCGTGGTCCAACTTCGCAAAGAAAACCTGCGTGCCGATAGCTACAACCT
>Ga0181535_10008582_pt1 | contig 10022 bp, 7 predicted proteins | sample PEATcosm2014_Bin_44_FD_119774 | JGI IMG/M metagenome (GOLD analysis project Ga0181535, IMG submission 119774) | Peatland microbial communities from MTU Mesocosm Facility, Houghton, MI, USA - PEATcosm2014_Bin17_30_metaG | ecosystem: Environmental > Terrestrial > Soil > Wetlands > Peat | place...
GATGGCGGACAACACCATGATCTACAAGTACGTCGTCCGCAATGTCGCCAATCAATATGGCAAGACCGTGACCTTCATGCCTAAACCGCTGTTCCAGGACAACGGCAGCGGCATGCACTGCCACCAGTCGCTGTGGAAGGGCGGCAAGCCTCTGTTTGCCGGTGACGGCTATGCCGGCTTCTCGCAATTGGGGCTGTGGTACATCGGCGGATTGATCAAGCATGGTGCGGCACTGTCGGCGATCATCGCTCCGACGACCAACTCCTACAAGCGCCTGGTTCCGGGCTTCGAAGCTCCGGTCAACCTTGCGTATTCGCGCCGCAACCGCTCGGCCGCCTGCCGTATCCCGATGTACTCGGCTTCGCCAAAGGCCAAGCGCGTTGAATTCCGTCCGCCGGACCCGAGTTGCAACCCATACTTGGCGTTTTCCGCCATGCTAATGGCCGGACTTGACGGAATTGAAAACAAAATCGATCCGGGTCAGCCGCTCGATAAGGATATCTACGATCTCGGACCGGAGGAACTGAAGCAGGTTCCTTCCATGCCCGGTTCGCTCGAGAACGCCCTCGATGCTCTGGAAGCCGATCATCAGTTCCTGCTCAAGGGCGACGTCTTTACCGAAGACCTGCTGACCACGTATATCGACTACAAGCGTGCGAAGGAAGTGGATGCCATGCGTCTGCGTCCGCATCCGTACGAGTTCAGCCTGTACTACGACATTTAAGAGCCTTCTCATTAACCTCCGAAGCAGTGCTCCAGGTCCGGCGTTCAGCCGGGCCTTTTTTTATTTTGTTCCAGGTGTTCTGCTTTGCCGCGCTCAGCAGATGTGGGAGTTCCGAAGCCACTCCAGCTTCCTCCCGGCGGGGTCCTCGGCGAAGGCTGCTTTTAGCGTTTACCGGGGCAGCAGCGTGCTATCCTCAGCTAAAGAAAGCGTTTGAGTCAGTCAGTGCCGTGAGCTATATGTGCACTGGCCGGAAGCGACAGGGAAGGGTTTGGCAGACCAATCACAAGCAGAAATCCTCGGGGAGCCGGAGTACCCGGCTGGCATGGCGGCAGTACGCTTCCATTCTCCGCCAGAGGCGAAAGCCAATTTCATGCGCATAGCCCGGAGGGCACCTGCCTCGTTGCTTTTGCGGCTGCCGTTGTTGTTGGCCGAGTCCCCGAATCCGGACGCCGCACTGAATCTTCTTGAGCGCTTCGTATATCCGGAGTCGTTGGATGTAATTCACTCCCTGGAGCGGCATCCGCAGTTGCTGCACTATGCGCTGGTGTTGTTTGCCAACAGCCAGTACCTTGGCGAGACCCTTATCCAGAATCCGGACCTGTTGCCGGGATTTCTGCGCGAAGATTCGCTTGGCCGTGTGCAATCGGTCGAAGACTTTGCCGGAGCCTTTGCCCGCTTCCGTTCTCGTGCTTTCGAGACCGATACGTCCCTGCTGCTTGCCCGTTTCAAGCGGCGCGAATACGTGCGTATTGTGTTGCGCGACATTCTCGGCATTGCCACGCTGGCCGAAATCACTGCTGAAATATCAGCCCTCACAGATGTGCTTATCGAAGAAGCGCTACGGATTTGCGAGTCCACCCTGCGCAACCGCTACGGCACGCCGCAGCACTACGATTCGGAAGGCCGTCTGGTTCAAACCCGCTTTAGCGTGCTCTCGCTTGGGAAATTGGGCGGCAATGAACTGAACTACAGCTCCGACGTTGATCTGCTCTACATCTTCGAAGATGGGCGCGATGCCGAAGCCACTTCCATCTCAAGCCACGAATTTTTTATCCGGCTGGCGCAGGAACTTACTGATGTTTTGGGTCGCATCACCCGCGAAGGTCCGCCGTTCCGGATCGATCTAAGGCTGCGTCCGCGCGGAAACGAAGGAGAGCTTGCGATTCAGCTCAGCCGAGCGCTCAAGTATTACGACGAAGTGGCGCATGATTGGGAGTTGCAGGCGCTCATCAAGGTCCGGCACTCGGCAGGAGACCAACAACTAGCGCGCCAATTCATACGCAAGGTGCAGCCGTTTGTCTACCGGGGAGAAATCAATTTTCGCGCCATCGAAACCGCCCTGGAGTCGCTGCATAAGATCAAGAAGCACTTCCGGCGCGGCATGGCTGGCCGGCGGTCGGACTCCGGCATCGACGTCAAACTCGATCGCGGCGGCATTCGCGATATCGAGTTCCTGGTGCAGTGTCTACAGCGCGTCTACGGCGGCGCCGAGCCGTGGCTACACTCCGGCGGCACCTTGTTCTCGCTGCAAAAGCTGCACGACAAGGAACACCTCAGCGGCAACGATTTCCACATTTTGAGCGCCAGTTACACCTTTCTTCGACAGGTGGAACACCGGCTTCAGATTTGGCTGGGCCAGCAGACGCATACGCTTCCCGCTGATGAATCGCGATTGCAGGCAATTCAGCGCTCGCTGGTTGCCGGGACCCCGGAACGCGAACCGCGGCCCGTGGCCGTAGTGGTCCGCGAGGCCATGGAGAGTGTTGCCGCAATCTACGAGCGCATCATTCATCAGCAGCAGACGGCGGCGGCTTCGCCCGCAGAAGAGCATTTCGTGGCTACCCACCACTGGGCGGAACACAGCGACGCCCAATTGCTGACGCGCCTTGCGGTCGATTCGCCGGCCTTGTATGCAACCGCCGCCAGCTTACCCGTTGGATCAAGGGCGAGGAACAACTTCTTTCGTGTCCTTAGCGCGGCCGTCAGTGAAGACAGCCGCTACGCGGCATTAACGGGGCATGCATTGCTGCTGGAGCGCGCAGTGCCGGTGCTCGCCGTCAGCCGGCTCGTTACAGATTCGCTGATCCGTCATCCTGAAGACATCGTCGAAGTGGCGTTCGTGGAATCCCCGCCCGAGTTGCTGACCGATATCACCGAGCCTCCGGTGCCGGTCACGCAGGCGGTGGTGATGGCTGAACTTCGCTCAGGATACCGGCGTAAGATGCTGCGCAGCTGCTTGCGCGATTTTCTGTGCCCGCAACCGGTATGGCAATCGCTGCAGGAGCTGACCACGACCGCCGACGAGGCCATACGCACCGCCTTCGCGGCGTCCGGCGCGCCGGAGAATTGCGCCGTGTTCGCCCTGGGACGCCTCGGCACCTCTGAATTTGATGTTTTCTCAGACGCCGATCTGCTGCTTGTACGCGGCGACGAGGTGCCCGCCGAACAGGTTGCCGGTGCGGCCGCCATGATCGTGACGCTGCTCAACTCCTATACTAGCGACGGTATTGTTTTCACCGTTGACTTGCGCTTGCGTCCGCACGGCGGGCAGGGAGAAGTGACGACCAGCCCTTCGCGCCTCAGGCAATACTTCCGCAATGAGGCTGAGCCTTGGGAAGCGCTTTCCTATACCAAGTTGCGCCACGTCGCCGGCTCCGCGCTGATCGCGTCCAAGGTCTTGGAGGCCACCCGGTATCTGCAACGGCGCTTTGCCGCTGTCCCATCGTTTCGCCGGCAAGTGCGGGAGATGCGGACGCGGTTGGAGACGAGCGCAGGCCCGCGCGACTTCAAGAAGGGCTGGGGCGGCTTCTATGACATTGATTTCATCGCCTCGGCGCTGACGATTGAACGGGCGGCAGCCGTTCCGGCGGTAGACATTACCGCGCGCCTGGAGGCTTTATGCCAAGCGGGGATTCTCCCGGCTTCCGACGCTTCCGCCCTTCGCCATGCCGCGGAGTTCCTCCGGACACTGGAACATTGCCTCCGCATGGTCTACGGTTCAGCACGTAACACTCTGCCCGGTTTTGAGCCGGATATGGAGGCTGTGGGCAAACTGGTGCGCGCCAGCCTTGGCTGGGATATGGCAGAACCGTTGCCGCAAGCACTGGAAAGCACCACCACCGCTGTACGGGAGATTTTTGACCGCATTTTAGTGGTGTAGGTTGCGTGCTGTGATAAAGTTTCATAATCTGGCTGGCAACGGGGTCTTCTCGTCAACTACGTATACGTTTCGGTGATTTGACTGGAAACTGTGGCACGCGCTCTCTGTCCTGAGCGGCGGCGATTCCGTTGATATCCGTTTAACTCAAGTTGTTTACGTCATTTTCGGAGGGTGGCAAATGTCTAAATCGTCGTACAACGGTTTCAATTTACCGTCGACGGGTGAACCGATTACTTTTAGCAATGGCAAGCTTGTGATTCCCGACCAACCTTTCATTCCCTATATCGAAGGGGACGGAACGGGCCGCGACATCTGGAAAGCTTCCGTGCGCGTGTTTGACGCCGCTGTCGAAGCCGCCTATCAGGGCAAGCGCAAAATTTCCTGGTACGAGGTTTTTGCCGGCGAAAAAGCGATGGAAAAATTCAAAACCTGGCTGCCGGACGACACGGTTATGGCTTTCCGCGACCTGCGCGTCGGCATCAAGGGGCCGTTGACTACCCCAATCGGCGGCGGCTTTCGTTCTCTGAACGTCGCACTGCGCCAGTTACTCGACCTCTACGCCTGCGTTCGCCCGGTGAAATATTACAAGGGCATTCCCTCGCCGGTGAAGAATCCAGAACGAATGGACGTCGTCATTTTCCGCGAGAACACGGAAGACGTATATGCCGGCATCGAGTGGAAAGAGGGCACTCCGGAATGCAGGAAACTGATCGATTACCTGAATACGGTCATGCTCGCAGGCAGCAAGAAGCGGATTCGCGAAGACTCCGGCATTGGCATCAAGCCCATTTCGATTACCGGCACTAAGCGTCTGGTGCGCAAGGCCATCGAGTACGCCATCGCCAAGCAGCTCAAGACCGTCACCCTGGTGCACAAGGGCAACATTCAGAAGTTCACAGAGGGCGCTTTCCGCGAGTGGGGCTATGAACTGGCGACGCAGGAGTTCCGTGCCCAGGTTGTCACCGAACGCGAGAGCTGGATTCTGGACAACAAGGACAAGAACCCCGCGCTTACCGTCGAGCAGAATGCGGCGATGGTCGAGCCCGGTCTCGAATTCGCTTCCGAAGATTTCAGGCGTGAACTTTTTGCCGAAGTCAAAGGAGTGCTTGCCGCGATCTACGCTACGCACGGCAAGGGCGCCTGGAAGTCGAAGATTCTTATCAATGATCGCATCGCCGATTCAATCTTCCAGCAGGTGGTTACTCGCGCCGACGAATACTCTGTGCTCGCCTGCCCGAACCTGAATGGCGATTACATCTCCGACGCCTGCGCCGCCCAGGTAGGCGGACTGGGCATCGCACCCGGCGCCAACATTAGTGATGAATACGCCATCTTCGAAGCGACACACGGCACCGCTCCGAAGTACGCGGACAAAGACGTCATTAACCCCGGCTCTGTGATTCTCTCCGGTGTCATGATGCTCGATCATATGGGCTGGAATGAAGCTGCCCGAATCATTGAGGACAGCATGGAGCGCACCATCCAGCAAAAGAAGGTCACCTATGACTTCGCGCGCTTGATGGAAGGCGCAATCAAACTGAAGACCAGCGAGTTTGCGACCTGCATAATTGAAAATATGAAGGTTCGCGCCTCGTCGGCAAGCAGGTAAGCGCTTGTAAGTTTCAGGGTCATCCTGAGCGAAGCGAAGGATCTATGCATTCTGAAAGCAATACATGGATTCTTCGCTCGCGATGCTCGCTCGGAATGACACTTCAAATTGCTGCGCGAACTTCGGGGCGCATTAGCGTCCCGTCAGCCTTTGAATTTAATCTGTTGATGTTTATACCTCGCCCCAGGGCGAAAGTGGAAAGGAAGCCGCATGCGCAAGAAAGTGACTATCGTAGGCGCTGGCAACGTGGGGGCCACTTCTGCTCATTGGATTGCAGCTGCAGAGCTGGCCGATGTGGTTTTAATCGATGTCGTGGAAGGCATCCCGCAGGGCAAGGGACTGGACCTGTTGGAGGCTATGCCCGTGGAGGGAAGCGATTCTTTCATTGTGGGCACCAATAATTACGCGGACACCGCCAACTCCGATATCGTCGTTATTACCGCCGGTATCCCGCGCAAACCGGGCATGAGCCGCGACGACCTGCTGAACACCAACTACAAGATCATGCAGGATGTGGTCGGCAACGTCGTCAAGTACTCGCCCAATTCGATCATCATCGTAGTTTCCAACCCGCTGGACGCCATGGCGCAGGCTGCCTACAAGCTCAGCGGCTTCTCGCGCAACCGCGTCATCGGCATGGCCGGTGTGCTCGATAGCGCACGCTTCTGCACCTTTATCGCGCAGGAACTCAATGTCAGCGTCGAAAACGTGACTGCCTTCGTGCTTGGCGGTCACGGCGACACCATGGTTCCGCTCACCCGCTATTCGACGGTCGCCGGGATCCCGGTTACCGAACTGATCGAGAAAACAAAACTGGAGAAGATTGTCCAGCGCACACGCGACGGCGGCGCCGAGATCGTCAAGTACCTCAAGACCGGCAGCGCTTTCTATGCTCCGGGACGCGCGGTGCTGGAGATGTGCGAGGCCATCCTTAAGGACAAGAGGAAAATTCTGCCCTGCGCCGTTTACCTGGAAGGCGAGTATGGCATCACCGGCTTGTTTGTCGGCGTTCCGGCAAAACTGGGAGCTAACGGCATCGAGCAAGTGATCGAAATTAAATTGACCGACGAAGAAAGCGCCGCTCTAAAGAAGAGCGCTGCTGCGGTCAAGGAACTGGTGGCCGTCATCGGAGCCTGATTCTTCGTAATCGGAGGGCACCGCAGATACAGGCAGGGCTGCCGCAAGGCAGCCCTTTTTCTTATCGCCTGATCTTTTCTGCTATGTATCGTAGCAACGGGGCAACGTGAATCAAATTGTACGATACGTCGCCGCCCTGGCCACGCTTAATTAGGTTCACGAAATCGATATCGTCACGCAATCGTCCAACATCCAGCGCGATGGGCTGCTTGGTCATGTCATACATTTCCGAGACAGGACAATCCCAGTAAAAGTCGGCGCTCTCGTCAATGGCAACCTTCTGGATGTCCAAGTCTTCGATTAAGTCATCCAGAATCGCATCAACCGCTGACTTGAGAGATTTCACATCAATCTCAGCGTAGACCATTTCAGTGCTCATGTTCTAAAAATTGCCTCTACAGTTCACGCGCGCTTTGCGCGGCTGTGTAAAACTGGGTGCATAAATGTTCTCGTTGAAGGGGCGCGGCTTTAGCCGCGCCGTCCGTAGTCCGTAACAGCTTGGGCTTTAGCCCCTGAGGAAATTGCCGGTTCTTCTGAAAACGCATTAAACAAACAGCTCACCCCATGAACCGTTCCATGTCGCTTTCCGCATGTGATTGCCGCAGCTCTGAATCATCAACGATTCGCTCCAGGATGGTCTCGCGGATTAGCTTCAGGTCGTATCGATTTACGATAAATATTTCCGGGCTGTAAAGGATGTCCCAGTTTTTGTCGCGGAGTAGTTGGATCAGGCCGGCCGGCGTTGCCACCGTATACGTATTCTCTAATAGGGCGCCGGTGTGTTTGAAGTAAACCTCGAGCGTAGCGTCATCGACAAAATTGAGTGGGTCGGCTGGCCCGCCGGTTGCGTCGAAACCATTGAAATACAGCTTTCTCAAGACCACCGGACCAAAGTCCATTTCGGGGTGAACCGGAGCATTCGGGTCCGGCGGCGCACTGTCCGGTCCTTTGAGAATAGTCGGGCGCGTTGCTGGCGTCTCGTCCTGGATCAGAGTGGGATCGTGGGCGCTGCTCTCCGCGCGCGCGGAAATCCAACGGCCCACCATAAACAGCGCGACCACCGCCGCTAACATCAGCAGCAACTTGGTGCCGCTCTCGTTCAGCCACGAGGGCGGCACCGTCACTACTTGTACTGAAAACCACATACACAGTCTGCCCAACACGCGCTACCCATGAAGCTTCAGCCAATGGCCGCCTCGGCGGCGCGTGCCGGAGCCCCCTCAGACGCGTTCGATTGTCACCAACTCCAGCACAATTTCTTTTCTAGGTTTGTCCTGCGGGCCCCGTGCCACGTTGGCGATTTTGTCGGCGATCTCCTGGCCTTCCACCACTTCTCCAAAGATCGTGTGATTGCCCGTGAGCCACTGGGTTGCCGCGACCGTAATGAACCACTGCGAGCCATTCGTATTCGGGCCGGAATTCGCCATTGCCAGCTTTCCCGGCTTATCGAACTTGTGAGGCGAACCCTTGGTTTCATCTTCAAACTTGTAGCCTGGGCCGCCGTAGCCAGTCCCCGTGGGATCGCCGGCCTGGATCATGAAGTTCGGAATGACGCGATGAAAGATGGTGCCGTCATAGAGCCTCTCGCTCGTTTTCTTCTTGGTCGCAGGGTGCGTCCACTCGCGCCTGCCTTCGGCCAGCTCGATGAAGTTAGCCACCGTTTTGGGCGCTTCGGTTTCGAATAAGCGGCAAACAATTGTGCCCTCGCTGGTTTTCAGCGTGGCGTATACTCCCGATTCTCGTGCCATTCTTGAAGCTCCATGTGCCTCAGACCGCAGTGCCTGCAATCTGTGGGCAGAGTGGGCGCCGTCAGGCACCCTGCTACGTGTGCATTCACGCGTAGCGGGGCGGAAAGCGCCGTAAACAAGCCTATCAACTTTCGACCAAAGAAGAACAATTGGAGTCGATCCAGTTAATAACCGTTGAGCGAGGATTCTCAGCCTCATTTCACAATTTTAATGTGCGTGATCCGGGCCGGCTCGTACGGGAGATCATTGCGGTCACGTGCGCCATTGACAATCTTTTTTACCACATCCATGTTCTCGCACTGGCCAAAAATGGTGTATTGCCCGTCCAAAAAAGGAGCTTTGTCCACGGTTATAAAAAATTGCGACCCATTGGTATTGGGATCGGAAGTTCGCGCATAAGCCAGTCTGCCCGGACGGTCATACTTCAGATCAGGTGTGACTTCCAAGCCGAAGCCGTAACCGGGGTTTCCGCTGCCGTTCCCAGCAGGGTCGCCGCCCTGAATCATGAAGCCGGGAATAACGCGGTGGAAGATCGTGCCATCATACAGTGGTACCCCATGTTTTTTCTGGTGTGTCGTGGGGTCCGTCCAGTCCTTTGTGCCATCGGCAAGCCCAATAAAATTCGCAACGCTCTTCGGGGCCTTGTCGGGAAACAGAGTGCAATGGATTGTGCCCATGCTGGTTTCAATGATCGCCTGCGGTTGCTTGCCCTTGTTCTGGGCAAGGCAGGAAAGCGCAAAGCACAGCAGAACGGCCACGAACAGCGTCTTTCGCATTGATTTCTCCTTTTGCCGCGCCATCGGCGGCCTGTGGCTATGGTTGCTCCTGGCGACTCACCTTTTCCACCTCTGCAAAAACGCGCAGCAGGTTGCCGCCAAGTATCTTTTGTACATCATCCGCCGAGTACCCGCGCTTCAGCAGCGCCTGCGTGATTTTTGGCAGGTCCGCAACCGAATCGATACCCTCCGGCAAACACGAAACGCCGTCAAAGTCTGATCCCAATCCTACATGGTCCACTCCGGCGATTTTCGCGATGTGGTCGATGTGGCTGATGAGACTCTCCAGCGGAGGCTTTGGAATGCCCGCACTCAACGACTGCAGCGCACGCAAATACTCGTTATACGTGATTTTGTGCGTGTTAAATCGTGCCTCGATCCCATCCATGGCCGCGCCCTTTTCCGCGCGCAGCCCGCGAAACGCATCCAAGTATTTCTGATCGATGAGAACACAGTAAAAGTTTACCTGCGCCACGCCGCCTTTGTGCGCCAGTGCGCGCAGCATATCATCCGTCAGGTTGCGAGGCGAATCCGTCAACGCCCGGGCCGATGAGTGGGAGGCGATTACCGGCGACCGTGTCACCGCCAATGCGTCGTAAAACGACTGATCCGAGACGTGTGAGACGTCTACCATCATTCCCAGCCGGTTCATCTCACGCACCACGTCACGGCCGAACTCGGTCAGGCCGTGATCTGCGCGACCCGGTTTTAGATCGCCCGAGGACTGGCCTAACTCGTTTGAAGTCGCCCACGTCAACGTCATATAGCGCACGCCAAGCCGGTAGAAATCACGCAGCAGGCGCATATCGCCTTCGATGGCATGTCCTCCCTCGACGCCGAGCAGGGAAGCGATGCGCTTGTTCGGCGC
>Ga0181535_10008586_pt1 | contig 10020 bp, 5 predicted proteins | sample PEATcosm2014_Bin_44_FD_119774 | JGI IMG/M metagenome (GOLD analysis project Ga0181535, IMG submission 119774) | Peatland microbial communities from MTU Mesocosm Facility, Houghton, MI, USA - PEATcosm2014_Bin17_30_metaG | ecosystem: Environmental > Terrestrial > Soil > Wetlands > Peat | place...
ATTGATATTTCCAAGAAAGGGCCGGTCAAAGGATTTGACGTGGCGGAGGAATTGGGGGGCGAAATCGGGGTCACTGTGCTGACGGATATTTCGCACCTGCAGCCCGTTGCCCAACCGGCCCTGGCCAGCCGGAGCAAGACGCTGCTGCTGCCACTACAACCCGTCACGGCCCGCCAGGTGATGGCGGCACGCGTTATTTTTGACCGACTGAACGACGACCGCATGAATTTTTACGCCAAGGTGCATGCCGTCAAGACGATTGACCTGGCGCAACGCGGCACGAACTGGCCCATTGAGATTCAAGCGATCCGGCTGGGCGGCGAGACGGCCATCGTCTGTCTGCCGGCGGAAATGTTCACCGAATTTGGCTTGGCCATCAAAAAAGCCTCCCCGTTCAAACAAACGTTCATCATCACGATTTGCAACGACCGTCCCGGGTATGTCCCCACCCTCAAAGCCTTCGACGAGGGAACCTATGAAGTGATGAATTCGCGCTTGCGGCCAGGCAGCGGCGAAATCATGGTTGAAACCGCTGTTAAAATGCTCAACGACCTGAAGCGAAATCCTTGAAGTGAGACGGGCGATTCAGGCCCTTTTTCACGCGCTTCCGGCTTGGCGTTCGCTGACATAAAACCGGAAGAGAAAAAACAGGGAAAGCGCATCGAGCAAATGCCAGACGGCATGACCCTGCATCAGCGAATGAGGGTGACAAAGCGGGCAGTTGGTTAGCCATAAGTTCCAAAAAAGCAGCGCGATGAGGAAGGAGATCAGACCATACCCGCCCCATTTTATTTCAAGATGTAATTTTCGGACGCAACGGTTGAGCGCTTCAAAAACAACCGCCACAACAATAAAGAAAATGAAAGCCGTGTCCCCGGACATCCCGGGAAAAGGATGGCGGAAAGTACCCGCCCATTCGCAGACTGCCGTGACCAATGCGAACACGATCAGAAAATGGAGCGGCTTCCAGCCGAAAAACCTTTGCAGGGAGTAGGCCATCAAAAAAGCGCACAACAGAAACATGGACAGCAGGTCGAAAGCGCCGCCGATGCGGGTGAGCGTGGCATGCATGGCCATGGAACACGGCCCGAGCAGCACCACCAGCGAGGGAAAAAATATCGGCGTAAACGTGGTTTGAGTGAAGGCATTTTTATTTTTGGCGAAAGCGCCCTTCCACATCAGCCAGGCAATCGCCAGACCGGCGGCGATAAAACCAAAGTTGCTCCATGTGTTTACCGGTTGCTTGATCAGGCCGTCGCGGGCTTCGCAAAAACGCCTTCCCACTCCTCCTTGCGGAGAACCCATCCATCCATACACCACCGCCAGAATGAAAAGGGTGAGGGTGAGGGTGGCAACAAAAAGTGGAACCAGAAAGATGAGTTTGTTGCGACTTTTGTTCATGATTCAACACATCCAAAGCGGGCCAAATCGAAGGGTGACAAGGAGGCACGAATCAAACACAAAAGCAAGGGGCAAAAGTCCCGGCGGCCAACTCACGGCGGACGCTGATTGTTCATCGGCCAATTAATATTCCACATGTAGCCCCAAAGCATTTGCAGTTTCGCCATTTCGACATGGCCATCGACGAGTCCCATGTTGATGGCGCCGGGCAATACCTGGCCGTGGCTTACCATGGGCGCATTTGCAGGGTTGCCAAACGCATGACGAGGAATGCAGCAACGCCCAAGCCCGGCAAAATTTACATACCCAGGGCTCTCCAAGCTCACCGGGATCGTGGGTACCGGGTCTTCCGGGGAAAACATTGGTAACAGATTGATCCACACACAATCCACGAAGACCGGAGTCTGCGCGGGGTATTTAATATTCGCTTGCTTGCCAAACTGCCAGGGTTGACCGGGATCCACCGCCCCGCCGTTGCCGGCATCCGAATACAGCCACTCATTAAACCCGTAACTTCCGGCGATGTTGGTCGTGTTCGCCTGCCACACCCACGGCGTGACACAGGTGCCGGGTGGATTATCCAATGTTGTCGGCAGTTGCTTGGTCAACGGGGCCACCGGACAAAAGGACACCGGGGAGGAAGCAACTTGCGCGGCGGCGATGTACGGGTTTATAACCCCCATCCAATCAGAATTGGTGTCGCCCACAATGGGATGATCCACCATGCCGCCGGTTTCATTCATGTACATCAGGCAACCCGTCGTCAACTGTTTGACATTATTGGCGCAGGAGGTCTGTTGCGCCTGCATCTTGGCCTTGGACAGCGCGGGGAGAAGCATTGCCGCCAGAATGGCGATGATGGCAATGACCACCAACAATTCAATCAATGTAAACCCAGCCGGCCGCCGGCTGTATTTTCTATAAGTTGCCATGGACATCTTCATAACTATGCGCCGGCATTGCCGGCAATCGCTCCTCCTCTGTTTCTCAACATCCACCCGAATCAATCGCTTGGCAAGGGGTCCGGCAGTCATACGAACACACCCAAGCCGCCGGGCGACCCTGCCGGCCCCGGCGACTTGTCAACCCCTTTGACGAACGATGAGAATTTCATTCTCAGGACTTACGGCGCTCCCAGAATATAGAACAGGGACGCGTTATTCGTATTAATGCCGTTGGTGAATGCAAAGTTACCGCTGGCGTCAAACGCGCCAGTTCCATTCGTCATCCAAGGTCCGAGAACATTCGTCGAAGCAAGAATGTAATACGGTCCGCTTGGCGTCCCGCCTGTCCCAGTCAGGGTCAGATTCGTTCCGGCGACCAAGAAGCTGCCAAAAGAGATTTTGGCGTTCGTCACGGTCAGAATGCCGCTGGTGGCGAGTTGGGAGGTGTTCCATGCCAGCCCGGGGCCTGGCGTTGCCGGCGTGATGCTGGCAAAGCTGCCCGCAAAATTATTCGCCGCCGGGGAAGTCTTGAATAGCGTGAAGCTGTTGCCGGCCGCGAGCGATCCCGGCACGAACGAGAGATTGAGCGTTCCTCCGTAGGTGATGAGCAATCCGCTCAACACGTTGTTGCTCCCGACGCCGACTCCCATGGTTGTGGCGCCTCCCAGAACCACATTGTTGGTCACGGTAAGGGTGCCGGTGCCATTGACACCCGGAGCCACAGTTGAACCGGAAGTTGCCTGCAAAGCGCCGTTAACCGTTCCGGTACCCTGCAAGGTCTGACCCGACGCCAAAGTCAGTGTCTGGTCGGTTCGTCCGCTGACGCTGAGCACCTGGCCGGAGGCAAGGCTGATGTTGGCGCTGCCGGAAATCGAACCGGTGCCGATGAGGTTCAAGGGGCCTGTGGTGACTACCGTGCTGCCGGTGTAAGTATTGGCTCCCGCCAGAATCAGCGGGCTTGAGCCGATCTTGATCAGGTTGCCCGGACCGCTGATGACGTTGCTGACGGTCAAAGAAACGCCGGCGATGTTATTGGTGCAGTTGTCTCCGCTGGCGATTCCCAAGGTCATTGGCGAAAGAATGACGTTCGTGCCGCCGCCGCTCTCGAAGGCCGAGCCGCCGTAGAGCAGGACCTTCTTGTTGAGGATCACGTTGTTGGCCGTGTTGCCGGAATCCTCATACAGTTCAACAATCGCGTTGCTGAACACGGCCAGGGTGTTGGTGGCATTGCCCAAGGTGGTGAGGCCTTTGATGCCGACCGCGCCGCCATTGGTTGTCATCACGTTGATATTGCCAAAATTCGCGTCAAACGTGACATTGTCCCACTCGCGGTAGGCCGTGCCAACAACGGTCAGGCTGTAGTTGCTGCCGCCGCTGTTCAAGACGCCCGAAGCGGGGCTGATTTGCCCGAAGTCAACCCGGTTTGAACCGCCGATGGTGGCATTGGTTTCCAGCGTTATGTTGACCAGACCGCCCGGACTGTCATAGATGGGCGAACCAATTGAGTTGACCAAGGCTCCGGCCCCGTTGACGCCCGCGCCGGAAATCACCAGAGGCTTCGATCCCAGACTGTAGCCCAAATCCAGCGTCGCTCCGTTGGTGACATAGACCGTGCCGGAAGAGCCGCCCAGGGAGGCGTTGGGACCGGTGAGCAGAGTGCCACCCGCGATCACAACGCTGCCGGTAAAGTCATTGGTTGTATTGATCGTGAGCGTGCTGCTGCCCAACTTGACGATGCTCGCCGAACCGCTGATTTTGCCCGCGCCGCTGATGGCGTAATTATTGGTGGTGGAACTATTCGTCATCACGGCCGGTATCACAATGACGCCGCTGGCAATATCGATGCTGGTGCTGGGGTTGGCCGAGCTGGTGATGGAGTCGTTCAGAACCACCGGGTCAAACGCATAGAAGTAGTCCGCCGCCGCATGGGTGGTCACATTCGACCAGTTCTGGGATTGATCCACATCCCATTCACTATTGCCGGCGGCATTGTTCCAGACCAACAGCGAGGGGGTGCCGCCGGTGACGGTGAGCTGGATCAGCGTGTTGGAGGAGGTGGTGACTTGGTTAAGAGTCAGCGTGTACTGGCTGGCCTGAACCGTGGCCGCTCCGGCAAAAGCACCAGTGACAGTGCCGGTGCAGGCCAGCAACGTGTAGGTGCTGTTGTTGGCCAGAGGCGCGAGCGGATTGATGTGAATGGTGTTGTTGTTGAGCGTGAGGTTGCCGTTGACCTGGATGAACGAGTTGACGCCCTGGCCGACCGTCGTCGCCGAGGTCAGATTGTTGGTCAACAGGGCGCTGCCTTCCAAGACCAATCCTCCGACAGTCAAAGTGCCGGCCGTAACCGCTGTTCCCGGCGTTAGGGCGCCGGAAACGTCCATTGTGCCAGAGTTTGTGCCGGCACCTTCAAGGACGTTGCCGGATTGATTGGTGATGCCGGAGCCGATGATGCCGTTGAGAACGAGCGTTCCCTGGTAGGCTGCAACCCCGCCGGTGAAGGCCGACCCATTGCCGTTTACGATCAGCGTGCCGTTGCCGCCTTCCAAATAGAGAAGGCCGTTGCCGCTGACATTGCTGGAAAGAGTCAGGGAAGTCCCGCCAATGTTAAAGGTGCAATATTGGGTATTGTTGACGTTGGTAATCACCATGGGGCCGGATATGGTGTTGGTCCCGCTTGAGTTTTCCAAGGTTCCTCCATCCTGCAGAACCACTTGTTTGTTAACCGTCACATTAACCGTTCCAGCGTAAAATTGCAGCACGGTTCCGTTGGATATGACGAGCGAGTTGGTTGGATTGCCCGCCGAAGTCGAGCCGACGTAACCCAACGTCCCGGCAGCAAGATAGATGTCTCCCAGTTTCGTGTCGCATACCACGTTGCGCCATTCATGATAGCCCGCAGTCGAGTTCAGCGTCAGGTTGTAAGGATTACCACCGGTGCTCAAGGTTGCCGTGGTGCTTCCGCTCCCGCCCAAGTCCCACCGCGTCGGATAACTCAAGGTCGTATTCCCCGTCAAGGTAAGTGTCGGGGTCAGACCGCCGGAGGAATCATAAATCGCGCCGCCGCTATTGACGATGGCCCCATTGCCATTCACGCCGGTTCCCGATACGGTAACGGCCTTGGTGGTGCCGGCCCCGTTCGGATCAAATGTCGAACCGTTGGCAATAATCACCGTGCCGCCGCCGGTGCCAAACGAGCCGGCCAGACCGCCTTGCAGCGTGCTGCTGTTGGTCGCAAGGGCGTTGCCTGTGAATGTATTGGCTGCGTCAAGCTGCAGTGTGCTGCCTCCTGCGGAAACCACAGTCCCGGCGCCTGAAATGACATTGCCAACTATGACGTTGTCCGTCCGGTCAAAAGCGAGAACCGAGTTGTTTACGATTGCGCCAGCCGGCAAACTTCCGCCGGTGTCATTGGTGCCCACTTGCAACATTCCGCCGCTAATCGTGATCCCGCCCGTAAAAGTATTCGGCGAGGCATTGTCAAGAATCAGTGTGCCTGTGCCTTGTTTGATCAAACCAGGGGTTCCGCCAATCTCGCCCGTGCCAAGCCCCCCGGAACCGCTAATGGTGTAAAGCGACGCGACATTACTTACCGTGATGCTGTAGGGCGTCAGCATCGTCGTCAGCGTGATGTTGGTTTGCGCAGGCGAGAACACGTCGTTAAACGTCACCTGATCCAATTGATTGAAGGTCGTAGGGACGCCGTTGGTCAGCCAGTCAATCGTCTGTCCCACATCCCAATTTCCATCAGGGCTGCCTGCATTCAGGCCGCTCCACGTCAGCGAACGCGCCGATGACGGGCCGGCCGTGAGCACAAAATCAACCAATCCCGGGGTGTTGGTGTAGTCGAGATACCCGGCGTAAAGATGAGAGGGATCGAAACTGGCCGGCAGGGAGGCGATTCCAAGGGTTGAAGCGCCGGTCATATTCTGGGCTGAGATAAGGTGGAAACGCACCGGGTACGAACCGCCCAGAAACGGCGTGATTGCGGTGATGTTGATCAAGTTGGTCACGCCGCCCGCGTTGAATGTGGTCACTGTCATATTAGTCACACCCAAGCTGACAGTAGCGACCCCGCCCCATGTTCCGTTGGTGATGTTGACTGTGCTGCCTGCGCCGCCATTGGTGATGGTGCTGGCCACCAGCACGCCGCCATTGATGTTGATTGTTCCGGCGGTCCCCGCATTGGGGGTGCCTGTAACAGCGCCCAACGTTAACGTGTTGTTCACCAGCAGCGTCGCGTTTGTGCCATAAGTGGAATTGGTGTTGAGGTTGATAATGCCGACTCCCACCGCGCCCGAGCTGGCAAAGCTGACCGTCTGGTCGCCAACCAGAACGTTGTTGGCGTTAATAATTCCGTTGTCGGCCGTGAGCACGCCCAAGGCGCCAACGCCGTTGGTGCCGGCGGTGCCCAGTTGCAAGGTGGAGGTCATGATCGACACACTGCCCCCGGTAAAATCAGCATAGGCATAGGCCGGAATCACGCCACCTGTGGCGAGGCAGACGTAAAAAGTGTTTACCAACCCACCATTGACGCTTGCCGGGCTGGCAAAAGTGGCGGTCGGTGGAGTGGCTCCGCCAAGGAACGCGGGGTTGAAGGTCAGGGAAGCGTTGGTGTTGCCTCGCGATCCCACCGTCACCAAACCATTGGCCGCCCCTGCACAACCCACCAAGATCGAATTTTGCATGCCAAGGTAAAGCGGGCAGGGCAGGGAGTTGCTGTAAACGCTCATCGCGCCAATTTCCATGTCGTTGCCCAGTTGGATGTTATTGGTTTTGGCCAGGTAGATGGCACCCTGACTATAGTGCTGAATCTGACCGCAGAGCAGGAATCGCGAAGCGGCAGTGCTGCCAGTGGAGGCGTTGCCGCCATTGTAGTTGGTCATCATTATAAAATTATCCAGGCCGGACATGTTCAGCGTCACATATTGGGTGCTCGGAGGAACGGTGTTTGTTGCGCTCGTTCCCAAACCCTGGCCGACGTGCAGGGTGCCGTTAAGAGCCAGTGTGCCTCCCGCTCCCGTAAAAGTGATGGTTTCCTGAATGTTAGGAGTGCCACGGGCGGCTGTTATTGTGTCAGCACCCACGTAAAGGTCTCCCGCGCCCGCGCCGGTGTATAATTTCACACCCGGATTGATGAGAGTGGTGAAATTGCGGTTGGTCGGATACATGCGGAGCTGGTAGATGGGCATCTGGGCGACGCCGGTGGAGGCGTTGCATATGTTGTCCACTGAGAAGACGCCCAAGCTGGTGTTCCCTCCGTAATCGGTAAAATCCACATCGTTGTAATACGATTGTTGCGGGGAGGACCAGTTGGCGGAAGTGGTCCAGTTTGAGTCGGCGCCCGCGCCAAGCCAATGTTCGGTGGCCGCTGAAGCGGAGTAAATTGCTGACAGCCCAACAGCCAAGGCGAGTGAAAGTTTACTTATTGGGGTGAGAAACGGAGTTTTCATACTTTTTAAAAGTTGACCGATTTCCTGGTTCTTGACCAACTCGACACAATTTTCCGCTTATAGTTGGGATTTCATTCGCGAGACTACCGCCCTCCGTTGTTTTGAGGAATAGACGATACAATGATTTGCATGGATAATTCTCTGATTTGTGTGGCGTTTGCCTGCTAAAATGGTTGAATATCCGCCATGTCCCGGTCTCAAAAAGGCGAAGGTTTTCCCGGCCAGCGAATCGTCGTGCTGCCCAAGTGGATTGTGGTTAATGCATTACGAAATCCATTGTTGCGCGATCTGTTGCCGACGGACGCGGGCTACTTCCCCAAAGCCACGGGGCATTTGCGCGAACGCCCCCTCGGAGTGAGCCAGATGATTTTTATTTATTGCATCCGTGGCTTTGGCTGGTGCGACTTGGCCGGGCAGAGATATTTGGTGAAGCCCGGCGAACTGTTAATCATTCCGCCCAATGCGGGCCATGCCTACGGTGCGGACGGGAAGATGCCCTGGTCCATCTTTTGGGTGCATGTCGTTGGCACGAGCGTAAAGTTGTTACTGGACGAATTGGGCGGGGGTGGTGGGCGGCCATTGCTTTTTTTGGGACAGGATTCCCAGTTGGTTGCGTTGTTCGAAGAGACGATCACCATTCTGGAGCATGGCTGCACGCCAGCCCATTTGCTTTATGCTTCAGGGACTTTGACCCATTTAACCGGATTGATGATCTGGCATCAGCATCAAAAGTGGCAGGGTGATCCGGAACCCAGGCAGAAAATGGCGCAGAGCATCGCTTTCATGAAGACGCACTTGAATCAGCCGTTAAAGGTTTCCCGTCTTGCCGTGCTGGCCAACCTCTCTTCGTCTCATTACAGCGCCTTGTTCAAACGCCAGACGGGCTATGCTCCGATTGACTATTTCATCCGTCTCCGTATGCATCAGGCCTGCCAGTTGCTGGACAATACGGACCTGAACGTCAAGGAGGTTGCGGCTGCCATGGGCTACGAGGACCCGTTCTATTTTTCGCGTATTTTCAAGGCTCTGAACAGCATTTCCCCCAACGAATACCGGCTGCTGCATAAGGGATAGCTCCGTCACCTTGGTTTTTGCCCGTCCTTGAAAAATTGATACACCAGAACATCGGCGGGCGGGAGGTGGACTGCCATGGGAGAAGAAAACTTCCCAGTCTGGCCGCTCCACAATTCCCTTGCGTAGAGCGGGCCGCCTGTTCGCAGGCCGATTCGATCAAAGGACACGGTCACATTCGCTTCGGTTTGCGAATAGTTAAACACGGCCAGATAAAAGCATTTGGGGTCTTCATAGACAAACATGTCAGAGGCGCGATTGGCCGTGTTGCCTTCCACCGGACGAAATGATTTGTGGATTCGCCCCAGCGCGTCAATGTCTGCATTGGTCAAATACCGGCGCGCCTTCTCCTTGCCCTCCGGGTCACCGGCTTTGCTGAAATCATCGCCTGATGTAAATAGTCCGGTTATGACGGCCGATGTGACACGCGCCCGATTTTCGCCGTCGCTATACCCCCCCAACACCACATGGTCTGGATCGTTGTAGTCATAGACAGAGCCGAGCCACCAGCCGTATGTCAGCGCGTTGAGCGTGTATTCCACCTTGCCAATATCCCCCCAGGCATCGCAGGCGATGCGCCTGGAATCGGCGTATTGCGACGGGAACAACGGCGAAATGGCGAGGTTCAAATACAGTTTCGCGCCCATAGTGTCTTCCAGAAATTTCATGCCCGCGTTGTAGGCTTGCAGGCCGGTTGTGACATGGGGATCATGGAAATGATCTCCTTCCAGCGCGCCTTGCACCATGAAATCCGCCTTGACGTATTGGAAACCGAATTTCTTGAACCGCCTGATAATATACTTGATTCGTTCCCTGGTTCCGGGATGGGTCGGATCAAGCGCCACTCCTCCGGCGATGCGCTGTTTTTCCCCGTTGGCATACAGGTAAATATCCTTGTAGCGGTAATGGCTGCCTTCGACCACGGCATCCTCCCGTCCCTGAAAATTAGTGAATGGCGTGAAATAAATGCCGGCCTTCTGATGGTTGGCCTTGCAGTGAACCACAAATTGTCTTAGAGCCTGTTTGAAAAGTCAGTATTTCTGGTTCCTCGACGTTTTTAATGGGTAAAAGGGGGAAAATCGGTTTTTCTGGTGGGAGCTATGATACCAGAAGCAGTGTTTCATCAGATTTTGGCGCTGGGCGCGGCCTGGCGG
>Ga0181535_10008587_pt1 | contig 10020 bp, 8 predicted proteins | sample PEATcosm2014_Bin_44_FD_119774 | JGI IMG/M metagenome (GOLD analysis project Ga0181535, IMG submission 119774) | Peatland microbial communities from MTU Mesocosm Facility, Houghton, MI, USA - PEATcosm2014_Bin17_30_metaG | ecosystem: Environmental > Terrestrial > Soil > Wetlands > Peat | place...
GGGGAGGGTGAATCCATCAACTCCGTCAGCAAGGCGTACCCGCCGGCTCCGCTGGGCAGCGAGCTCCAGCTCGACGCTCAAGGTTTTCTAACGGCGACTCCAAAAGGAATTGCCGAAGACATGGCGCAGGATCTCACGGACGGGGAGCAGCGGATACTCATAGCGACACAGGGTCAAACGGCGGCAGCCGATTTCGGAGCCACAGTCACGACAGCTGCGTGGAAGAGCAAGCCTTCCTGGGCTGTGATCGCGGGAAACGACCGGGCGATTCCGCCGGAACTCGAGAAAGATGAAGCAGTGGCCATCAAGGCAACTTCAATCACAGTCCCGGCTAATCATCTGGTCATGCTGTCTCACCCAAGTGAAGTGGCGGAGCTGATTGAGCGAGCAGCGGCGAGAGCCAGATAGAACAGGTAAATGGGTGGCCGACGGGCCTTAATCAATCGCTTTCCGACACAAACAAATGGGGAGGTCGATCCGATGGCAACTATGAGCGCACCTGCCAAATTCTCACAAGTAGACGCATTGGCGAAACTCACGCAGATTCGCCTGATCCGGCGGTCGCCCGCCTATTGGCGTGTCACGATCGATAACCCGCCGATTAACGTCATGGGTCCTGAAATGGTCAAAGAGTTCCAGGAAGTCATCAAGGCTCTCGAGGCAGATGAACAGGTCAGAGTCGTGGTCTTCGACAGCGCGGTCGAGAACTACTTCCTGAATCATTCTGATTTCCTCGCCAAGATTGAGGATCTGACCGCACTTCCACCAGGTCCCACAGGCCTGCCGCCTTGGCCGGACTTTCTCGCGCGCCTGACCCGCTTGCCGGCCGCTTCGATTGCTCTTATCCGTGGCCGTGCCACCGGTAACGGTAGCGAGATCACGCTGGCCTGCGACATGAGTTTCGCGAGCTGCGAAAAGACCATCATCTCGCAATGGGAAGTGGGGGTCGGGATGGTGGCCGGCGGCGGCCCGATGGCTCGGCTTCCGAAACTGATCGGCCGAAACCGCGCCCTTGAGGTGCTCTTGAGCTCGGAAGACATCAGAGCGGACCAGGCAGAGAGCTACGGCTACATTAATCGCTCCCTACCCGATGCCGATCTGGATGCGTTCGTAGAGGCGCTCGCGACCCGGATCTCCAAGTTCGACAAATGGGCGATCGCTCAGACCAAGCGCCTCGTGAACACCAGCCTGCCGCCGGATGTTGAGCTCGGGGCAGGGTGGGATGCGTGCATTGCTTCGCTCGGACGGCCAGCCGCCCAAGAAGGAATCAAGGCGCTGATGGCGCGCGGCTTCCACGAGCCGGGGGATGTCGAAAATCGACTCGGATATTATCTGGGCCAAATCGCGCCCTGAGCCGGCGCTGATGCGGTGATTGCAGGCCGGTCAGGTCTGCAGCCGGCACAGCCTCTCAATACGAATCCATGGTCCCATCGAGTGAAATACCGGTTATTTCGCTGCGCCGCGAATCCGCGAGATCAAGCAACCTCGACCACATAGTTAATTCGCTGCCAGACGGTCATCTGTGTCCAGAAAAATGTGAAATTGATTCTGCCTTGCCGGGAAAGCGCAGGAAGGTCCACATAAAAGATTCCTGGACCCGGAGAAAAGGCGACACTGTCATTGGTGTGGGCCCAGTCATCGATGCTCCAGTGAAGTGAAAATGGTGAATCCAAAAGAATCCGCAATGTGGCAGATTGTGAGATCGTATCGATCTGCCGAAAAAAATCCAGACTTCGACGTCGATAGACGTATGACTTATCAAATATCGAGCGGCCACCTCCGGGATGAAGTCGAAAGCTCGACCATCAGTGGCGGAACGCACGAGCTTTATATACTCGGCGTGAGCCCAGGCGAGCGGCATCGCCGAGCCAGTTGGATGCCCGAATTCGAGGTGGGCGGACGGCAGATCAGGCAAGTCCCAGAGTTGCTCGGAGATCAATCCCGGACTTTCAGCGAAGTTTTCAATCGCCCGAATGAACGCCCCGGGATTTCGACCGGCAGCCAATTCGTAATGGCCGCGTTCGCCCGTGAGCAAGGGCCATACGCCTCCTCGGCCGGTCCCATCGAATGGTCCGCCATCGGCATGATTTCCATAACCGTCTTCGTTGTATCTGCGCCATCCTTTCCCGGAACGGCCCGACTGCTGATCAAAAGAAACCATGATCTCGCTTGCAGGGCAATCAATGGCCCGAAGGGAGTCGATGATCAGCGGATCATTTGGAGCCCGAATTCCATAGCGGACCAGTTCCAGAAACCCGGGATCAAGCAGGTCCTTCGCTGCAATCTTGAGCCCTTCGCGATTCGCGATTGTGACCATGGCATTATTGGGATCGTCATCCGACTGAGGCGTGGCTGGGACATTCGCAGGGCCGCGTCGGCTTGGATCGCTCTTCACGTTCGTGGGAAGAATACGAATAAAATGACGTACTCCGGGCAACACCCGGCAATCGTTAGCCACGGTCCATCGCTCCAGATGCGATTCCAGAAAGTCAGCGTATTCAATCAGAAAGCGAGCCAGCAAATCATCCCCAGCCGTCGAAGCGAAAGATGCGGCACATACGAGCCCGGCGATACTGGCGGCAAGAGTGGACGGAGAATATCCTTCGCATTCCTCCCACCTTTCTTGATAGGTCATCGGGCCGTTCATCATCAGTGCGGTTGCGGCTCGCCGCACCATTGGGTACGCGTCGAAGTTCTGCAGTGCTCCGGCCCTTCTCAATCTCCACGCCAGTAAGATCGGGAATGCGATCTCATCGAGTTGAATCCCCCGCCAATGAGGATCTCCATTCACCTGGAAGTTCTGGTAGAAACTCCCATCCTCGCGCTGCACCGTGGCTAAGAAGACGAGGGCGCGCAATGGACTGACGTGGTCACCCGATGCCAGCAAAGCGCCCGCGCTGTTGCACATATCTCGCGTCCAGACCAGATGGTAGCCAAAATCGTCATCGTCTTTAAATCCGCCCCACGGAATGCTCAGCGCCGCAATGGATGCGCCACCGTAGGTTTTGTCCTCATGCGCCATCAAAATGCTTCGACTCATGCGAAACAGACGGTCATCGTCGCCCGTTACGCCATGCCCGGGAATAATCAATCCCTGTTGCGCTCTCTTCCAGCCGCCCAGAAACTCCTCGAGATGGTTGTATAGCTCCGGTGGATCCGTAGAGCTGCGTTGAAAAGGGAGGCTCAAAGACAGCCGCACCCGTTCTACGGCACTGTTGAGAGTTTCTCCGAACGCTAAGCCAAGCACGAATTCGTCGCCTTTGGTTAGGTCAATCTGGGCAGTCAAAGCGATATTGCTATCCAGGGCCGAGTCAAACGACCAATCCATCACAAATGGCTCGTTTCCAGGGACGGAGCTGCCATTGAGATCCTGCCATCCGTCGGTAACGCCAACGATGCCGCACGAGCATTGAACAAATGGAACGGTTGCTGCCATTGCCAGCCATGTGCCGCGGCCACGCTCGCTTCGCGCTACCATGATTTTTCCAAATGGCGTATTCGCCGCCCATCCGCTGTTATGGGCTCCAGACCCGTCTAAGTGCGGAGCGAGAAGCGCGTAAAGTTTTAGTTGTTGACGAAGGGGGTCTGGGATTTCCAGCCGCGTATGAATTAGGAGGCATGGAGAAGACGGAGACGAAATCACCTGCTTGATAATCCGATAAGTTTGCCCATTCGGTGTTGTGTGAGAGGTATTCGTGATCCGATAGCCCAGAGCACCGGGGGCGAGCGTCTCGTGCTGATTGTCAAAACCGCGGCGCTCGTCGTGAAAGAATGTAGTTCCATCCGTTGCCAAGTACTGGAGATCCCGAATCTGTGGCAGGTCGATGGTTGGGTAATAGACCTCTGTTACAACTCCCTTTGCAATGGTGAACCAGAGAGTGCTCGATCGCGAAAACGCGGTCCCAATCCCATTTTTATCGCTCCTGGACCATCTGGGTGCAATTGGAATTCCGAAGGCCGGATTTTTACTGGGTGGGTGATCCACGATGTCACCGATCCTGTCGGATTGATTGCATCTTCAGCGTTGGATGTCGCGAAAAGGGAAAATGCGAAGAGCTTCAACTTTGCAGTTTATCGCGGCCACAGTAGACGCAAAATCCAATCGCATTCCCCCGCTCGAAACACGCCATAACCGCCGGCGAACCCCGACGTTCAATCTTCGCATAGCGGCTAGAGAGAATTCGCTCGCATAATGCCGAAGCTATCTTCGAGGGGTTAGCCAGGTGGCCCATCCGCAACCTGAGACCGTTTGTTGGCGACAGCCTCTGGCTTTGCCGCATTCTGTTTCCAACAGGAGGTGGTGGCTCATACAAAAGTATCGCCAATACTATCGTCCAATTGCCTGCTGGCGGCGATTCTGTTGTCATCAGGCTCTAATTAAGGAGGCGATATGCCAGAAAAGGGATACACAAGCGTCGTTGGAGCAAAGCCGGGTGGAATTCCTACTCACCAACTTGGAGAGGGTGTCTTCAGAGCTGTCCTTCCCGAAGACATTGAGTGGAAGCCGTTCGCGGCGTTCCCGCCTTCGGTCCGGCTCGCCGTACTTGTTGGCCAACCCTCGGAGGCCGCCCCGTACACGATCAGAGTCAGAGTGCCCCACGACGTAAAGCTGATGCCACATAAGCATCCTGAGGATCGAGTCTACACAGTGATGTCCGGCGTGTTTTACATCGGGCTGGGCGAACAATTTGACGCCGACAAACTTGAGGCGTATCCGAACGGTAGCGTAATCGTTCTGCCTGGCAACACTTATCACTTCCATTGGGCGAAATCCGGCGAGTACATCACTCAAGTGACAGCGATTGGCCCTCTTGGTCTTGAATACTTCAATGCGGGAGAGGATCCGCGAAACCGCTAACGACACCGCCATCGGCGCCTCACCGCGCAATCGCCGAAAAGTTCAACACCGGAGACTCGCCAAGATGCCGTCATTGATGGACACGCCCGACCGGCAGTCCGAAGCTTTTCCGGCTTTGACCCCCGCCCAGATCGATCGCATCCGTCCCTACGGCACTCTGCGAACAGTTCAGGCCGGCGAGATCCTGTTCGAGGCGGGCGACCTCGGAATGCCGTGCTTTGTCGTTCTCTCAGGAAAGCTCGATATCGTCATGACCAGGCTCTCCGGCGAGCACGTGTTTGCGACCCATCGTCCGGGGGGATTCTCCGGAGACTTGGTCTTGATTTCCGGAGCCGGCTCCCTGGCTCGCGGGCGGGTTGCCGAGTCGGGAGAGTTCCTTGAAGTCCCCGTTGTTGCTTTGCGCTCACTCCTCGCAAAGGATGCCGAACTCAGCGATATCTTCATGCGCGCTTTCATCCAGCGTCGCCTCGCGCTAGTTGCCGGCGGCATTGGTAATGTCATTATCCTGGGGTCGAATTACTCAGCCAACACTCTTCGCTTGCGGGAGTTTCTCACACGCAATGGCCATCCGCACACCTACGTCGATCTTGACAGTGACAGAACATCCCAGGAGCTGCTCGATCGTTTTGATCTGAAGATCGACGAGATACCTGTTGTGCTTTGCAGCGGGAAGGCGGTGCTGCGCAATCCCACGACGCAGGAGCTGGCTGAATGTCTGGGGCTCGCGGGCACAGTCGATGAATCGCGCATTCGCGATGTCGTGATCGTGGGAGCCGGTCCGGCCGGGTTGGCGGCAGCGGTTTATGCAGCCTCTGAAGGGCTGGACGCAGCGGTGATCGAAGCCGACTTTCCCGGCGGTCAGGCGGGCTCGAGTTCGAAGATTGAGAACTACCTTGGCTTCCCCACTGGGGTGTCAGGTCTGGATCTCACGCGCCGCGCGGTTGTTCAGGCAGAAAAATTCGGCGCTCAGATGCTGGTGGGGCAACGAGTAGTTCAGATCAACTGCGATCAGAGGCCGTACCTGCTCACACTGGAGAATGGCGAGATTCTGCAGGCTCGCAGCATCATCATCGCATCGGGCGCACAATACAATACGCCGAAGGTCGCGAACCTGAAGAAGTTCGAGGGAAATGGAATTTATTACGCAGCCACGTTCATGGAATCGCAGCTCTGCGGGGGTGACGAGGTCGTCGTCATTGGCGGAGGCAATTCGGCCGGGCAGGCTGCCATTTTCCTGGCAGAGACTGCCAAGAAGGTCTATATGCTGGTTCGCGGAAAGACGCTTTCCGAGACGATGTCGCGCTATCTGTCTCAGAGGATTACAACGCATCCGATCATCGAGCTGCATCTGGAGACTGAGCTCGTGTCATTGGAGGGCGAATCACACCTCGAACAGGTCACCTGGCTCGACCGATCGTCGGGGGAGGTAACGACACGCGATATCCGGCACGTTTTCGTGATGGCGGGCGCATCGCCGCGTAGCGACTGGTTGCGTGGCTGTGTCGCCCTGGATCAGCGAGGCTTTATTCTCACTGGTCGAGACTTGGATCCAGTTCTGGCAAGCGCTCCACGAAAATGGCCTCTGGGCCGGCCCCCACTCATGCTTGAGACGAGCTTGCCGGCAGTTCTTGCAGTGGGCGACATCCGTTCAGGAAACGTGAAGCGGGTTGCGTCAGCCGTGGGCGAAGGTGCGATCTCCATCCATCTTGTACATCAGGCTCTGGCGGAAAGTTAGCTGATAGCGCAGCGATGAATTGTTGCCGCATAGCCGGTCATTCAGCCCGAATCTTGTTTGCGGGGTTCTTACTCTTCTCCGCTTCAGCCGTGGAGTTGGAGAACGATCTTACCTTTCTTGTGCGGTGCTCCAGCCAGCATCTCGTGTGCTTTGCGTGCATCTTCGAGCGGCAATACCGACCCAACCTGGGGGGAGATCTTGCGCCTCTCAAACAGGTCCGAAACCGCGCGCAATCTCTCGCTCGTCACCTCAGCGTAAAAGAACGTCGACTTCATCCCTGGCTTTTGTGGAGGTCGCATGGAGACGAGAGAAACGAACCGCCCACCGTCCTTCACGGCGCCGGAACATTGTTGGGCGGTCTCGCCGCCCACGGTATCGAGAACCGCATCGACCTGAGGCAAGCTGGATTCGAAACCGGGGGCACTCGAATCGAGAATGGTTTCGACGCCCAATGCGCGGAGCATCTCCCGGTCAATCGCGCGGGCAACCGCAATCACTCGTATTCCGGCATCGAGAGCCATTTCGACGGCATAGGCGCCCACATTTCCGGCAGCGCCTGTGATAAGTATCGTATCTCCGCTTTGCACCTGGGCATACTCGAAGAGCATCTGCCATGCGCCGACTGCGACAACCGGCGCGGAAGCTGCCTCAAGATGGTTCAGGTGCGGAGGTTTCGGTGCGATCATCCGCGCGAGCGCAACGGCGAACTCGGCCTGGGCGCCGCAGAACTGCGGGTTCGTAACGCCGTAGACCTCATCGCCCATTACGAATTGGCTCACATCGGGACCGAGCGCCTCAACGGAGCCGGCGAGGTCGGAACCGAGGGTCAATGGAGGCTGCGGACTTACCTTACTCTTGCCCTCACGAATGATTGCGTCCCACGGCGCGACGCCGGCGGCGGCGACGCGCACCAGTACCTCTCCTTTGCCGGGTGATGGTTTCGGAATCTCGTCGACGACAACAACCTCTGGCGGCCCGAAACGATCGATGCGCACAGCTCTCATATAAATTACTCTTCCCTCATAGAAATGCACCGCGCGCTAGTTCAGCAGCGATTCCCAGTCGGCCGGAACTCTTCCCGCAGGTCCAGGCACGGACTGATTCCTAGGATGCGAATGCGGTGGGGGCAACTTCGCCCCTTCGATCATTTCCTGCCCCTCGTAGTTGTAGAACCAATCCTCACCCGGCTCAAAGCTGGCAATGATCGGATGCCCGGTCTCTGCCGCATGCTTCGATGCATGTTGGCTCGGAGAACTGTCGCAGCAACCGATGTGCCCGCACTCCGCACATCGGCGGAGATGAAACCACCAACCATCCGCCGACGCCAGGCATTCCACACACCCATTGCCACTCGGCTTTGAGGCAGGGTTGATTCCGCGCCGATTGTTTTTCATGTTCGATTCAACCTCGCTTTTGAGCTGACGTCTTTCGTCTCCTGGCCCGCGGGCCGCGGACTGTGAAGTGTCCACGGGATGCTCACCGTTCGCAAGCACTACCCAAATCTTTTCACAAAGTAGCCTGGCTCTGAAATTGGACGAAGGTATTGGCGATAGCGCGGGCTACGGGCACGACGGAAGGAGCACGCGTTACTCATTGGCGGCATGGCTAACCCATACCTTGGTGTTGGTCGATACGTTCGTCCAATCGACTCGTGGTTTCGCTTCTGGTCTGATCAGAGTGCCACCGACGGGAGTCGTTGTGAGCGCCAAAACCACCGCACCTGGTCCCCCAGGAGATGGCAATTCGGAGATTGGAGTCGTCAATGTGCAGCGTACAAGTGGATCAAAAGACCTATGAGATGCCCCCACGGGAGGGGATCAGTATCGCTCATTTTCTCACTGTCGCCGACATCGCGCGTTCGGCTCACTATTACGAAAAGGTCTTTGGCGCTCGCATCCTGAGCCTGGGTGACGGCAACGCGCCCGCGTACCTTCTCCTGGCGAATATCTGGATGATCCTCAATGTTGGTGGCGGGCCAACACCGGACAAACCGACGGTAATTCTCAGCGTGCCTGATCCGAATCACATCAACAGCTTTATGAACTTCCGCGTTGCGAATATTCAGGCGTGCTACGAATTATGGAAAAGCCGAGGAGCGGAGTTCATTACGCCGCCGATCCCCAAGTACGGCGAGATCCGCTGCTATATTCGCGATCCTGACGGCTACATCATCGAAGTCGGACAAAGCACCGATCTCACGTACGGTTAACGTTCGGCTCCTACCGGCTGGCGGATCTGTGTCTTGTCGTCGCGCATCTGCCGGTTTTGCCTTGAACAGCCACTGGCTCTGACCTCGAAAGGAGTTCCAAATGGGCAGCTCAACTGCAGTGAAAGAGGCCCCGAGCGTGACTGCGCCTGTCGCGTCGAGCACGCTGAATGTGAACGTTTTTACCGCCCCCGGAAAGACAATGGTCGGCGAGCGGCCAAAACCCTTCGGCGAAGCGTTCGGCTTTGACCCGATCACGTCGACTTTAATCTTCGGCGAGTACGACGCGGTGCTGGTGGACGCAATGGGAACAGTGGCTGAGGCCGAGGCCCTCGCGGACTGGGTCGCTCTGCACAACCGCAACCTTGACACTATCTACATAACCCACGCGCATTTCGACCACTTTTACGGTCTGAGCATCCTGCTCGATCGTTTCCCGGCCGCGCGGGCAATCGCAACGCCTAAGACCGTGAGCGCCATGCAGATGTCTTTTACTCCGCCAGTTGAGCGGTTAGCACGGCGGCTCTTTCCGGGGCAAGTGGCCACCAAGCTGGTTTCGCCCGAGCCCTATGAGCACGACACGTTCACCCTTGAGGGCCACGAATTACGCATCATCGAGCAGGGTCGCACAGATAGTCCGGATTCGACCTCTCTCTACGTTCCGTCGATAGGCCTGATAGTCGCAGGCGATGTTGTGTACAACCAATGCCGCATGTATGTCGGCGACACCACCCCCGAGAGCCGAAAGAATTGGATGGCCGACCTGGACAGGTTAGCGGCGCTGAATCCGACAATTGTGGTCGCCGGTCACAAGAAGCCCGGCGCGCCGGACTCTCCCTCGACGATCCTGGACACCAAACGATACCTCCAGGACTTCGATCGGCTGCAGAAAACCGCGGCGTCGGACCAGGAGCTGTTCGATCAGATGACCGAGCTCTACCCGCATTGGGTGGCCAACCAGTCATGGCTGATGTTCGGATTTCCGCAGGGATAGTTCACGTCAAGCGCGAATGCGTTCGGTAAAACCCTGTGGCTCGAAAACAAATAAAAAGGGGGGTTGACGATGTCACACCACTATTCTGGTCCTAATATCGGATTCCCGCGCGGGGACGCCCGCCTCGACTTGACCGATCTGTATGCCTTTCCCAAGCCGGGCGACCCGAGCAAGTCGATCCTCATAATGAACGTTCATCCGTCCGTCGGCCTTAATCCGACGGGACC
>Ga0181535_10008590_pt1 | contig 10017 bp, 7 predicted proteins | sample PEATcosm2014_Bin_44_FD_119774 | JGI IMG/M metagenome (GOLD analysis project Ga0181535, IMG submission 119774) | Peatland microbial communities from MTU Mesocosm Facility, Houghton, MI, USA - PEATcosm2014_Bin17_30_metaG | ecosystem: Environmental > Terrestrial > Soil > Wetlands > Peat | place...
AGCAAGCCGGAGATGGCCCGCCAGATGACCGTGAAGCTGGCCAACATTCTCCGCGCGCTGCTCAAGGATCACGACGCATACGTGCCCCTGCGCGAGGAGTTGAAATTCACCGACGATTACATTGACATCGAGGTGGTTCGCTTTGGCACCGACAAGCTGCGCGTTGAAAAAGACATTGACCCGCGAACGCTTGAGGTCCTTGTTCCCAGTATTCTGCTGCAACCGCTCATTGAGAACAGCATCAAGCATGGCCTGGAGCCGCGCATTCACGGCGGCACGGTCACCTTGCGCAGCCGCCTGGAGGGCGGCAGGATCTCGATTGAAGTGTCCGATGACGGCGTCGGCATGACCGGCCGTCCCGAGTCCGCGATTCGCAGGACAGGCTCGGGCATCGGCATGAAAAACGTGCAGGAGCGGCTGGAAGTTCTCTACGGCAACCAGGCCAGTTTCAACGTGGTGAGCAATCCCGGCCGCGGCACGGTGGTCTCGATTGAAATTCCGGCCAATCTGCCGGAGGCCGTTTAGTGCTGGAAACAGGCGAAAGGGTCTGACATGAAAAACGATGCGACTCCAAATCCGCCTCCGGTCAAGCTTGATGAGATCGCCCAGATCGCAGTGACTGTGACCGACCTGGCGCGATCGCGTGATTTCTACCAAAACGTTCTCGGCATGCAATTCCTCTTCGATGCCGGAACGATGGTGTTTTTTCAATGCGGTAAGGTTCGCTTCGCCATTGGAACCTCAGCCACTCCCGTCGCGCCGAGTGGCGCCATTCTGTACTTCCGGGTTCCCGACATTCATTCAGCGCACGAGACTTTAACTGTCAAGGGTGTGGTTTTCAGTCGAGCGCCGTTTCGAGTTGCGCGGATGGCCGACCACGATCTGTGGCTTGCTCCATTCCGCGATCCGGACGGCAACCCGATTGAATTGATGTGCGAGCTGCCGCACACGGATTCTTCCGCGGCTGGGTAAGCGGCTGCCTCCGCCGGCTGGCGCCGTTGATTGTATTCTCAAAGCATGGTGCGCTTCACGGTGCTGGCCTCGGGCTCAAAAGGGAACAGCACCGTTGTCTGCGGCGGGCGCACGCGCATCCTCGTCGATGCCGGACTAAGCTGTCGCGAGCTTTTTCGGCGCATGAAACTCGCGGACGAAGACCCTGAAACCCTCGACGCCATCATCATCACCCACGAGCACCAGGACCACGTCAACGGCCTGGCCGTGACCGCGCGCAAACTTGGCATCCCGGTTTACTTTACTGAGCCCACGCATCGCGCCTGGATGCGCTGGCTGACCCCGCGCCGCCAGATGACCTACGCTCAGTGGCTCGAACAGTGCCGCAAGCAGGCTGCCGAGCGCGAGGCTGAGCCGGAGGTTACCGTCCTGGAAGCCTCAGCCGAAGAAAGCGACCCGGAAGAAGCCGGGCAAGAAGAAGCCGAGATCGATTGCCAGACCCCTGCCGCCGAAACCCCCCAGCCTGCGAATGTCGAGCCGGGTCCGGCCGGGGAGCCCGTCGCTCCGGAACCACCCTCGAACAAACCGCCTTCCATGAAGGAAGACCCCACATGGTTACCGGCGGTTGAGTACTTCCGCGCCGGCGAGCCGTTTTCTATTGGCGATATTGCCTTCAGCCCGTTCACGATTCCCCACGACGCCGCCGATCCGGTGGGTTTCGTTCTCAGCGCTGAAGGCGTCCGCATGGGTTTCGCCACCGATCTCGGCTACATTCCGCCCAATGTCAAAGAGCAACTCCGGAATCTCGATTTGCTGCTGCTCGAATCCAACCACGACCTGGAAATGCTCCGTGACGGCCCCTATCCCTGGTCAGTCAAACAAAGGGTGCTTTCCCGAGTTGGGCATCTTTCCAATGACGCCACAGCCGAGTTCCTTTCGAGCGCCTACGATGGCCAGGCCGCCTATATCATTCTGGCGCATCTATCTGAAAATAATAATCTTCCTGAGCTTGCCAGGGTTGCGGCCGAGCGTGCGCTGCTGGGCCGTGCAAGCCTGCTCGCCAACCGCCTGTTACTTGCAGAGCAACACCAGCCACTTTCGGCTATCCGTTTCTAGCCAAAAAGATTAAAATCAAAGCAGGTTACGGCCCAAAACAGTCGTGAAATCGGGCCGGAGCAAGACGCCAGGTTGTTGATCCTGGCGAGCTGTATTTTCGGGACGTTGTGCATCGGTCACCAGGGATTCGGCGTCCAATAGGCAGCTTCACCTGATCGGCGGGTGAGAGCTCCGTGGTTGAACTGACTTTCTTTGCAGGGTGACTCCTCTATGTCTACACTGGCCAATAAGTGCACCGACCGGGTCGTAGGCGCAATCCTGGCAAGTTGGCGCTATGACATTTCCGGTATTTCGCCGGAAATGCGCCGTGATTACGAGAATCATTTTGCCGAGTGCGCCCGTTGCCGCGCCCGTCTAAAGTTCCACCGCAGCCTCGACGTGACGCTGGCCGTCCTGACATCGACCGCAGCGCTCTTTTTCCTCTTCGCGCTCGCGGTTTTTGAGCACATTAAGCCGCTGGAGCATGTCGCCTTCAAGGTTCTGGGCCTGGACATCTTCGACATGTACCACATGTTGATTTCGGCTGGTATCGCGGGCCTCTGCTTCTCGCTCATCGCTTTGGCATTGGTCCTGATGGCCACACCGGCCCCATCCTACCTCGGCGGCATCGCCGCGGAGCACGCGCGGCTGCTTGAGCAGCGCGTAGCGGCCATCAAGTCGTTGCGCCCTCGCTGACGCCGAACTCAAGCTTGAAATGCAAGAGGCCTCCCCATGCGGGAGGCCTCTTTGCGTTTGGGCCCGTCTCGCCTCGTGTTGCGCAGATCACCCGAAAGCAAAACGCAAGTTCCGTATAATTGATGCGAATCACCAACGAAAAAAGAGATTCCATCCAGGAAAGAGAGTTTCGCATGTATAAAGTCGTTTTGATCCGTCATGGAGAGAGCATCTGGAACAAGGAAAACCTGTTTACCGGCTGGACGGACGTTGATTTGTCCGACAAGGGCAGAGAAGAGGCCACGCGGGCCGGCCTGACGTTGAAGGAGCAGGGATATACCTTCGACATCGCGTTCACTTCAGTTCTGAAGCGCGCGATACGCACTCTATGGATCACGCTGGACCAGATGGACCAGATGTGGATTCCAGTCCAGCGCGAATGGCGGCTGAACGAGCGGCACTACGGCGCGCTGCAAGGCCTGAACAAAGCGGAGACGGCGGCCAAGTACGGCGAGGACCAGGTAAAAATCTGGCGGCGCAGCTACGACATCCGCCCGCCGGCGCTGGAAGAATCCGATCCGCGTTATCCGGGCAAGGATCCGCGCTATCACAGCCTGACCAAGCAACAACTCCCCTTGACCGAATGCCTCAAGGATACCGTCGACCGCTTTCTGCCATGCTGGCACGAAGCCATCGCGCCCGCGATCCGGTCGGGAAAGAAGGTCGTCATTGCAGCTCACGGCAACAGCCTGCGCGCGCTGGTGAAGTATATCGAGGATATTCCAGACGACAAGATTGTCGATCTCAACATCCCAACCGGCGTGCCCATGGTGCAGGAGCTCGACGAGAATCTGAAATCGATTCGCCATTATTATCTGGGCGACGCGGCGGCGATCGAGCAAGCCGTGAATAAAGCGAAGAGCACGGGGACGAGCCACTAAAGAGACACAAGGTCGGCCGAATCGCCGGTCGATGGCGGCAAACAAAAACAGGGCGGAGCATTGCGCTCCGCCCTGTTGCTTTTCTGGTCGACGTCTGCTTACTCGCCGTAGTTCAGGCTCTCGAGTCCGAGGTACACCGCGCCGGAACCCAGTTCCTCTTCAATGCGCAGCAACTGGTTGTACTTCGAGATACGGTCGGTGCGGCTCACCGATCCGGTCTTGATCTGGCCTGCGCCGGTAGCCACGGCCAAATCGGCGATAAACGTGTCTTCAGATTCGCCCGAGCGATGCGAAATGACTGAAGTGTATCCGTAACGCCGGCCAAGCTCGATCGCCTCCAGCGTCTCGGTCACCGTGCCGATCTGGTTCAGCTTGATGAGGATGGAATTGCCCACGCCCTCTTCAATGCCGCGCTGCAACAGTTTTACGTTGGTCACGAAAATGTCGTCGCCGACCAATTGGATTTTGCCGCCCAGCTTATCGGTCAGGATGCGCCAGCCTTCCCAATCATTCTCGGCGAGGCCATCTTCCAACGACACGATGGGGTATTGACGGACCCAATTGTCATAAAACTCGACCATCTCTTCGCTGGTCCGCTCGCTCTTGTCGCCCTTCTTGAACACGTACTTCTTCTTCTCGGTGTCATAGAACTCGCTCGACGCCGGATCGAGCGCAATGGCGATCTGCTCGCCGGGCTTGTAGCCGGCCTGCTCGATGGCTTCGAGGATCAGCTCGATGGCCTCGGCATTCGATTTGAGCGAAGGCGCAAATCCACCCTCGTCGCCCACCGCGGTGTTGTATCCCTTCTTCTTGAGCACGCTCTTCAGCGTGTGAAAGGTCTCGGCCGCCCAGCGCAATGCTTCGCTGAAGCGCTCCGCGCCCACGGGCATGATCATGAACTCCTGGAAATCGACGTTCGAATCGGCGTGCGCTCCGCCGTTCAGCACGTTGAGCATGGGCGTCGGCAGCACACTCGCATTCACTCCGCCCAGGTAGCGATAAAGCGGAATTTCCAAGGTCTGCGCAACGGCGCGCGACGTGGCCATCGAGACGGCCAAAATCGCATTCGCGCCCAGCTTGCCCTTGTTCGGCGACCCATCGAGCGCAATCATTGACTGGTCAATGAGCCGCTGATTGGCCGCGTCCATGCCTTCCAGTTCCGGCGCAATTACCGTTTCAACGTTTGCTACGGCTTGCAGCACGCCCTTGCCCTGGTAGTGGCTCTTGTCGCCATCGCGCAGCTCCACGGCCTCATGTTCGCCCGTTGAGGCGCCCGAAGGCACAATCGCGCGGCCCATCTCGCCGCTTTCCAGAATGACGTCAGCCTCCACGGTCGGGTTTCCGCGCGAGTCCAGGACTTCGCGGGCACGAATGGCAACGATCTCAGTCATATTGCTCCTCAAAATGCGGTGCTGCAGCCGGTCATTCAGTTGGGGACGGCGATCCACGGCCAGGGTTTCTCCGGCGGCGCTTTGAATGGTGTCCAAAAGCCCTGGTTCGCGCAAAAAATCCTCTCCGTCCAGCGAAGAAGTACTTGGGTAAAAGATTGCTTCTATACGTTCGAATTCTAACAAAGCGGCTGTGGATTGCCCTTGTGGCGGCGGTCACATGTCGCAGAGTCAACGATTTGGGCCGAGCGATTACCAACTTGATTCTTGCCGTCCGCGGCACGCACCGGTTATCCACCAATGCGCCATTGCGCAATACCGCGCTACGCTTACATTGGCTGGTTTTACGCCTGCGCCGGAACAAGGGCCGCAGGCGCAGAACTTTCCCGTCCCCGCAGGGTCTAAGCGACGTAAGGAGATCTTTGGTCGAGATCTTTGTCTTGGGGAGAGGAGATCGGGATGAAACGGATCGTTTTTGTTTATGTCGTTTTGGCTGCTACCGCGGCTGTATTGGGAGCGCAGCAGTCGAGCCAGTCGTCTCCGTACGCGGGGACTTCGAATCCGCCGCCCGATGACACCATTTCCACCCCGGCTCCAGAGCCGACGCCCGAAGCCAAGCCCTCCCCCAGTCGCTACACACCCGCGCAACCGCAGGCGCAGCGCTCTCTCGATGGATCGCTTTACACGGTCCCGGCGAGCGACGGTTCGGCCGGCGCTGCTCCTGCCAGCAGCGTACCGGCCAACACAAATCCGCACAACCAGGCCGACGGCACTGACGATGGCATTGTGCAGGTGGCGCCCGACGCATCCGCTGCACCCGCGTTGAATCAACGTGCGATCGCGAGCGATCCCGATGGCGACATCGTGCACCCGGCTCCGCTGCCGCCCGGCGCTCTGGGCGAAGGCGCTGTCATCCGCGTTCGCTTGATGGATCGCATCTCAACCGCTATGAACCAGAACGGCGACCCATTTCGCACGCGCGTCGTGTCCGATGTGATGCAGGATGGCCAGGTTCTTATTCCCGCGGGCGCAGAGATTGATGGCAAAGTCGATTCGGTTTCAAGCGGTCATTTTGCAGGGCATGGTTCCATGCGGCTGCATCCCGAGGTCGTGATCCTTGCGGACGGCTCGAGATTTCGTCTGTACGCCGATACCACTGGCGCGCCGGGTTCGAGCGATCGCGTCGGCGGTGAGGGCGCGATTACACCCGGTTCGCGCTTGAAGAAAGTCGGCATCGAATATGGCGCTGTGACTGGCGCAGGCATCGTGACTGGCGCCATAATCGCCGGGCCCGGTGGTGCGCTGGCCGGCGGAATTATCGGCGCAAGCGTCATCACGGTCCATTTGCTGGTCGATCATCCGCAGGCAACGCTCGATGACGGCGCGGTCCTGCTGTTTACGCTCAATGAGCCGCTCCAACTCGTCCCCGCGGCCCAAACCGGCAACTAAGTTTTGCCAGGTCAACCGGGAGCACTGCGAAAGCCGTTTTCCCGGACCCAGGAGGTAAGCAATGAACTGCAGTCAACTACTGGAACGGCGCACGGCAACGAATTGGGAAAGACCCACTCAACCCGATCGGAACTTCAGCGAGAATTCCGAGCCGCAATCGACGGATACATATCGCTGGAGTGCGGTGCGATTCTCCTCGGTTGGGCAAACGTTCGCGTCCCGGTTCACGCCGTCCTTCAAGGGATCAATCTAGCCGGCACTCGGCCGGCCAGAACCCCGCGCGCCGCGCTGAATTGAGCGCACGCAAAGTCATAAGCCTGCTCATCGCAGCGGGCTGGCGGATGATTCTCTCGCCATCGCCCGGTTGGCCGTCACAACCCTTCGTACCTCGACTCGTCTACCTTCCGCATTGACACTTTGAGCTGAGAGCTAGAAGCTGAAAGCTGCAAGTTGTCGCATGTCTAAGCGCTGAAGGCCCGCTCTTTTATGGATAAGTTTGTGATTCGCGGAGGCAATCCGCTCGTCGGCACCATTCGCGTCTCCGGCGCCAAGAACTCGGCATTGCCTTGTATGGCCGCGGCCATCCTGACAGAGGATGAAGTTACCCTCGAAAACATTCCCCAGGTGCGCGACATTGAAACCGAGCGGCGATTGCTCGCTTCGATGGGCGCCGAAGTGGAAATTCGCGAAGGGGAGTTGAAAGACCGCACCACGATCAGTTGCCGCACGCTCTCCGATCCCGTGGCCCGCTACGAAATCGTCAAGACCATGCGCGCCAGCTCGCTCGTCCTGGGTCCGCTTATTGCTCGTGCCGGCGTGGCGCGGGTGGCCATGCCCGGCGGCTGCGCCATCGGCGGCCGTCCCATAGACCTGCACATCAAGGGCCTTGAGAAAATGGGCGCGGTGATTACGCAAGAACACGGCTATCTTGAGGCCCGCGCGGAACGCCTGCGTGGCGCGCATCTCGTCTTTGACAAGATCACCGTCACTGGCACGGAAGATCTGCTGATGGCCGCCGTGCTCGCCGAGGGCGACACGCTGATGGAAAACTGCGCCCGCGAGCCGGAAGTCGTCGACCTGGCTGCGCTGCTGATCGCAATGGGCGCGCAGATCGAGGGCGCTGGCACGGCCACGATCCGCGTGCACGGAGTCACTAGCCTCCACGGCGCGCGCTACCGCATTAATCCGGACCGCATCGAGGCGGGAACTTTCCTCATCGCCGGCGCGATCACCGGCGGGGACCTCATCGTCGCCAACTGCAGTACGTCTCACCTCGGAGCCGTAATGGCCAAGCTCCAGGAAGCTGGCGCGCGCGTTGACGTGCTCGGCCCCGATTCGGTTCGCGTTCGCGCCGCTGAGCTGCGCGCCGCCGATATCTCCACCGAAGAGTATCCCGGCTTTCCCACCGATATGCAGGCGCAGTATATGGCTCTGGCCACGCAGGCTGAGGGCGTGAGCCAGGTCCGCGAGAATATCTTCGAAAACCGCTTCATGCACGTGCAGGAGTTGGTCCGCATGGGCGCCAACATCAAGGTGGACGGAAGTGTCGCCACGGTGCGTGGCCCAGCCCGGCTCACCTCTGCCGCCGTCATGTGTTCCGACCTTCGTGCCTCTGCTTCGCTCGTTCTGGCGGCTCTTGTCGCCGAGGGCGAGACGATTGTCGACCGCGTTTACCACATGGACCGCGGCTACGAGCGCTTTGAGGAGAAGCTGATTGGCGTGGGAGCGCAGATCCAGCGCCTGGGCAATGTATTTGCGCCCAGGGAGCCGGTTGCCGCTGCCGGCTAACCGGATGGTGCGGGGCGCGCATCCTAATGAGGCTGAGACAGGCGCCGGCTTTTTTAAAGAAAACGCAACGAATGCCCAGCCAAAGGGTTGATACTAATAATCGCCAGGAATATGGTCCCCGATTCCGGCAGATCTAAACCACGGAGGTTTAAGATTCCTGTGAAAAAGAGACTCTTGGCAGGGCTGCTCGCTTTGTGTTTCACTTCCGCGGCCGCATTTGCGCAGGTTGTCGTCCGCATTGCGCCGCCTCCACCCATCCCTGAGCATCATGACCATGCACCGCATGACGGATGGATATGGGTCGAGGGCCACCACCGCTGGGATGGCCAACACTACGTCTGGGTTCATGGCTTTTGGGCGCATCCGCCGCATCCCGGCGCTATCTGGGTCCACCATCACTGGGAACGGCGCGGCGATGGCTGGGTGCTGGTGGAAGGACACTGGGAATAAACGGGAGCCAACAATAGGAAAGCGGGGCGCATGCCCCGCTTTTCTGCGTTACGATCTGCGCTGCGGCTCAATTACCAGTTCCAGGCAACGGCACGGTCAACAACGTATTCGAATCGGGCATCGTTAGATAAGCAACATTGAGGTTGGTGTCAACGGCAATCGCCGCGATCGGCGATGGCGTTGTCTCTGAAACCAACACGATGTGTCCGGAAGCATCCGTGATCGTGAACCCCGTTGGAGTAGCCGTAACAACAGCCCATCCGTCCTGCACCGCGAGCGGAGGCGCACCTGCCTAAGCTGTATTGATCGGAACCGTGCTTGAGGTCAGCGTACTCGTAAAACCAAACGATTGCGCCTGGATTCGAGGGTTGTAGAACGTCCCGAGCGTAGAGACCGAGTGGGAGGCGAGAGTTGCGTATGCGCCGCCGGTTTGGACGGAAGTCGGGCTGATTTCGTCGATGCTGACGCTGCCGGTGCCCACAGTTGTCGTCGCAATCAGCTCATTCTCAGCGTCGCTGAAACCCAGTCCGGCGATTGTCCTGCCCGACGTAGACTCCGTCGCGGTGACACTCATGTTCGATGTATTGATCTCCGTCAAAAAGCCGACCCCGCCCACCCAGAGAACGCCCGCTGCCGTCAGCGCGACGGAAGTTGGCTGCCCTCCCACAGCGATCGTCGTGACCGGGGTGTCGGTAGTCAAGTTGACTTGGGTTACGGTGCTATCCACGTAATTCGCTACATAGCCAGTGGTGCCATCCGACGAAACCGCCAACGCCACAGGCTGGTTCCCGACACTGATAGTGGTGAGCAGCGCGTCGTTCACGGTATCGAGGACGCTGATGGTGTTGCCGCCCGAGTTCGCAACAATCGCGCGCGTGGCTCCCGTATAGGTGTTCCACTCATTGATGCATTGGCGCATATTCAGATAATGCTGCTGAACCTGGCTGGAATTGTATGCAGCTACCGCAGTCGGATTCGCCCCGACGCCGACGGTCGTGCTGCCAATCTTTACCTGGTTCAATGAATAGAGGGAGACAATTGGGACCGTGGCGTAACTCGTGCTGTCGGTCTCGCTGTTTTCCTGGCATGGGTTGATGATTTGGATAGCGTCGGTTAATCCGGAAACCGCAACGCCGAAGGGATTGCCCGTGATCGTCTGGCTGCTCGCGATGGAAAGCAGGTTTGTTCCTGCCGCCGTGAAGCCTGGGCTATAATTTGTCTGGTTTGCCACAGCCAGAGAGTACCCGTTTTGCGTAAGCGAAGACGGAAACGGAAAGGTC
>Ga0181535_10008595_pt1 | contig 10013 bp, 7 predicted proteins | sample PEATcosm2014_Bin_44_FD_119774 | JGI IMG/M metagenome (GOLD analysis project Ga0181535, IMG submission 119774) | Peatland microbial communities from MTU Mesocosm Facility, Houghton, MI, USA - PEATcosm2014_Bin17_30_metaG | ecosystem: Environmental > Terrestrial > Soil > Wetlands > Peat | place...
ACCGTGCTTGCCACCCTGACCAGCCTCACGGTAACTGCGGTGAATGGAAGCTCGGTGACTATCAATGCGGGGGTGACGCCACCCACAGGCGGGGGATTCGAGATCCGGCGCCGGGACTTTGCCTTCATGCCGGGCGAAGATCCGGGCCTAGTGATGAGGGCGACCGTGCCGAACATGACCTTTCCCCGCGCGACCGCGAACGACCGGTTCTATATCAGGATGTATGACGGTTCGACGCCGCCGAATTATTCGGAGTTCTCGACGGCATTGTTCATCAACCTGCCGCTGGGATCGTGAGCGGCAACTTTCCCGAGCGATGGACGAATGGAGTCCGGCGGATGCGAATGATGAATGAATTCGAAGCGCAGGTGCTGAGCGACTTGAGCGTGCTGAAGACGCAGATGACCGGCCTGATGGGCGACGGCAACGGCGGGCGGATTGCCGAGTTGGAATGGCGCATGGACCGGCATGAACAGAACTGGCAGCGGGCGAAGGGATTTCTGGCGGCGGTCAGCGTGCTGTTCGCGGTGATCGAAGTGGCTGTGGAGGCGCTGCACCGACATTGAGGGCAATGCCTTTGAAGCGCGGCCACTCTGTTTACGATCGGAACTCAGGCCCCTCGTATAATCAGACGTATGAACGATCAGCCGCTGGTGGGAGTGGTGATGGGCAGCAAGAGCGACTACGAGGTGCTCTCGGCTGCAGTGGAGATTCTGCGCGCGCTTGAGATTCCTCATGAAGCGCGCATCGTGAGCGCACATCGCACCCCGGACCGGCTTTTCCAGTACGCTGAAACGGCGCGTGTTCGGGGTCTGCGCGTAATTATCGCAGGAGCCGGAGGCGCAGCCCACCTGCCTGGAATGCTGGCGGCCAAAACTCTGGTTCCGGTGCTGGGAGTGCCCGTGGCGGCCACGCAATTGAATGGCCTGGATTCGCTGCTTTCGATTGTGCAGATGCCCAAGGGCGTTCCGGTGGGAACGCTGGCCATCGGCAAGCCCGGTGCGGCCAACGCTGCGCTGCTGGCGGCCGAGATCCTGGCCGCGACCGATGCGGCTCTCTATGAGCGGCTGGCCGCATGGCGCGCAGCACGGACCCAGGAAGTGCTGGAGATGGAGTTGCCTGCTTGAACCGCTCCGAACCCCTTACTGCGTTGCAATCTCCGGTTGTAAAACCGGGCGGGTTGCTGGCGATCCTGGGCGGCGGCCAACTGGGGCGCATGACGGCGATGGCCGCGCGCACCATGGGCTACCATGTGCGGGTGATGGACCCCGAGCCGGCCTGTCCGGCCAGCTTTGTGGCGGACGAAACCATCGTGGGCCGCTGGGACGATGTGGACGCGGCGCGACGGCTGGCGACGGGCGCCGACGCTGTGACGCTGGAGATTGAGCAGATTGGCGTGGACGCGCTGACTGAGGTTGCCCGGTTTGCGCCGCTGCGCCCCGGCGTTGAACCCATCCGCATCATCCAGGACAAGACACTTCAGAAAACATGGCTCGCTGAGGCCGGCTTTCCGGTGGGAGATTTTAGCGTAGTGCGCAGCGAAGCGGAGCTGCACGAGGCGGTTGCCGCGCTGGGCGGACGCGTGTTTTTGAAGATCGGCCGCGGTGGCTACGACGGACGGGGCCAGGCGCAGATCGGTCTCGACCAGCCCGCCACGGAAGCATCCATCGCCGAAGCGTGGAACGCCATCGGCGCGCGTCCGGCAGTAGCTGAAAAGGCCCTCGACCTGGACTGCGAAATCAGCGTGATGGCCGCCCGCAATCCATCCGGCGAGGTGCGCAGTTATCCCGCGGCGCGCAATCACCACGAGAATCAGATTCTGGCCTGGAGCGTGCTGCCGGCCGGCGTGCCTGCGGAGCTGGAATCCCGCGCCGAAGCGCTGGCAACCGCAATCATCGCCAAGCGAGGCATCGAGGGCCTGCTGTGCGTGGAGCTTTTTGTGACGCGCCAGGGCGAATTGCTGGTGAACGAACTCGCGCCGCGCTCGCATAACAGCTATCACCAAAGCGAGCGCGGGTGCGTCACCAGCCAGTTTGAACAGGCCGTGCGCGCCGTGTGCAATCTTCCACTGGGCGACACGGACCTGATTACCCCCGCGGCCATCGTCAACCTGCTGGGCGATGTGTGGCTTGCGGACGAACCGGATTTTCCCGCCGCCCTGGCCGTGCCCGGCGTGCGGTTGCATCTCTATGAGAAACACACGCCGCGCGCGGGCAGAAAGATGGGGCACTTATCCGCGACAGGCGCCACGGCGGAAGAGGCGTTGCGCAGGGTGCTGGAGGCAAAGCGCAGGCTCCATCCGCACCGAGGCTGAACCGCCCCGGCCCTGCATTCCCTTCCCCTGCCTTGAGGTTCCCAACCACCGGCTCTGTCCCTTCGGAGCGGAATCCGACGAAATCCTTTATTGTGGAGCGCATGAAGAACCCGCTTCCCGGGATGTTCATCGCAGTTCTGGCCGCGATTCTCACCGGCCCGGCCCAGCTTTGCGCCCAGCCCCAGTCTCCAGATTCGCCCGCGCCGGTTTCGATCCTGGTTCATGCTGGCAGGCCTGCCGGCCCCTATTCCCCCATCTGGAACTACTTCGGCGCCGACGAGCCGAACTATCTTTATGCGCCCAACGGCAAGAAGCTGCTGACTGAACTGGCCGCGCTTAGCCCGGTCCCGGTCTACTTTCGCGCCCATAACTTGCTGACCACCGGCACGGGCGATGGCTCGCTGAAATGGGGCTCGACCAACGTCTACACCGAATTGCCGGATGGAACGCCGGTCTACGACTTCACCATCACCGACCGCATCTTCGACGCTCTGGTTGCCGCGCATGTTCGTCCCCTGGTCGAAATCGGCTTCATGCCACAGGCGCTCTCCCGCCATCCCGAGCCCTATCGCCACAGCTTCCCCAAGGGCGACATCTTCACCGGCTGGACCTATCCGCCCAGGGACGAAACAAAGTGGTCGAAGCTGGTGCTGGCTTACGCAACCCACCTGCGCGACCGCTACGGCAGCCAGACCGGAACCTGGCTGTGGGAGGTGTGGAACGAGCCCGATATTGCTTACTGGCACGGAACGCCGGCTGAATATGACCGCCTCTACGACCTGACCTCGGCCGCCATTCGACAGGCGCTGCCCCAGGCTCGCATTGGCGGCCCGGAGGCCACCGGCGTCAGCGACCATTCCGAGCCGTTTCTGCGGCAGTTTCTGGACCACTGCGCCCACGGCGTGAATGCGGCGACAGGCGGCACCGGCGCGCCGCTCGACTTCATCAGCTTCCATCCCAAAGGCAATCCAAAGTTTATCGATGGTCCTGCGACTGGGGGTCCCGGCGACAGGCCTTCGTCAACCGGGCATGTGCAAATGAGCGTGGGAACGCAGTTGCGGGCAGCCGCGCGGGGCATGGCCGTGGTCGCCAGCTACCCAGAGTGGAAGCACATGCCGATCATTCTGGGCGAGAGCGACCCGGAAGGCTGCGCCGCCTGCCAGGGCAGCCAGAACGGCTATCGCAACGGCCCGCTCTACGGCGTCAGCGTGGCCGAGGCGACCATGCGCACCTACGAGCTGGCGCGCCAGTACGGTGTGACCGTCGAGGGCGCGGTCACCTGGGCCTTCGAATTCGAGGATCAGCCGGCCTTTGCCGGATTCCGCGAACTGGCCACCAACGGCATCGACAAGCCGGTCTTGAACGTCTTCCGCATGTTCGGCATGTTGGGCGGAGGCAAGCCGGGTGGCGGCCGGGCAGCATTTTCGCCGGGCGAAGCTTTGCCGGGAGCGGCGTGGATTGAAACGGAAAGCAGCGGAGCGCTGCCGCTGGCGCAGATCCTGGCGACCAGCGTTCCCGGCGCTCCCGACGTGAATGCCGTGGCCACGCGCAATGGAGACGAAGTGGATGTGCTGGTGTGGAACTACCACGACGCCGACCTGCCTGCCCCGGCCGCGCAGATTCATTTGACCGTGGACGGCCTTGACGGCAAGACCGCCACGGCTTCCGAGTTTCGCATGGACTGGACGCACAGCAACACTTACCGGGTCTGGCAGCAGATGGGCAGCCCCGCGCACCCCAGCGCGGAGCAGACGCGGCAACTGGAACGGGCCGGCACGCTCGAAGAGACGGTGGCGGATTACCCAATTCAGCTTGACGGAGGCAAGGCCGGAATCGACCTGAGCCTGCCGCGGCAGGGCGTCGCGCTGGTGCGGTTGCGGGTTCGGTGATGGCGGGTGCTGCGTGGGAAGTGCGCTGTTGCTTTCCAGGTCTGAAAATCCAGAGCGGGTGCGCCCGGCTGATCATACCCGCCCCTGAACGGCTCGGTTGAACATGCCGATGAGACTTTGAAGCCCTGTGTCAGGAGTCTGTCGATGTCGTCTGTTTCGCCAATATCGGGCCTCGCGGGCGGACAAGCGGCACTCTGGCCAGCAAGCATCACAGATCAGGTCGCTCAAGATTTGCTGACACTCCTAACGGCCCTCCAATCCGGGGACACAGCCGGAGCGACGCAGGCGCTGACCGCACTTCAGACTTTGGCAAAGACGTCCGCCCCGCTTTCCGCTCTTCTTTCCACAAATCCGCAGGTGCAGGGCGATCTCACACTGATACGTCAGGCGCTCGATTCGCGCGACCCGGCAATGATCAGCAGCGCATTTTCTGCCCTGCAAAGGGACTTAACCAGCGCAGGAACATCGCTGCTTTCTCGGAGCCCGCAGGTGCAGCGCACTCCCGCATCCGCGATTCAGGAACCCGGCTCAGGCGACTCGATTACGCTCAACAGCGCATCGGCGGCATTTCCAAAAAGTGCGACGGTTCCAGCGAACCTACCGGCCTCTGCGAGTATGGTGGCTTCGCTGGCATACGCCGCAACTTGCCTCAGTGCTGCGCTCCCTGAGGGTTGCGTCCGCGCCAGAAGCATGGCGATCGAAGCGGAGGCGAACCTGCTATCGGCTCAAAGTGCAGAGGAAGCAGCCAAGCTGACAATCCCGGTGAACTCAAGTCCGCTCCTGGACCTTGAAGCGCATGGGAGCGCATACCTGGGCGGGCTGCTTCTGCTTTCCATTGTCGTGCTCTTGCTGTTTTGGATTTTTTGACAATCCACACCGGACGCAGGCGGGTTGCGAAGGCTTCGATTGCCGCAGGCCAAGTACGGGAAACGGGAAGGTGACAAGAGAAGTTTGTGGTCTCCCAGGTCTGAGAATCCAGACCTGGGGCACCCGGCACAGATCCATTTGACCGTGGACGGCCTCGACGGCAAAACGGCCACAGCCGCCGAGTTCCACATGGACTGGATGCACAGCAACGCTTACCGGGTTTGGCAGCAGATGGGCAGCCCCGCGCACCCTAGCGAGGAGCAGACGCGGCAACTGGAGCGGGCTGGCGCGCTCGAAGAGACCGGGCCGGAGCACACGATTCAGCTTGACGGCGGCAAGGCCGGAATCGACCTCAACCTGCCTCGGCAGGGCGTCGCGCTGGTGCGGTTGCGGGTTCGGTGATGGCGGGCGATGCGTGGGAAGTGCGCTGTTGCTATCCCGGGTCTCAGAGGCGAGACCTGGGGCACCCGGCTGTGGTGAATCGAGCTCTCTCGGGCCTGGTTCACCCCGCCTATTTGGAGCCGTAACACTCGCGATAAAAAGTCGGACAATGGAATTGACATATTACTGTCTAAATGGTATTTTTCCAATTAGTATTTAGGAGGACGGAATGAGCGAGGAGAGCAAGACGGCATCTGTCGCGCACGAAAGGGCGGCGGTGCCGCCATACGTTCCGTATCGGACCCTTAAGAACTTCCTGGAAGGCCTGAAGATCTCGATTCCGAGTCGGATAGATCGCAGCGTAATGGGATCAATGTCGGGTGCAATTCAGTCCCAGTTGGCCGCTTCGCTTAGGTACTTGGGGCTTACATCCGACAAGGGCCTACCGACTGAGCGCCTCGCAAAGGTGGTCAATTCAGAGGGGCCTGAGCGCCAGAAACATCTGCGCGAAATGGTGATGCAGGCCTATCCATTCCTATTCAAGGGGTTCGACCTCCAGCGAGCCACGACCCGACAACTGGAAGAAGAATTCGGTAAGGTTGGCGCGGGTGGGCAGACAGTCCGGAAGTGCATGGCCTTCTTCATGTCGATTGCGAAGGAATCTGAAATACCCCTGTCGCCGCACATTAAGCCATTTCAAGGAGCTTCCCGTGCACCGCGACAACGACGAGCGACCCCCCTGGGCACAAATGGCTCGGAGAGAGAGCTCGAACCAATTGCCCCTGCGTCTGCAGGTCCCGATGGAAATGTGACATGGGCTCAACTTCTTTTGAGCAAGTTTCCGAGTTTTGATCCTGCTTGGCCGGACGATGTTAAAGCAAAGTGGTTTGACGCTTTCGACAGACTGATGAGGCAGGATGGAAACATAAGAGGGCCATCATGAGAAGAGCATTAGCCCGTTGTTATCAGGCTTGCCGTGCCAACGGGCCAAAACAGAAAGGCTCGAATCGCTGATCTCTTGGAGGGGACGCGATTCGAGCCGTGGTGAGCAGCTAGCTTCTGTCCGCCCCAAATTGCTTTGGGGCGACTGAGGAGAGGTTATGCCTTCGCAGGCCGGCGACCTTTTGAGTCGCTTGCGGTGTGTCAGCACCGGGAATCTAGACTCCGGCCTCTCCGCGTTCTGATTGTATTACGAACGGGGATGCGAATCCCAGAGAGTTCTTGGCTAAAAATGGCAACTACCGGCCTTTCGGGACCATTCAACTTGACGGCCGACGGCGTATCCGCCGCGGTGAAGCAGAAATCGCCTGGTGCATATGCATTGGGGAAGACAGAAAATGGGGCCTTTGCAGTTCATTATGTGGGGCGCTCGGACGTTGATTTGGCTGCTCGCCTTCAACAACACGTTTTCAAGTGGTACCCTCACTTCAAATGCGGATACCTTCCAAGTCCAAAATCCGCATTCGAAAAGGAATGCCGCTTATACCACGACTTCAATCCGCCGGACAACGATGTGCATCCGGCAAGGCCCTCCAACTCAAATTGGGGTTGCCCGGTCTGTAACATCTTTGGCTAGGTTGTCCCTAGCTACTCGGGTACCAACGCCAAGAACGCGGACCGAGGTCCGCGTTCTTGGCGTTTCTAGGCTTGGGTTGAGTTACACCTTGGCTAACACGCCACCGGTGAGCCGCTCTTTCAGCAGTTCGTCCGCGTGCCCCAGGAACTCGTCCAGCGGGATCTTGCCGGCGTCTACGTCGGCCAGGATGGCGCGCTGGGCGGCGTATTCCTTGTTTACGATTCCGGCCTTCGATTGCAACATGCGCCATGCCTTTCTGCGCTCGACGCAGAACATGACTAACTGGCGGCTTAGGGCGCGATACTCGGTTTTGCCGTTCTCCTCCAGCGTGATGTAGACGCCGAAGTCGGGGATGAAGGCGCGGTGCGCGGGGTCGAGATAGCGGCGATAGACGACGTCCTGCTGGGTGATGCGGACCAGCATGTTGTCGAGCGGGATGAGCTTGGCTGCCGCTTCGGGCTTGATCTTCTTCAGGTGGTTGCGGAAGCGGGCTTCCGTGGTGCACCAGTGAGCGACGGTGTAGCGCGACGTCTCGCCGGTGACCTTGTTCTTGGTTTCATACCAATCGAGATCAATGGACGGGTTGCCCTTGATGTCGAGGGCTTCCTGATAGGTTTCGCCGAGGCGCGGGTTGAAGACAAACTCCGGCACGCCGCGGGAGTCGCGCACGCGCTGGGCCTGGAAGAGCGCCATGTCGTCGGCCACGCCGTGCTCGGGCTGGCAGGTGGTGAAGGCCTGGAGGAACATGGTGCCGCGATACTCCAGACCATCCAAAATGGCGCGGTAGAGCTTGGGGGCGTTGGCCATGGAGACCTGGGCGACGAACGGCGAACCGTGGCCGGCGAGGAAGGTTTCCGCAACCGTCTTCTTCTCAGTGTTCTTGCCCTGGGTGGCGGAGCCGAAGGTGTTCATGTCGCCGCCGCCGAGCATGGGGGTGGAGTCGGAGTTCTGGCCGCCGGTGTTGGAGTAGACCTGAGTGTCAAGCATGAGGACCTTGACGTTGGGCCGGTTCTGCAACATCACCTTGGAGGTGTTCTGGTAGCCGATGTCGCCGATGCCGCCGTCGCCGCCGACCACCCAGACCTTGGGCAGTTCGACGATTTCCTGGTCGGTCATCAGAGCGTCCGTGAAGTGGGTGAGGTGGTAGTACTCCTCGGCGTCGATGACGCCGTTGTCGCGGGTGAGGAGGATGTCTGCCAGGCGCTCGGGAATGACCGAGCGGCGGGCGTGATCGACGATGAAGCTTTCGCCCATGAGCCAGCCCACGGTGACGCCGTCCTGGAAGAGGGAGTTCATCCACGGGTAGGGGTGGGGGTTGTTGGGCGCGGTGGACCCGTAGACGGTGTTGCAGCCGGTGTGGGCGGCCATGGCCATGACGCTCATGCCGTTGGCCAGGCGGCCGTCGACCGGTTGCAGGTTCTTGTGGTTGAAGGCCTCGGTGAGCAGGACGGCGGCGATGGCTTCAACCAACTGGGCGTCGGTGAGGCGGCCGTTGGCAGTTTCATAGGCGGCAATGCGGGCCTTGGTGTCCGCCTCGTCCTCGCCGCCCAGGCCCATGACGAGGTGAGCGATGGCCTGACGAAGCAGCGCGTACTCAGCGGGGCTGGTTGATTGCAGCTTTTCCAAACGGGCCACGCCGACTTTTTCCAGTTCGCCGGCCTTGGCCACGAAGCGGTCGCTCTTGGCGTGGAAGACGGGTCGCATGTAGGCCTCAGTGACGGCGGCAATGGAGCGCAGGACGGACTTTTCTCCGCAGCCGGCGCAGGCGCCGTCGCCGGCCACCAAGGCGTCGTAAGTGGAACGGACCATGAGCATGTTGCGCAGGGTCGCGGTTTTGGAGTCGGCCGGATTGGCGGCGTTGTAGAGACCGAGGAACTTCTGCGCCGTGTCGGGCAGAAGATCGAGGAAGCCGGTGCCGCTGGTGTGCTCGGAGTTGATTTCTTCGGTTTCGGCAACCATTTTGAGGGCCTGGTGGTCGCCGCAGGCGGTGACACAGGCGGCGCAGCCCTTGCAAAGATCAGAAACGAAGATGGAGAAGATGCCGCCCGAGCCGGGGCTCTTGCGCTCCGGCGAAGAGAAGATGGCGTTCACCTTCTGATAGGCCATGGGGACCTTGTCGAGAATGGCGAAGAACTGGCGCTTGGACTCGGCAGAGAACCCGTCGACCGATTCGGTGACTTCGCGGAGGATGGTGGGCAGGGGCGTGCCGGTTTTGACTTCGGCCAACATGCGCTGGCGGGTGAGCTTTTCGATCTCCGGCAGGGCGTGGAGGAGCTTGGTGCGATCCGCCGGATCCGCGACGTAATAGGAGACGGCGGTCCTGAGAAGGGTGGAAAGGTCCTGCGAAGTGTTGGGCAGAGCAGTGTCAGGGCAGACCGAGATGCACTCCATGCACTGGGTGCAGTTTTCCGGGATGTAGAGCGGGGTTTCGCGGCGGGCCACGTATTTTGAAGCCGTATCGCCGGTTGCGGCGGCGATCATGCCGAGCGCGGAGAGCGGCGTGGCGGGCTGGTTATAGCCGAAGGAGGAGCGGAACTGCGCGTCGAAGTTGGCCACGCTGGCCAACGGCGTGCGCGCAGCCTGACCGGCGGGCAGCGGGGTGGAACGGCAGCCGGTGCCGCAGGAGCCGCCGGCGGTGGCCAGTTCGAGAATCGGCAGGAGCGCCTGGCCGCGGAGGGTGGAGTGGTCGGCGGCCGAGAGCGCGCCGATCTTGATTTCCTTGACCTGGTCGTAGCCCTGCATCATTACTTCCATGTTGGACTCGACCACGGCGTCGCCGAGCTTGCCGAACTTCTTGACGTACTGCTTGCGGACCACATCGCGATACTGCTCCTGGGTGATGCCAAACTCCTGAAGCAGGTTGCTGACGGCGAAGAATGCGCCCAGAAAGGCGTTGCCCTGCATGCGCAACTGCAGGTCGGCGCGGTTGGTGGCCTTTTTGGCGATTTCAAAGCCGGGGAGAGTGAAGACGCGAATGTCGTTGTCG
>Ga0181535_10008598_pt1 | contig 10010 bp, 7 predicted proteins | sample PEATcosm2014_Bin_44_FD_119774 | JGI IMG/M metagenome (GOLD analysis project Ga0181535, IMG submission 119774) | Peatland microbial communities from MTU Mesocosm Facility, Houghton, MI, USA - PEATcosm2014_Bin17_30_metaG | ecosystem: Environmental > Terrestrial > Soil > Wetlands > Peat | place...
GAGCGGTTCATAAACGCGCCGGGGTCGCCCTCGTCACCGTTGCAGATCACGTACTTCTTCGCCGAGTTCTGCACCCGCGCCGCGTCCCACTTGCGTCCCGTCGGAAATCCGCCGCCGCCTCTGCCACGCAACCCTGATTCGCTAATCGTCTTGCAGATCTCCTCCGGCGTCATCTCCACAAACGCCTTCCGCGCCGCCTGGTATCCGCCGTGCAGCATGAACTCGCGAATGTCTTCCGGATCGAGAAAGCTGCACTCGTGCAGCACCAGGCGATTCTGGCGCGCATAGAAGGGATTGTCTTCGAAACCCCTGCAGTGCTTGCGCGTCGCCGGATCCTTGTAGAGAAGCCGCTCTACCACTTGGCCTCCGCCCAGGGTCTGCGTCACAATCTCCGCAACGTCCTCGCTCCGCACCTTGGTATAGAGAATTCCGTCCGGCATCACAGAAACCAGCGGTCCCATCTGGCAAAATCCCTGGCATCCGCTCTTCGACAGCCGCACCTCATCTTCGGTCTGCTCGGCGCGTAGTTCAAGAATCACCTTCAACCCCGACTCCGCAGTCGCGCTTTTGAACTGTTCAAAGACCTTCATGGCGCCGTTCGCCATGCATCCCGTCCCCGCACAGATCACCACGCGGCGTATCTGCTTCAGGATGCCGGCTCTGTTTAGATTTCCGATCGTCATCGGCGTCATTTCCGCGCTACTCATGGCCTTCCTCCGCAGCGGCTTGCCCCGCTGCAACGGCGTTCGCTCTCTCCAGCAGCGTTTCCGCTGCCCGAATATCCTCCACCAGCCCCACCGCACGCTCCGAAGTAATCTGCCCGTACACCTGCTCGTCGATCACGACCACCGGCGCCAATCCGCACGCGCCCAGGCACGCCACCGTCTCCACCGTGAACATCATGTCAGCGGTCGTCTTGCTCTTCTCGCTCGTGCCCAGCGTCTTGTGCAGCGCTTCCAAAACCGGAAGCGACTGCTTCACATGGCACGCCGTGCCGTCGCAAATCCGGATCACATGCTTGCCCTTCGGCTCCAGCGCAAAGTGCGCGTAGAACGTCGCCACGCCAAAGACCCGCGCCGGCGGTACGTCCAGCGAAGTCGCCACGTACGTCAGCACCTCTTCGGGGAGATATTGATACTCATGTTGAATCGCTTGCAAAATCGGAATCAGTCCCGACGGTCTCCGTCCAAATCGGTTCAAGATGCTGCAAACCTTTTCAAACTTCTCCGCGCGATCCACGGCAACAGGCATCGACGCCATCTAAACTGCCTCCTTCTCTTGAACAGGTACCCGGAATCGCCTCGCCAGCTTCCATGAAAGCGACGCCAAGGTTGAGTAGAGATCTTCGTTGTGAACAATGATGTGTTCAGGAAGCTTCAGTTTCACCGGGGCAAAGTTCCAGATCGCCTGGATGCCGCCCTTCACCATCTCATCGGCCACCGCCTGCGCCCCTTCAGCAGGAGTGGTGATGATCCCCAGGTGAATGCTCATTCGTTGCGCCAGGTCGGCCAGTTGATCCAGCGGCAAAACCGCCTTCTCGTGAATCCATTGGCCCGCTTTTGCCGGATCGGTGTCGAAGGCCGCCACAATCCGCAGCCCAAACTTCGAAAACCGCTCATGCCCCAGAAGCGCTGTCCCCAGGTTCCCCGCGCCCACCAGGAAGGCCTCATTAATGTTGTTCCAGCCCAGAAACGTCTCAATCGCCTGGACCAGCTCCGCCACCAGGTACCCTGTCTTCGGTTTCCCGACGATCCGCGTGTACTGCAAATCTTTGCGCACCTGCACCGGGATCAGCCCAAGAGCCGCGCCGATCACGCTGCAAGAGATCCGCGTAACGCCCCGCTCTCCCAACTCCACCAAGTAATGGTGGTATTGAGGCAGCCGCGCTAGGCTGGGCTGAGGGATCGACGGCGCTTCCGGCCGCTTCACTCTCAAAGGATTCGATAAATTTATATCGATAACCATAGATCGAGTCTATCCAGACCTGATTCCCCAAACAGTGACAGCGGTCACGTTGCCGGAACTCAGCAAATAGTGGATTTAAGGAGAGGCGATTCCTGAAGGTTTGCCTATATATAAAACGTTTAAATATGTGCACTTGAGAGGGTTGAGGTTGCCGAGCGGGCGCTGAAGAGTGCCGTGGAGCGGATCAATGGATACTTTGAAGTCCGAGTGCTGCAGGAGCCGAAGTTGAAGGAGTGGCTGGCCGGGCTGGCCCACCTTAACCCTGGTCATCTAGAAGCTTGGCGATTCGATGGCGCCGGCTAAAAACGAAGACACGCTGAGTTGAGGGTTGCATCGCGGAGCTTGTTGCCCGCCAGATGATCTCGACATGCTGCGCTAGCGGGAATGCCGGTTTGAGGAGGCGGAGTGGCCTGACGAGATGCTAAGAAAACATAGACAATTTCGCGATTGCAAGAGAAAAAGCGAGAACAGGGGTGTCGGCGGACGGGATTACTTGAGGTCGCGCCAATTGGGGCCGAAGCCGAGGTCGGCGACGAGAGGAACCTTGAGCTTGACGACGCCTTCCATCTCTGTGCGGACGAGGGTTTCGACTTCAGCGGATTCTTCTGACGGCACTTCGAAGATGAGTTCGTCGTGGACCTGGAGGATCATGCGGGTTTTGAGTTTGCGCTCGGTCAACTGGCGGTCGATGGAGATCATGGCCAGCTTGATGAGGTCGGCGGCGGTGCCCTGCAGGGGCGTGTTGATGGCAGTGCGCTCGGCGAATCCGCGCTGGTTGGGGTTGCGGCTTTCCATGTCGGGGATGGGCCGGATGCGGCCAAAGAGCGTGCGCACGTAGCCTTCGCGGCGTACCTGATCCAGAGTGGTTTCGATAAACGCCATTACGCCGACGTAGCGCGAGAAATAGCGCTCGATATAGGCCCTGGCCTCAGCCTGGGGAATGCCGAGCTGCGCCGCGAGACCGAAGGCGGAGATTCCATAGACGATGCCGAAGTTGACGGCCTTGGCGCGGTTGCGGGTCTCCTTATCCATGGTTTCGGCGGGGACGCCGAAGACTTCGCTGGCGGTGAGGGTGTGAATATCGATGTCTTCCTCATAGGCGTGGACCAGCAGAGGGTCGGCGCTGAAATGGGCGAGGAGGCGAAGCTCGATTTGGGAGTAATCGGCGGAGAGCAATTGGGTGCCGGGCGAGGCGGTAAAGGCTGCACGGATTTCGCGGCCCAGTTCGGTGCGAGTGGGAATGTTCTGCAGATTTGGATTGACGGAGGAGAGGCGGCCGGTGGCGGTTGCTGCGGCCTGGAAGGTGGTGTGAACTCTCGAATCCACATCAGCTAACAGCGGTAAGGCGTCGATGTAGTTCGATTTGAGCTTGGAGAGATGGCGATATTCGAGGACCAGTTTGGGGACTTCATTCTGCTCGGCGAGTTGCTCGAGGACGTCCTGGGCGGTGGAGAGGTTTTTGCTTTTTCCGCGCGTGGGCGGGGCGGCGAGACCCATGTGGGTGAAGAGGACTTCGCCGAGTTGCTTGGGGGAGTTGATGTTGAAGCGGCGGCCGGCAAGCTCGAAGATGCGCTCGCCGACGCGTTGAATCTCTGCGCTGAATCGCGTGGAGAGGCCACCGAGGACGCCGGTGTCGATGCGCACGCCGACTTTTTCCATCCGATAGAGGACGGGGGCTAGAGGCAGATCGATGTCGCGATAGACGCGGTCGACGGCAGATTTTTGCGCTTCTGCAAGGAGCGCAGGGACCAGTGCGTTGATGGCTGCTGCGGCGGCGGCCGGGGTGGTGGGCGCGGGTTGGCTGTGGCGAGCGGCGACGTCGGCAAGAGCCTGGGTGGCGTGGGTGGGATTCAAAGTGTAGGAGAGGAGCATGGTGTCGTCTACGGGCCCTTGAAGGACAACTCCATGCTCCTCAATAAGATGCAGTGCAAGCTTCAAGTCATGGGTGCGTTTTTGGATGGCAGGATTTTCGAGGAACTGGCGCAGTTCTGGCGTGAGAGGGAGGCGCAGGGCGATGCCGGGCTGGGCGCAGACGCCGATGGCAAAGCTGATGCGCTTCTCTTGCACCTCGGCGTTCGCGAAAAGAGATTGAGCCGGGAGGGGCTGGAGCAGTTCGTCTTCAGTTTCAGACGCGGCTTTGGGAGCGGACGCCTCGGAAGCGGCGGCGTCGGGGATGAAAGCGAAGCCGTTGGCTTGAGCGGACTTGTAGAAGGCGGCGGCCTGGGCCGGGGATGGTTCTTCAATCAGCTCGACGGCATCGGCGGCGGACGAGGGAGCGAGTTCGCGGAGCATGGAAGTGAATTCGAGTTCCGTAAAAAGCTCACGGCAGGCTTCGAGGTCGAGGGGCTGCGTTTCCATGGCGGCCAGGTCGAGGGTGAGGGGGACGTGGCTGTCGATGGTGACGAGTTCTTTGGAGAGGAGGACGGTTTCGCGGTTCTGCTCGAGGGACTCGCGGTAGGTTTTTCGCTTGACCTCGGCGGCGCGGTCGAGGACGGCTTCGACGCTGCCGAATTCCTTGATGAGCTCGACGCTTCCTTTGTCCCCAATGCCGGGTGCGCCGGGGATGTTGTCGACGGAGTCGCCGCGGAGGGCCATGACGTCGATGACTTTCTCGGGAGGGACGCCGAGGACTTCAGTGACGCCGGCGGGATCGAGGATCAGGTTGTCCTTCTGTGGATTGAGGATTTTTACGTGCGGGGTGACGAGCTGCATCATGTCCTTGTCGCCGGAAACGATGAAGACCTCGTGGGATTGCTCGGCGGCCTGGCGGGCGAGGGTTCCGATGACATCGTCGGCCTCAAAGCCCTGGGCTTCGAGGATGGGGATGCGGAGAGCTTCGAGGGCGCGGCGAATGTAGGGGATCTGGCGGCGAAGGTCCTCGGGCATGGCCTCGCGATTGGCCTTGTAGCCGTCGTAGGTGACTTCGTCGAAGCTCTGCGTCTTTGAGTTCCACTTGCGCAGGGGGCCCATGGTGCGGGCGCGCTCGTCGCGGAAGACTTCTCCGCTGAGATCGAAGACGGCGGCAAAGTAGCGCGGGGAGAAATCCTGGCGGAGCTTCTTGATCATGTTGACGAAGACATAGGTGGCAGCGGTGGGAAGGCCTCCGCGGGTGGACATGGGCCGCGAGCGCTGCATGGCGTGGTAGGCGCGAAAGATGAACGCCATGGTGTCGAGGAGGAAGACGGGGGGATTGGGCTGGTCGGGCATCGACTGTGAGTTTAGCAGGGGGAGGAGGCGGCTTCCAGGTGCTAGCTTTCAGCTTTCAGCTATCAGCTTTCAGCTTTGGTCTGCGGGGATTGGGTTGCTCGTTGAGGTGCGGTGTTTGTCTCGTTCTTTGGCGAGTCAGCTCCCGCTTCGCGGGAATAGCGAGTCAGCACGTCAGCGGTTGGTGCGACAAAGATGGCGTTGCTGGTGCATGCCTACTGGATGAACATGCAGTCGCCGTAGCTGAAGAAGCGGTATTTGTTTTCGACGGCGTGGCGATAGGCGGAGAGGACATGGTCGCGGCCGGCGAAGGCGCTGACGAGCATGAGGAGGCTGGATTGAGGGAGATGAAAGTTGGTGAGCAGGGCGCGGACGAGGCGGAACTCAAAGCAGGGGGAGATGAAGATTTCCGTTGTGCCGGAGTGGGGCTGGAGAGGACTGCCGGCGGCGTGGAGCGCGGCGGCCTCGAGGGTGCGGACGACAGTGGTGCCGACGGCGACGATGCGGCGGGCACTGCGTGCGGCGGCGTTGATGGCAGCGGCAGCTTCGGGGGTGATTGTGTAGTGTTCGCGGTGGAGTTTGACTTCATCGAGGCGATCGACGCGGAGAGGGGCGAAGGTGCCGAGGCCAACGTGGAGCGTGATGCGGGCGATTTCAATTCCCTTTGTGGTAAGAGCTTCGAGAATTTGCGGTGTGAAGTGGAGGCCGGCAGTGGGTGCGGCTACGGAACCCGGCTCGCGGGAGAAGACGGTCTGGTAGCGCTCGCGATCTGCCGGTGCGTCGTCGCGGCGGATGTAGGGCGGGAGAGGTATGTGGCCGATGCGGTCGAGGATCGAGAAGAAGTCGGCATCCTGATTGTTGGCGGGGGTGAATTGGAGGAGTCGCTCGCCGAATTGACCGCGTTCGAGGACTTCGGCTTCGAGGAGGATTTCGCCGGCGGGAGCGGGAAAAACGAGGTGCTCGCCAATGGCTACTCTGCGGCCGGGGCGGACGAGTGCGCGCCAAAGGTTGTTGCCCGCCGGCTCAGTGAGCATGACTTCAATGCGGCCTGATGGGCTGTTTTGGTCGCGGAGCAGAGTGCGGCGGGCGTAGAGGCGGGCCGGAATGACGCGGCTTTCGTTGAGGACGAGGAGATCGCCGGGCTGGAGGAGCGAGGGGAAGGCGGCGAAGGACGAGTCCTTCAGTTTGCCGCTGACGCGATCAAGCAGCAACATGCGGCTCGTGCCTCGCACAGCGGGGGGCTGCTGCGCGATCAGTTCCGGAGGCAGGTCGAAATCGAAGTCGGAGACGAGCAAGGGCTCCGGAGTTTTGCCGCTCGGGAAAGAGTTTTCAGGCATCGGCCTTACCGAAGTGGGCGAGAGCACGGAGGCGGGCGCGTTCGATGGCGGCATTCAACTCTTCGCGTTTTTGCTCGATCTGGCCTTCAGGGAGATCGGTGGGAACGTGGGTCCACTGCGCCCAACTGACGACGATGCGGGTGAACGGTTTGGGCACGAGGAAGCGGTCCCATGAGCGGATGGTCCAGGCGTGTTGGGGCTCAAGGTGGAAGGCGCCGATGGGCGCGCCGGTGAGTTTTGCGAGCTTGATGGGGCCGGACTTGGTGCGATAGATGGGTCCGCGGGGCCCGTCGGCGGTGAAGATGGCGGTGTTTCCATTCTCGATGACATGCTTCAGTCCGAGAAGGCCCTCGCGCGCGCCGCGAGAGCTTGAGCCGCGGACAGCGCCGAATCCGAAGAGCTTGAGAATGCGGGCGATCAGTTCGCCATCGTAGCTTTGACTGATGAGAATGATGGCGCGGGAGTGGCGGAAATAGAGCGTACATGGAAGGACGCACTGGTGCCAGAAGCAGTAGATTTCAGGACCGGGTCTTTCGCCGAAGAGCACCGGAACGACGCCATCTTCAGCGATGACTTCAAAGCGCCAGGTGCGGCCGATGACGGAGAAGAGCGCCCAAACGATGCGGGGAACCGTGGCGAGGGTTAGGCGCTGGGCGAGGGTGAACTTTTCTCTCCCAGGTCTCAAAGGCGAGACCTGGGGCGCCCGATCTGTACTGGAGCTTGTGGTCACTGAGTTGATTTTAGCGGAGCGAGGGAGGGAGCGGAGTTAGCCCGCCGCGGCGGGTTCGCGGGGCTAGCTGGATTGCGTCAGGAGTAGCGGAGCCAGCGGAGGAGTTCGGGGAGTGTGGCGCGCTTACCGTACATGAGGATGCCCACGCGATAGAGGCGCGAGGAGAACCAGAGCGTGGCCCAGATGCTGAGAACCATGAGGGTGATGGAGACGGCGAACTGCCAGATGGGCGGAGTTTCAGAAGCCATGCGGAGGAACATGATGATGGGCGCGGTGGGCGGGAAGAGCGAGGCCAGGATGGACCAGATGGAATTGGAGTCGTTGATGATGAGGATGATGAGCGCGAAGCTCAGCCAGGTTGGCGCGGCCGCCAGGGGCATGTACATCTGGAGTTCTTGTTCTGTTTCGCAGGTGGCAGCGAGGCCGGCGAAGAGCGAGCTATAGAGCAGGTAGCCGAGCAGGAAGTAGACCGGGAAGAGGACGCCTTCTGCCCATGAGAAGTGCACTGCGTATTGGCCGGTGAGAATGGCGGCCGCGAAGGGCGTGACCATGATCGCGGCTCCGGTAACAAGCCAGATGACGATTTGCGTGAGGCCTACGGCGCCAACGCCGATCAGCTTGCCGGCCAGCATGTCGCTGGGTTTGACGGTTGCCAGCATCACTTCAAAGATGCGCGAGGTTTTTTCCTGAATAATGGAGCGGGCCACGTTAAGGCCGTAGATCATGGTGGTCATGGAAAGCAGAAGCGCCATGACATAGCCCTTCCAGAAGGAGGCTTGCGCATTGCTCCTGACGACCGAGCCGTCTTTCTTGACTTGATAGGTTTCAATCGAGATGCCTTTGACTAAGGCATCCGCGTCGGTGGAGTTTATTCCAGAGCCAGTGAGACGCTCATTGAGCATGCCGTCATTGAGAGCTTTGCTGAGACGATCGTTGGTGACGAAATCGCCGGAGGATTGTGCGGTGTAAGTGGCCTTGGGCAGACCACCGGGTTGAGTTTCTACAGTAAGAAAGCCGTCGATGGCCTTGGACTGGACCTGCTGGATGAGTTGCGCACGGGAGTCAGGCGAGGCGGGAGCGACGATGTCGACGTTGGGAGTTCCATCCTTGTCGCTGACGATCTGGGTGCGGATTGCATCGGCCAACGAGGCGTCGTTTGCCAGGATGACGAGGTGCTTGTTGGCGCCCAGGCCGAGGCTGGCAACATAGCCGACGCCGATGATTACGGCAAAGAGGACAGGCAGCCCGATGGTGGAGAGCCGGAAGGCGCGGCCGCGCACCTGCTCAAGATACTCGCGCCTGGCGATGAGCATCATGTTACGCATTGGCGTGGCCTCCGACGGTTTGGATGAAGATCTCTTCGAGTGAAGGCTCGATCAACTCGAAGCGGAAGATGGTGGCCATGGCGGCGGCCTGGTGGAGGAGCTTTTGCGCGTCGCCGTGGGGCTTGAGCCGGATTTCGGCATGGCCGGAGAAGTTTTTTGCTTCGGCGATCTCTTCGCTGTTGAGGAAATCGGCGTTGCCTTCAAACTCAACGATGACATGGTTGCGCTCGTAGCGGCTTTTGATTTCGCGGACCTTGCCTTCAAGGACGGCTTCGCCGTTATTGATGAGGCAGATGGAGTCGCAGAGCTTCTCGACCTGGTCCATGCGGTGGGTGGAGAAGAGGATGGCGTTGCCACGGTCTTTAAGTTCAAGCAGGGTTTTCTCGACCAGGACGGCATTGACAGGATCGAGGCCGCTGAAGGGCTCGTCCATGACGATGAGGCCGGGTTCGTGAAGGAGGCAGGAGATGAACTGGATCTTCTGCTGCATGCCTTTGGAGAGCTCGTCGGTTTTCTTGTTGAGCGCGTCGGCGATTTCCATGCGTTCGGCCCAGGCAGTGGAGCGCTTGCGGGCGTCTTGCGGTGAGAGGCCGTGCAACTGGCCGAAGAAGACGAGCTGCTCGATGACTTTCATCTTTTTATAGAGGCCGCGCTCTTCAGGCAGGTAGCCGACGCGGTCGAGGCTTTCGCGCTGAAAGGGCTTGCCGAAGAGAGTGACCGTGCCCGAGTCAGGAATGGTGATGCCCATCATCATGCGGATGGAGCTGGTTTTGCCGGCTCCGTTTGGACCTAGCAGACCGAACATCTGACCGGCATCGATCGAGAGGCTAAGGTGGTTGACGGCGATCTTGTTCTCGTAGGCCTTGGTGACTCCCGCGAGCTCAACAACTGACATGGATTCTCCTGCCGTTTTCTTCCTTCAGATTGGCCATGAACAAGTCAGGGGTACGGGCTATGGAGAAGTGTAGCAAAGCGGGGGGGCGGAGTTGCGCGGTGATTGAGGTTCCATTTTCCCGGATTGGCATGGCTTTTACGGTCGCAGACTCGAGGCCCGAATCGAACCAAAGGACGAGGCAGTTTACAACGAAAGGGTTATTTTATCGAGACAAAAGGTGCATATTTAGTTTTTATTCTTGCGGTTACATTCGTAACAGCAGTCGGGAGCACGACTTGTCGACTTTGCTGCAAGTGCAAGACTTTGAACGCGGCTTCCTCAAAGCCAAACCCGTATCGGGGCCGGGGCAGAGACCACAATCAGTAGCAGAGATGGACGTGCGCCAAGGCGTGCTTGAGAATCTGGCGCTGAAGACGATCTTTCTCTCAGGAACCCTCTCACTTCTTGAACTCTCGGAAAATCTTGGTTTGAGCTTTGCTGTGACGGGCGAGTTGCTCGATCGGTTGCGCACGGAGATGCTCTGTACCGTCTCCGGAATGTCGGGCAATATCGCA
>Ga0181535_10008599_pt1 | contig 10010 bp, 13 predicted proteins | sample PEATcosm2014_Bin_44_FD_119774 | JGI IMG/M metagenome (GOLD analysis project Ga0181535, IMG submission 119774) | Peatland microbial communities from MTU Mesocosm Facility, Houghton, MI, USA - PEATcosm2014_Bin17_30_metaG | ecosystem: Environmental > Terrestrial > Soil > Wetlands > Peat | place...
AAAACCCAGCTTGTGACGATGACGTGCGACGCGCCGGCCTCCAGCCAGTCGCGGGCGTTCTGCAAATTGATTCCGCCGCCGATCTGCAGTCCGCCCGGAAACGCCGCGACGGCCGCACACGCCTCGTTCACGTTGCCCGGCCCCAGCATGACGACGTGGCCGCCGGTCAATCCGTCGCGCTTGTAAAGTTCGGCGAACCACGCGGCGGATTTTTTGGAGACAAAGTTGGTCTGCAAATTTCCGGCGCCACCCAGCGTGCCGCCGACGATTTGCTTCACCTTGCCTTCATGCAGGTCAATGCACGGACGAAACATAAGACTGAAATGACGATTTACGATTTACGATTTACGCGCAGAATGGCAGAAGCCTCGTCCATCGTAAATCGTATATCGCAAATGGAGACGGCTCGACAAAACCAAGCTTTTACGCCTACATTGACACGATGTCGTTTTCAAGCAAGCCATTGGTCATCGCGGGACGGACGTTTCGATCGCGCCTCATCATGGGCACGGGAAAATTCTCGTCGCCGGAAGCCATGCGCGACGCGCTCGCCGCCAGCGGCGCGGAAATGGTCACCGTCGCCCTGCGCCGCGCCGATTTGTCCGGCCAACGCGACCCGTTCGCCAACATCCTGGAATTCATTGACCCGAAAAAATACCTGCTCCTGCCCAACACCAGCGGCGCGATGAACGCCGAGGAAGCCGTCCGCCTCGCGCGCCTCGCCACCGCCGCCGGATTGCCCAAATGGGTGAAGCTCGAAATCCATCCCGACCCGCGCTTTCTGCTGCCCGACCCGATTGAAACTTTCAAGGCCGCCGAAATTCTAGTGAAGGAAGGTTTCACGGTGCTGCCCTACATCAACGCCGATCCGGTGCTGGCGAAGCGGTTGCAGGACGCTGGCTGCGCGACGGTGATGCCGCTCGGATCGCCCATCGGCTCGAATCGCGGCATCCAGACGCGCGACCAAATCCGCATCATCATCGAACAAGCCACCGTGCCAGTGGTCGTGGACGCCGGTCTCGGCGCGCCAAGCCACGCCGCCGAGGCGATGGAAATGGGCGCGGACGCCGTGCTCGTGAACACGGCGATTGCGGTCGCAAGCGACCCGAACAAAATGGCCATTGCATTCAAGATGGCCGTCGAAGCCGGTCGCGCGGCGTTCGAGTCCGGTCTGGGCGCGCAAAGCGACACCGCCAGCGCGACAAGTCCGTTGACGGCATTTTTGGATTGAAAATGAATCCGCGAATTACGCTAATTGACTCGAATTCAATTCAAGAAAAACAATTCGTGAAAAATCGCGTAATTCGCGGATAAAAATATGAGCGCAAAAACCTTGTCCATATCGCGTGCGCGGCAGATTTTGTCCGCCGCCGCCAAAACCCGCATTCTCGTCCTCGGCGACGTGATGCTGGATCAATTCATCTGGGGCAGCGTCGCGCGCATTTCGCCGGAAGCGCCGGTGCCGGTCGTGGATTTCGAGCGTGAGAGTTTCATGCCCGGCGGCGCAGCCAACGTCGCGCGCAATCTGACGGCGCTCGATGTGCCAACGGAAATTTTCGGCGCGATTGGCAACGACGATGCCGGCTGGAAATTGCAAAAACTTCTGGCCGGTCAAAATATCGGCTGCGCCGGCCTCGTAAAAAATTCCGCGCGGCACACGAGTGTCAAGACGCGCATCGTGGCGCACAAGCAGCAGGTTGTCCGCATTGACCGCGAAACGCGCGATGGCCTGGATGCAAAGCTGATCGGCCAGTTGCTCGCCGGATTGAAGACGAAACTCGCGCGCGCCGATGCCGTCATCGTCGGTGATTACGGCAAAGGTGTCGTGACCCAGCCGCTGTTGGACGAAATCAAATCGCTCTGCCGCGCGCGCGGCGTCTGGTTGAGCCTCGATCCCAAGCCGGTGCATCAGTTGAATTTGAGCGGCCTGTCGCTCATCACGCCAAACCGCAAGGAGACGTTTGAACTGGCCAGCCTGCCGGATGAAACCCGCCACGAGAATCCGCTCGCGGATAAGAATCTCACGCTCGCCGCCGAACGATTGCTCAACGAACTGCGCCCGGCGGTGTTGCTCATCACGCTCGGCGAACTTGGCATGTTGCTCTGCCAGCGCGGACAAAAACCATTTCACATTCCGACGGTCGCGCAGGAAGTGTTCGACGTTTCCGGCGCGGGCGACACGGTGATTGCGACGTTCACGCTGGCGATTGCGGCGGGCGCGTCGCCGCTGGAGGCCGCGATTTTGTCGAACCACGCCGCCGGCATTGTCGTCGGTAAAATTGGCACGGCAATCACGACGCCGGAGGAATTGCTGAAAAGTTTTGGCCAAACGTAATTAGTGAAGAGACTAAATTGAGCTGCCATGAAACTCCTTTTCGTAATCCTGGTCTTTGGAATGTTTGGGCTGTGCATTTTTGGAGCAGTTAAAACGACACTGGAAACTCGCGGTGTTTTAACTGGAATTGCAAGCCTTTCGTGGCCTGAAACAATGGCAATCATCACGAAATGGAATGTTGAAACAAGTTTGGGCGGTCCAACAGCATCAACGGCATCCCGATCCTTTTTGACCTGTGAATACAAATACCTAGTTGGCGGAAAAGAATATACAAATGACCGGGCAGCTTCCTATCCATTAAGCAAGAGTGATATTGATAGAATAGGCTTTGGTGTAACACAAGGATCCCAACACGAAGTGTTTTTTGATCCGGCGAATCCAAATAAATCAGTTCTGATAAAAGGATGGGAATGTTGGGCGTTGGTGATCGGGTGCGCATTTTTTATTGTGCCTTTTGCGATAATTATTGCTTTGTGGAAAAGCCGGGACAATATTTTGGAATTATGGAAAGGCTGGCTCTGGTTTAAGCTCCCCGCTTGAGAATTTAGACGGACAGGTTTTTTGAATTTTGTATTGTGCAGCACGACCAATGAATGATTCTAAAATAACCGTCGAAACTATCCGCGCGATGAAAAATCGCGGCGAGAAGATCGCCGCGCTCACGGCGTATGATTATCCGATGGCGAAGCTGCTCGACGAAGCCGGCGTGCCGCTGCTGCTGGTCGGCGATTCACTCGGCATGGTCGTGCTGGGCTATCCCGATACCACGCACGTGACGATGGCGGAAATGGAGCATCACGTCCGCGCCGCCGCCCGCGCGAAGCCGAACGCGCTGCTCGGCGCGGATTTGCCGTTCAAGAGCTACGAAACCGCCGGCGACGCGGTGGCCAATTCAAAACGGCTCACCGCCGCCGGCGCGGAATTTGTCAAGGCCGAAGGCGGGCGGAAAATCATGCCGCAGGTTCAGGCCATCATTTCCGCCGGAATTCCGTTTTGCGGGCATCTGGGCATGTTGCCGCAAAGCGTGCTGGAAGAAGGCGGCTACCGCGTCAAGGGCAAGCTAGAATCGGAACACCAGGCCCTGCTCGACGATGCCAGGGCTTTGGCCGGCGCGGGCGCGTTTGCAATTGTGTTGGAACTCGTCACGCCGCCGGTCGCAAAGAAAATTTCCGAAAGCATTTCCATTCCCACCATCGGCATCGGCAGCGGGCCGGATTGCGACGGGCAAATTCTTGTGACGCCGGATTTGACCGGCTCCTTTCCGTGGTTCACGCCGCGATTTGTGAAACCACAGGCGAATTGCGCGGCGGAAATCAAATCGGCGGTGGCGGCGTGGAAAAAATCTTTCGCAAACTCTTGAAAAGACTTTTCAGCGGCGCCGGTGTTGGATAAAGGAAGTCAAATGGAATTGGACTCATTAATCGAATCGGCGGCAGGCAGCGGCGCCAGCGACCTGCATCTGGAAGCCGGGATGCCGGCGGCCGTGCGCATTCGTGGCGCTCTGCGGATCGCGGGCGAACCCGTCGCGCCCCGGGCGCTCACGGAACTGGCGCGCAGTCTTCTCGGCGAGGAGCAATGGCCGGTGTTCCTGGAGCGGCGTTCGTTTGACATGTCGCGGACGATTTGCGGCGTTCGTTGCCGGATCAACATTTTCCAGACGGCGCGCGGCGTGGGGCTGGCGATTCGTTTGTTGAGCGCGTTTCAAGCCACGGTCGAAAAACTCAATTTGCTTCCCGATCTGAAAAAGCTCGTCAAAAATACGCACGGCTTGATTCTCATCAGCGGGCCGACCGGCTGCGGCAAATCCTCGACGATGGCGGCGTTGATCCAGGAAATCAATCTGACCGAAACCCGGCACATCATCACGGTGGAAAGTCCGATTGAATACACGTTCCGGTCACGGCGCGCGTTCATCCGGCAGCGCGAAGTCGGGCGCGACACGCCGAGTTTTGAGCAGGCGTTGCTGGACGCGCTGCGCGAAGACCCGGACGTGCTGATGGTCGGCGAAATGCGCGATCCGGAAACGATGCGCCTGACATTGAGCGCCTCGGAAACCGGCCATCTGGTGCTGGCGACGGTGCATTCCTCGACGTGCGCCGAGGCAGTCCAGCGCGTGGCATCGGCCTTTCCGGCGGAAATCCAAAGCTCCGTCTGCTCGCAACTGGCCGATAGTCTGGTCGCGGTCGTTTCGCAGCGGCTCCGGTTCCGCGAGGACTTGAACATCCGCGTGCCCGAATGCGAAATCCTCATGGCGACGCACGCGGTGAAAAATTTCATCCGCTCCCGCGAATTTTTCAAAATCGTCTCCGCGCTCGAAACCGGCGCGGAGCACGGCATGTGGACATTCCTGCGTTACGCCAAGTGGCTCGACAGCCGGACCAACTTTTTTGTGCCCGGCCAGAGTGCGGAACCGCCGGACAGCGAACCGTCCGACGACTCCGCGGCAACGAAGGCAGTGCCGCCGCTGTTGGCCACGCCGAAAGCGGACAGGAAAACGGATCCGTCCCGCGCGTCCGGCGCAGGCGAAGTCCACCGGATTGAAATCGAGCCGGACGAAACCGGCTTTGGAAAAATCTTGAAGCAGCCGTAGCGAGATGAACCGTCGCGGAAAATGTCTTTTCGTTTTGGCGCTTTCAATTTCAGCGGCGGCGCTGCTCGTCGGTTGCACGACAAAATCAACGGCGCGGGCGACAGCGCAGGAGGCTTATCTTGCCGGGCAAAACGCGGCGCTGCGACAGCAGCCGGTTTCGCAGGCGCCAGGGGTCACGGTTTTGGGACCGGTGCAAAATCCCCAAGTGCCGTGGGTGGTGGGCTTGACGCTCGCGCAGGCCGTGGCCACGGCGAATTATCTCGGCGCACAGGCACCAAAGGAAATCATCATCACGCGTCAGGGTGAAAGCGCGACGCTCGGCCCGGAGGTTTTGCTCAATCGCGTGCCAGTGCCGCTGGAGCCGGGCGACGTGGTGGAGTTGCACTGATTTCAAACCAACATCTCGCATTCAACAACCAGCACTCAAAATCCGGTTTTTTGCGGTGGATGTTTTCATGGTTTGGCTCTTTCGTTTTTTGTTTGTTGTCTGGAAAAATATTTTACGTCTGATGGCGAAATCCATGGATCCGAGTAAGATTGCGTTCCGCGATCAATTCCGCCTCGGCCTTCAGCCAGTGCTGCACGTCGTGGCCGGGCAGCGAACCCTCGTTCTCATGACTGAAGTAAGCCCTGCGGGCCACCTCGTCCGTTGACGGCGTGAAATTGATTTCGTTTTGGTTCAATGCCGCCGTCGGTCGGAGAGCGATAATTGGTTTTTGGTTTTGGTCCTGGGAAAATTTGTTGTGTTTCATAAATGGAGAGTAGGCTGTCAACGGCACTTCCGCTATGGGGTCTTCACCCCATTCCATGAGATGGTCAATTTCAAGTTCGGGTTGCCAGCCTATTCGTTCGTCAGGATGACTTTCAAGGCGTGTTCCCGCCCGGCATTGCCAAAGGTGTCGTAGGCTTTCAAGATGTCCCCGAGTTTGAAATGGTGCGTGATGAGTTGCTTCGGTTTGAGCCTGCCGGACATGACGGTCTTTAGCAGCAACGGCGTGGTCACCGCGTCCACCAGCCGCGTCGTGATGGTGATGTTTTGCGACCAGAGTTTTTCGAGGTGCAACGTCACGCTCGCCCCATGCACGCCGATGTTGGCAATGCGACCGCCGACGCCGATGATTTCCTGACAAAGGCCGAACGTGGCGGCCAGGCCGACCGCCTCGATGGCGACATCCACTCCCTTGCCGGAAGTCATGGCCAGGACTTCCGCAGCCGCGTTGCCGTCGGTGCTATTGACCACCGCCGTCGCCCCGAATTTTTTGGCGACCTTGAGACGTTTGTCATCGAGATCAATGACGATGATGTTCGCCGGGGCGTTGAATTGCGTCGTCAGCAGCGCCGACAGGCCGACGGGGCCGGCGCCGATGATGGCCACGGTATCCCCCGGTTTGACCGCGCCGTTGAGGACACCGCACTCATAGCCGGTCGGCAGGATGTCGCTCAACATCACCATTGAGTCCTCATCCGCGTCCTTGGGAATGGCGTAAAGACTCGTGTCGGCAAAAGGAATCCGGACGAATTCCGCCTGCGTGCCGTCAATCGTGTTGCCAAGGATCCAGCCGCCATGCTCGCAATGGGACGGCATGCCGCTCCGGCAATACTCGCACTTTCCACACGCCGTGATGCAGGAGATCAGAACGCGGTCGCCCTTGCGAAAGCTGCTGACACCCGTTCCGGCCTTTTCAATGATCCCGATGCCTTCATGGCCGAGGATGCGGCCGACGGCGACGGTGGGCAGGTCGCCCTTGAGAATGTGCAGGTCCGTGCCGCAGATGGTGGTCTTCGTCATCCGCACGATGGCGTCAGTCGCTTCGCGCAGCGCGGGCTTTGGCCTGTCTTCCAACTGCTTTTTTCCCGGGCCGTGATAAACGAGTGCTTTCAAAGGACGATGCTTTCCAAATTGGCCGCGGAGAGCGGAGCCAGTTGGTATGCAGGACTCTTCTCGATGGCCTCCTTGGTGAGCTTCACGAACACCGTGGAGTCATCGTAACTGATCCGGTCAACTTTGCCCGTCGGAATCAGCACCTCGTTGCCGGTGAAACGGTGGCCGACTTTGACGACGAGTTGGCCGATGGCCCAGCTCTTGTCGTCCATCATAAAATCGCAGACATGGCCGATGATGCCGTCAGTGGCTTGGACGTGGTAGCCGCTCACCGCCTGCGTGCTGCGCAAATGCGCATCGGCAGATTTGGGTTGCGCGCCGTTCGTTGCGGATGATTTGTCCGGTAGAGGTTTTGGGGGCGTCTCCAAAACCGAAGTGGTGCTCATGCCCCACATCCCGTCACCCAGCCAGTAGGCTGGCCAGCCGTAATAGCGGTGATACTCGTCTTCATGCTGCCGCGAGACCGGCTTGTGCGATGCAATCGCCGGACTGTCCTCGATCTTTTTCCGGGTCAGATTCACGCATAGGACTTTTCCGTCGTGATGCAAGCTGGCAAAGGCATGGGGCGAGAGCAGCACCTGCCGCCCCGGCAGCCAGGAGCCGGTGTCAGCGACCAGATACCGGACAACCCAGTTCTGGTCGTCAAAATAAAAATCCTTCACATGGCCGATGTCGCCGTCCGACGCGCCGAGTTTGTTTCCGTGCAATTGTTTGATGCTTTGTAACATAATTTTGTCTTTCGTTTAGATTGCGCGGGTGTCATCCAGAAAGATGACCAGCCCGGCATTTGATCCATTCAACCGCAGCCCCTGCTGCCGATGGCGTTGGGCCATCCTGCTCAAATTATGCCCACTACGAGCAGGACGACCAAAACAACCAGCAGCGCGCCCAGTCCGCCGCTCGGGTAATAACCCCAATTCCGGCTGTGTGGCCAGGCAGGGAATGCGCCGATCAGCATCAGGACGAGCAAAACCAATAAAATAGTTCCTATTGACATAATGTTCCTTTCAATGTGCGAATGTGATTCGTTTGTTTATCTTCCGTTGTTTCCACCGCGATCATCGCGCTGGTCGCCCCTCTGGTTGTCGTTCCGGCGTTGATTCGAGCCGGACGGCGACCAGTTTTTTGGATATTGCTTGACCACTGCCGCGTGGTGGGCCGCCGGGGAGTCATGGAAATCCATCTTCACGGACGGCGAAGCCATCAGCACATTGACCGAGACGCCCGGCGGCGCCGGTCGCGAGACCCACGCGCTGCCTTCCAGATAAGCATACTGGTGCCGGCTGCTGCTGTAATAGACCTGATAATTGGGATAATAAACGTAGTCGTCTTGAACCACCACCACCGGAGGCGCCACATACACATTCCCCTGGGGCGGCCCTTGCACATAACCCACGCACCCGGTCAGCGCCAGCAGAAACGTGGCAGCCAATGCGAGTCCGAACTGGCCGGCCTTGAAGAAATATTTCATGTCACCCATGGGGTCAAAGTAATTGAGGCGGCGGCCGGCCGCCATGGGGTGTAACCCTACCTGCCAAATCCTCCTCGCCCTCGTTCTCATCTTCGCCCTCAAAAAAATGTTCGATTACGTGGACGAAACCGGCGGCATAGCCAGCTTGCGGCCAGTGCAAAAAAAGGGAAGGGAATCGCAAAGGGCGTGTTGTCGCTAATTAATCTTTTTGGAAAATATTTTCCGGAGTTTAACTGGGATTGGGATGGAATTGGATCAGCAAATTTCGCGAAGGTGCAGTGGCGCGTCGGGATGGGAGACTTATCCGGCGGGAACCGCCACACCCGCCTTTGGGGATGAAAAACCTGCCGCTGGTGATGCAAACCCAGCCATTGGGGACGCAAACCCAACGGTTACTTTATCAAACCCAATCGTTGGGGAGGCAAACCCAGCCGCTACTTTCCCAAACCCAACCGCTGGTGGCGCGAACCCAACCGTTACTTTTACGCCCCCAATGATTGGGTTTTCACCCCGAACGATTTGGGGCGCACCCCCAACCATTGGGTTTTCGCCCCTTTTCGTCAAAAACGAGCAATTTTCGCCAAAATCCCCGGCTCCAGCCGCCCGGCCTCGCCGTTTAGCCCCTTTTGGGGCAGAACCGGCAGTCTCGCAGTCGGAACCAGTTTGGACGAATACCGCAGGTAAAATAACCACAGAAACAAACAACAAAACAAGAAAGGACAGACAAATCGAAAAATGAAAAGAAACAACTACTATCCATCGGGTCAGGCAGACCAAATCATCTGGCTGACGAACTATGCCAACGAAATTCCGGTGCTGGGGCCTGGCCTGGGTCTGACCCCGGATGAAATCAAGTCCATCGTGGCGGACTGCCTCTGGCTGGTCTATCTCCTGCAAGCCTGGCTCCCGGCCACGCGCAATTGGTCGCAGACCGGCACCAACACCATGGCCGAGGCCCAGACCGGCGACGGCACCGCCCTGATGGTGCTGCCCGTCTTTGTCGCGCCCGCCCTGCCCACCGGCGCGGCCCCCGTCAACACCGGCGCCCTCAACCGCATCTTTGCACAGGTGCAGGACATCAAGAACAGCGGCAAATGCACGGACAAGGACGCCGCCACACTCGGCATCACCGGCAGCGTGCAGCCCGGCCCGGATTACACCACCCTCCAGCCCGTCTTCACCGTCAGCATTGTTGGCGGACAGGTGCAGGTGAAATGGGGCTGGGGCGGTTACGCCGCGTTTCTGGACGCCTGCGAAATCCAGGTGGATCGCAACGACGGCAAGGGTTTCAACCTCCTGACCATGGACACCACGCCCGGTTACACCGACACCCAGCCGTTTCCCGCCACCAAGACCGTCTGGACCTACCGCGCCATCTTTCTCTTGAACGATGCCCGCGTGGGCGTCTGGAGCCAGCCCGTGAGCATCGCCGTGCAGGCCACCGTGCAGGCGTGAAATAAAATCAGGAAACTCAGGCGGCCGCCGGCAACGGAGGCCGCTCCTTTTTTGTGAAATGGTTCCGTGGCAGCCGGACGTGAAAGCCTGTCTGAAAATTCACCGGGACCGAATCCTCCTCGTCGTCAGCCTCAGCCTCATCCTCAAAAATTCTGCCAAAGCTGACGAGGAGGAGGAGGAGGAGGAAGCAAAGTCGGATTCCGATATTCCAGCCAAGCCCTGAGGCGGCTCTGCTTAGGGCGGCTCCTTGCACTGCCCGCAAGGCTTCGCCAGTGGT
>Ga0181535_10008604_pt1 | contig 10008 bp, 6 predicted proteins | sample PEATcosm2014_Bin_44_FD_119774 | JGI IMG/M metagenome (GOLD analysis project Ga0181535, IMG submission 119774) | Peatland microbial communities from MTU Mesocosm Facility, Houghton, MI, USA - PEATcosm2014_Bin17_30_metaG | ecosystem: Environmental > Terrestrial > Soil > Wetlands > Peat | place...
CGGCGGCCCTGGCGCTGGATCGCTTGGGCGGCGATTACCGGCTGCCCACCGCCGTTTATGCGACGAGTCCGGTGACGCCGGATGGAGTGCTGCGGGGTGATCTGGTGGTGGTGGGCCATGGTGATCCGAGCGGGAACGAGCGGCGGCTGGGCACGAACTTCTGGGCCGATTTTGAGCCGCTGGTGGGCATTATTCAAGGTGCCGGCGTGCGTCGTGTCGATGGCCAGGTGATTGGCGATGCCACGTTTTTTCGCGGCCCGCCCACCGGTTCGAGTTGGACGGTGGATGATTTGAGCAGTGGCGAGGCGGGGCTGATCTCTGCGCTGTCGCTGGACGACAACCTGGTGCGGGTGCGCGTGGAGCCCGGTGCGCATTCCGGCGCGGGCTGTGCCTGCGCGCTGCTGCAACCAGGGAGCGGTTTGGTGTTCAGCAATCAGGTCATCACCGTGACGCCGGACCTTTCGGCGCATCTGGATTATTATCGGCCCGGCGACGGCAACCTGGTTTACCTGCGGGGGCAACTGCCGGCGGCTGGCTCGGGCGAGACTATCGAGGTAGCGGTGCCGCGGCCGGCGGAATGGTTTGCCAACGGGTTGAAGCTGGCGCTGGCGCGTCGGGGAATTTCGGTGGCCGGTCCGGCGCGTGGTGTGATGTGGCCGGAGGCCGGTCCGAATGTGTCTGGCGGCGGTGCGGGCGTAAAGCTGGGCACGGTTTATTCGGCCCCGGTGCGCGAGGTCGTGCGGGATCTGCTTAAGAGCTCCCAGAATCTTGAGACGGATTTGTTGCTGGCGCATGTCGGCGAATTGACGCGCGTGACCAATGCGCCGCCATGGCAGACCTCCGAACAAGCCGGCGTGAGGGAATTGACGCGTTTTCTGGAGCAGGCGGGCGTGGCGCCGGGGGCCGTGGCATTTGACGAGGGTTCGGGGCTTTCGCGAAACAACCTGACCACGGCCGAAGCCACCGTGGCGCTGCTGCAATTCATGGCCCGGCATCGCGAGCACGCGGCGTTTCTGGCAGCGCTCCCGGTGGCCGGTGTGGATGGGACCCTCAGCCAGCGGTTTCGGGGCACGGTGGCCGCCGGGCACGTGCGGGCCAAGACGGGCACGTTGCGTTGGGCCCAGGCGCTGTCCGGTTATGTGACCACCGCGGCGGGGGAACATCTGGCGTTCAGCTTCATGCTCAACCGCTACACAGCCACCGCGCGGCATAGCGGTCAGGATGAAATCGATGCCCAGGTGGTGCGGCTGGCGGGTTTGGCCGGCCGATCCGATGCGCCGCGTTAGCGAATGCGGTTTGCCGCCCTTGTCCGCAGTGGTTCGAGTTGCCGCGGAGCCACCCGCAGGCCGTAAGGCTCCGGGGCGGTGGCAAAGGAAAGCACGCCGCCATGGGCCGTGACCCCGGCAAAGGGATCGTTGGTGACGAGGAGGTTGCCGTCGATATCCATGAAATCGGCGAGCTCGGCCAGATGCGCTGCGGCGCTGATCTCGACGCTGGTTTCCACCAGACAACCGATCATCGTCTTCAATCCGGTCTGGCGGGCAGCGGTCAGGGTTTCCCGGGCCATGCTGACGCCGCCGGCTTTCACCAATTTCACGTTCACACCGTGAAAACATTCGGCGCACCGGGGAATGTCCTTCACGGTGTGGCAGTTTTCGTCGCCGAAGATGGGCAGGGGCGAGCGTTCCTTCAACCAGTGAAAATCGTCCACGGTGGCCTGGCGCGGGAGCGGTTGCTCCACGAATTGGACCCGGCCGTCGGCGGCCAGCCATTCGATCTTGCGCAGCGCCTCTTCCTTGGTTTTCCAGCCTTCGTTGGCATCCACGCGTAACGACTTGTCCGGGGCGGCGGCCCGCAACGCGGCGAGGCTTTCGCGGTCGCGCGGATCGCCCAGCTTGAGTTTGAGCACCGGATAGGGCGCCGCCGCGAGCACCTTCCGGCGAATCATGTCGGGGACGTCCACGCCGATGCTGAACGAGGTGACATGCTGTCGCTCGCGGAAGCCCAGGCCCAGAAAATCGTACAGGGGTTGGGCGGCGCGTTTGGCGGCGCCGTCCAGGAGCGCGAGGTTTACCGCGCACCGGGCGGCGCAGGGCAGGCCGGGGATTTCCGCCAGCCGGGCCATGCTGCCGGCCACGTCGCCAAATGAAAGTAGGGCCGGGTCCAGCCGGGCCAGAAACGGCAACACGTTGTCCACCGACTCGCCGAATAAAATCGACGGTGCGGCCTCGCCAATGGCGGCGGGGCCGGCGGCGTCCGACAGCTCCACGAGGATGGTTCGTTGCGTGGCTGAGCCACGGCCACCAGCGATTTTCCAGGGGTAGGCGAGCCTCAATTCGCACACGCGGGTGGCAATCTTCACGGGCTGGCATTCGACCATATTTCGGCAGTTGGGGAAACTAAAAAGGGGCTTTCCTCCGGTGGCAAGGCGCGCAACACTGGACCATGCCCACGCTGCACGACTTGGTGGCGACCGCCGTGGCGGCCAGCCGGAAAAAACTGTCCGCGGCGGCCGTACAGGCGAAGGACCTGGCCGTCACCTTGCTGGACTTGGGCGACGCCACCCGGGCCGCGGGACATTATCGCGCCACGATTCCCTTTTATCCGGCGAGCGTGATCAAGCTCTTTTATCTGGCCGCCGCCCACCGCTGGCTGGAAGACGGCCTGATTCCCGACACGCCCGAATTGCGCCGGGCGCTGCATGATATGATCGTCCATTCCAGCAACGAGGCGACCGGTTATGTGGTGGACGTGCTCACGGATACGACCAGTGGGCCGGAACTGCCGCCGAAGGAATTGGCGCGGTGGTGGAAAAAGCGGCAGGCCGTCACCCGCTATTTTCACTCGTGCGGTTACGGGGAGGTACACGCCAGCTTCAAGACTTGGAACGACGGGCCCTACGGCCGGGATAAGCAGGTCGCCGATCAGTTGGCACCCGCCCAAAACCAGTTGACCACCAGCGCCACGGCGCGTCTGCTGGTGGAAATGGCCGCCGGCCGATGTGTGTCGGCCGACCGCAGCCGGCAGATGCTCAAATTGCTGAAGCGAAAACTGGCGCCCCCGGCCGGGCGCGACTGGCAAGCCCGCGAGTTTATCGGCCGCGGGTTGCCGTTGGCCGCGAAACTGTGGTCCAAGGCCGGGGACATGAGCCGCGTGCGGCATGATGCCGCGTTGGTGGAGCTGGCGGTGGACCGTCGTTTCGTGTTGGTCATCTTCACCGTTCGGCCCGATTGCCGGGAGCTCATTCCGGAACTGGCGCGGCAAATCGTGAACCGGTTCTGAGCGCCGCAGATTCGTTTGGCCTTGGACGGCCACAGTCGGTAACTTTGGTCGCATGTTAAATTACATCTGGCTGGGGCTGATGGTCTGTGCCGTGATCATCGGCGGCTGGAATGGACAGTTGAAGGAAGTGGCCGCCAAGAGTTTCGACTGGGCGAACATGGCGGTGGTGGATATTGCTTTTGCCTTGATCGGTTTGATGACGCTGTGGCTGGGGATCATGCGGCTGGCGGAACGGGCCGGACTGGTGGCGCTGCTGGCTCGCGCGTTGCGGCCGCTCATGCGCCGGATTTTCCCGGAAGTGCCGGCGGACCATCCGGCCATGGGTTCCATGCTGATGAACATGGCGGCGAACATGCTGGGGCTGGGCAATGCCGCCACGCCGCTGGGCCTGCGCGCCATGAAGGATTTGGAATCGCTAAACCCGCGGCCGGGAACGGCCACCAATGCGATGTGCACTTTTCTGGCCATCAATACCAGTGGTGTCCAATTGGTGCCTGTGACCGCCGTGGCCATTCTGGCGGCCAATAAATCGACCAACCCCACGGCCATCGTGGGTACCGCCCTCATTGGTTCGCTGTGCGCGGCGGTGGCCGGTGTGCTGATGGCCAAGTTGCTCAGTCGCTTGCCGATCTTTCGGCCGAAGGATGGCAACGGCCAGGAGAATCGGCCGGCGGTGCCGGTGACGGCGGCGGCGCCCGCGGCGAACGAACGGCCGGCGGTGCAGGAAGCGGCCACCTTGCAGCCCTTGCGCTGGTGGGGCGGGGCGATCCTGGCGGCCTTCCTTTTGTTTTTTGCATTCCTCTTTCTACGGCAGGTGTCACCGGAGCTGTTCGGCCACCCGGTGGCCGCCGACGTGGCCCGTCCGGGCTGGTTCGTGCGTCTGGTCAATGCGGTATCGATGTTGTCCATCCCGTTTCTCTTGTCGGCCATTCCCTTGTTTGCCGCGTTGCGGCGGGTCAAGGTGTACGAGGAGTTTGTGGATGGCGCCAAGGAGGGTTTCCAGGTGGCGGTGCGCATCATTCCATATCTGGTGGCCATTTTGGTGGCCATGGGGATGTTTCGGGCCGCCGGCGGAATCGAGTTGCTGAGCCACGCCTTGGCGCCGCTGCTGGGCTGGATTGGTTTTCCCACCGACTTGCTGCCCATGGTGCTCGTGCGGCCCTTGAGCGGTACCGGGGCCTTGGGGTTCTTCACCGAACTGGTGAAAAACGCGGGACCAGACAGCTTGATAGCCCGCATGGCCGGCACCATTTACGGCAGCACCGAAACCACCTTCTACGTGTTGGCGGTTTATTTCGGTTCCGTGGCCGTCACCCGCACGCGCCACGCGATTCTGGCCGGCTTGACCGCGGATTTCGTCAGTGTGGTCATGGCGTTTGTGCTTTGCAAATTGATGTTCGGCTGAGCGGGATTACAGCCGCCAGCCGATGGCCTGGCCGTGGGGCAACCTGACAATTTGATCCTGGCCGGCAAAACCTGGGGGCGCCCAATGGGAATCCAAATGCACCCGGGTGACCCGGCCGCTCTGGATGGTCACCGGCACTCTCACCCAATTGCCTGGCGCCGCCTGCGCTTCCACGAGGTATTGGCCGGCCGGCAGGCTGATCGTTCGGGGGGCATCGCTGTAGTGGCCCGCGGCGTTGTACACCTGCCGCCAGTTGCTGTCGCGCGCGTCACTGAGATAATAATCGGTGCGCTGATTCCAAACCGGATCGGTGCTGTCTTGGTTCTGGTCGTCGCTGCGCGCGGACAGGCGGGAATACACCTCGAGCCGACCTTGGGCCGATCCAATTCCCGGGGCCAGGGGGTTGGGGCCAACTGGAGCCGTGACCACGGGAGCCGAGGGCAGGAGGACGCATCCGCTCAATAATATGGCCAAGCCCGCCGGCGTGATTGCGAGTGCCTTTTTCATAACATGCCTTTCGTTGCGGCGAGGCGGCGGGCGGGCCGGGAGTGTCTGCTGGGGCCGTCCCCCGTGGGGAAGCCGGTGGATATCCCGCAACGCCGGGTCAAAGCCGCCAATTCCAACGGAACCGGCGGCTTTGGCGCACCGCTCCGTCTGTCATCAACCTAGACCCGGAGAGTTAAGGAATCCTGAACGTCTGATTAAAATTTCCCGACCAACCGGCGCGAAAGCGGCCACTGGCTTATTGGGAAATGGGGGCCATGAGCTTCCGATTCATCAGTAGTAAGGACTGGCTGCTATTGATGGCATTGGTGCGGAAGGTTTGGAATTTGGCCAGTTCATCCGCGGTCAGAAAGCTGGCGGCCTGGTTGGCCACTTGGGCGTAGATGCCATCCAGAAGTTGCAAGCTCTGGTCGGCTTCCTCCACCGAGGCGATGTTGCCGAGATTGAGAATGGGCACGGGCTGGTAATCGGCCGGCAAATTCGCGCCCGCGAGTGCGGCGGCGGTGGTGTTCTGCATGGCTTGCAGGAGTTGACTCTTCTTTTCCGCCACCGCGGTCGAGTCGCCGCTCAGATCACCAGCAAATTGCGCCACCGTGAGGGTGTTCAGCAGGTTCTTCGTGTAATCCAGATATTGCGCGAGGCCGTCGGCGCCGACCAAGGCCTGCACGGAGTTGCGCAATTGGGCGTCTTGGTTCGCAAACAGTTGATCGATCTCGGCGCGGCTGTTGTGGTCGTGCAGCGCCTGCGTGATCAGATCAATGCTGCTCATGATGTTGTCGGCCAGCAGGTCGTTGAACTGGCCGGTCTGTTCCGGCGACAGCTTTAGGTTCTTGGCCAGCTCGCTGTAAATGGCGGCCATGCCGGCCCTTTGCTGGGCGCGCAGGGTTTTGCGCATCTCCGGATCGGCGGTGAGCTTGTTGAGCATGCTCTTGTCGGCGGCGGCGGCCTTTTCCTGCCGCAGGGCGCCCACCTCGCCGCGCAGTTTCAGCACTTCGGTCGGCGACTTTTTCAGGGCCGCCAGCTCGTCGGTCAGGGCGGCGAGGCGGTTGGTGGCCTCGTCGCGCTCACGTTGCAATGCGGCGAGCGCCGGTGCGGCTTGATGTTGGAGCGCTTGAACCTGTTGCCGCAGTTGGGCGGCTTGCCGGGCTTCATACAAACCGGCGCCGGCCAGTACGGCCACGACGGCGGTGACAATGATCTTTTGCAGGGTAGTCATAGTGATGATTTTTACGGCGGTGATGACGGTGGAAGTCGAGGCGGCGGCACCGGCCAGCGCGGCGGCCGATACGCCGGCGGCGAGTTCGATGGGCGCGGCTTGCACGGCGTGGGCCGTGAGCAACACGACCAATCCGCTGGCGCCGACGGATACACCGCGCTTGGCGAAGAGGCTGCGCAAGCGTTCCACGGCGCGCCGCACCCGCTTTTGCGCGGCTTCGTCGCTGATGCCGAGCTGGACGGCCATTTCCGGGGCGGATTTCTTTTCGAAATAGCGAAGCATGAGCGCATCGCGGTCATCGTCTTCCAATTCGCCGAGGGCGGCGTCGAGGTGGGGGGCGATGTCGTCCCAAGATGCGTCCGGTTCGGTCGCAAGCAATTCGTTCATGGCGGCGGCCTCCTGTTCGTGGACGCGGCGGCGGACTTCGGCGCGGATGGCATTGGCGGCAAGATTTTGGGTGGTGCGATGGAGCCAGCCGGAGAGCACCGGCCGATCAGTGAGTTTGCCGGCGTTTTGGGCCAGCGCCAGAAACACGCCCTGCGTGATATCCTCCGTAAGGTGGGCATCGTGAACGAGCCGTAGCGCGGCGGAATATACGAGGTCAATATGCCGCCGCACCAATTCGCCAAACACCCCGTCGGAACGGTTCTTGGCAAACTCGCCTACCAACTGCTGGTCGGTCATTGCATTCACTCATGCTATAGTAACCGGCCGAATGCAAAGCGGACAAAAAAAGAGAACGTTTTTCCACACGACACGGCCGCGGCCCGGAAAGGCCGCGGCCGGGTGCGTACGGAAGACGGGACCTTAGCGCGCGGGCGCGCCCGCCGGGTGCAGATAGGTGCCGGTCAACTGCACCGGCGCCAGCAACCGGATGTCGCGCGAGGAGGCGCCGATGCCGATTTCATACTTGCCGGCGTTGGCTTTCCATTGGTGTCCGGCCGCGTCAAAGTAGGCCAAATCGCGCGGTTTCACTTCAAAGCTCACGGCCTTGGTCTCGCCTGGCTTGAGCGCCACCTTGGCAAAACCCTTGAGTTCGCGAATGGGCCGTTCCACCAGCGGGAAGGTGTCGTAGAGATACAGCTCCACCACTTCCTCGCCGGGACGCTGGCCCACATTCGATACGTCCAAAGTGGCCGTCACGGAGCCGTCCGCCGTCAACTGCGGCGCGGACAGTTTCAGATTTTGATAGTTAAACGTGGTGTAAGACAGTCCGAAACCGAAGGGGAACAGCGGCTCGATGGCGTTCCGGTCAAAGTGACGGTAACCGACGAAGATATCCTCCGCGTATTTCACCTGGTGGTTGGCGCCGGGGAAATTGCCAAAATCCGGATAATCCTCGCGGTTGGCCGCGAACGTGTCGGGCAACTTGCCGGACGGGTTGACGTCACCGAAGAGGACCGCCGTCACGGCCGCGCCACCTTCCTGACCCGGGAACCAGGCTTCCACCAGGGCCGGCACGCGGTCCAGCCAGCTTTTCATCTCCACGGGCGTGCCATTGTTCAGGACCACGATGGTGTTCGGATTGGCGGCCGCCACCGCCCGAATGAGGGTGGCTTGGTTGGCCGGCAACTCCATTGACGGCCGGTCGCTACCTTCGCCCTCGGTGCCGCGGGTGGAGACGCAGACGATGGCCACATCGGAATTCGTGGCCGCGGCCACGGCATCCGCGTAAGGCACCTGGCTGGGGCGTTGCCACTGGAATTGCGCCGTGAAATTGCCGCCGCCTTGGTAATACTCGATGCGCAATTCGTACGCCTTGCCCGCCTTGAGCTCCGCCTGGGCCATGAGCGTGGTCGCCGATTCATCCGTCCAATTGTTGATCAGCGGCTTGCCATCCAGGAATAGACGAAAGCCGTCGTCCCCGGTGAAGCTGAACGTATAGGTGCCGGATTCAGGCGCTACCAGTGATCCGGACCAACGCACGCTGAAATGGTTGTCGGGTATTCCCGGCGGCAGCGCGGCCGCCGAATCGAGGCTGATCTTGTCTTCCGTGCGGGTGAGTTCCGGCGTGCCCTGCAGTTCCGTGTTCTTGAAATACTCGGCGCGGAAGCCGTTCGTGCTGTCGGCTTGCCGGATGGCGGTGCCGGGCACGAACTCGCCCAGGAACCGGGCTGCCGCGTAACGCACCTTCACGACGTGGCCGATGCGGTCGTTGATCGCGGTCAGCAACTGGGAAGTGTGCAGCGGCCGCACCTCGGGGCTGCCCAGCGCGCCCACTTGCAATGCTTCGGCGGCCTCGCCGATCACGGCGATGGATTTGATCTGGGAACCATCCAGCGGCAGCAGATTGCGCGAATTCTTCAGCAGCACGATGCCTTTGGTGGCGGCTTCCAGGGCCAGTTGATCGTGCGCTGGGGAATTGACCAGGCTGGCATCCGGATGCAGCGGCGCATCCAGCAGGCCCACGCGCACGATCGTCCGCAAAATCCGGTGCACGGAATCGTCCACCGCGGCCTGGGTCACACTGCCGTCGGCCAGCGCCGCCTTCAACTTGGGCACGCTCATGTTGTCGCCGGTGGGCATTTCCAGGTCGTTGCCGGCCTGCACCACGGCGGTCTCGTGTACGCCGCCCCAATCCGACATCACCAAACCGTCGAAGCCCCAGTCACCTTTCAGGATGTCCTTGAGCAGGTGCGGATTGGCGCTGGAATGATGGCCGTTGACCTGGTTGTAGGAACTCATGACCGACCAAACCTTGCCTTCCTTGACGCCGGCTTCGAAGGCCGGGAGGTAAATTTCACGCAAGGCGCGCTCGCTCACCGTGGCGTTGACGTCCATGCGGTCGGTTTCCTGGTTGTTGACGGCAAAATGTTTGATGCAGGCCGAGGCGCCGCTGGATTGCAGCCCGCGGATGTAGGCCACGGCCATGCGCGCCGCCAGAAACGGGTCTTCGCTGAAGTATTCGGCATTGCGGCCGCCCAGGGGCGAGCGATGAATGTTCACGGCCGGCCCCAGCAGCACCGAGGCGCCGGTGCCTTTATTGCGGACTTCCTCGCCGATGGCGCGGCCGACCCGGCCGATTAGGTTGGTGTCCCAGGTGGCCGCCATGACCGTGCCGCAGGGAAACGCCGTGGCCGGGCCCAGGGTGCCATCGATGCCGCCGCGCACGCCCTGGCCGGCATCGCACATGCCCATGGCCGGCACCTCCAGCCGCGGAATGGGCTGGGTGGTAAAGCCAGTGCCACCCAACAGCGCAAGTTTTTCATCCGGGGTGAGCCGGTTAAACAGGTCGTTGACGCGATCCTCGAGGGGCGCGTGGGCGTTTTTGTACACGGGTGTTTCCTGGGCCTGGCTGCCCACCGCCAGCAGACCGACGGCGAGCACGGCAAGAAAACTGCATTTGGACAGAGGTATTATCATGGCGGAAATCTTGATTGTGATTGGATTATGAGGCGATGCTCCAAAGTAAAAGATGCTCATGGTATGTGTCGAGTTCATTTAACCGGACTGGAGGGCAGGGGAGAACAGTCCTGTCTTTTCCTGGTCACCTTTTTGGCGTGGTACCAGACGTACATGGTGATATGATGAAAATATCCACGATGGAAACGACGCCGTCCCATGATGCCGAGTTGGTGCACCAGAGCCTGGCCGGCAGTCA
>Ga0181535_10008605_pt1 | contig 10008 bp, 7 predicted proteins | sample PEATcosm2014_Bin_44_FD_119774 | JGI IMG/M metagenome (GOLD analysis project Ga0181535, IMG submission 119774) | Peatland microbial communities from MTU Mesocosm Facility, Houghton, MI, USA - PEATcosm2014_Bin17_30_metaG | ecosystem: Environmental > Terrestrial > Soil > Wetlands > Peat | place...
ACAACGCGAAAAAGGCGAGACGCGCAAACTGCCCATGATGCCCATTCGGGACATGGTGATCTTTCCGTACATGATGACGCCTTTTGTGGTGGGCCGCGAGTCGAGCGTGCGAGCCCTTGAAGAGGCGCTGAGCGCCGACCGCAAGATATTTCTGGCAACGCAGCACGACGCATCGATCGACGAGCCCAAGGCCAAGGACATTTTTCAGGTCGGGGCCATCTGCAACATCGTGCAGAGCGTGAAGATGCCGGATGGCAACATCAAGGTGCTGGTGGAAGGCGTGGAACGCGCCAAGTCTCTCGAAGTGAACGACCGCGACGGCTTCTTTGTGGCCACGGTGCGCACCGGCAAGAGCCAGTTTGAAATGACGCCGGCAGCCGAGCAGCTGATGCAGCGCGTGACCGGCTTGTTTGAGCAGTACGTGAAGCTGCAACAGTCGCTGAACTACGAGACGATTATCGCCACGGTGAAGATGGATGAGCCGGCCAAGCTGAGCGACACCATCGCCGCGAATCTGCAACTTGGCATCGAGGAGAAACAGGAACTGCTGGCGATCTTCGATCCCGCGGCCAGGCTGGCGCGCATTGCCGATGTGCTCGACATCGAGATTGAGAAGCTGGATCTTGATCGGAATATCCAATCGCGCGTGAAGCGGCAGATGGAGCGGGCGCAAAAAGAGTACTACCTCAACGAAAAAATCAAGGCCATCCAGAAGGAACTGGGCCGGGGCGAGAAGAGCGAGTTCGACGAGCTGAAGAAGAAGATTGAAGCCGCCGGCATGCCGAAAGAAGTTCTCGACAAGGCGATCCAGGAGTTGAAGAAGTTGGAAGCGATGCCGCCGATGTCGGCCGAGTCGACGGTTAGCCGCAACTATATTGACTGGCTGCTGGCCGTGCCGTGGAAGAAAAAATCGAAGGAGACGCGTTCGATCGACTACGCCGAGAAGGTGCTGAACACCGATCACTACGGCCTGGAAAAGATCAAGGAGCGCATTCTCGAATTTTTGGCAGTGCGGCAGTTGGTGAAGAATCCGAAGGGTTCGATTCTGTGTTTTGCCGGACCTCCGGGCGTGGGCAAGACTTCGCTGGGCATGTCGATTGCCAAGGCTACGGGGCGCAAGTTTGTTCGGCTCTCGCTGGGCGGCGTGCGCGACGAGGCGGAGATTCGCGGGCACCGGAGGACTTACATTGGCGCGTTGCCGGGGCAGATCATCCAGCACATGAAGCGCGCGGGTACCAAGAACCCGGTGTTTCTGCTGGACGAGGTGGACAAGATTTCATCGGACTTCCGCGGCGACCCGGCTTCGGCGCTGCTTGAAGTGCTGGACCCGGAACAGAACACGACATTCCAGGATCATTACCTCGATGTGGACTACGACCTGTCGCAGGTTCTGTTTGTGGCCACGGCCAACGTGATGCATACGATTCCCGCGGCGCTGCAGGATCGCATGGAAGTTCTGCGGCTGCAGGGGTACACCGAGCAGGAGAAGCTGGAGATTGCGCGGCAGTATCTGGTGAAGAAGCAGCGGCAGCAGACTGGGCTGAGCGAGAAAAACATTATCTTCAAGGACGATGCAATTCTCGAAGTGATTCGCTATTACACGCGCGAGGCCGGAGTTCGAAACCTGGAGCGCGAGATCGGGAACATCTGCCGCAAGGTTGCGCGCAAGGTGGTGAAGGCGGGCGCCAAGCACAAGGAAGAGATCACGCAGGAGAATGTGCACGACTATCTGGGCGTGGCCAAGTATCGCGACTCCGAGGTGCACGAGAAGAGCGAAGTGGGGCTTGTGACGGGCTTGGCGTGGACCGAGGTGGGTGGAAGTATTCTGACCACGGAAGTGCAGGTGCTGGACGGCAAGGGCAAGCTGACAATCACGGGCCAGTTGGGCGACGTGATGCAGGAGTCCGCGCAGGCGGCGCTGAGTTATATCCGCGGCAAGGCGCAGGCGCTGGGATTGAGCCGCGAGTTTTATCGCAACGTAGATCTGCATTTGCATGTGCCCGAGGGTGCGATTCCGAAGGACGGGCCGTCGGCGGGCATCACGATGGCGACGGCACTGGCGAGTGCGCTGGCGAAGATTCCTGTGCGGCGCGACATCGCCATGACTGGCGAGATCACGCTGCGCGGCAAGGTGCTGCCGATCGGCGGATTGAAGGAGAAGCTGCTGGCCGCGCTGCGCGCCGGCATCTTTGAGACGATTTTGCCGCGGGCCAACGAGAAGGATATTGAGGAGCTTCCGGAGAACATCAAGAACTCCATGAAGCTGCACTTTGTGGATTCGATGGACGAGGTGCTGGCTCTGGCTCTTGAGAGTCCGCTGCCGGGGATTGCGAATCCAGAGGCTGAGGTGCTGGCATCAGTGCCGCCGGCGGAGATTGCGGCGAACGTGCCGGCGCGGCAGTAACGGCTCACAGGTTTATTGACAAGGCTCCGCCTGCGGGCGGAGCTTTTTTTGTGGGTGACATGTTGTTCTAGAGTCTGGGTGATCCATGCACTGCGCAGGCTGGCAAAGATGACAGACTTTCCTGAAGGACGAGATTCCTGTGGTCCGGCTAGTGTCCGATAGGCTGCGCGAGGTTGGGACCGCGGTCGTTCCTTTGGTCGCTCCATTCATTCGCTGGTTCGATAGAGGAGGCGGTTGCCTGGTCCTGTATCGTTAGACCTTATGCGGTATACGACACAGTTTTTGCTTTCGGCGATGGCGGCGACGCAGTTTCCTGCGCCGGACGTGCCGGAGATTGCGTTTCTGGGGCGGTCGAATGTGGGGAAATCGAGCCTGCTGAATGAGCTTGTGGGCGAGAAGGCGGCCAAGGTTTCCTCGACACCGGGAAGGACGCGGGCGATCAACTTCTTTGCGCTGCTGGACCAGAGCCAAAGACGGAAGATGATGTTTGCGGATTTGCCGGGGTATGGGTACGCGAAGATTTCAAAGTCGATTTCGGCGGGGTGGGCGGAGTTTATCGATCCGTACCTTGCGATTCGGTCGACGCTGAAGCTGTGCGTGTGCCTGGTGGACTCGAATGTGCCGGCGCAGAACAGCGATGAGCAACTGTTCGATTGGCTGCGAGGAGCGGGGCGGGAGTTTGTGGTGGTGGCGACCAAGATCGACCGGCTGAGCGGGAACGAGCGGACGCGGAATTTGCTGGCGCTGAAGAAAGGGCTGGGGTTGGAGGAGCTGCTGCCGGTGTCGGCGAAGACGGGGTATGGGATCAGGGAGTTGTGGGCGAGGATTGAAGAGGCAGGGGCTGAGGGACGAAGGGACTAGTTATTGCGGCCGATTTTCAGCTCTGGAGTGGCGGGCCTAATATTTTGATTAATTTGGAGGCGGTTTCTTCGTCGCAGGGGAGCGAGCGGAGGTGGCGGAACTGCGGGCCGAGGTAGCGCGGGGATTGGCGGAGCCAGCGGGCGGTAGCGTGATCGCTAGACGGGAGATGTTGAAGGAGCAAAGCGTCGAATTCTGATGGGCGTCGAGCGAACTCCGCGGGGATTTGCCAGATGAGGAGTTTTAAGGCGCTCGGTTCGGAAGCCGAGGCGATGGGTTGCGCGCCTTGCGTGAAGAAGGTGTCGAAACGGGAGTCGCCGGGGGTGGATGTAATGCGCGAGGGTAGCAGGTTGGGGAGAACGCCGCGGTCGAGCATCTGCTGGACGACTGCCTGGGGGGCAAGGGAGATGGCTACGGAGACAGGCTCGTGTTTGCGGATTTCGTTTTTGAGAATGCGCAGGGCTTCGTCGAGGGAGTTGACGAGGAAGTCGAAGACGCCGGCGTGCATGGCCTGGCGGAGCGTTGCGGTCTGGGCGGAGGCGGCGAGTGTGGCGGCGCCGCCGATATTGCCGGCGATCGCCAAGATGCAGCCGGCTTGATCGAGTTCGCCAGCGTAGATGAGTTTGCCGCCGAGGCTTTTTTCGCCAGGATCGGCGAGGCGCATAAGGTTAGCGCAGGCCTCTTCGACCTGGGCGATGAAGGAGAGAGTCTCGGGCGGATGGGGGTCGATTGGCAATGCTCTAGTCCGGCGGCATTTCGTGCCAGTTGTTTTTGCGGACAAAAAAGACGAACATGCCGGGCTTTGGGTTGATCCGCGTGGCTTCAGCGAATTTTCCCTTGTAGCACTCGTTGGGCATGGCGACGCCGGAGGCGAGGATGTCAGGGACCGAGTACCAATGGAGCGTGCTTACATCCTTCTCCATGGCGGCATCGCAGTTGACGTAGATTTCCATGGAATTGTTGAAGGTGCCCTGGACAGAGAGGTATTTCGCGCCGGCGGGGACGAGGGCGCGTGCGACTCCTTCGTCGTCGATCACGACCGAATCGTTGTGAACCTCGTTGCGATGATCGAAGCGCACGATGAAGTTGGAGGGGACGATGGGCTTGCCAGTCTTGCCATCGAGCATGAGGATGGTGATGGTGGGTGTGGTTTGCGCATGAAGGTGAACGCAGAACGCGGCGGCGAGAGCGAGGGCCAGGAAACTGCGAGTCACGAACGGGCGATGTGCGAAGAGATAGGCTTTCGGACGCAACATAATCTTACTTTGTCACGCGGGGCTGCGTTTTAGGAAGTGCCGGCTTTGGGGCGGAGTCTACCAGGTTGAATAGGGTTGGCCGTCGGAGCCGGTTTCTTCCGAGCCGGAGTGGACATCGTCGACGCCGGGCTCAGTTTCGTCGATGGAGTACATGGAATCGCTGGTGGCGGTGACCCATGTGTCTTTGCTGTGGGTAAAGGGGTCTTCGGGGACGACCTTGAGGTAGCCGTCGGTGACCAGGTCATCGAGCGACTGCGGGGCTTTCTGCTTGTCCATGGTGTAGGAATCGATGGCAGCGCGCATGACGTGGAGGTCTTCCTTGAGTACGGATTCGCGAGCGTGCTTGATGGCGGTGATGTAGCTGGGGATGGCCAGCGTGGCCAGGATTCCGATGATGGCCATGACGATCATCAGCTCGACGAGGGTGAATCCTGCGTGGCGCGGGAGCGAAGTTGGGCCGCCGCGGCGGGTTAGCCGCGCTTCGCGCGTGTTCGCGGAGTTCGTGATGCGCCGAATTCCGAGTGCGATTCTTGTTGACAACTCTTACTCCTGAAACTGCGCTTGCGCCGGTCTTGCTCACTCCGCTAACGCCGCGAACCCGCCGCGGCGGGCTAATGCCGCTCTTACGCTACCACGTTGAGTACTTGGTTCCGTCCAGGGCAGTTCCCGGGGACTTTGAATAGACGTCGAAGACACTTTGGCCTCCGTAGGAGTCGGAGGTGGGGTCGTCCTGCATGGAGCGCAATCCCCACTCCGCCTTACCGGTCATCGGGTCTAGCGGAATGTGCCGGAGAAACTTGAGCTTCTTGCCTTGCACATCGACACCGTCGACTAGAGTTTGGAGGTCGGGCGGGTAATTCTGGCTATCTACTTTTGTCTGGAAGGCGCCCTTGTCTGCGGCATCTTTGTATTTGTCGATGGCGTCGCGCATCATCCAAAGATCGCGGTGCAGTTCGCGCTCATTCTGGCGCTTGACCTGGAAACGGGCGATGGGCACTGCGGCCGACGCAAGTATGGAAAGAATGGCTACAGTCACAATTAGCTCGACCAGCGTCAGCCCTTGCTCTCTCGTCCGACAGACGAAAGCCTGTCTGGCCGGCGCCGGCTCACGGCCGCGAAACAGGGCTGGCGAATTAGAGACCGTAGGCACAGTACGCATTCGCAATACTCCCTACTTGACGACGAGATCGAGGCGACCGGCTGTGGCCGGGACTTGCTGTTGGGCGCTGTTGACGGCAGCGGAACGGGTCATGGTGAGGACGGTGTTTCCAGGCGCTTTGGTCTGGAAGGTGAGGATGCAGACTGTACCTGAGCCGGAGACGCCCGTCGTGCCGGGCGGACGCGCGGCGACGATTGTGACGTTGCCCGGCGGATCGTCCCGATGGATGAGCGCGACAGCCTGCCCGTCGCGGCTGAGCAGGTCTCCGGCGGCCACGTTGACGAGCGAAAGTTTGGCCGGATCGTACTGGAGTTGGATCGGTACGGAGGCGATATCCGTGGCCCCGCTAAGAACGACCGGGACTTGGAATGTGGCCCCCGTGGCGAGCGGAGCCGCGGGCGGAGTAAGCGTGAAACCGGCAGCGGCGCCTGCAGCGGCGGAAGACGGAGGAACGGAAGTTTGGGGCTGTGCAGTGGGCGCCTGAGCGGATGGCAGTGGAGCCGGCGGTTGCGGAGTTGAAGGAGGATTCTGGTTGTTCTGTGGTGCGGCGGTCATTTGGGCCATCAAGGCGGGCGCAGCAGCTTCAGCGCTCTGCCCAGGTACAGTGCCCAACTGGGAATTCTGGAGCGCGACAGGTCGGATTGCAGGGGCAGGGGAAGCAGGGTTTGTTGCTGTCGTTTCATCGCTGTTCAGGCGGAGATCAATGTTATTCTGGCCGGCGCCTGTATCGATGGAACGGAGATTTGCCTGATCAAGCTGCTGGGAGCGCACGATGTGGGGCACGACGACGAAGACGATCTCGTCGTTTTGGATGGTGTGATCCTTGGAGCCGAAGATGTATTTGAGGATGGGAATGGAGCTGAGGCCGGGGATGCCCGACAGGGTTTGCTGTTCCTGGTTGTTCTGAATGCCACCGAGGATGCTGGCCTCTCCTTCGCGGAGGCGGATTACCTGGTCGACGACGCGCTGGCTGAGGATAGGCTCGGTGACGCCGCTGATGGTGACTGAGCCGCTCTGCGAGGTGACTTCGATTTTGATTTTCAATGTCACGTCGTGGTCATAGTGGACGGTGGGCGTCATCTCGATATTGACGCCGACGTCCTGGTACTGGAACTGCGTATTGACGAGCGAACTGACGACGGCGGTGGCCGCGCCAGTTTGATAGGATCCTGTGGCGATGGGGATGCGCGAACCGATCTTCATGCTCGCCTTCTGGTCGCCTGTGGCGCGAATTCGCGGGCTCTGCAAGACCTTGGTGTTGGAATCGCTCAGCAAGAGATTCAAGGTGGCTGAGCCGACGGTGACGGCGAAGTCACTGGCCTTGAGGTGAGCGAGATCGTAAAGCGTCGGCGAGGTGGTCGTGGTGGTGGTGCTGGAACCCGAAGTGGTGCTGGAATTGGGGGATTGCAAGGCAACACCGATGCTGCTGGGCCACGAGATACCGAGGGTCCGTTCCCAGTTCTTGCTGACTTCCAACACGGCGATGTCCACGACAACTTCGGCACGGGCTTTGTCGAGGTCGTTGATGAGCTTTTGAGCCAGCAGCAGTTCGTCGGGGGTTCCGCGCATGACGATGGCATTCTGGCTGGCGACACCGTAGATTTTGGCGCTGGTGATCACATTGCGCAGAGCGGTCTGCACGTCGTTCATGTCGTTCGGCTGCCAGGCATTGCTGAGGTAGAAGGTCTGGGCGGCCTGGACGTCGAGTTCGGTGCGCTTGATGCGGGTGTTCTGGGCGACAAAGAGGGTATTGGCGGTGACGGGGCGCCAGAAGGTGCCTGACATGGTGCCGACGATGCGCAAGGCGTCGAGCAGGGAGACGTTGTTGAGGTCGACCTGGATGCGCTTGGAGTTGTAGTCGGGGTCGAAGAGTACGTTGACGCCGGCGGCCTTACCGATGGCCTGATAGATGACCTTGGCGTCCTCAGTCATGTGCAGGGTGAGCGGCTCGTTCGAAACAGGTTTAAGGTCGACGGGGGCGCTGATCGAATCAATTTCCTGCTCCTCGCCAGAGGGTTCAGGCAAGGCGGCCTCGGATTCGGGCGAAGGCTGGCCATTTTTCTGGCGGATTCGAGCAATTTCCTGCTGCGCGGCTTCGTTGCCGGGATCGATTTCGGAGGCGTGCAGAAACTCGGCGAGCGCACCCGGATGGTCGCCGGACAGGAGGAGCTTTCGTCCCTTTGTGATGTGCATGGAAGAGGCGGTTTGCCTCACGCGATAGAGAGCGGTCCGGTAGTTCAGGTCTTTTGGATTTTTGGCATTGGCCTTCTGGAAGAAGTCGAAGGCGGCGTCGTAGTCCTGGCGGGCTTCAGCGTTTTGGCCGCTCTTGAAGAGAGAATTGGCGGACTGGGCGTGAAGGACAGCGCCGCAGAGGCCTAAGACTGCCAGGACGACCGCGAGCGCGATGCGGACGACGGCGCGAGATGGAACGGATCCGGGTGCGACCGGAGTGTGAGCACGGCGGTTCATCGAACTCCCAGGCGTCGTGTCCGGTCCGACAGGGAACAGGGGCCGGTGCGGGCTGCCTTGGCTGCCCTGGACGCGCAACAATTCACAATCTTTAACGGCGATGTTCGTCCACCAAAGATGCCTCATTTTAGCAAAGCCCCATAGCAACCATGCTAAAAGTAGCACCGATGCTAGGATTAAGATTCGAGGGTGTTTCCACATGCCACGGCAAACCAGCCACGAGATTGTCTCCAAGGACACGGCCAGCGCCAAGAAGCCGGCGAAGCCGCGCGATCCCGTGGCCAGCGGCGAGCGGGATGCGGCGCACAACCGGATGGCCGGCCATAACTACTTTCTGCTTGAGAAGTTTGAGGCGGGAGTGGCCCTGCGCGGGACTGAAGTGAAGTCCATCCGGGAGGGCCAGGCCAACCTGAAGGATTCCTATGGGCTGATCCAGAATGGCGAGGCGTTTCTGCTGAACGTGCATATCGGTCCTTATTCACACGGGAATATTGCCAATCACGACTCTACGCGTACGCGCAAACTGCTGCTGCACAAGGAAGAAGTTCGCAAGCTACTCCAAAAGACGCAGGTCAAGGGGCACACGCTCATCCCGACCCGGCTTTATTTCCGCAACGGGAGGGTAAAGTGCGAGTTAGCGGTGGCCAAGGGCAAGCAGGACTGGGACAAGCGGGAGACGGAGAAGCGGCGGGAGGCGGACCGGGAGGCACGGGCGGCGGTGAATGCGAGCAAGCATCGGGGGGGAAGGTAGCTTCTAGCCTCAAGCTCTCTGCTTGATTGGTTACGGTGTTCTGCGGAAGCGGCTCGGGTGCAGGGGGGCGCTGCTGTGCGGGTTCTCTGCCTGCCGGGAATGAAATAATCGAAGCCATGCGGACTGAACTGAGTTTTGCGAATCTCTCTGGAATCAAGACTGAACTGCTGGCGGTGCTGGCGGTTGATGCACAGACTGGCAAAGGGCCAGACGCCAGGCCGGAACCGGTATTGCTGACCACCGATGCAGCGGTGAAGGCGGCTGCGGCCGCGGTGCTTGGGAGCGGTGAGTACAAAGCCGGGGCCAATGAGACTTTGCTTCTGCATGGGCCGTCGGGACTGGCGGCGCGGCGGCTTTTGGTTGTGGGGCTGGGCAAGCAGGCTAAGACCTCCCCGCACAGCGTGCGGAAGGCGGCGGGAACGGCGGTGCGATTTACGAAACCGCGGGGGATTCGGGAGCTGGTGTTTGCGCTTCCGGAGGCAGAGTGGCTGGCGGCGGGAGCTTGCGCACGGGCTTCGGTTGAGGGCGCATTGATTGGGGACTACGATCCGGACACTTATCGCAGCGACCGCAAGGACTTGAGCGTTCAGATGTTCACGCTGGCGGCACCGGGCAATGCGGATAAAAGTGCGGTGGAAACGGCGTTTGCCGAGGGCGTGATTTTAGGGGAGAGCCAGAACTTTACGCGCAGGCTGGTGAATGAGCCGGGGAACAAGCTGACGCCGACAATTCTGGGGCAGAGAGCAGCAGCGATGGCTGTCGAGGTGGGGCTAAAGGCGGAGGTTTCTTCGACGGAGAAGCTGCATGCGCTGAAGATGGGTGCGTTCTGGAGCGTATCGCAGGGATCGGAAGAACCGCCGGCGCTGATCGTGGTGCGGTATGAGCCGGAGGGGGTTAACGATGGGCCAATATTGGGGCTTGTGGGCAAAGGGATTACGTTCGATACGGGTGGGATTTCGATCAAGCCTGCGGCCGACATGGAGAAGATGAAGTACGACATGGCGGGCGGAGCGGCGATGCTGGGCGCGATGCGGGCAATTGCGCTGCTGAAGCCGAAGGTGCGAGTAATTGGAATAGTATGCGCGGCGGAGAATATGCCGGACGGCAAGGC
>Ga0181535_10008606_pt1 | contig 10007 bp, 9 predicted proteins | sample PEATcosm2014_Bin_44_FD_119774 | JGI IMG/M metagenome (GOLD analysis project Ga0181535, IMG submission 119774) | Peatland microbial communities from MTU Mesocosm Facility, Houghton, MI, USA - PEATcosm2014_Bin17_30_metaG | ecosystem: Environmental > Terrestrial > Soil > Wetlands > Peat | place...
ACTTCAATCAGGCGGACTACGATTCGCTCGCAACGGACCAGCCGGTGGCGACGACATGGCACCAGGAGTCAAACTACGGCGGGGCGCAGGGGGACTGGCGCTCTGATGTCGGATGGAATACATTCTCCGGAGGAATTTACTCCTTCATCCAAGGGGAGAACGATCTCTTCGGCGTGCAGGTGAACGATGGCAGCGGTCCGTCGCAGCCGAATACAACCGCTCACGCCACTGCGGAGCTCCTGGAGTTTTATATCGACGATCACTTGCGGCTGGGTCAATACGTCACGTTACTTGGAGGCGAGAGACTCACGTATTACAGATCTGACCAGAACGAGGGCGCGGTCTATCCACGCATCGGGGCAACCGTTCGAATCCCGAAGCTGAATTGGGTTCTGCGCGGATTCTACGGCCACTTTTTTCAGCCGGCGCCGATCCTCACAGTTTCGAGCTCAGTGCTGAACTATGCGAGCAGCCTTGGGGGCGGCGAAAACACCTTCACGCCGATCCCTTCAGAACGCGACGAGGAGCATCAGTTCGGGATTGAGATTCCGTACCGGGGATGGATGCTGGACGTGGACACATTCAAGAATCGCGTGAACAACTTTCTGGATCATTCAAACCTGGGTGAATCGAATATGTACTTCCCCATCGCCGTGGACGGCGCGCTGATCCGCGCTTGGGAGATGACGCTTCACTCGCCGTCGCTATGGCGCTTCGGGCAATTCTATGTGACGTACTCAAACCAGATCGCACAGCAGCGTGGAAGCATTATCGGCGGATTCACGTGCAGCATTCCAACTGACCCGGCGTGCGATTTGGGGCCGCAGTATATTTCCCTTGACCACGACCAGCGCGACACGCTGAACACGGGGTTTACGGCAAACCTGCCGGCGCATACGTGGTTTGCAACAAATGTGTATTACGGATCCGGGTTCTCGAATGGGCTGGTAGGCGCGAACGAGGGGCCTTACAACGGGCCGTATCTGCCCGTGCACACGACCTTCGACTCGTCGATCGGGCACTCGCTGGGCGAAAACTGGAAGTTGTCAGCAACGGTGATCAATGTGACCAATCACCGCGTTCTGCAGGATAACTCGATCACGATCGGGGGATTCCACTGGAACGATCCGCGGATGTTCGCGGTCGAGGCGCGATACAGGTTTCACTTTTAACGGATCAGGATTGGACTTTGAATAGGCCGGGCAGCACTTCCCCGGCTTTGCCTTCGACGATGTGGGTGAAGGCTGAAGCGTTGAGCGGAGGCTCGGGACCGATGTAGACCGTTTGCGCGCCGCTCTGTCTTGCCCAACTGACGAATCCCGCCGCGGGATAGACGTTGCCCGATGTGCCGATGACGATCATCAGCGTGGATTCGGCGATCTCGCGTTCGATGCGCGGCATTTCAAGCGGAATCTCGCCGAAGAAAACGATGTGCGGGCGCATCCGGCGGCCACAGGGGCAACGGCCGACCTGGTCCAGGCTTGCGTAGATTGCTCGGTCTTCGACGGGCGGGCGGCCGCATTCGCGCTCGCAGCGCGATTTGGCGAGCTCACCGTGCATGTGAACGAGATTCAGCGATCCGGCGCGCTCGTGGAGGTCGTCGACGTTTTGCGTACAAAGAAAATAGCGACCGGGGAGCTGCGCCTCAAGCTCGGCGAGCGCAATATGGGCTGGATTCGGATTCGCTTTGCTGCCTTGTGCACGACGCGCGGAGTAAAACGCCCAGACTCCAGCAGGATCGCGACGCCATGCATCGGGTGTGCACACATCCTCGACGCGAAAACCAGCCCACAGACCGTCGGAGGCGCGGAACGTCGGCAGACCGCTTTCGGCGCTGATGCCGGCGCCGGTGAGGACGAAGACGCGGTCGGTGGGCTTGATGAGGATTTGCGACACGACAGTGGCTAGTGGTGAGCGATCACTGGTTAATGGCCCCGCGGTCCTCGGTTACGGAACCAACAGAACCTTGCCGGCGGTTTTGCGCTCTTCCATGTCGATCTGGGCCTGAGCGGCATCGGCCAGCGGATAGGTGTGCTCGGTGCGGAGTTTGAGCTCGCCCTTGGCAGCCCAACTGAGCACCTCACCCGCGCGCCACTCCAGCTCAGATCGCGTGGCAATATAGTGCCACAGCGTGGGCCGCGTTAGAAAGAGCGAACCCTTGCTGTTGAGCAGACTGGGATCGAAGGGTGGGACGGTGCCGCTGGACGCGCCAAAGAGCACCATCAGCCCTCGAGGATGCAGGCAGTTGAGGCTGCCATCGAAGGTGGTCTTGCCAACCGAGTCGTAAACCACATCGACGCCCTTGCCGCCGGTCAGGCGCTTGACCTCGGTTTCGAAGTCCTTCTCGGCGTAAAGAATTACATCGGAGGCTCCTGCCTCGCGTGAAAGCTCGGCTTTGGCCTTCGCGGAGACCGTGGTGATAACCCGCGCGCCGATGCGAGCAGCGATCTGCGTGAGGAGCAGACCGATACCGCCTGCTCCGGCGTGGACCAGCGCTGTGTCGCCTTTCTTGAGCGGATAGGTGGAGAAAGCGAGGTAGTGCGCGGTCATGCCCTGCAACAACGCGGCGGCTGCCTGCTCCAGGCTCAAACCCTCGGGGACCTTGATCAATTGAGCGGCCGGAACGAGAGCATACTCGGCGTAGCTACCGAGGACCGCCACGGACACCACGGCGTCACCCGTTTTGAATCCGGTGACGCCTGGGCCAAGCTCTTCCACGGTGCCCGCGGCCTCGCTGCCCGGAATCATGGGGAACGAAGCTTTGTAGACGCCTTTCCGAAAGTAGATCTCAATGAAATTGACTCCGGTGGCCTCGATGCGGATAAGCACCTGGCCGGCTTCAGGTTGGGGGATCGGCAGATCGACGAGCTCGAGAGCTTCGGGCCCGCCCGCTGAGTGGATCTGGATGGCTTTCATGACTTGCTCAAGAATGAACCTTGAGGCCGGGCTACCGCAAGGGAATTGAAGATCCGATTCTAGGACTAGAGATTTTCATCCTTGCTCTCTGAGAGCAAGGTCCGCTCTTCTGAAGATTCCAGCCGCACCAGGCGGTCCACGGTGTAGGACGTGGAGCGCTGGTTGCTGTAGTAGTGGCGCACCTGCAGCTCACCCAGCAGGCCGAGAGCCAGCAACTGTACGCCGCAGACGATGAGAACCGAAGCGATGACGAACATGGGGCCGTGCTGCTCCATCAAGTCCGCGTGCGGATTGATCAGCTTCAGTCCCAGCAGGGTCGCCGCCATGATGCTACCGGAAAGCATGGCCAGAATTCCGCAACCGCCAAAGAAGTTCAGCGGCCGGCTCATATGCTTGAGCAGGAAACGAATGGTCATTAGGTCAAAGAAGACCTGCACTGTGCGGCCCAGACCGTAATGGCTCCTTCCGCGGACTCGCTTCAAGTTGCGAATTGGAATCTCGCAGATAGATGCGCCATGCAAGCTGGCGAGGGCGGGAATAAAGCGATGCATCTCGCCGTAGAGCGGAATATTCTGGATGACTTCGCGGCGATAGGCCTTGAAGGTTGTGCCGAAGTCGTGGATGGGAACACCGGAAAGGCGCGCCATGATCCAATTTGCGCAGGCGGAGGGAACCCGGCGAAAGATGAAGTTATCAATGCGCACCTTTCGCCAGCCGGAGACGACGTCATAACCCTCATCAAGTTTTTCGAGAAAAGCGGGAATGTCATTTGGATCGTGCTGCAGATCGCCGTCCATCGCAAGAATAAAGTCGCCCGATGCGTGGTCAAAACCGGCAGCCAGGGCGGAGGTCTGGCCAAAGTTGCGGCGCAGCTTGACGACCAGGACGCGGCTGTCAACGGCGGCAACCTCCTCCAGGAGCTTGTACGTGCGGTCGCTTGACCCGTCGTCGACGAAAATCAGCTCAAAAGACTCGTCCGTCTGTTCCATGACTTGCTTGAGCCGTGCATACAGGACGGTTACGTTCTCTTCCTCGTTGTGGAAGGGAACCACGATCGAGTATTTCGTCATATTGCTCCTTTAGACGCTTTAGATGCGCGAGGGATGTCTGGGGCAATCCACTAAAACGCGACGGATGCGGTTTGCGCTCGGATTCTAAGACTGGAGGAGAGAAGATCCCCCGCATGGTCAGCCTGGGAACTACTCCTGCGCCTCCATTTCGCCGAGCATCGTCTGCATCTCATTGAGTGCATGGGTATTACCGGTTCTTGCGGCACAAGCGATTCCGGCTTTGAGCCTTTCGATCGCCTGCTGCCTTCTGCCCGCGCCCGCCAACGTTTGCGCGGACATGAAGTAGCCTGCAGTGTAATCCGGATCGTTGGCCAGGAGATGATCAAATTCTGCAATCGAAAGACTGATTTCGCCCCGGCTCGCAAGCTCCATTGCGACCCCGTACCGGGCGAAGCTGTTCTTAGGGTCGAGCGCGAGAATCTCTCTCAATCCTGCGACTTTATCCATTTTGCCTGAGTCCGGGCCGATTTCGCTGTATCGGACGGTGAGGGATTTGCGGTTTTGGCGCGGATTGCCCAAACTGGAACATGAAGGCTGGTAATCTTCCGGACCAAGGCCGCTGCAGGTTCTATTTTAGCTTGCGGGCGATGAAGACGATCAAAAGATACTCAGGAAGCAGTGGAAATGGAGGCGCCATGAACAGCCCAGATATCCACCCTGAAGTCGATCTCCACCCCCGAGTGCGTACGGTGGCGAGCACGCAGTCGGAGAAGACGGAGATTGTGCTGCCCAATGACACCAACATGCTTGGCCATCTACTGGGCGGCCGGCTGATGCACTTTATCGATTTGACGGGTGCAATGGCAGCCTATCGGCACTCACGCACGAACGTTGTGACCGCGGCGATGGATCATATCGACTTCATCCGTCCGGTGCACCTGGGCGATCTGGTCACGCTGAAGTCGAGCGTGAACCGGGCGTTTACGAGCTCGATGGAAGTGGGCGTGAAGGTATGGGCAGAAAACACGCGGACCGGAGAAGTAGCTCACGTGGCCAGCGCTTACCTGGTGTTTGTGGCCATGGACGAGCAGGGGCGAGTGCAGCGAGTTCCGCAGTTAAAGCCGGAGACACCGGACGAGATCCGGCGCTATGATGACGCGCTGCGCCGCCGAGAACATCGCGAGCGCGAAAGCGTGCGGCGCACGGAGGGCAAGCTGGCTGTAGCGGCTCTGGCCGAAGCAGAAGAGAAACGCTGAAAGGAACGGCCCGCGATCTGAAACAACGCGGCGTTCGATCTGAAACAATCTAATAAGGAGCAACAAAAAACAATGGCACATTCCCAGGCCATGCCTTCGCCGGTCGCATTGCCCGGCGTTTCGAAGATTGTCGCAGTCGGTTCGGGTAAGGGCGGCGTGGGCAAAACCACAGTGGCCGTGAATCTGGCCATCGCGCTGAGCAAGCTGGGCCAGCGCGTGGGGCTGATGGACGCCGACGTGTACGGGCCCAATGTCCCGCTGATGATGGGCAGCTCGCAGCCGCCGAAGGTGGGCGCGGGCAACATCATCGAGCCCAACCTGACGCACGGCCTGAAGACGATTTCGATCGGATATATTTCGCCCGGCGACAAGCCGTTGGTGATGCGCGGTCCGATGCTGCACCAGATCATCCGGCAATTCTTGCAGCAGGTGAACTGGGGCGAGCTGGATTATCTCATCGTCGATCTGCCTCCGGGGACGGGCGACGTGGCGATTTCGCTGGTGCAGACCGTGCCGCTGACCGGCGCGATCGTCGTGTCTACCCCCAGCGACGTGAGCCTGGAGGACGCGCGCAAGGCTCTGGAGATGTTTGCGCAGGTCAATGTAGAGGTGCTGGGGATTGTGGAGAACATGAGCCACTTTACATGCCCGCATTGCCACCACGAGATCGACATCTTTTCGCGCGGCGGCGCCGAGCGCACAGCCAAGCAGTTCAACGTGCCATTTCTGGGAGCGATCGAGCTGGTCCCGGCAATTCGCGAAGGCGGCGACCGGGGAATGCCTGTGGCGCTGGCCGGACCGAAGAGCCCGCAGGCGGCGGCGTTCTACGCAATTGCGGAAAAGGTGATGGAGCAGGCCGAGAAAGCGGCCGCAGCGGCGTCGGATGTAATCGAGATCAGCTGAAGTGCAACCCGCGGAGTTCGGACCTCGATTTATCGGGCGGTAAACAGAAAAGCGGGGCTTGCGCCCCGCTTTCCCATTTTGGACTCTCGGCTACTGCCAGTGGCCCTCGATCAGGACCCAGCCGCCGTTGCGCTGTTCCCAATGATGAGCAACCCAGACAGCGCCGGGGTGCGGAGGCCGTACCCAAAAGCCCTTGACCCAGACGTAGCGTTGGCCATCCCAGCGATGGTGGCCTTCGTGCCATACCCATCCGTCATGCGGTGGATGGTCATGGACCTCGTGGATCGGTGGAGGCGGCGCAATGCGAACGATGACCTGCGCCATCGCAATCGCAGGAGTGAGACACAGGGCGAGCAGCCCTGCCAAAAGAGTCTTTTTCACAGGAATTCTTACCTCCGTGGTTCGAATCTGCCGGAAACGGGGAACCTTTTCCTGGCGGTTACATCGATTTCGATTCTGCGCTTAACAGAATGACGGATGTCAAGTGGCAATTTCCTCTCCAAGAGCCCCACTGGCAGGTCTTTGCCTGTGGGGTGGAGGTAATTGCCACGCTGCACAATGCCGACTATGTCCACATGTGAATCGAAAGCGCTCTAATCATAACAACCCAGGGGCACGGGTTTCGTTGCGCGCTGTTGAAAAATCTCCCGCGGAAACCCTTACTTCTGATTAGGATGCGTTTTCATGCCGGATGGTTAACCGGCGATTGCAACAGATTCCTTCGGCGCAAAGACATTGCCCAGCCGCTGGATCTGGGCGCCGACGCCGATCAGCTTCTCCTCGATGCGCTCGTAGCCCCGGTCCATGTGATAAACGCGGTCGACGATCGTTTCGCCCTCGGCGACCAAAGCGGCCAGCACCAGCGAAGCGGAAGCGCGTAGATCGGAACACATGACGGCGGCTGAGGTGAGCCGGGCCGGGCCGCGAACGGTGGCAGTGCTTGCGTCAACTTTGATGTTGGCGCCCATGCGGACGAGTTCCTGCACATGCATGAAGCGATTCTCGAAGATATTCTCGCGGACCAGGCTGACGCCTTCAGCCTGCGTGGCCAGGGCCATGTACTGAGCCTGCATATCGGTGGGAAAGCCGGGATACTCCTCGGTGGAGATGTCGACAGCGCGAAGTTCCGCGGCAGCGCGGACGCGGATCGAATCGGGGCCGAGCACGTCAAGACGCGCGCCGGCCTCCCGGAGCTTGGCAACGACCGCGCCGAGATGAGAGGCGTTGCAGTTGGCGACGATAAGGTCGCCCGCGGTAATGGCGCCGGCAATGAGAAAGGTTCCCGCTTCAATGCGGTCGGGATTGATGCGGTAGCGCGCACCGTGGAGGCTTGCGACCCCGCGCACGCGGATGGTGGGCGTGCCCGCGCCCTCGATTTGAGCGCCCATTGCGTTCAACAGCGCGGCAAGGTCGACGACCTCCGGCTCGCGGGCGCAGTTCTCCATCAGCGTGTCGCCCTCCGCGAGCACAGCGGCCATCAGCAGATCCTCAGTGCCGGTGACAGTGATCTTGTCGAATACGAGGTGCGCGCCGCGCAGGTGTTCCGCGCGGGCTTCGAGATAGCCGTGCTCCTGCGTAATGACCGCGCCCATCTTCTCCAGGCCTTTGATGTGCAGATCGATGGGCCGGCCGCCAATGGCGCAGCCGCCGGGCATGGCCACGCGCGCCACGCCGGCACGAGCGATGAGCGGACCCAGGACGAGCGAGCTGGCGCGCATGGTCTTGACGATCTCGTAGCGGGCAACGGGATCGGAGAGCATGCGGCAACAGATTGTAGTGCGGTCCTGCAGCTCACCTTCGCGTAACTCGACTTCGGCGCCCATGGAGGCCAGCAACCGCCGCTCGGTTTCAATGTCGCGGACCTGGGGAATGTTTTCGAGGGTGACCTCATCCTCGGTAAGGATGGCCGCGGCCATGCAGGGCAACGCCGAGTTCTTCGCGCCGGAGACGCGAATGGTGCCTACGAGCGGATTGCCGCCGCGAATAACGAACTTGTCCATACGAGTGCGGGCTTTCAGCCTTTAGACGGGTGCGAGCGCTCAGCTTTCAGATTCAAGCTCTCAGCACCCAGGTGTCAATGCAGAGGAATTCGGGTCGGGGTACGAAGGTACGGGTGGTTGATCGACCAATATAGAGAGAAAGAAACTCAGGGCCGCCGCAGTTGGCAGGTCTTCGACTTCGTTTGCACTCGAATCGGAGCGTCACTGGTCGGAGCGTCGCTTTGGCCGTTCGATTTTAGGCTTTGAATGGAAGCGCGGTCCTCGGCACAAAAGTTTGGCCGGCCGAGGTGAATCTGACCGCACTCCAGCGATACGAATCAGTGATTCGAAGCTCGGGGCGCTCGCTGGGCTCTCGAGCAGGCTGCGCGGGCCGCTCCCAATTCGTGGGGACTCGCCGTTCAAGGATTTGACTACAGTTCATTGCTCGCCTCCTGGGGGGGAAGCACGGCTCGCGCCGAGCTCCCGGAAGTTAGTTTCCGGTTTGAGCCACGGGGACAAGATGGAGCGGCTCATTCAGCGTGAACAAAAGGACTGCGCCGTTGTCCAGCGTAGCCTGCGGATGGTCCATGAGTAGGTGTACCGTGATGACGCTGGCGCCGATGATGCCACCGGCGAGCGCGCCACCGGGCCCGCCGACGATGGCCCCTGTGACCACGCCGGCGCCCGTCGCGGCGCCGTATTCGATGCCGACTTTCTTCATGCGAGAACCCGGCGTGACGTCGCCCTCGCCGCCTACTCGATCATTGGAACCGGGCGCGCCGGTGGTCTGGGCGAAGAGATGGTAGCGCGATCCGTCGGCGAGAATAACGACCTCTGGCTGCAGGCGCATCGATCCGTGGCCGGCAAAGTGCCCACTCGACACCGTGGCAACCTTGCCGTCAATCTCGGCTCCCGCGGGAATGAGGACCTGGCCATCCTGCATGACGTCAGAAACAACGCGCGTGCGAAACTCGTCGCCGCTTTGGCTCATGGCTGTCGACAGGCGATCCATCAAGCGGACGCGAATTAGAGCGCCTTCGCCGAGAGTGCCGGGAGGCAACGGAGCCGGGTGAACAATGTCGCCGTCGGGGTCGCTCGCGAAAGGGCGCTGGTTCAGCGCCGGTGCGGCGGATGTGTCGGGCGCTACCTGCACGATGCCGTCGTCGGTGCCGTCGGCCGGAATTGTATAGAGCGATCCATCAAGAGAGTGTTGCGCTGTTTGCGCTTGCGGTTCGGCAGCAGGCTGCGGCTGCGCGTCGGGTTGCGCGACCATGGGATGGCTGGGCGAAGGCTTGGCAACTGGCGCAGATTCCGGCGCGGGCGTGGTGATCGTGTCATCGGGCGGCGGGCTTGAAGTTCCCGCATATGGGCTCGGCTGGCCTGCCTGCTGCGCTCCTAAAAGAGCCGCAGTAGCAGCTAAAACGCCAAAAACAAAAAGGTTCCGTTTCATCCCGATCTCCTCTCCAAAAGCAAAGGTCACCTTACCTGCCTTAGACCCTGTGGAGACGGGAAAGTTCTGCGTCCGAAGTCCCAACGAACCCACCGCGGACGTAAAACTACCCAAATTAAGCGTAGCGTGACATTCCACAATGGCGAATAGGTGGGCATTCGGCGGGTGCCGCGTGGATTACGAATCAAAAGAGTAACCGCCCGGGCGCTTCCACGCCGACTCGTCTGCCGTGTGACCGCCGCCACACCGGCGATCCACACCCTGTTTGCTAGAATCCGAACGGATAGAACCATTTTTTCCACAAGCACTTTTTTGCTGGACGGAGAGGCACTTTTTTGCGCACGCAGGGGCTTTTGAACACCATTCAAAGCGCCGCCGGAGAAGCCCTGGCCGTGGATCGCCGTCCCCAACTGAATGACCGGCTGCAGCACCGCATCTTAAGGAGCGATATGACTGAGATTGTTGCTATTCGTGCCCGCGAAGTCCTTGATTC
>Ga0181535_10008607_pt1 | contig 10005 bp, 9 predicted proteins | sample PEATcosm2014_Bin_44_FD_119774 | JGI IMG/M metagenome (GOLD analysis project Ga0181535, IMG submission 119774) | Peatland microbial communities from MTU Mesocosm Facility, Houghton, MI, USA - PEATcosm2014_Bin17_30_metaG | ecosystem: Environmental > Terrestrial > Soil > Wetlands > Peat | place...
CCTTACTTGTGAGATTGATCGAGCCAAACTCGACCGCATCTCACGACTGGCATGTTCAACCAATTTGTCAAAGATCCTTGAGGGTGGTCCGCCTAAGCGGTACCCCTTGGGATCGAGGTCTGGACTTTCGTCCAGCTGTCCTCGAACTTGGTGCGCATCGCCTTCTTTCTCCGCTACCACAGCGGACATCGGCGTTTTTGCGCGAACCTTTTGAAGTTATCAGAGTCTCCATCGCCGGTCAAGCAAAGAATTCGCCTGAACCTTTGTGGATAACCCGTTCGCGCTGCGCAAAATATCAAAAAGCAACCAGCAAAAATTGCCCGAGCCGATAGGGCTCGCGGGAGATAAACTCCCGGGTCATGCAATGGCTTGTTCTCTCTAGGGATTCCCTACAGGGGCTCAACGGTGCACATCGTGCAAAACTCGTTTGACCCAACGAACCAGCTTCCCACTTCCCTCATATCCGAGATTCTTTAGATCCTGATCTCAGACCGGGCAGGCCCCTTTTCATACTGCGCTTTCGCGCAAAAGGCCACCAGGAGGCTCCACTGCTCACACTTACTTGATTAGAGTAGCACAGGCCACCCTAAGATGCAAACTCTAAGACCAACGCAGATCCAGGGTTTGCAACTCAAGAAGATTAGCATTTTCAAAGGGTTAAGTTCAAGCGCCGCAACCTGTGGAAAGTCCCCGCTTTCTGTGGGAAACCACCCACCAAACGCCGGTCACATGTGCCGTGGAATCAACCCTAAGTCTGTGATTCCATTCACGAAATACTGCATCGCAAGCGCCACCAGCAGCAGCCCCATGATTCTGACCAGTATCCGAATGCCCGTCTCGCCCATCACTTGCCGCACTCGGCTCGCCGCCGCCAGCACAAAATAGGTCACCACGGTCGTAAGCACAATCGCGCCCAGAATCGCCGCCATCTGCCATCCCCAGAGCGTCGGCACCTGCCCCACCAGCACCATCACCGACGAAATCGCGCCCGGTCCAGCCAGCATGGGAATCCCCAACGGCACAATGCCCGCGTCCTCTTTCGCCGCGCCCTCCACCGTATCGCCGTGCGTCTCCTGCGTTGGCGAGCGCCGCGCTTCCAGCATGTCCAGCCCGATCAGCAGCAGAATCAGCCCGCCGGCAATCTCGAATGCGGGCAGCGTGATCCCAAACATCCTGAAGATCATCTGCCCCGCAATCGCGAAACTTACCAGCACAATGAAACACGTAATCGCGCCCTTGCGTGCAATGCGTTTGCGCCGTTCCGGATCGGCCCGGCCCGTGATCGCCAGAAACGACGGGATCGCTGCGAACGGATCGACAAGGAAAAAGATGGAACTGAGCGCCAACAGTGAAAACCGCACAATCGGTGACTGGCTCAGGTCGTTCAACGCCGTCGTCGCTGGGTTCGTCAGCAGCACATCTAAAGGCTAGTACAAGCGGGCTGAGCGCGTCCTCGCGGCGTTTAGGAAAACGCGACCGGTACCCGAAAATCCGCATTCAGCAATCGACACTGATTGAGGGCGGACCCCGTCCGCTCCTCATTCGTTCGATGGAGACCCTCGTCGATCCAAAGGCTGTTGCCGGAAAGCCCTCTACAGCAGACACTTGCCTAACCAACGCATATGGAGTGTCCAGTGAAATTGTGCCTTTCCCCTGCCCTTGTCGCATCGCGTTCCCACCACCAGATGTTGCGTCTCGCGCTCGTCCTCGTAACGGCTCCGCTTTTCGCGCAGCAAAGCGCCACCCCACCCCAGGCGGCAGCCGGCAAGCCTGTTGCCAAGCCGGCCATCAAAGCGTACGTACTGGCTCCAACCCCGCCGCCCACGCACAAGATGGGGCCGCTTCTGATCAACATCAACTGGCGCGAGCGCACCGAAGATTGGAACTGGTTCAAGGGAAACACGGGCAACAGCGATTACGTCTTCTGGGATTCGCTTTTGCGCATCGGCATCGGGCAAACCGGGCAGCATTTCGACTGGTACATCGACGGCGAGCAGCCCTCGATCCTCGGTTTGCCCAACACCGCGGTCGTGGCCGCTCCGCAGGGCCAACTGGGCCTGGGCGGAAGCTACTTCGCGGCGAACAACAATCACACCGACGTGGCCAACGGTTTTCTTAAGTACGCATACGTGAACATTCATCCAACCAACCAATTCGCGGCCCGCATCGGCCGCTTCGAATACTTCGACGGTCTCGAAGTAAAGGCCAAAGACCCCCTACTTCAACGGGTCATTCAATCGCGCATCTCCAGCCGCTTGATCTCGAACTTCGCCTTTACCGCCGTGCAGCGCACCTACGACGGCGTTCAGCTTGTGCTCAACTCCGGCTCCAATAACCTCACTCTCTTCGGCGCGCGTCCCACGCAGGGCGTGTTCCAAGTCAAAGGCGAGGACGAGCTGGATGTCGATAACTACTACGGCGCATATACCCACTCCGGCAGCTCCGCCACACACCCAAGCTCTCTGCGCGTGTTTGCCGACGGCTACATCGACCATCGCACCCTCGTGCTCAAGACCGACAATCGCTCAACGCCGGCCAAAACCGCCGACAAGAACAAGATCGAAATCGCCACATGGGGCGCGAACTTCGAGCAAGTGATTAACACCAAGACGGCCGGCAAGTTCTATCTGCTGGGCTGGGGCGCATTGCAAACCGGCTCATGGGGCAGCCTCAGCCAGCTTTCTAGTGCGGCGGTCGGCGAAGCCGGATGGCAATTCCCGGTTCCGAGCGTGAAGCCTGGCATCGCGGCCGGCTACTCGTACGGCAGCGGTGACGGCAATGCAGCCGATTCACGCCACGGCTCGTTCTTCCAGATCCTGACCACGCCCCGGCAATACGCGCGCTTTCCGTTCTACAACATGATGAATAACGAGGATGCGTACCTCACAGTCAACGCGCAACCCTTGAAGCAGTTGAGCCTGTCGAGCGAGGCACACACACTGCGTCTGGCCAGCGCAACGGACCTTTGGTATTCCGGCGGAGGCGCTTTTCAGCAAACCACATTCGGCTACCAGGGGCGGCCCAGCAACGGGCATCGGGGATTGGCGAATGTCTGGGACTTCAATGCCGACTATCGCTTCTGCTCAAACTTCAGCGCGACGTTTTACTACGGCCACGCCTGGGGCAAAAGCGTAATCTCCGCCATCTATCCCAAGGACGCCGATGGCCAACTGCTCTTCGTCGAATCGAACTTTCACTTTTAAGCCCCACTCCCACGCGGCGATTGCGCTTAATCGAGGCCGTCGCCGCGCAGTTGCGCGTCCGCCCGTCCAAACGTCCGCGCGAAATCTGACATAAAATGGCGTTTTGCTCACCAATGTCCATCGCGATCGCATTGAAGTGGTCCTCGTCTCCCCGCGCAATCCCCTCAATATAGGAGCGGCCGCGCGTGCCATGGCCAACTTTGGCTTCACGCGCCTCGCCGTTGTCGCCCCATTCGAAGCCCACTGGCGCGAGGCCAAGTCGGCCGTCGGCGCATCCGATCTTCTCCAAAGCGCAAAAAGCGCCAAGTGCCTGCCAGACGCCGTCGCCGATTGCACTCTCGTCATCGGCACCGGCACGCTTGAACATCGCAAGCCGGAACAACCTGTCTTTCCGCTGCCAGAGCTCGTGCCTCTCATTCAAAATGAGCTCGCCCGCGGCGGCCGCATCGCCCTCGTCTTTGGGTCGGAAAAGCGCGGCCTTACGCAGGAAGATCTTGCGCACTGCCGCATCCTCACAGTGATTCCGACTGATCCGCAGCAGCCCTCAATGAATCTTGGCCAGGCCGTCGCTGTCTGTCTTTACGAAATCGCCTCGCGCACCGGCGAAACGGCGCCGGAAGCCAATCCAGAACCAGCAAGCGACACCGTAGCCCCCGCCTCCGCCCGCGATCTGGACCTCCTTGCCGGCGTCGTTGAACAAACCATGCTCGCGGCAAAATACTCGCCTGCTGCCATGCGCAAGGCCAATCGCCACGATCTCCATCTCCTGCTCCACAGGCTGGCTCTCAACCGCCGCGACGCCAGCCGCATTCTCGGATTCTTCCGCCGAATTCTCTGGCGCCTGAATCAATAGAACCGGCTTTCAATTCCTTTCCAGCGAGCAGTGCAAGCTGGTTACCACCGGCGAAATTTCACGGCGAGCCCTTAAGCTTTCCTGCTAAAGTTGCGTTCAAAGGCTCCCCCAATGGCGCACATGTTTCCTCGTTCCCGCTTCTTGTCCATCGCAACTTCGCCCGCGCGCCTCGGCCATCTGGTCTTAACGGCCGCGTTCGCTGCCGTCTTGGTTCCATCGGCTCTCGCCGGGGTCATCGCACAGCAGACTCCAGCTCCCGCGCCAGACCCGCAGCCCGCCGCGCAAACTCCTGCGGCCGCCGAGTCTTCGCAGCCTACCCCTGCGCCGCCACCGGATTCTCAACCCGCCTCACCGGCTCCATCAGCACAACAACCATCTGCAGACCAGCCCTCGCAAGCAGCTCCGGCGCCCCCCGCCGAAAACCCGCCTTCACCGGCAACCGCACCCGCAGCATCACAGCCAGCGCCCGCCGCTTCTCAAAATGCTCCGCCCTCAGCCTCCGAGCCCGCCGAAATCACTGAGGATGAGATCAAGACTCTCCTCGTCGGCAAGGAACTTTTCCTGCGCGGTGGCTACCTTGACAACGACCTCAGCTATAACGAGAATGGCGTTCTCGTCGGCCACTCTTCACAAGGGTCCTACACCCTCAGCGCAATCCAGATCGACAAAATCCATCTGACGAAGCACAAGCTCGAGCTCGAGGGGCAGCGCTTCGGCCTTCACTTTCTCGGCGCACTGCCGTACGAAGATCCCACCAAAGCCGTCGACCGCGTGAACATCACCCCGAAAAAGAAAATCGTCAAGATCGCCATCGACCGCGAGCTCGTCGTCAAGCCGAAAGAGAAAAAAGAAAAGGAGAAAGGCAAAGAAGCAAAACCTGCGCCAAATCCGGCCTCGGCTGCTGCGCCCGCAATGCCCGCCGCGCCGGCTCCTCCAGTCGAATCAACCGACGCCCCCGCAACAACAGAAGCCGCCCAGGCCGAGACTGCCGCCGCTCCGCCTGCCGAGCGCCCTGCCGACGCCAAAAGCGTCACCACAACCACATCGCAAGCCCACTCCAACAAACTTCTCCGCGACGCCCTCGACAACGTCTTCGCTCAGGGCTTTGACGCGCGCATGATGGATGCGATGCCCGACTTCTGGAAGCTCTACTACGCGGCAGCCGCAGCAAAAACTGATTACCAGCCGGCCGACCCCGGTGTGCTTCGACAGAGCATGGTCGACAAGAAGGCTCGGCTGGCCTCAACCTTTGAGCCGCCGTCGAACGAGTACGCGCAGGACCACGGCGTTGCAGGCATTTGCCTCTATCACGTCGTGATCGGCGCTGATGGCAAGCCGGGCGAGATCTCCGTAGGCCGGCCCATCGGCTTCGGTCTCGATGAAAATGCCGTCGACGCCATTCGCAAAGCCACATTCGAGCCGGCAACCAAGGACGGCAAGCCGGTCCCGGTCTTGCTTAACCTGGTCGTCGAGTTCCGCATCTATTCCAATCGCACCGCTGTCACGGCCAACCCCACCCAGCAGCCGCCTGAGTCCTCGCTACCCGGACCCTACAGCGTGCAACATTAGTTATAGGGTTCTCTGCCGAAGATGGCCCTGCTCTTCCCACGCGCGTTCGAGTGCAAATTTCATATCATGGGGGCCCTATGAATCGACGCAGCTTTCTTTCCGTCGCCGGCGCAGTGGCAGTTTCCGCCTCCCTGCCCAAACACCTCTCGTCTCAGGCCGCAGAGCCGCCCATTGAGCATCGCTTGCCTGCCACTGACAACGATTACCGCCTCGCCAGGGCGTACGTTGAAGAAGTCCCTGTCCACGGCTACCACTGGGCGTCGGACCGCGCTGTCGAGGCCTTCAACGATCTCAAGTTTGGCCTGCGCATTCACTGGGGAATTTATTCCAACTTTGGGCGGCCAGGCGAATCGTGGCCTTTTCTAACCTTGCCCCTCGCCGACCGGCAGAACTATAACCAGGCCTATCAATCCTGGAACCCCTCGGAATTCGATGCCAATGCATGGATGGATCTCTGCGTGGAAGCAGGGATGAAGATGTTTGCCTTCACGTCAAAACACCATGAGGGCTTCTCCATGTTCGACACCCGCACGCGCGTGCGGCAGCGTGCCAACTGGACGGCGCCCGGCGGCCCGACGATCGAGGATTGCGACTTGGCTTACAGCATCATGGAGACGCCCTTCCGTCGCGACGTCGTTCAGGAGCTCACCAGCGCCGCGCACCGGCGAGGCGTCAAGATCGATCTCTACTTTTCTCACCCCGACTGGTACGACGCCGACTTTCGCCCCTATGGCTGGCACCCGCTTCAGGTGCCGTCTTCGCCCAAGCTCTGGGATTGGCGGCCCTCCGGCGGTTCCGAACAGGATTTCTGGGACCGGTTGAAGAAGCGCTTCAACGGCAATCTCGTGATCGTTCCTGATCCCACACCGCGCCAGATCGATCGCATGGTCGCCCGCCATCGCGCGCAGCTCACTGAACTGCTCACCCGCTACGGTCCCATTGACATGATGTGCCTTGACATCTTCTGGGGACCGAAGGTGTGGCCGCAGTTGCGCGAGACCATCCTCAAAATCCGCCAACTGCAACCGGACGTTATGTTGCGCGCCCGCGGCATCGGCAACTATGGCGATTACTACACGCCCGAAGGGTTCGTGCCCGCCTCAAAAGAAGCCACGAAGATGCCGTGGTTCGTGATTTATCCGCTCGGTTCGTCATTTTCCTACGAGAGCGATGCGGCCAAATACAAAGGCGCTGGATGGATCGTGCGAAATCTTGTCGACGCCACCGCCAAAGGCGGCAACTTCATGGTCGGCGTCGGCCCCAATGGGCAAGGCTCCTTCCATCCCACCGCCGTCCAGCAGCTCAGAGAAGCGGGTCGATGGCTCAAGGTGAACGGCGAGGGCATCTACGCCACCCGGCCGCGCGAGGGCACGCTGTGGATGGAGGGCGATACATTGCGTTTCACCCGCAGCAAGGATCAACGAACCGTCTATTGCTTCGCCCTTGAGTGGCCGGGGAAAACGCTTGTCATCAAATCTCTCGAGGCGCGCCAGGCAGGCAAGGTCGAAATGTTGGGCGTTTCCAAACCCCTCGACAGCCACTGGGATCCCGCGCAGGGACTCGTCATCACCATCCCCGGCGAACTACAAACTGAGTCCAATCGTCCATGCAGCCACGCCTGGGGATTCCGCATCTCCAGTGTCTCCGCATCGTGATGCGTATTTGCGCGGCCTGCGACTACTCTTCTCCGCGAAGAATCTGGTCGAGCTTCGGTTTATGTTTTGCCTTGCGCCCGGTGCGCGGCTTGTCGGGCAGCACGCGCGAGGGCTTTGGCTGGCCCACACGCTCGCGGGCGTTGGCCTTCACTGCCTTCGCGGCTGAAAAAACGGCTGGCTTGCGTTTCGCCATGGCAAAGTTGAGTATGGAGTAGATTCCGTCGGCGCGAAAGTGCCGCCTCGGATTCACCTTGCGCTGGGGCTTGCTTCGAGAGCCACCCGGCGGACCGCGCGACAAGGAAAACACAGCCAAAGGAAACGCACCATGGATGAGCGGGAATTCTTCAACGAAACGACAGAACAGCGCAACCACAATCTCGTTTGTCCAAAGTGTGGCCAGGCGGCAGAGTACAAAGTCACCTGGATCGTGCGCCGCAAGCGTGCGCAGTTGCCCCGCGGCGGCGACGAGCGCGACCGCGCGCGCTTCGCCAAGGCCCAGTCCTACATGGTCCGCCGCGACGACAAGCTCCAGTGCGCGAACGTTCGTTGCCGCAAGCCGTTCGAGATTACTTCGCTGCAATCGCTCGCTTTCCTCATGGATTGAGCCGAAACGGCGACTGCCGCGGCATTGGTTCCGGAGTAAGATCACTCTTCCCCTTCATCGGCACACCTCGGGAGGTTGGCGTGCCCAGCCTGATGTCTCGAGGTGTGATCATGCGAATTCCCCTGCGAACTGCCGCTCGATGGATGGCATTGCTGGTTGCGTCGGTTGCCTTGGTTTGGACCGCGAGTTTTCTGCCCGCTCCGCATCGCAGTCTTCTGCCGGTGCTGGCCGCGGAACTCAAGCCGATCGAGCTCCCCAAGCCTGAGATCACAGGCGGCAAGCCGCTGATGCAAGCGCTCGCCGCACGCAGGACGACGCGCGCGTTTATGGACAAGCCGCTGTCGCCGCAGACGCTCTCAAACCTGTTGTGGGCGGCTTTCGGCGTCAATCGTCCGCGGGCGGTGAAATCGGACTTGGGCCGCACCGCGCCATCGGCCTACAACAAGCAGGACATCATGCTTGAAGTCGTGCTGGCCGATGGAGTTTACGTCTACGATGCAGAGGCAAATCTGTTGCGTCCGGTACTTTCCGGCAATGTGCGCGGCGCGATCGGCCCGGCGCCCGCGGCCCGTGCGGCGGTGACCATCATCTACCTGGCTCCGGCTAAAGACGACTACGCACAGGTCGATGTTGGATTCATCGCACAGAACGTATACCTGTTCGCTGCTTCGGAGGGGCTGAATGCGTGGTTCTATACAGTGCACGCACAGGATGTGGCCGCGAAGCTGGGGCTGGACGCCGATCGCAGTGTTTTATACGTACAGTCGGTTGGGTATCCGCCGCAGTAGTTCGGAGCTCTATGCGACACGCCGGGCTCGCGCGAAGGCTGGCGCGCTCCCGCCAGCCTGTGTTTGAATCGGTATCAGGAGCGCCGGTCGCGGAGGTTTCCGAGCGAGACCGGCGAAAGAACGACGATGGCAAATTCCCTGCTTCCCCCCGAAGAACGCAATCTGACCCCTGACCAGGTAGAGGCGCTCGACAAGCGCCGCGACCTCGGCCACACCTTTCTTGTCATTGCCGGGCAGTTTGCCGCGGTCGCAACCGTCTTGTTGCTTTGGGTCGCTCAGGATTTGAAGTACTCTCCCGGTTGGGCGCACCCCATGGCCTATTACTTCTTCCTTGCTCTCATCCTGATCGTGGCGTTCGGCCTCACCGGTCTGGTGCTCCGCCGCGGAACCCCGCGTATCGACTGAGACGACTTACAGAAAGATGTGAGGATGCCGTGCATCGATTCGCTGCGATTCTCACCGTCTTGTGCATCGCCGTTTGTTCCGGCCCCCTTGTAAAAGCACAAGACCAATTGCCGCAGCCCTCCGCTGAAGATCGCGCGCAGGCACTGGCCATCTTCAAGCAACTCGTCGAGATCAACACCACGGATACGCCGCAAGGCAATGTCACCACCGCGACCGCGGCGATGGAACGCCTTTTCATTCACGCGGGATTCTCGCCCCAGGACGTCCATCTCCTCGGCCCGAATGACCGCAAACAGAATCTCGTTGTTCGCTTCCGCGCTGCCGGCGCGCCGTCCGAAAAGCCCGTTCTTTTCCTCTGCCACATGGACGTCGTGCAGGCCCTGCGCGCCGATTGGTCCACCGATCCCTTTCAATTCATTGAGAAGGACGGATATGTCTACGGCCGTGGAACGCAGGACATGAAGGACTCGGACGCCGCACTGGTCGAAACTTTCCTGCGCCTGCATCGCGAGGGATACAAACCCCAGCGCGACCTGATCCTGGCGCTGACGGCCGACGAAGAGGGCGGCATGTCCGACGGCGCTGACTGGCTGGTGCACGAGCATCGAGACCTGGTGGATGCAGCCTACGTGATCAACCCCGACGCCGGCGGCATAGAACTGGAGCACGGGCGCGCAGTCGTCGCGGAAGTTGAGGCCACCGAAAAGGTGTACGCCGATTTCCAGGTCACAGTCACCGATCGCGGCGGCCACAGTTCATTGCCGCGTCCCGACAATGCCATCTACGAGCTTGCTGCGGGCCTCGGCCGTCTTGCCGCCTTCACTTTTCCCTTCGAGTTAAATGAGGTCACGCGAACTTACTTCTCGAATCTCGCGCAAAATGAGACCGGAGAAACCGCCTCCGACATGCGCGCGATTCTGGCCACGCC
>Ga0181535_10008608_pt1 | contig 10005 bp, 7 predicted proteins | sample PEATcosm2014_Bin_44_FD_119774 | JGI IMG/M metagenome (GOLD analysis project Ga0181535, IMG submission 119774) | Peatland microbial communities from MTU Mesocosm Facility, Houghton, MI, USA - PEATcosm2014_Bin17_30_metaG | ecosystem: Environmental > Terrestrial > Soil > Wetlands > Peat | place...
AACGATGGTCACATTTTCGAATCGAGTCGTGTTCGTAGGCTTTGGGGCCGTGGCCCGGTGTACGCTACCCATCCTGATTGATCACATCAAAATCGATCCCAAGCGCATCACCGTGATTGACTTCGAGCAGGTCGACGAAGCCCTGAAGCCCTGGATCGCCCAGGGCGTGACTTTCATCAAGGATCGCGTGGCGCCCGAGAACATGGGGAGCTTGTTGGGGCGGCACCTTTCCTCAGGAGATTTGCTCATCGATCTGGCGTGGAATATTGACTGTTGCGAAATCGTGGAGTGGTGCCACGACCGGGGCATCATGTACATCAACACTTCAGTGGAACTGTGGGATCCCTACGCGGGCGCCGGCAACAAACATCCGACTGAGCGCACGCTCTACTGGCGTCACATGAATCTGCGCAGGATGATCTCTAAGTGGAGCGAGCCGGGGCCGACAGCGGTGATCGAACACGGAGCGAACCCCGGCCTGATCAGCCACTTCACCAAGCAGGCGCTCCTCGATATCGCTCAGCGCGCGCTGGCGGAAAAGAAATTCAGCGGAGCGCTGGCGGAAGAGATCGCACAGCACGCCAAGGCGGGTAGCTTTAACCATCTGGCCCGCCAACTTGGGGTCAAGGTCATTCATTGCAGCGAGCGCGACACGCAGATCACCGACCAGCCCAAACAGGTGAACGAGTTCGTCAACACCTGGAGCGTGGAAGGGTTCAGGGAAGAAGGAACGACCACAGCCGAAATGGGTTGGGGCACCCATGAAAAGGAACTGCCCGCCTTCGCCTTCGAGCATGCGGACGGCCCGAAGAGCCAGATCTGCCTCGCGCGCATGGGCATCAACACCTACGTTGCCAGTTGGGTTCCACCTGACCACAATATCATCGGCATGATCGTCCGCCACGGCGAGGCTTTCACCATTACGGAGAAACTCACTGTTTGGGAACATGGCAAGGCGGTTTACCGCCCCACGGTCCACTACGCTTATTGCCCGTGCGACTCGGCCATCGCCTCGCTCCACGAATTGCGCGGCTACGACTACAGGCTGCAACCGAATATCCGCATCATGACCGATGAAATCACCAGCGGAGCCGATATTCTGGGCGCGCTGGTGATGGGTCACCCCTACCAATCGTGGTGGTGCGGGTCCGACCTCGATATCGACGAATCGCGCCGGTTGGTGCCACACCAGAACGCGACCACGATGCAAGTGGCGGTCTCCGTTGTTGCCGCCTGCATATGGATGGTCGAAAATCCGCGGCGGGGACTGTGCGTGCCTGATGACCTGCCCCATGACTTCGTGCTGGATGTCAGCAAACCCTACCTGGGCAAGTGGGTATCCGTGGCCTCAGATTGGACGCCGCTCAAGCACTACGCCAACTTCTTTGGCGGATACAACAAGCCCCAGCTCGATACGTCCGACGTGTGGCAGTTCAAGAATTTCTTGATTACGGAAGGCGATGGCATTTGAAATTCACCGCGGCGCGTAGGGAATTGGCTGAACTCGCCATGAAGCATCCCGTGCGTGTCAAGTTCCCGATTCAGTCAAACCTATAATCTATGGATCAAAAGAAACTGCTTCAATTGGCAAAAAAGCATGGCACGCCGCTGGTCGTCGTAGACCATAAGGTGCTGCGGCAAAATTACCAGCAGTTTCGCAAATACTTGCCGCGCGTCCAGGTTTACTATGCGGTCAAGGCGAACAGCGACCCGGCAATCGTGCAAACGTTTTATGAATCCGGAGCCAGCTTCGACGTCGCCAGCATGGCCGAGTTCTTGACCGTCCACGAAATGATCAAGGAGCTTCCTTCGAAAGAGCGGCAGGATTTCATCTGGGACCGGATCATTTACGCCAACCCAATAAAAGCGGTGGAAACTCTTGAGCAGTTGGATCCCTATAAGCCACTCGTAACCTACGATAACCAAGAGGAAGTGATCAAGATCGCCCGCCATGCGCCGCACGCGGGCCTGGCGCTGCGGTTGAGAGTTCCCAACACTGGATCGATGGTGGAGCTGTCAAGCAAGTTCGGTGCCTCGCCGGGCGAGGCCGTGGACCTAATGGTCTTCGCGCAAAATAACAATCTCGTGGTCGAGGGACTGAGCTTTCACGTCGGCAGCCAGTGCACGAACCCGGGGAACTACAGCCAGGCGCTGCACCTGGCCGCGAACATTTTTGCCGAGGCCAAGTCGCGTGGCTTCGATCTCAAGCTCCTCGACATTGGCGGAGGTTTTCCCGCCCACTACGACGAAGCCATCCCACCCTTCAGGAGACTGGCAAAAACCATCACCTCCGAGCTCGACCGCCTGTTCCCCGAACCGATCGAAATACTCGCGGAGCCCGGGCGTTTCCTGGTGGCCACTTCCGCCACTGCCATCTCCCAGATCATCGGCAAGGCCGTCCGCGAGGGCAAACTTTGTTACTACATCAATGACGGCGTCTATCACACTTATAGTGGCCAGATCTTTGACCACTGCCATTACCGCATGAGAAGTTTCAAGAAAGGCCCTACCCAGATCTGCTCCGTCTTTGGCCCCACGTGCGACGCCCTGGATACCATCACCCTGGCCGCGCAGCTCCCGGATTTGGATATGGGCGATCTGCTCTATTCCGAAAACATCGGCGCCTATTCTGCCGCCAGCAGCACATCGTTTAACGGTTTCCCACCCGCCACGGTCGTGCATGTGAACCAGTGATCGCGCGAAGTCATATAACTATAGAAACGGGTTTCATACAGGAGGAGTAACATTCCCGGGTTCATGCCGCCGGAAGCGGATCCCACCACCGCCTTAACTATCCGGAAACCCTCAGCCTTTTCACCAGAATTTTCGATTTTCGTCCGCTTTGGTCGTATTTTATTCGGCGGACAGGCGGAAGGATATCAGGGGTACCTTCCACAAAGCCGGCCTTCGACTGGAAGTATGCAAACGCCTGCGTCGAGAGTGTAATCAGTTCCGTCATGCCCACCTCGCGCGCTTTATTCTCAATAAATTGGATCATCTTTCGCCCCAGGCCTTGGTTCTCGTGTGCCGGGTGAACAAAAAGGCTGGCGAGTTCGCCCTGGTTTTGCTCGGGATAAATATGCAGAGCCACGCACGCGACCGGATTCTTGTCAATTTCCAGGATGTAGTAATCGGCCAGATTCTTCTCAATCTCGGTGCGGGTCCGCCGGATGAGTTCTTCGGCTTCCACCGCCTTCTTCGTCAGCCGCTGGATGGCACGAATATCCTTCTTCTTGGCCGGACGGATCTGTTCGTATTCGTTGGCATAAATCAGCGTGCCGATGCCTTCGTTGGAAAACACTTCGGCAAGCAGCCCTTCATCATCACGGCCACTGACGATGTGAACCCGTTCCACGCCTGCAGCACAAGCGGCCGCGGCATGGGAAGCCCTTGAAAGCATCTCTCCCGCAAACCCGCCCGGTGCGGAATGGACAAGCTTCTGCAAGTCTCCTACCAGCATCTTGTGAATGAGTTGATTGTTGTGCCACAACCCATCCTGGGCGGTAAAGAAAATCAGCTTGCTCGCCTTCAAGGCCTCCGCCACTGCGAGGGCAATGCTGTCGGAGTTGGCCCGATACGTTTTGCCATCACCATCAAAGCCCAGAGGCGGAAGGACGGGAATAATGCCACGGTCGAGCAGCGTCTGAAGAAGTTCGGTGTCCACGCGCTGGACTTTCCCGGTGAACAGGTGGTCAACGCCCTGAATGATTCCCAGCGGATGCGCAACGATCGCATTCGTACAGGCGGCACGGAGATCGTTGGCAGAAAGGCCTTCAAGGATCTCGTGGGTGAGGCGGTTCGCAGCGTCCATGGCCACCTGCAAAGTCGGCTCATCGGTCACCCCGGTGCCATCGAGGTTGGATGCTTGGACGCCCTGCTTTTCGGCGAGAGCCTTAATCTGAGCTGCCGCACCGTGCACGAGCACCACACGGATGTTCAATGACCGAAGCACGGCAACGTCCAGGAGGATGTTGACGAAGTTCTCATCGGTGACGATGATTCCATCCACGGCGATTACAAACGTCTTCTCCCGGAATTGAGGGATGTATTGAAGAATTCCGCGCAAGTCTGTTAGCTTCAAGTTAATACCTTCTCTGGTGTGTTGTGGCGTGCGGCCAAGTTCAAAATTGGAAACAGATCCACTTTACACCAAAACGGAACTTCGTCGCGCCAAAGGTGGTGCCGTCAACCCACCCTATCGACAATGACGTGCGACGGGTTCCCCATATTGTCACTAAAGTGCCGGGCCGGGCGACGGAAATTGCCATAGAAGCGTCCCGCTACACCAGATTTAATCGGCCTGTAACATCTTGTAACATCTAGAAATCCATTGACACTCTTCGAAATTTCTTGCTACGGTGAAACTCTTCCGCCAAAGAGCGGAATTCCCTTCCTGGGCCCCGATTTCATCGTTTTGGAAGGCACGCACTGAATCCATCATGTCCAGGAGAAGGCAGGAATCGGAATGTTCGTACCGAAGCGGATGTTCCTTACGAAAGGTGTGGGAAAGCATCGCGAAAAGCTGGCGAGCTTTGAGCTGGCATTGCGGTCCGCCGGCATTGCGGCCTGTAACTTAGTACGAGTTTCCAGCATTTTCCCTCCCCGCTGTAAATTGATTCCTCGCGCGGAAGGCATGAAGGAATTGAGGCCCGGGCAAGTGACGTTTGTAGTAATCAGCGAAAACTCCACCCGCGAACCACATCGTTTGATTGCTGCTTCGTGTGGCGTCGCCATCCCCAGTGACCGGAATACCTTTGGCTACCTCTCCGAGCACCATTCGTTTGGAGAGACGGAAGAGGTGGCAGGTGAATACGCGGAAGAATTGGCCGCCGAAATGCTGGCCACCACGTTGGGAGTAGAATTCGATCCTGACCGAAGCTGGAATGAAAAAAAGGAAATCTATCTGATCTCCAACAAGATTGTCCGCACGCTCAATGTCACGCAATCGGCAATCGGGGACAAGAGAGGTCTCTGGACGACTGTGCTTTCTGCCGCCATCCTGCTCGGAATCGACGAGTGATCAGTGGACAAGCCACGCGCTCTCATCCTCGTTCCTCGCCGCTAAGGGCGGTTCCATTCGAAAGAAACCTGATTCCACATGTATAATTCCCCAGGGACCAGTCTGCGGCAGGCCTTCTATCTGAGGCTACTATTCATGTCTGAGGATCAAATCGATAGTCCGGACGATGCCGCGAACCAGGAAGAAATCACACGCCTGGTGCGCGACTTCGAGGAGCGTACTCTCCCGGGGTTGAAGGGGTCTTTTTGCCAACTGGTTTATCTCGCCTCGTTGCGCGACTACAACACCGGCCGCTACCACCACTATGGATTGGAGTCACGATACACGCCGGAAGCCGTTGATGCGGGCCTTCGCCGGTGCCACGTGAGGATATTTGAAGAGCTCGTCGCCCTGCCACTCAAAGAACAAACCGAAGATCTGTTGAGTTTCTTCGAGTCCTTGAAGGAAGACAAAACGCGATTGGTGGGTGTTTGGAAGCGATTGAAATCTTATCAGATCCTCCCACCGGAGGATTGTCATCCCCTGGCGCGGGAGCTTTTTGACAAGAACATTGACATTATGCTGAGAATCCTGCGGGAAACCGATCTCTGGCCCCTATTGCACGATTCGCATCGCGACGCCGACGACCTGCCCTAGCACTTCGCCATCATCGGGAATGCGGATCGTCTGCGGTCCGGCCGAAGAGAGCGGATGGGGAAGCAGGGTCACTTCCTTGCCGCGCTGGTAGCACCAGCAACATTCATAGCTGTAACGCAGTTCCAGGAAATAAATGGGGCGGTCGTGTTCGGTCAGCCATCCGGAATTCATGATCTTGCGCCGCGAGTCATCAATCTGCACGATGGACCCCGGTCGCAAGAGCGGTACCATCATTTGATCTTCCAAGCCAATAAAGCCGTAACGATATTTCTTCAGATCGAGTTGGCTAAGCAATCCGGCTGGAATCTCGCCCCAAGATTCAATCAAACGGGAAAGAAAAGCGGTCTTTTCCGGCCGAAAGCCAGGATCAAACCGGACGGGGAACCGGATAGGTCGGGCAGGGTCGCCAAGCTCCACGGTGAACAGATGAGTGGAAGCCTGAAGCGTGGCGTGGCGATGTTGCTCCATCTTACCCAAATTGATTCCATACACTCCCATCATTTCTTCAATGCTCAGCCGGTAAATGACCGCTAAGCTGTAAAACTTGTATATGCTTGGGAGGGAGCCGTCGTTTTCGATCTGATTAAGGCGCGCGGTGGAGACTACATACTCAGAACTTCGCTCGGTGTCGGCGATTTCCAGGCTGGCTTCCTCCACTTGCCGCAGGGTCAGACCCAGCCGCTCGCGGATTTGCTTCAGCCTGAATCCGGCCTTCTCGCTGAGGGTCACCGTCGTAGACGACGGTATAACGGGAAGAGATTCGGACATATTCTGTTCTAAGCCCAAACACAAATGTTCCCCAAGCTCCGGTCACAAATGTGCCGATTTCTCGGAGCGAGGAGATGAAACAGAATGCCAGGGCACGGACGTTGCCCCCTATATTCTACTATACCGAGGGGTCAGAATTGAAAAACGTTAATAACCTTTGGGCAACCTCTGGAGCGTGAAACGACGTTGGGCTTGAGGTGGCCACAGAAGCGTCGGGGACGCGTGGCGCATGCCGCCCTCCCAGCTAAGGCTCAGTCAAAACGTCCGCGCGGCCTCAAATTATCCGGTTATCGATTGTCAGCTTGTCTTGACAGCCCTCGCGAGGGTATCGATAATCCCAAGGTTGTGGTGTGCGATTCACCACTGACGCGTCTGCGACTCACCTGTAGTTAGCTGCTTCTTGAGTCTGCCCGTGAGGTAAATGCGATTGCGGCAGCGACCTTCAGTAAGCGCGACGGTTATTCTTCATTTTGGATGAGGCCTCAGCCTATGACTTATTTTCGGAAGACGATTTGTTTGCTTGGAATCGCCATATTTTTTCCCTGTGCCATCCTGGCGGGCGCCGATGCGGCAGTAAAACTCCAGAAGCAAAACGATTCCGTCGAGGTATTGATCGGCGGGAAGATCTTCACCACTTACTACTTCGGCCCCAATTCACCCAAACCGTATATATCGCCTCTACGCTCGGCGCAAGGCACGGTAGTTACTCGTGGATTCCCCATGCGGACAGACATTCCCGGCGAAAGCCATGATCATCCACATCATCGTGCCTTGTTCTTTGCCCACGGGAATATCGATGGAATCGATTTCTGGGGTGAGGCCCCACCCACAAAGGCAGCCCAGACGGCCAACGGCGTGTATTACCCTACAAGCGGAGAATTGCCCACCGGGCGCACCGTATTCCTCAAGCTCGATGAAGTCAACAGTCGCGGTCAAAGCGGAACTTTGAAGGCAGAGTTCGAACTGGTGGGGCCCGACGGCAAGACCATCGGGAGTGAAAGCCAGGAATACACTTTCAGGGGCGATGCCTCCACCCGCGTCATTGACTGCACCTTCACCTTGACCGCCAACAAAGGCGTGCCCCTCAAGATGGGGGACACCAAAGAGGGCACGTTTGCCATTCGGCTCGCGAGCGGCCTCTCCGCACCGAACGTCAAAATGCTGAATTCGGAGGGGAAGGTAGGAGAAAAGGATATCTGGGGCAAGCGTGCCAACTGGGTGGATTATTCCGCCAATGTAGACGGCGAATCCCTCGGCATCGCCATTTTTGATAATCCCGCCAACATCAAGCACCCCACCTATTGGCACGCGCGCGATTACGGGTTATTTGCGGTCAACCCCTTCGGCGAGCATGACTTCTACCAGGACCCCAAGCGCGACGGAAGCGTAACGATCTCGACCGGCGAATCGCTCACCCTCCGCTACCGAGTATTAATCCACCACGGGGACCCGACCGAGGCTCATGTGGCCGAGGCCTACATCGCCTACGCGTCAGGACAATGACCGCTTTCCTATGGCCCCGACCTCCAACCACTAGCCACTAACGACAGCTCTTCCGAGGTGTTTATGGATCGCTTGATCAAAGCCCACAAGAACGGAAAGTTCCGGCAGGTTATCGAGCCCGGTACCCTGCGGTTTCTTGACTTCGCCACGCTGCAACTGGGGAAGGGTGAACGCCACAACCTCTCAACGGGAACACGCGAGTACGTACTCGATATCTTTTCCGGTTCCATAACCCTGGTCATCGATACCATAGGGCGCAGCAAGGAGATCTATAGCAGGATCGGAAAACGAGCGGATGTGTTCTCCGGCCCGCCGGTCATGAGTTACATCCCCCCCAACTCGGAATTGGAAATTCGGGCGGACACACCGGCGGAATTGGGGGTCTTCTCCGCTCCATCCAACAGCCATGTACCGGCAGCGCTGCTGGAGGGGTCGACGGTGATCAGCGCCCAAGTGGGCCGCGACAATTGGCGGCGGACAGTCTATTCGGCACTGGGCGAAAATGTGCCGGCGGAACGCCTGTTGGCCGGCGAGACCCTGAACCCGCCGGGGAATTGGTCAAGTTTTCCGCCCCACAAGCATGACCACTCTAACCCGCCGCAAGAAGCCGTGATGGAAGAGGTCTACTATTTTCGCGTCAAGCCCGCGCAGGGATTCGGGTTTATTTGGACCTATACCTCTCCCGGCGACCCTGCGGGGTTCTCCAATGTTTTCGTGGTCGAGGATGGCGACACGGTCCTGCTGCCAAAGGGCTATCACCCCGTTGTGGGGGCGCCGGGCTACGAACTGCAATACACCTGGGTGCTCGCAGGTGAAGAGCGGAGATATGGCGCCTGGGCTGAGGACCCACAACATGCTTGGGTGAAGAATGGGTAATTTTAGATGGCGAATCTGCGCCCTGCTTTTTTTTGCCACCACCATTAATTACGTCGACCGCCAGGTACTGGGGCTGCTCGCGCCTCTGCTTCAATCCAACATCGGGTTCAATGAGGTCCAATACGGCTACATCGTCACCGCATTTCAAGCGGCTTATGCCCTTGGATTGCTGGCGATGGGGCCGATCATCGACCGCATCGGCACGAAACTGGGATACGCGCTGGCCATTTCGATCTGGAGCCTTTCCGCCATGGGGCACGCGCTCGTTCGATCGGCGTTCGGCTTCGGCGTGGCGCGCTTTGCGCTGGGATTAGGTGAATCCGGCAGCTTCCCGGCCGCCATCAAGACCGTAGCGGAATGGTTCCCTAAGAAAGAAAGGGCGCTCGCTACCGGCTTGCTGAACTGTGGCACCAATGTGGGAGCGACGCTTGCGCCCCTCACCGTGCCGTGGGTGGCGGTGCATTACGGCTGGCGCTACGCCTTCCTGCTGACGGGCACATTCAGCGCCATTTGGCTCGTCATCTGGCTGGTGGTCTACCGCCCGCCGCAAGAGCACCCTAGCGTTTCGAAGACCGAGCTTGCTTACATTTTGAGCGATCCGCCTGAACCGACCACTAAGATCCCCTGGTCCCACCTACTGCCTCACCGGCAGACGTGGGCGTTCGTTATGGGTAAATCGCTAACCGATCCCATCTGGTGGTTCTACCTGTTTTGGCTAGCGAAATTTCTGGTGAGCGAACACCATCTGAAACTGACTGGGGTGGCGCTGCCCATCGTGGTGATTTATAACTGTGCAACGGTGGGAAGCATTGTCGGAGGGTGGCTGCCGGCGCGGTTTCTGGACTGGGGATGGACGGTCAATCGCGCCCGCAAGGTTTCGATGCTGATCTGCTCCCTGTGCGTAATCCCAGTTGTGACGATCACCCGAGTACACGGCTTGTGGACCGCCGTCGCGATGATCAGTCTAGCCTGCGCCGCTCACCAGGGATTTTCCGCCAACATCTTCACGGTTGCCTCGGATATGTCCCCGCGCCGGGCGGTGGCTTCCGTTGTGGGAATGGGCGGTTGCGGGGGGGCCGTAGGGGGAATGTTCATCGCCACCTTCACCGGCTGGCTGCTTCAGCTCACTGGATCGTACCTGCCGGTCTTCATTATCGCCGGCTGTGCGTATCTGGTCGCCCTGGGGTTCATTCAACTGCTCG
>Ga0181535_10008610_pt1 | contig 10001 bp, 8 predicted proteins | sample PEATcosm2014_Bin_44_FD_119774 | JGI IMG/M metagenome (GOLD analysis project Ga0181535, IMG submission 119774) | Peatland microbial communities from MTU Mesocosm Facility, Houghton, MI, USA - PEATcosm2014_Bin17_30_metaG | ecosystem: Environmental > Terrestrial > Soil > Wetlands > Peat | place...
AGGCAAACTCCCACTGGCGGTCCCTCGCCGGACGCGAAACTCTTGTCGTTTTCTCTGGCCCCCACAGCTACGTCTCCCCCGCTCTCTATGTCGAAGAGCTTTCTGTTCCCACCTGGAACTACGTCGCAGTCCATGCCTACGGCACCCTCTCGCTCGTAGAAGACGACCCGGGCAAAGAAGCTCTCCTTGCCGGCCTGATCCATCAGAATGACCCGGCATTTGCCGAGCGCTGGCAAGCCATGCCTGGTGGCTTTCGCCGTACGATGTTGGCGGGAATAGTTGGCTTTCGAATCTTCATCTCCCGTATCGAAGGTAAATTCAAGATGAGCCAGAACCGCACCGCCGCTGAACGCCTCAACGTCCAGGCCGCACACGCCGCCGGAACCCCGGATGAGCAAGCCCTGGCCGCATGGATGCAGCGCTTGATCGCCTGATCCCCCGCCCCCGCGCTGTTATAGCCGATGACTGCGCGGTCCTTCAAAACACTGCCCCATAACAGGACGAACCGCAGTCGTGCCACAAGCGCCTCGCCTCGTAACAGGGCACGAGTTTAGTCGTGCCGAGACGCCGAAAATCATCCGGGCTTGAGGCCCTGAGGGAAGTCTTTCTTTCCTGCGGACTACACTGATCACTGACAAAGATGACGCCTGTATTGCGAATCGCCTCACGGAGGGCCTTTCAATCATGAACAAACTTGTATTCGTTGTCAGTCTCTTGTTGGCAGCGCCCGCAATCTATGCTGCTCCTCCGGCGTCATCCGACTGGAAGGCCAAAGTCGTCGAGACCATGCCGCTGCTCGGTCATCGCAACTGGATCCTTGTCGTCGATTCGGCCTATCCCCTGCAAACTTCGCCCGGCGTCGAAACCATCGAAACAAATGCCGGCCAGTTGGATGTCGTCCGGTACGTCCTCAGCTCCATCGGCAACTCCATTCACGTCAGCCCCCTCATCTATATGGACGCCGAGTTGCCATTTGTCCCCGATCAGGACGCGCCGGGAGCTTCTGCCTACAGGACGCAGATCGCAGACGTGCTCAAGGGCAACCAAGTTGAAGCCGTTCCGCACGCGCAGCTCATTTCCTCCATTGATGACGCCGGTAAGCTCTTTCACATTCTGGTCCTCAAAACCAACATGACTATTCCTTATTCGTCTGTGTTCATTCGCCTGGACTGCAAATACTGGACATCCGAAGACGAGAAGCGGATGCGCGCCAGGATGACGCCCGCCGCTCAACCCGCTCATTGAGCCCCCCCCAAAGCGCTGAATCTCGTCCCTGGTACCCTGCCCCGTGCCGTTCTCACCATTCTTCGGCTTTGCTATACTTGTAGAGTTCACTCCCGTGCGGAGGTGGCGAAATTGGCAGACGCACCAGCTTGAGGTGCTGGCGCCCAAAAGGCATAGGGGTTCAAGTCCCCTCTTCCGCACCAAAGATTTTCCTGTCCTGTGCATCCGGACAGGCTTTGAAAGCAGACTCAGCAATGCAGATTCTCCTTTACGTCGTCGTTGTCCTGCACGTCATCGTGTGCCTCTTCCTGATTGGTGTTGTTCTCCTGCAACAGGGCCGCTCCGCCGACCTGGCAGGCGCATTCGGCGGTCAGGGCTCGCAAACTGCGTTCGGTCCGCGGGCTGCGGCCAACGTTCTCACCCGGCTTACCACCTGGTCGGCAGTCATCTTCATGCTCACCTCCATTACTCTCACTGTCCTTTACGTCCGCTCCACAGGCACACACTCAGTGCTCGAAGGCACCAAGCCGGCCCCGGCTTCCGCACCCGCCAAGTCAGGCAAGTAAACTCCGCGCTCTTCGCATCTCGATCGACACACGGCAGGCCAATCGGCCTGCCGTTTTGTTCGTTGCGGCTAGCTCAACAATTCCAACCGATTTCTGCAGACCTTTTGAACAATTTGCTTGACATATATATCTTAAAGATATATTTTATAGATATATGAAACTCGGCCAAACCGCTTACGTCATCCTTGGTATTCTCGCCATTCACGACAATCAGTCGGGCTACGAGATTCGCAAGACCATCCAGCAGACGGTCGGCTTCTTCTGGGGTGAGAGCTTTGGCCAGATCTATCCAACCCTGAAAAAGCTGCTTGTCGAAGGGCTCATCGTTCCCCGCAATTCTGACCCGGCTGCCGGCAATCCCACCAGTTCCCCCAGGTCCAGGAGGCAGGAATACTGCATCACCCCCACTGGCCGTGCCTGTCTCCAGCTGTGGCTTGCTGTCCCATACCGGGACACCCCCCCCCGCGATGAATTCCTTCTCAAGCTGTTCTTTGGAAATGAAGCAGCTCCCACCATATCGATCGAGCACCTCCGATCTTTCCAGCAGAAGAACCGCCGCTTGCTGGCCACTTTGCTTGAAATTGAGGGCCTCGCTCGAGTCCACAGCTCTCAATATCCAGGGTTCCCTTTCTGGATGCTCACACTCAGCTTTGGAGTGGCCCAGCTCCGCTCCGCAATGGAATGGAGTGAATCAGCCCTCGCAATGCTCTCCGCCACCGCATCCGGCATTGACCCAAAAACTTCAAGCCCCTAGCTGTTGAACCGTTGTTTCACCGCCAATCAAGCCCAAACTTCCCTGGGAATGCAGCAACCGGAGGCCGGCAATCCGGACGTTCAACATGCGTCCAAAGGAGAACCGCATCATGCAAGACAATTTTCACTCCAGCCGACCGTCGCAAATCCTGGCCTGGACCATAGCCTGCGTCTTCATTCTCGGCAATTTCTTTCCTCCAATCGGAGCCTGGACCGGTCCCGTCTCCGGCGTCTGGTTCGTAGGCACCCAACAGCTCCGCCGCGGGTTTCTATGGATGCTTGTCATCTCCTTGATTCCGGACCTGCTCCATCATTGGCGCAGTTTCCCACTCTCTGGCCCCCTGCCCGCATTCCAATACCTCGGGCTGGCGCTGATGGTCTCAGGGCTGGGAATTCTGCCCCTCACCTTCCACCGCCTCACCAGTCCCCGGCTGCCTGGTTTGCTTTCCACACTTTCATTTCCCCTGGCTGCGGTTGCATTAAAAGTCATCATCATGCCTCCGCTGCACGTTCCGCCGACTTCTTCCGGCATCATCCCGCTTTTTTTAATCTCATGGTTTGCCGCGACGATCATCTGGATGTGGAACCGGGAATTCAAGCGCGGCAGAATCGCTCTGGCCGCAATCCTCTTTGCCGCGGCCTACGCCCTGGCAGCTTACGGATTCATCGATCGACTTAACATCGCGTTTCTGCCTGCGTCATTGCCCGTCGGCTCAGATTTCGCCTGGATCTGCGTTGCTGGAGCCGTTGTCTTGAGCGTCTTCGCGCTTCTCAATCCTGGTAAACACCTCCGCTGGGCCATGCGTCCCCTGGCCGTAGCCCATCTGCAGAGTCCTGCCACCGGAAATCCATTGCATGTCGTCGTCGAAAAAGGTCACGAGGCGCTGCAGAGCACCACAGGCGAGAACTTCCCGATCCTCAGCGGAATCCCCTCGTTCCTGTCACCCAAAGATTTCACCGGCGACAACGGCAAATACAACCGCTTGTATCAACTCATTGGCGGCTTTTATGATGACATCCAGCGCATCTTCATTGCTCTCAAAGGCTTCAACCGCGATCTCTATTTCCGCAGTTACATGAGCCTCCTCGAAGCCAAGCCTGGCGACTCCGTGCTTGAGACATCAGTCGGAACCGGCCTCAATTTCAAGTACCTGCCCCGCGCCGTAAAGCTGTCCGGTCTCGATCTCTCACCTGAAATGCTGGCCAACTGCGAATCGAATCTGCGCCGCTGGCAGTTGAACGCAGACCTTTATCTTGGCAATGCTGAAAGCCTGCCCTTCACTGATTCCAGTTTCGATGTCGTCTTTCATGTGGGTGGCATCAACTTCTTCAACGACCGCGCCAAGGCCATCCGCGAGATGATTCGGGTTGCCAAGCCCGGCAGCCGATTGCTCATCGCCGATGAGACTGAGAAGCACGTCAAGGAGGTCTACGAAAAGGGCCTCGGCGGCCATCTGTACAAGAATCGAAAGGAACCCGTCAGCCCGCCAATCGATCTGGTGCCTCTGGAGATGCAAGAGATCCACCTCGAAACGGGCAGGACCGGCGAATGGTACATGCTCACCTTCCGCAAGCCGGCCGTGATCTGAAACCGATCGGCAATACGAACCGAGCCGCTCGCTCACCTTTCTGTGTGCGGCCCTGCCTCCTCAAGCCTAAAATGAAGCCATGATCCTTGAGACCTTTCCCGTCGGCCCATTGCAATGCAACTGCACCATACTTGGCGATGAAGAGGCCGGCGATGCCATTGTCATCGACCCCGGGGACAAAATCGGCAGCATCCATCGCCGCCTTACCAGCCTTGGCCTCAAACTCAAGCAGATTCTCATAACCCACGGACACATCGATCACATCGGCGGCGCACTCAAGCTGAAGAGGCTCACCGGCGCACCCATTTTCCTGAACCAGAATGACCTGCCCCAACTCAAGATCATGGATACTCAAGCAGGCTGGGTAGGCGTGGAGACGCCTGAAACCGCGCCTCCCGACGCAGATCTGGCTGACGGGGTTGTCGTCGGACTCGACCGCTATCCAGCCCGGGTCATTCACACTCCCGGCCACACCGAGGGTTCTGTTTGCCTCCACTTCGCCCCCCTCAAAATGCTCGTCGCCGGCGATACGCTTTTCTCCGGCAGCATTGGACGAACCGATCTTCCCGGAGGCAACTCCAGCAAGATTCTGCGATCCATTCAGACTCGGCTCATGGCTCTGCCCGACGAAACGAAGGTCCTGCCTGGTCACGGACCTTCCACAACAATTGGCGAAGAGCGCGCCAGCAACCCATTTCTACGCGTTTACAGCACGACGCAATTTTGAAATGAATAACCCATTTATCTACATATATTTTCAAGAATAACCTCAAGCGATACTTACCCTCCAACTCTCGATTTATTACCACCTTGATTCGTTTTTAAATAGTCAACAAGTTTGGCCGTCCCTGTGGAAAACTCCTCCACCGGCCCAAGCAGGCTCACCACCAGCCAGCCCGACTCGGGTAGCCCGAAGATGTACCCAGGGTGGGCCCAGACCCCACATTCCAGAAGTTCCAACACCGTTTGCTCGTCCGGGCCCAGGGCAGGAATGCGCAGCACCGCGTACCAGCCGCCTTCCCGTTCAAGCCTCTGCACAGCCGGTACCGCTTCCAATTGCCGATCGAGTGTGGCCAGGTTGATTTCCACCCTCTCCCGAATCTGTTTCTGGATCGCCTCTCTTCCCGCCAGAAAGGACGGAATCGCACATTGCACCGGCGCATTCATCGATAGAAACGTGTCAGCAATAACCTCCAGCCGCTCCATGGCCGGCTTCGCCTCCGTCCCTGTAACCACAATCCAGGCGGCTTTCATCTGGGGCAGCCCGGCAATCTTGCTCAACCCGCTCACGACGTACGCTCTGACGCCCTCAAGCCCGGCGGCAAAGCTGGCTTCACCCCCGCTAAATCCGTAATCCAGAAAAACCTCGTCGACAATGAGTGACAGGTCGTGTTCCCTGCAAAGCTTCGCCAATCCCTCCCGCTCCCACCCCTTGGTGAAATGCCCAGTCGGATTGTTTGGGTGGACAAGCACAATCGCCCGGGTCTCTGGGGTGATTGCCTGCCGAAATCCCTCCAGGTCGATCTGCCAACCTTGGTCGTACAAGAAGGGAGCAGCCTTCAGTCGCACATCGTCCAGCGCTGCCAGAAAGTCGAAAAGAGGATAGCCTGGCTGGCCAACCAGAACGTCATTCCCTGGATCGCACAAGAGCTTGAAGAGAAAGCTATAAGCTTCGCTCGTACTGGTAGTTAGGACGACTTGTTCAGGTGAAATCGCAACTCCATGGTCGAGATAATAGGAACAAACCGCAGACCGGGCGCGAAGGCTTCCCTTTGGCTGCGGGTCGTAATCGAGCGCTGCAGGATCGATGAGCGCTGAAAGCGAATCTGGTGAATACTCAAAACCGCAACGCGTCGGATTGGAGGCTGTCAGGTCGGAAACAGGCAGTCCCGATTCATTCCTCAACCGGTGCGCCCGTGCCAGTTCGCTCTCCTCCGTGTTCCAGTTCGTTCGTCGAGAGAAGCTCATGATTCCTTCCAACAGTCTTATGAACCGGCTACCTGACCGCGGGGCTCGTGCACAATAGAGGCAGCGTCCTTTTCAACCATACACGGACGAAATCTGGAGGAACGTTGGGTCTGCGTGCGGTGGTCTTCGACTATGGAATGGTTTTAACCGGTCCGCCCGACCCAAAAGCGCATGCCGCCCTGGTTCGCATCACAGGTCTGCCTCTGGATCGTTTCGAAAGCTCCTATTGGGCCGACCGTCATGATTACGACCTAGGCATCCTGACCGGCACCGCCTTCTGGGAGAAATTCGTCGCAGATGCTTGCTTGAGTCTTGAACCTGGCGCGATTGACGAGCTGAATGAGTGGGATTCCCAGATGTGGACCGCGCAGAACCCTGTCATGCTCGCTTGGCATCAGCAACTCAAGGCAAAGGGTCTGCGGACCGCGATCCTTTCCAATATGGGCGACTCTGTTCTAGCCAGCATCGAGCGCGAGTTCGCCTGGATTCATGATTTCGATGTGCTGGTCTGGAGCTTTCAACTCCGCATGGCAAAGCCCGATCCCGAGATTTACCGTCACACCTTGAAGGAACTTGGGACGTCTCCAGAGGAAACGCTGTTCCTCGATGACAGAATGGTCAATATTGAGGCTGCCCGGGACCTGGGAATCCGGGCCATCCATTTTTCCACTGTAGAACAGCTCCGCGCCGACCTGATTGTCGCCGGTCTGGCAGACGAGCTCCCGCTTCCCTGACTCATCTATTGCGTTTGCTCCCACCGCATTGCTGCCTCCGAGGACAGAGGCAGCAATCCCGCTCCAACCTTCCCGCCGCAACCTCTCACCCAATCCCAGTCTCCGGGACCACTTCCTCCATCCCAAATCAGCCCCGGTTGCAATGATCTACACTTGTTTGGGTCTGGCCAGCGCCCCTGCCTGAATCGTTTTACAAGGGGAATGCCAACAAGTCGCCCGTACCCCTGAAAGAGTTGCGTCTCGAACCAAGGCTGATCCGTCCAGACATAGGTGAGGACCAAAAATTGAGCCCAATGCAAGAAACAGCAGTTCTGCGTTCGTCTACACTCAGCGTTTCCAAACGCGCCATATTTGCAGCCATTTCAGTTGCGCTGGCATCGACAATCGCGTTGGCGCAGAGCGTGCCGGTAGTCACTGGTGACGCCCGCGTTGATAAATTGCTCAGCCAGATGACACTCAATGAGAAGCTGACATTGATCCACGGAACCCACGAGGATCCCGCTGTGTACCAGGCCCAGGCAGGTTATCTCGGTGGAATTCCCCGCCTCGGTATCCCCGGCCTCCGCTTTGCTGACGGTCCTCCAGGCGTACTCACGCGTCACCCTTCTCAAGGTGAGACTGCCACCATGGGTGTGGCCGCAACTTTCAGCCGCAAATCCGCCGAGGACAACGGACTGGTCATTGGCCGCGAAGACCGCGCGCTTGGCATTGATGTCTCCCTGCAGCCGTTCGTCAATATCGATCGCGACCTCGAATTTGGCCGCGGCTACAACACATTTGGCGAGGACCCATTCCTCACTGGGGAGATGGGTGTTGCCGAGGTCAAGGGAATTCAATCGCAACACGTCATGGCCCAGATCAAGCACTACGTCGGCTATGACTCCAATGGCACCAGCACCTACATTGACGACCAGACGCTTCATGAAGTCTATGTGGCCCCATTTGATGCCGCCATAAGGGAGGCCGACGTCTCGTCCATTATGTGTTCCTACAACCGCCTCAATGGCACTTTTGCCTGCGGCAACCAGGACTCACTAACCAAGATCCTTCGTGAAGAGATCGGCTTCAAGGGCTTCGTCACCTCGGACTGGGGCGCGGTCCATGGCGTCAGCTTCATCAACGCCGGGCTTGATATGGAGATGCCCGGCGAACCTGCTCCAGGTGCCGCCTTCTCACTTCCCTCATTCTTTGACATCCAACCGGTTCCGCCGCCGCCGCCCGCGCGCCGTGCTGGTGGAGGCGGGGGCGGCGGCGACATGTTTGGCGGTCATATTCCTGAAGAACCCGCCAGGGGGCGCGGAGATGCCAGCGACTTTGGCGTCAAGCTCAACCCCGAGAAAATCGGCGATGCCCTCAGGGACGGCACAGTTACCGAAGCTACAATCACCCGAGCTGCCGGTCGTGTGCTCTATGAGATCGTCCACTTCGGTTACCTCGATGGCCAGTCAAAACACGACGTCACTGAACAATCGATTGAGGCCAACGCCAAAATCATCGAGAAGACCGGCGAGGAAGCCGCGGTTCTCTTGAAGAACGAAGGCGCAACATTGCCATTGAAGGCTGCCGACCTTGATTCCGTCGTTCTCATTGGCCCCACAGCTGGCCAGGTCGACTCGATCGGCATCAACGGTGAGCGCTCGGTCGGCCTGCCTGAGCGGCAGGTTGGCCCGCTTGAAGCTCTCAAGAAGATCTCCGGCAACGCCAACATCAAGTTTGCCGTTGACGACGACATGACCGGAACACCGATTCCGGCCACCGCATTCAGCAACGACGGCAAACCTGGACTGGTTCGCACTGGCAGCGGCGATCCGCAAACCGATGCCCAACTTAACTTCACGGCCGGCAACGCCCTTGCGCCAAACTCCACAGTCACCTGGAAGGGGTCTCTTACCGCGCCCCATGCCGGCACCTACTGGATCTATCTCCAGGCCATGGGCACCAACGCCAGCATTTCCCTCGATGGAAAGCGTCTGGCGGGCACTGGCGCGTTCCAGGGCGGTGTGCACGGCGATATCCTGCAGGCCAATCAGGACAACGCCATTCCTACAACCGACCACCTCGACAACGTGCGCCGCGCCGTTGAATTGACCGACGGACTTCACGAAATCGAAGTGAAAACCAGCCCTGACAGCTCGAACTCTCCTGTTCAGGTCCGCCTCAGCTGGTATACCCCAGAGCAGCGCGTGGCGGACCACCAAGCCGCCATCGCCGCAGCTAAAAATGCCAAAGTTGCGGTGGTGTTCCTGTGGACACGACTCGCGCCGGTCTTTGGCCTTCCCGGCGAGCAGGACAAGCTGGTCGAAGAAGTCGCCGCGGTCAACCCGAATACCATCGTTGTCCTCAACACCAGCCAGCCCGTCGCTATGCCCTGGGTTGACAAGGTGAAGTCAGTGCTTGAAATGTGGTGGCCGGGCGATGAGGGCGGCTGGTCAACAGCGAATCTGCTTCTTGGCAAAGCCAGCCCCGCAGGTCGACTCCCTGTCACCTGGGGCAAGAGCCTTGAAGACTATCCGGCAACCGACCCCAAACACCCCGAGCGCTCGCGAAAGGGCGTGGATGGAAAGACCACCTACAGCGAAGGCGTGAATGTGGGTTACCGCTGGTTCGACAAGGAAAACATCGCGCCCCTGTTTGCCTTCGGACACGGCCTGAGCTACACCACGTTCGAATACTCCGGTCTCAAAGTCGCTAAAGCCGCCGATGGCGGCCTCGACGTCAAGGTCCGCATCAAGAACTCTGGCAATGCGGATTCGGACGAGGTTCCACAGGTCTACCTCGGCGCACCCAGTGAGGTCCCCGCGGGCGTTCAGTTCCCTGTCCGCGCTCTTGTAGGATTCGATCGCGTTCACCTGGCCGCAGGCGAAGAAAAAACCGTGACCCTGCATGTCCCGCAGCGTCAATTGCAATACTGGTCCACCAAAGATGGCAAGTGGATCACCGCAACCGGCAAACGTACTCTGAGCGTTGGTGCTTCATCGCGCGACTTGAGAGTGAATCAAACAATCGATTGACCCGCCCGTCCCAAACAGCAAATGCCGGGGCTCCGGCCCCGGCATTTCTTTTCCCAAAACCATCGCCTTCGAATCATCGTGCAGCTGCGTCGCTGGGGTGGCACCCGGGGTTCCCGGCGACAGGTCTGCGTCGCTGGGGTGGCACCCGGGGTTCCC
>Ga0181535_10008611_pt1 | contig 10000 bp, 9 predicted proteins | sample PEATcosm2014_Bin_44_FD_119774 | JGI IMG/M metagenome (GOLD analysis project Ga0181535, IMG submission 119774) | Peatland microbial communities from MTU Mesocosm Facility, Houghton, MI, USA - PEATcosm2014_Bin17_30_metaG | ecosystem: Environmental > Terrestrial > Soil > Wetlands > Peat | place...
ACCACGGATCCCGCCCCCGTTATGGTCAGCGTGGTACCGTTGACCGTCGCCGGACCCGTGGCGCTGAAGATCACTGGCAGCCCGGAGCTCGCGGCTGCCGACAGCGTGAGCGGACTCGCCCCAAGAGTTAGAGCCGAAGACAGGGGTGTAAAGCCGATCGTCTGCGGCGCCCGCGTCACCGTAACGCCGACCGCCGGGGCGGTCGCCAGGCCGCAGTTGCCGCCATAACTTGCCGTTATGGAATGCGAGCCTGCCGCGAGTGCGCTGGTTGCGTCGGCGGCCACGCCGCTGCTGTTCAACGCGGTTGTGCCCAACGGCGTCGTGCCATCGACGAAGGTCACCGTTCCGGCGGGTGTGGCGCAAACGCCGCTTATCGTGGCGGTGAAGGTCACCGGTGTACCGTAGGCGACCGAACTGGCGGAGGAAATGAGATTCAGCACAGGCGCCGGAGTTACCGTGAAAGTGCCCACGGGAGTATACGGGGCGCCGGTGGACCATCCGGTTCCGGGTCCGAAGATATACACATTCTTCTGGCCCAGGAATGCGGCGCTAAAGGTGATCGGAACCTGCAACGTGAGAGTGGAGCCCGAGAGTACCGCCGATGTGGCTGCGACGTTGACCGTGCATTGCGAGTTCTCGAGTGTCGATCCACTGCCAATCGTGCCGCTGGTTCCGGTACCGGCATTGGCGATGTCGCCGAACAGGAAGAGGCCGGAAGGTACGGCGCCATAAACCAGCGCACATCCGTGGTCATAAAACTGTAAAGTTCCGAACTGGGTCGACGCGGAAAAACTGAGATCGATTTCATCGCCGGCGTAAACACCGGCTACGGTAAACGTGAATATCTGGGTGTAGCCGCTGCCCGCGCCTGGATTGACTGAAATGGGCGCGAACGGGAAGCTCACCGTCCAGGTTCCGGCTTGCTGCCATCCGGCCGCGGTCTGCACGCTCTGCGCCTGCATATACACGTTCTTTGTGCTGCCGGCATATCGGTTCGTGAAGTCGACCGTGAGACTCAGCGTGGCGCTGGCTCCCGCGCGCGTGAGCGAGGCGCTTCCGGGAGACAGCACACACTGGCTATTTCCCAGCGTGCCGCTCCCGCCAACAGCGACAGGGCCCAGCCAGGCATCGCCGGCATCGTCCCGAAGGGAGAGCGAGTTGCTTGCGGCATCCCAGTGAATGTAACAGGCGCTGCTTGTAACCTGCGCCGGGTTGATGAGGATCTCGCCCCACGTGAGGTTGGTCCAGGATGCTGGGTCGCTGAACACGAAGGCAAAGGTTTGGCGCGAGCCAGACCCGCTGGACGGTGTAACCGATACCGAGCCGCCCTGCGGTTGCGCAGCCTGGGTAACGGTAAATGTCTGGTGCGAAATACTGATCATCGACGTGCGGGCGGCGATGTTTGGATTTGGGGATACCGAGTATCGGACGGTCCCCGGGCCTGTGCCGGAATGGGCTCCCGTGAAGGTGATCCATTCGGCGGCGCTCACCGCCGTCCAGGAACACGTGAGAGGAGCCGACACGCTGATTTGGCCCGTCCTGGCAAGCGGCCCATATGACTGCGATCCGGGCGACAGGGTGGCGCAGCCACTGTCATAGGACACAGTCACCGCGAGGGACGTTGGCGTGGCGCTTCCGGCGGTGAGAGTGAGATTCGAGTACGGATCGGTCCAGGTGCTTCCCGCTGGCAACATGGCGGTATTAAAGTCGTTCGGGAGACGCACGGGTTGAAAGTCGAGGAGCTCGGTGTAGCTGGTCCAGGACTCCTGGCTGGGATCCTCAACGTGAATCAGGGCTCCGCCGAAATCGCGGGGCGCCCCGTTGTCCAGCATGGACGGCTCGTAGCTGCCGGTGGGCTGCCGGTATTCGACCCACAGCCACTGTGAATTGCCACTGCCGCGCTGGACCCGCAACGCATAGGGAGCGGCGGCTGACTGGGAGGAAAGGGGCGCAATCGTCCAGGTCCCGCCCGATTCAACTTGCAGCCAGCCGGCGCCCTCGCTCAGCCAGCCCAGCAAATTCTTGTGAGGCGCCGCGAAATGGCCGGGGTTTGTGCCCATGGAAGAAAAGGGATCGCCATACTCGGAATGGGCTCCATCCGTGCCAAGCGGACCGGCCGGAAGCGTGTCGTAATCGATCGAGCTGGCATGCTTGAGCCCAAAGTTGTGACCGCCTTCGTGGATCGCCGTCTGCAGCAGGCCACCGAGCGCGCCGTAAATATTCGGCAGAATCGTGACCGACTCGATCCACGTAGCCGACGCGGTGAAGCTCCCTTTGCTGGGAGATTGCTGCGCCGAGCACCCCAGTTGCGCCATGCCATCATACGCACAGGCGCCGGCCACAGTGACGGGCAAGATCAGAAAGATGCGCTGATAAGCCGTGAAGTCCACTGTGGAATCGGCCGCCTGAATCGCGGCCTGCAGGATGGCGTCCTGTTGGTCGCAAGTGTAGTCGGCGTCCAGAGTGAAGGGACCAAACACGTCGCCGGAAGCGCTGGCCGTTCCATAGGACGCCTCGCGCCAGTAGTCCGCAACCGACGGCGCCGGGCCGAAGAAGACACTGGAGACGTACGACGTGGTGTAGCCGGTGGTGAGGGGAGTCGATGGATAGTTGATCAGCAGCACAACGGTCTTCTGGTCGCCGGTGGTGGTGCAGGGAGAATCGGCGTCCGCGGTAACCTCTCCGGAAGCCACGGCAATGCGCCGGCCGAGCCGGATCCCGCGCACGGTGGCAGACGGCGAACAACCGCTATCCGGAGGCGAGTCCCAGAAGAGGCTAACGGCATTTCCCTGCACGCGGATCACGCGCGACAGCCAACTGCGGGAGTGCGCAAAGTCGTCTGCCACACGGGTCACCAGCGGCCCCGTCCATTCGCCTTGTTCTTCCAGCAAGGTCCCGTCATCTCGCATCCGGTTCGTCAGGTCCTGCCGCAACGCGGCGGGAAGCGCCGCCTCAACCGCCGCGCGTGGATTCTGTTCCATTAAGCGGGTAAGGAGGCCAGCACGCTCCACTAACAGGCCCCTCGCCACCTCGTCACTGCGCTCCATGCGGAGCTGCTGGTTGATTTCCCGTATACGGTCTTGGTCCGTTCGAGCGAACGGCGCGATTTGCGAAAAGCCCAGAACCCCAGTGACAAAAAGACCAGCTACCACCCGTCCCGCTTGGCATCGGAAAGAGAGTTTCATCGGCATTCCTCCAGGAGAGCGAAATCATCTTCCGCTGGCTTATCGGCGATTTCCAGCTAGTTTTTAGCGAAAGGCCGGAAAACAGGCTGAGTCGGGAAATGAACGGGACTTAGGGCGTGATCCAGTGATGGGCAGGTACTAGAATGCTGCCCGCGATGACGCAACGCCTGCGCGTATACTGCGGAGCAGATCGATTTCGCGGCTCTGGCGCCGTCTTCGATCAGTCCCGCGAATGCGTCGCAAGTCCGGAAGATCACCGTACCGGGCGGCCAGCCAACCCCCGGTAGACCAGAGGCAGTTCATCCCAGCTTGCTCATCGTCCAGCATATCCGGCAGTCAAGACGGGCGTCGCGGCTAAGCGCGCCCACGAGCCGAGCCCGGGGAGACGGCTACTCTGAAGAACAGCCGTGTTCGGCAGCATGCTCATGGAGAGCGCGCCGAGCCATGCCGCATTCGGCACGTGCTGCTAAAGGGGCGCGAGCCTCGCCGAACTCTGAGCGGTTGTCACCCGGACCTTAGCTGCGTTAAGCGCGTACCGTTCGGTCGCGTCGGCGTACGCGGTGATCAGCCGCATTCTGTCCTCACAGACCCTACTCGACGGCTCTGCGACACGATTCTGTCACGCCGCCCTTTCCTCTCTCCGCTCAAGGGCGCTCCACGTCCGGTGTGCACTTTTGAACAGAAAACAATCCGACAGAAGGCTAGGCTGATGGTTGGGTTGCAACCGCTCTTGGGGATGGCTGTCCTCTAGCCAGTTTAGAAAGAGAGAGGACCGAATTGTGTCGAGTGTGGAGAGTGAGCATGGGAAGCTTACACGGCTGATCACCGCGTATGCGGGCACCACCGAACAGTACGCGATTGCGGTGGCTAGACTCCGGTCAGCAGCCAGTTCAGAGTTCCGCACGATTCTTGCAGAGTCAGAAACAGCACGCGCGGAATGCGGCAAGACGCGCCGCGCTCTTCAGAAGCACAGGGCGGAGAGTGGGGCCATCAGTTTGGCTGGCACTCGTGTTGAATCATATGGAGATAAATCGCTTTAAGGTCCTTGTTGCAATTGTTCTTGGCAGATTCGGCTATTTTGAGCGCGCTCCAAAACTCAGCCCGCGACCCGTAAAGGACCTTCACCAGCTTATCCGCAGCCAATGCGTATGCCTCCGCCGAGGCACGGTACGCTTCAAGGAGATCTTCAGCCTCCTGGCATTCCATTTGCTTCTAGCCGTGCCCCAATCGTACCCCGCGTGATCGAGTAAAGGAAGCCGGAGTTGCATCTTTCTCTCCGACGAGCCGCGCGATGCGTTCTCTAAGCTGGCGTCGAAAGGCGATACCCGGTCTGAACGCTCCGCGGAATTGCTCTCCTGCTCCCCCGAACGCCTAATCTGGACCCCTGAGCGAGAGAGGTCCGAGCTGGGACTGCGCTGCCAGATGTAACCCGCCGGGATTTTGTCCCTCTTAGCCAGTCACTTTTCTCAAATTGAGTCCGCATGGACCGGTGCGGATCGTGCGTCGATGCCGAGGCTTGACACAAATGGCGATCAATTATCAGAGGGGCGTGCCACGCGGTCGATCACCAGCACCTCAACCGGACCCCTTGTCGGTTCCAATCTGAGGCCGAGCTGCTGTTGGATCGCACCAAATAGACCGGGCTGGGTCGAATCATCGGTACCTTTTCCTTGCGCCCCACCGAATACGGTTTCGTCCGGTGTAAACTCCAGATCGAAATCGTACCTCGCGGAAAGCCCGGTCCTATCCAGCACCGGGTAGTCGATCGCAGCCCGCTGCATCACTGAGGCCAATTCAGCCATAGTGGCATTACGACCCGGCAGGCGAACGAGTTGGGGCGAAACCACAAAAATAAGTGGCGGGGGCCCCTCTGGCGAGGCATCGAGAGACACCGTGCTTTCTTTCAGCCTCGGGCCACCTTTTGCCACTGTTAGGGCATAGACTCTCAATTCTTTTTGTTCGCGATGGAAGGTAAGCTGGAACCGGTCGGCCAAGAGCTTTCGCAGCATCGACATCTGCTCATTCAGGTTCGGGCGGACCTCGCCAGCCGCTTTGGCCACAATGTCGTATCGGTCGGAATCGACCCATGCCGGGCCGCCCGAGATCGCCTCGGGGCTCAGATTGTAGGCTGCCGCGACAAGGGTTCTTAGCGCGTGGTTCTTCGCGGCGAACTCATGGACGCTCAGCATCCTGATCCACCTGCCCGCTGCGCCTGGAGGGGTCGGCTTGATGCTCGCGACTTCAAATTCGGCAAAGCTTGGTCTCGTTGCAGTGGACTGAGCGGAGACGCCACTGGCCATCACGAAAAAAGCCGCGACTGCGGACCTTAAGGATTCAGACATGACTCCCACCACTCGTATCTTAATCCTGTGGGACGCCGAACTCGATTGTGGGGAGGAACCAATCCTGCCGTGGAGGAACCCGTGACGGAGGAACCCGTGACGGAGGAACCCGTGACGGAGGAACCCGTCATGGAACCCGTGACAGGCTACGTGTTTCCACTTTTCTGGAAACGGGGCCTGGTGAACTGCGTGATCTTTGTTCGCCGGGCCCACGCTGCGGGAGTCGACCGGTAAACCTCCGCCGCCTCCGGCCGGAATCTCGGGAACGCAGGATGATATGGGGACAGGCTACGAAACTCCCCAAATCTCGGCTCCACTATCGCAGTTTCGTAGCTTTTCCCCAGATCCCCCATCGTTGATCTCCTGAAACAGCCATCACGTGTCGCCAAACCGCCCAGACAGCGGCTCCGTTGTACAATCGCTAGGGCAATTCGCCCCTAAAACACTAGCTGCTGGGAAGGGAAGCACGTGAGGCGTTGTCCGTCATGCGCGACCACCGTACCACCGGACCATGAGTTCTGTGGGAAGTGCGGCACGCCCGTGGACGGGGCACGGACTGCTGACACCGGGACCATACATCAGCCGCGCAGTTCCGCTTCCTCTTCGAGCATGGATGAGGGCCGGTTCCCACCGGGAACGTTGTTGGCACAGCGCTACCGGGTGGTGAGTTTGCTGGGCCGAGGCGGCATGGGCGAGGTATACCGCGCCAACGACCTGCTGCTGGGCCAGACGGTGGCGCTCAAGTTCCTTCCTGCCGAATGGGCATCTGATGAGAGCAGGCTCGCCCGGTTCCGCAACGAAGTGCGCATCGCGCGGCAGGTCTCCCATCCCAACGTCTGCCGGGTATACGATATCGGCGAAGTCGAGGGCTCGCCGTATCTATCGATGGAATACGTGGACGGCGAGGATCTGGCCTCGCTGCTGCGGCGCATTGGGCGGCTGCCGCCCGACAAGGCGCTGGAAATTGCTCGCCAGCTTTGCGCCGGTCTGGCGGCCGCGCATGACAAAGGCGTGCTCCACCGCGATCTGAAGCCAGGCAATATCATGCTCGACGGGCTAGGCCAGTTGCGCATCACCGACTTCGGTCTGGCGGGCGTGGCCGGCGAAGTGAAGGACATTCGCAGCGGAACGCCCGCGTACATGGCGCCCGAGCAGCGATCCGGCCAGGAGGTGACGTCGCGCAGTGACATTTATGCGCTGGGCGTGGTTCTGCACGAGGTGTTCACAGGCAAGCGCCCCTCCGCGGATTCGAGCCACCCGGACCTGGCCCCCGAAGTGGAGCGGGTAATTCGCCGCTGCCTGGCCGAGGATCCGGCGAAGCGCCCCGCTTCGGCGCTGCAGGTTGCCGCGGCACTGCCGGGGGGCGATCCTCTTGCCGCGGCGCTGGCTGCGGGGGAAACACCGTCGCCAGAGATGGTCGCCGCGGCGGGCGAGTCCGGAGGCCTGCGTCCGGCAATCGCATGGGCCTGCCTCGCGGGGACCATTGTGTCAGTCATCGCTGCGATCCTGATGAGTGCACAAACCATGCTGTACCGGCGTGTGCCACTCGAAACGCCGCCCGAAGTGCTTTCGCAACGCGCGCGAGACATTCTGCAGAGCGCCGGCTACTCCGAACGGCCGGTGGACACGGCGATTGGGTTCTACGAGGGGAAGGAGTTTTTACGCTATATCGCGGAGCACGACAGATCCAGGACGCGCTGGGACAACCTGGAGACCGGGGCGTTCATGTTTTGGTATCGCGGCAGCCCCCGCCCACTCGCGGCTCATTCCTTCTTCTCCGATGCACCCTTGTTGGGATCCATATGGACGGACGACCCCCCGTTGGATGTGTCGGGGATGACGCTGCTCCGGCTCAATCCGCGCGGCCGTCTCACGCAGCTCATCGCAGTTCCTCCGCAGGTTGAGAAACCGGCAGGCGCCGCGTCGTCGCCTGACTGGGCAGTCCTGTTCGCCGCCGCGGGGCTCGATCCGTCCAAGTGGCCGCCATCGCAGCCGATCTGGGCCCCTCCTGTTAATAGCGACTCGCGGGCAGCGTGGACAGGATCGTTGGCCGAGCGCCCCAATGTCGCAATGCGGATTGAGGCCGCGGCATCTCGGGGTAAGCCCGTCTACTTCGAGTTGATTGGCCCCTGGACCCGTCCCGAACGCATGCAGCCGTATCAGCCGACCGCCGGCGAACGGGCATTCTTTGTGATTCTCAGTGTTTTGTTGCTTTCGGTGCTGATCGTCGGCGCAATGTTCGCTCGAAGGAACCTGCATCTGGGCCGGGGCGATCGTCGTGGGGCTTTTCGGCTGGCAGCTTTTGCTTTCGTGGCTTATGGGGTGGCCGCGTTCTTTGGCGCACATCACGTCCCGGACTTCGGCGAAGTCGCGCTTTTCACCCAGCTCTTGGTCTGGGGATGTGGTTCCTCCTTTTTCCTCTGGACTCTATACATCGCCTTGGAGCCCTATGTGCGCCGGCGCTGGCCCGGCTCGCTGGTTTCCTGGAGTCGCTTGCTCGCGGGAGGCTTTCGGGATCCAATCGTGGGACGCGATGTGCTTGCCGGTTGTCTCGTGGCGGCGTTTGGTGATGCTCTTTCCCGACTCGGGTGGTTTATTCCCTCCTGGCTCGGCTATGCTCCGCCACAGCCATATTCGGGTCCGCAGTGGGAGTTTCTGGGCGCACGCGCGATAATCTCTGACCTATCCCTAAGCTTGGGCCCGGTGCTTGTTATCCCGCTTGCGCTGCTGTTTGTCCTCGTCCTTCTCCGGGCTTTGCTGCGCAAAGAGTGGGCGGCAGCGGCCGCATTTGTCCTTCTGTTTACGTTCCTCGAGGCAGCGTTGAGCCAGTTTGCCCCCGTTGTCCTGGCGATTTCTCTGATCTATTGGTGTCTGCTGGTATTTCTGTTGATCCGCTTCGGCTTGTTGGCCTTTGCGGCTCAAGGAGTCTTCAACGGTATCTTGGGGAATTTTCCTCTGACGACCCAATCGTCTGCTTGGTATGCAGGGATCAGTCTGACCGCAATTCTGCTGATGGCTGCGATAGCAGTTTACGCCTTCTTCATCTCACTTGGGGGGCGCCCGGTTTTCGGAGGCGTCGTGCTTGAGGAGTGAGTCAGCATCCCGTAAGAGTGATCCATGCTGGCGTCCCACGCGAGCGTCAATTATTATTATCGGTAGGCGGCCTGGCGAGCCACCAGAATCACTCCGCCTGCGCCGGCGTGCTGCAGCCCGGGCTCTTGAAAATTACATCCAACAATAGCGTTTTCAGCCCGAGCGCCCAGACGGCGGCCAGAAAGATGCGTCTCAGCCACTGGTTTCCTAGTCTGATTGCAAGCCTGCCTCAGACTAAGGCTCCAGCGAACATTGTGATCGCAAGGACAATGCCCAAGCGGAAATCCACGAGATGCCGCCATACGAATACTATCGTGGCAGCGCCAGAGGAGAAGACGTTGATGATTTTGTTCGTGGCGACAGCCTCCACGAAAGGCAGTCGAAATAGCGCCACATATACAGCCGTCAAAATCGTCACATAACCACCGCTGAAGAAACCGCCGTAGATGCCCAGCAGGATCGTCAACGCATAGCCAGCCATCTCAGCTGAGGGCGACGTTGCCGCACTGAACTCCTGCGCTCCTGACTTCCGATAGACGATGGAAAAAATGGCAACCCCGATCATGGCGCCGGATACGATGAGGGGGATTGATCTTTGCGGAATCAGGAGCAGCAAGAATGCACCGGACAGGGAGCCAGCCAGCGAAGTGCTGCCCGTGACGACGCTGATTCGGCTAGTCGCAAAAAAGATGGCGATCAGTGACAACCATTGAAGGCCCGTCATGGTCCTGTCTCACCTTATCATTCAACTGAAGGGGAGCGGAATCCCTAGTGTAGGTGCCAGGATTGATTTGGCGCATTTCGACCGCGCGGGACGGTGGGCTAATGCACGGCCGTACAGTCACCCGTCTTGTGATCTTCGATTTGGAATTTCAGGAACTGATGAACGGCGTCAAGCGCGGGCTCGTTGTCAGCCGTGATCTTCAGCCGCGCCCCGCGCGCGGTTTCCTGCAGGTCCCAGTGAATCTGATCCTTGAGTTGGGTCATGGTGGCCGTGCCGGGAACGTCCTTGCCGTGCACCAGCATCGGCGCATTGAAATTACCATCCGCGAACATTTTAGCGATGTGGTGGAAGTGACTCCGGATCTGGTCGCGGCTCTCGATGTCCTTCACGTCGTTCGCCCGGACGTCGATCAGGCCACCGTCGTAATTGAGCTCAAAATGATGGGTTGTCTTCTCATGCGAGAAGCCCATCACATGGTCCCCGTGCTCATTCACCATGGATTGGTGATCCTGCGAGAATGCCAAGAAGGCTCCCAAAAGCAAAACGGCGGCTGGTCGAATCATGGATGACGATCTCCTGGTTTGAGTTGACGAAGCCGGCGAGCATTCGTTAGGCCGCAATATGAATGGCGCGCTAGTTCTTCCAGAGAACCCGTG
>Ga0181535_10008613_pt1 | contig 10000 bp, 6 predicted proteins | sample PEATcosm2014_Bin_44_FD_119774 | JGI IMG/M metagenome (GOLD analysis project Ga0181535, IMG submission 119774) | Peatland microbial communities from MTU Mesocosm Facility, Houghton, MI, USA - PEATcosm2014_Bin17_30_metaG | ecosystem: Environmental > Terrestrial > Soil > Wetlands > Peat | place...
CTACCGGGGCACGCTGGCCGGCCTCGCCAGCCTTCCTGACACCGCCAGCTAGCCCTTCTTAACGCTCCGTGCTCCCGGCCGGGCCGCCGCGCAAAGGTTTTGCACACTCACCGGAACGACACGAATCACTGGGCTGTCCCGACCCACGATCTACCGGGTGCTTCGGCAGTGCGGGTGCGTGAACGGGCGAGCCGGCGACTACATAACTGCGGAGGACAAACCATGAGCAAGAACATGGCGAACCGGGCAGACCTTGCGAGGCAGGCAATCGATTATCTGGTCGAGCAGGACTTCGTGCTCGCCTGGGATTTCAGCGCGACCGAGCCGCCGCCCGAAGAGATAAGGCAACTGCTGGCACCGTATTTCGCCGATGGCGAGATCGAGCTGACCACGTCGGGTTTGCTGTGCGACTATCTCGTGAGCAGGCTGCGCGAGAACCACTTGTTGATAGACAACCGGAGGCGGTTGTAAACCTGTCTGTCTCCCACTGTGACGGGCATAACGTAGCTCCATGCAATCAGAATGTGCTCTGCCCCAATTCCCTCGATGATCTCGCTCGCGCTGATTACCATGTTCTCCTTGGCCTTGGCGAGCAGGTTTCCGAACGGGTCGGCAATCAACGACTTTTGACTACTCCCGCAGCTCTAGATCCGATTTTAGGCGGTAGATCGTTTGGACAGCTTGCCAGCCAAGGTAGTGGCCATGCGAGAGTGTATTCCGTAGCCGTCTCAGCATGTGGCGAAGCCTGTGGCGATACGAATCGCCCGGGCACCTGGCGTTCTGTAGGATTTCTCCGAAACCTGCGAAGCACCAGACGCTATGTGGGCGAGCTGGACAGGCTGCGGGATAGTGCGGAGCAACTGAATCCGCATTACCGTTGCAGAAGCCATTAAAACCGTCCTGAGCCTGTGCTGACGCATGATTGTTTGGCGGTAGGTGCAAGCAGCATAGAGCCCTCTCCTGAGCCTCCAGATCAAAGCAAGCGATCAAAATCTCCCGAGCCAGCGGGGCACACACAAGGCAACTTCGCAAGACATAACGAGCCGGTTCTGGGCACTGCCCTAGCAATAATGCTCGTGCAGCCCAAGGAGTTGGCCGAAGCAAACCACTTCCGGGGCCGAACCAAAGCAATCCCTTGTCGAGCAATTCGGTATTGTACTTTGTCAATGCCTCTTGAGTCTTGGTTTCGTCCCCAGAATGAACCACTAGTTCCAGGATCTTCTCTTGAGTGCCTTCGTCAATGTGCTCAAGGTGTGCCTGGGCAGCGTCGTTCAAGAGACGCTCTAGCAAATCATCGGACCCAGTCGGCACTTTAGCGCAGCCATGCTGTTCACTCGAGACCCGAGCACGGAGTATATGCCCACCAGCTTCCCACGCCAATCGATGATGAACGTACCGTCGCCAAATACCAGCCAGAGTGTTGACTTCTGTGCTCAACACCGGATCTACCGGCACACCGACTGTGAAATCGTTAGACAGACCGTCAGAGTCGGGCAAGACTGCCACAATCACTATCGTCGGCAGCCGATTACCCCCGGTTTTCTCAATTCGCTCGATAAAATCGCGAGCGGTCTCCAGAAGAGATGCGGCTGGAATGCCCGCTGCCTCCACGACAAAAACGGTTAATCGCTCCTCGAAACTCCGTCCTGCCGCGACCAGCCGCTTATACTCCGTGAAGCCTGTGTTGATCTGTAGCCGCGCTAGCAGATGATCCTCCAACTCGCGGACGGCCAACGAAGGCTTTATCCTTCCAACCAAGTGAACTCGCAAGGCACTACGCCCTTCGTCGTACGCATAGACCAACCGGCGAACAGTCGTGGAGAACTCTGGCAAGAGTTCACATGCAGCCACACGACAAACCTTTACTCCCCCATCGTTCTGCGCGATGCGATCTCTAAGCCAGCTCGCGAACTCGGTCGATCCTTGAAATCTCCACGACGAGGTGTGACCGGCAAGCGTTACGTCGATTTGCATGGCCAACACCCCGCCGCTTCAAGCAGTCGCACAATCGGGTCGTGCGGCGATATCCCGACAAAACGGTTTAGCGGCATTTGCCTCTCGCTATTGGCAAGTGTCGGCAAGAAGCCCAAATTTTGAACTGTAAACATTGCAATGTAGTCACTGGGAGATAGTGACGGCCCATCACAGTATTCAGCGTAGAGCTCCCAATCCACCGTCAAGTCACTCTTAATGGGTTTACCGGCAGCGTCTCCATTGCCAAACGCAATTGCGACCACCATTTGCAAAATCTGCAATTCACGTTGATTCAATCGGTCAGATGGATCCCCGTGTACCAAATGCTGAGCTTCAACAGTAAGGCGCCGGTCATATTCCTCTAACACTTGGTGAAAGTCGCCTTGAGAGATGTTGACCTCACCGGGATGCCGATCCAACAGGACTTGGTCCAGCACTCGTGCCAGGAAGGGAATACCAGCCGTACGTCGAGCAATCTCCTCATGCCACTCCGGCTTCAGCTCAAGACCACGAAAACGGTTGAACCACCATGACAACCCTGGCCTCGAAATCCTCGAAAGAATAACATGCTCGTAGAGGTCGTCTTTCTCACGATCGCGTGCCGCCACACACCGCAAGAGATCAACCCCCCCGATGATCAATGGGGGCGGGAGATCGGCAGGGCGTGAACGAACAATGGCATCCAATTGCTCGGCGGCAACATTTCTGACCGCCACAAACCTGCTGCCGAGCCGCGATTCCAAATCTGGGGCGTTACCCAGCACATTGTCAGCGTTGGCACTTATGGACCTCACCTGAATGGCACTCGGCCATGACGACGTTACAATGGCTGCACGGACTGGAAGGTCCGGATCGGCGGGATGAGCAACAGTGTCCTGAAGACGTGCGAGATCATCTGGGGGCAGGAGACAAGCAATTCGCGTATGCCGCTCTGCTGCACTCCCTTGCTGGCGACGGTATGCTCCGATTTCTTCGCGGATCTTACTATCAGGATCACGCGATAATTCCTGTGCCAGAACCGGAAGATGATGTGGAAATCGGAGGTAATGCGTTGGTACACTGCTATCCGACCGCGCCTCCCTAAGAAGTTGCCGCCTTACAAAGTCATCGACCATATCGGAAATCTTTCGCAGAGATGACTCTTCGTCAGCCTGCTGTAACCAATCCATATTGGGTTCAATCTTCCTTAGGCGGTCTAACAGGCGTTCGGCCAAATCCTGCAATCCGTCGCCAGTGCGATGTTCAGAATACTCCAAGACCATAACCAGGAAGATGATACGAGCCAGCCCATTGCCTTGAAAGTTGGAATCGACTACAGCACGGATCTCCTCCTGAACACTGACACGGTTGAAAGCCTCCGCCACGTCGTCCGAGCTAATCTGCTCACCGGCCAAATCCTCCAACAGCTGGCGTCCGAAGGACAGGAGGATAGCAGGCTGGTAACCGCACCGCCAGGCAACTGAAGGGGCAACGTCCGTAGCGTCGATACCGAGTCGGCCAAGTGGGCCCTGTATCAACTCCGTCGCGGCAGCCGGATCAAGCGGCTGTAATCTCAACACATCACCCCAGGCTCCAGCCCACGCGCCAGCGCTCAGGTGGGTAACGCGATAGCCTGAGAAGAGAAACCGCACTCGCGGAAGACCATTACTATCATGCTCGGCCTCAACTTGCGAGCGGATACAGAAGCTCAAACACTTCTCACGGTCCTTGTCGTAGGCTTCAATTTGGCTCTCAACGAACAAATCGGCCTCGTCAAGCATCACCAGAAGGCTTTCATTTGGCCGCTGAGATATAAATGTCTTGACCGCAGCCGTCAGGATCTTACTAGGTAGTGAGGCGGGATCATCGTTCGCTTGACTAGGTAACAGTGGCAAAGCCATGCCGAGCTTGGTCCGCATTGCCTCAAGTATTCGTTCAACCAATTCCGCTTCCGAATTGGCCCCAATCCCTGTTATATACAGCACACGAAGGACATTCTCGGACGGCAGTATTTGACCGTCGTACGTTTGCTCAATGAACTTCAAGAGTGCTGTCTTACCGAGCTTTCGTCCCGAGAACAATCGAGTATACTCGGCTGTCTTGCACAACTTCTCCGCCTCCTCACGGCGGCCCACGAACATCTCACGCCGCATATGTTGGCCATCGTGGCGCCCGAAGGGCGATACACTACGGCGGTTCTGCTGTTCAAACACAATCTCCAGGAGCCCTAGGAGCACGTTAATCCGTCGGCCGCCCGGATTGAGCAACCTGCACAGATCGAGATCATCGACTACAGCCGTGGCAAAGCTCTGCCCTGCTAACACACGCACTAGTTCCTCACGGACCACGGCCTGAAGTCTCGGTGCCAGCACTACGCACAGACGACGAGGGTGGTGGGACAGTTGGCCTCGGAGGCACTCGATCAAATCCGGACTATTTACCGGCTTGAGCGGTGAAATAATGATCAGATCAGAATAGGAATGGAGCTGTGGAAGATAACATGGATTCAGCTTTTGGTCGGCAAACCATTCGGCGATGGTCTTACAGCTTACTGAGAACATCTCAGGGTTACTGTTGTCACCACGAGGCTTGTTGCTCTTCTCCTTGCTTTGATCCTTGTCCGTAGACACGAACATTAGACGAGCGAACTTAGTACGCAACGGGCGTTCCGCTGTATGGGATCCGCCGACGATGCCTCGCCACCAATCCTCAATCAACCCCGAGATGTCGGAGCGGATGCTTGCTGCCTGGCTGAGCACGTCGAAAGGCGCTAAGAAACGCTCTTGTGCGTCTCTCCGCCATAAAGTCTCGCGCTTCCAGGCTCGGCCATATCCGCTTGCTTCACCAATAGCGAACAACGCATCCGCGTAGCGTTTCTGGCGGATAGCTGCGGAGGCGACAGATCGTTGCGTTTCTGGTGCAAGAGCGATTCGTCGTTGAAGATTCCTCTCTGCCGAGGCCTGAGCGTTGAGGGCGCAGACACACACTTTCTCCAACCAAGCTTCCAGCATTTGTGGAGATGCGTCTTCATCAAGCATTTGGTCGCGGTAGCGTTCTGCATCGACGTAGACCGCCCGCACATCGCTGGCGATTGGCTCCGCCATTTCTTCGAGGTGTCTCCAGTGTTCGTGCAGTTCCACCAGGCGAGCACTTACCGCGTTTCTTTCCTCGATGTGTGCTCGCCGGACATGTGCTGTTTCCGCTGCACTCAGGGCGTTTCCCAAGCGGTTCAGAAGGTCGTAACGACGCCGTTCATGCAAATGGCTTTTTAGCTCCTCGATGCCATCTGCGTGCCAACCGCTGGAGTAATCAAGGTAAAGAGCTGCCGCTCGCAGCGGATTTGGAATGTCTGTTACTGGTATCGAAACTACCTTCGAGACAGGCCCGCCACCATCACGCAACGGTGGAAGGGCGGCCAGCAAGTTGGGATGTTCTAAGAAGTCTTCTAAGCGGAACGTAAGAGATGACCGTGATACGTCGCTTGTGGCGGGTGCGTCACCGTAAATGCCTTGCAGTAAGGTGATACACAGCGACTCAATTGGATCTGAAGAAGGGCTGGTTTGTAGCAGGTTGCGAAGCTCCGCCAGCGGCATTAGTGGCTCGGTATGGCTCGCTGCTCTGGTCGAGCTTCGCTGAAAGCGGTCGAAAAGGTCATTGATCTCTTCCGCCATTTCAATAATGTACTTGACCGTATTGTCCATTCGCCGACGGTCGTCAAGCCGAGCGTGGCCACGATCAGCCAGTTTCCGATGCGTGTCGCTAAACCGCTGAATTTTCTTCGCCATTTCGGCAATATTCCACGACGCTTTTCCCTTTGGCTCGGGATAGAGCTCGGTAACCACCGGCTGGATGTGCTCCATGAAACGGTCCCATGCTTCCCGACAATGAGTCCGTTGGATTTTGCCACCTGCCGCACTCCACAGCCGCATAATCTCAGTATGAAAATGCTCTCGTTTGTGGACTAATTCCGAAGCAATCGCCGCAGGTGGTTCTGGTTCCTTTTCAGCGATTCGCTCTCGTAATACTTCTGCCGCAGCAACGCCATGAGTTTGGAGCAAGAGAAGTTTTCGGACTAGCTCACGAAGGTCGCTATTCTTGTATCCGAGGTGGACTATCAGATCATCTACGTCCCCTCGTGGTAATGCCTCTCCACGACTGGGTCGGATAGCTTCAAGAAATGCGGGAAGCCGGCAATCTTCACACGTGGCGGGCTTGGTGGCACGGAGGCGGGCGGCACGATTTTCATCACGGCCTGCGGTTGATAGATTAGGTCGCTGAGACAATTGGGCACACGCCTCAATGTCCTGAGATGCGACGATGGATACCTCGCCAAGCAGATCCGTTGCTTTGGCCAATAACCACACTGTTCTTAGGCGATGCTGCGTTAATTCATGTTGACAGGTATTCTTCAACCGAGATAGGAACTCGGCCTGATCTGTCGCCCAAGGGGTAAGTTCGACACAATCGCGACCACTTAGATAATAGGCATCGCAAAACCGCTCAAAAGAATCTAGCTCGTCCGGAATAGCAGGAATCGACTCGGCGATAGCGATATCCCTTTCCTCCTTGCACTGGTCAGCGCTGTCATCCTGCCCTATGTTTAACGCGTTTTCGGACGGAATCGCTTCGTCTGGAATGATTGCAGGCAAGCTGGGGCTGGCAAAAGAAGAGCGCCCGGGCGTTGCCGGGGGCGGAGCAATCACTGCCAAAGATTCCGGGCCGAGTATTTCATCAGCTTGTAGGCCTTCGGGCAGAGGAGGAGGGTCTTGAGACTCATCAGATGAATCTGGCGCCAGTGAAGGGGCTCCAGCACAGGAAGTTCCTGGATCAGCGGCTGAAGAGGGTTCGTTGCCAGACGGTGTGCCAGTGACCTCCCCCTGCTGGAACTCTGGAAGCAGACTTACTTCCGTAAGTCCTTTGGTAGTTGCGGAATCGTCGCATGCAAGGACTTCAGGCGGCTCGATGGCTACAGGCTCTACAAGATTTGCGGTGGGCGGCCCTACAACATCTTCTTCGTCCGGTCGGAAAACCAGGCGACGGTTGGTGGCTGCAATTCTGACCAGTTTGCCATATTCCACTTCGACCAAATTCTCCCATTCGGCGAGGACATCCTCGTCGGCGCCGGATGTGTCACCTATCAAAGACAAGATAGCTGCGACCGGATGCTTTCCCGAGATAAGTGCAGATGCCGTTTGGCCTCGTTCTCTGTTATTTGGCTCCTTCAGCTGTTTCGCAAGTTCCTGCCCTCGATGATACACCTCGTCGAGAATGCTACTCTTGGATGGATCGCGGTGCTTAATGTGTAGGACACGATCCACTAATACCAGAGCTTCGCGGCATTGATGCTCTTCAAGGCCTTTCCGATAGGCGTCATGGACTTGCCTCACCACCTCCTCGATGTGTTCCAGAGACCGCATCTCGATTGATAAAGATGGACTCTGCATTTCAGTTAGGAATCTGGCTGCCCGGTCTTTCAAGCCCTCAAAAGCCGTTTGTGCTCCCGCTATCTCAACCTGAAGTTCCTTGGAAACAGGGATTCCCGATGCCTTCAGGTCGTCTGCGGCTGCGGCAAGCTGGTCGCCCAGGTTGGAAAAACTGACCCGCAGCTGTCGAAGATTGGTAATCAGTTCGTCGAAGCTCATGGTGCAGCAGGCTCGGAAAGGCTGGGGGTGAAAACCTCAATTATAGTTACCGCCTCTATCGAGACACAACTAGCCCCGACCCCAAGTAATAGGGGGCTCGGGTGGGTAGCAACTGTCTTCTGCTTTCGTGCTATCTTGCGAGAAAGATCCTCGCCCAGTCGCGATCGTGCATCAACACACCGGGGGGGTTGCCATTGACAACCGAAGCTGGGTTCATCATAATGATGCAAAATGCATCACTCATCGGGCTATCACTATGGGCAAGCGAAAAGAACGGCTGACTGACGGCAATAGATTAACGGTTTCATTGGCACCGAACCAGCGGGAAGCATTAGAGGCCATCGCTGCACAAAATGCGGCAACGCTAGCGTTTGTTGTCAGATACGCTCTGACGCGGTTCATCGAAGAGCACCGCGACCGCCAATTGCAATTTCAGTTTCCCCCATTGCCAAACGAGACTCACACTAACATCACATCTAGCTGACAGGATCGCGATTCCTATGAAATCTGTCAATTCTCCGCCGTGTCATCTAGTGTACAGAACCAAGTTGGGGCGGCTGTATTGTGGCAAGAGCGAGGAGGTTCTGCAGACTCGTCGTTTCTTGCGTCACAAGGGCAAGGTCCAGCTCGTTTTTACGTCGCCGCCGTTTCCGCTCAATCGTAAGAAGAAGTACGGAAATCTTTCGGGAACGGCATACGCTCAATGGCTAGCCGCATTCGCATCCATCCTGGCCGGGTATCTCACCCCAGACGGTTCCATCGTCATCGAACTTGGCAATGCCTGGGAAAATGGTCGCCCTACCATGTCCACCTTGCCTTTGGAGACGCTGCTCGCGTTCAAAGAAGCAGCCAAACTTTATCTGTGTCAAGAGTTTATCTGCTTTAACCCAGCACGTCTGCCCAGCCCAGCTCAGTGGGTTAATGTCGAGCGATGCCGTGTTAAGGATTCATTCACTCGGCTGTGGTGGTTATCGCCGACTGACCGACCGAAGGCGGATAATCGCAGAGTGTTGCAGGAGTATAGTGACAGCATGAAAAAGCTGCTGAAATCCGGCCGATACAACGCTGGTCGTAGACCGTCAGAACACCACATTGGCGAGGAGTCCTTCTTGACTAATAACGGTGGAGCAATCCCATCGAATGTGATGACTGAAGGATTCGTGGCAGACCTCCTTACAATCGCGAACACAAAGACAAACGATCCTTACCAGGTTCATTGCCGCAGGACGGGTCGCGAACCACACCCCGCGAGAATGCCTCTCCAGGTTCCGGAGTTTTTTGTCAAGCTTCTGACTGATGCCGGAGATCTCGTCCTGGACCCCTTTGCAGGGAGCAACACGACAGGACGGTCGGCCGAAAACCTAAGGCGGCGCTGGATCTCGATTGAGGTGGACAGTGCCTATGCAGAAGGTTCGAGAGGCAGATTTCAAACACTCAACAGATGCCGTCGCATTGCCGCCGGGCGGAGGTAGGATAGGTTCTTAGCCAACGCCATAGCAGCATCAATTGCGATCATCCTTTGCCGCTGGCAGCTCGTATTTGAACTTCAAAACGGTCCTTCAGAATATCAACGTAATGGGCCAACTTCTCCACGTCCCTTTTCTTAATGGCGGCTCTGCCTCCACTTGGGCCACGACGAAGTAATTCGGTCTGCTCCATCTCATACCATTGCAAAGTCTGACGAATTGAATCTTCCGCTTTTCGCAGACGATCAATTACAGCCACGGAGCTATAAGTTGTTATTCCGAAGAAGGCTGATGCTCCAAGCCAGGTACGCGGTTCCGCTGGATCTTTGCAGTAAGCCAGGAATGTTCGGTGAAACATGTATGGCGCAATGGCGTCATAAAGGTGTTGAGCCGACCGTTTGGTTTCCGTAACCGAGCTGACAACTGATTTCAAGGTCCCAGCTTCCGCTAACCCAAGGCTCGTGATTCGGTAGTAGTTCGGCCTAACTTTTTCCATCCAGCCGCGTCTGATGGGATTATCTTTCTTGGTGGTACCCATGATCTCCATCATCGTGCGCTTATGGTCGGGATAAAGCTCCTCGTAGCCACGGCAGCCGAATCTATTCTTGCTCCGCTTCCAGGTGGCAACGGTCAAATCCCACTCGGTGAAATCACGGGGACCGTCTGGAGAAAGCTCGGCCGCTGCCAGCAGGATCTCCTGGGCCGCAGTTAGAGAACTACCCATCGTTACGCGTCCTCCGCCGTACTGTGAAACAGTTGCTCCGCAACCGTGTAGGCTTGGTCAATGAAATCAGCACATTCAACCTCTGCAGCTGACAGTGTCGTTCCGGTGAGTGTGCAAAACCTTTGCGCGGCGGCCCGGCCGGGAGCACGGAGCGTTAAGAAGGGCTAGCTGGCGGTGTCAGGAAGGCTGGCGAGGCCGGCCAGCGTGCCCCGGTA